>Ga0187862_10001377_pt1 | contig 25884 bp, 17 predicted proteins | sample June2016WEW_10_1_FD_133003 | JGI IMG/M metagenome (GOLD analysis project Ga0187862, IMG submission 133003) | Peatland microbial communities from SPRUCE experiment site at the Marcell Experimental Forest, Minnesota, USA - June2016WEW_10_150 | ecosystem: Environmental > Terrestrial > Soil >...
ACCCAGGCGCTGCCCCTGCTCTTCGATCGCCACAAGCCGCGCTGCCCGGTCTGATTCACTGGCCTCGAAGTGCTGCCGCAGGTCGCGCAGTTCAGCGACCAATCGGTTGCGTTCGGCTTCGATCGCATCCAGGCGCCGCCCCTGCTCCTCGATCGCCACAAGCCGCGCTGCCCGATCCGCCTCGCATTTCGTAATCCGTTGAATCGTCTGCTCCAGGTCGTCATCCTTGTCGAGCAAAGCACCGATCATCCGCGCGGATGGCGTGGCGGCCAACTGGTCGCGGATCTCGGACGATGTGTGATGCCGAAGCCGGCGCCGCGCGGCGACCAGGAACATGTCGTAATGCGCGAAAATCGCCGGTAAGAACTCCACCTTTCGGAAGCCCACGCGGGCGAGGAGCTGGCCGATCGAGGTCTCACTGAAGAGAAACAGGTGCTGCTCGGGTTTCAGTTGGTGCAGAAACGGGTCGCTCTCCGATGTCATCTGGTCGAGAGTTCGACCTTCCACATATCGTGGTGTCTGAATGAGGAGGACACCGTCGTCTTCGAGCAGCGTCAGGCAGTGCTCAATCGTACCCATGGGGTCGGGCAGATGTTCGGCCACATCCATGGCGGCGATCATGTCGAGCGAGGAGTGCGGGATATCCTGCTCTTCCACCGGCCCGAGCAGCGTCTCTACCCCGAACGTGTCACGTCCGAACTGCACCAGCGTCGGGCTGAGATCCAGGCCGGTCGCTTCAAAGCCGGCCCACCGCATCAGCGCCACGAAACCGCCATGAGCGCTGCCGAGTTCTAACACGCGGGAGGGGGGGAGTTTGAAACGCAAGGCGGCCTTCACCCAGTGGAGGCAACGCTCCGGAAGGTCCAGTCTCGCCTGATCCGCCAGGCTGGGCATTCCGTAAGCCTCGACCAACCGCTCATTGTAATGAGGACCGTATAGTCCCTCGCGACCTCCGTCCGAAAAAAGCGAATCCGGCGCCGGCATGACCGCGAGAACCAGAGTTTCGCAGGAGGGGCAGCGAAGATAATCGGGAGAAAAGAGTTCGAGTTCGGTATTCCCGCACCAGCACGTTGCGACGGCTTTCGCCGCTCCAGGTTCTGGGGGCTTCGCAGATTTGCGGGGGAGTTCGCGAGGCATTGGTGGCCACACGGTGTGTCGTGGCGCCGCTCAACCTACCACGCGGTTGTCGCGACAGAGCCGGGGAAACCCGTGTCCTCCGTTAAGCATACCACGCGACTGGAAACTCTTCGCTCATCAACCCTAAGTGCCGCACCGATCGGGGGATGGGAATGCGTCGAGCGGGTGACAGACCCACGGCTACCAGCGAAGATCCTGCTCATAGCCTGCTGCCACCAGCACTCCGCCGTAGCGAGCCTTAAATGCAGATTTGATCCTTTCGGTGAAATGGTTTCTCCAGTCCCCGGCAACGCCCTTTCGCTCGTGGGCGAGAATCTCTTCGCAGCCCCGTTTGCGTCCCTGCGTGATCGGCTCAAAACGGCTGTCGAGAATGGCCTTCCGCAGATCTTCCGGCCGGATGGGCAGCCCGCATTCCCCAATCAGCGTGCGCTCGAGCAACCCGAGATCGTCTTCCAGCAACTCCTCATACTTGAGAATCGGCTCTCCCGCTTCAATCCACGAGAGCTGAATCTTTGCGCATCGCAGAAGAAAGTTATCCAGGAGTAGAAGGAGGCCAGCCTCCTGGTCCAGTTCGACAAGCTTCTTGCGCAGAGCCACCATGTCGTCATCGACAAGAGCGTGACTGTACTTGAAACTGAACCAGGCGGAGACCAGAGTGTCCCGCAGGTCGCGAATCACCACAAACCGCTTCGAGTCGGGCGGCGCAACTCTGACCAGGTCCTCCCTGGTTATGTACACGGTAGGGTAAACACTGGCGCGCTGAATTGGGTAGTGGAGGACCTGGGCTTGCGACGGTCGTGGTTCGATGATCCTCTCGAGAGCGCACTGCCGCAGGATCCTGTATATCCATTGGGATCCCGCCTTCCAATGGGTGACATGAAACACGGGGGGCATTGGATCTTGCGCCACCTCCGTCACAACATCCGCGCTGCCGACGCCGCCTTCGGTGACCTGCAGACGAGCGTAGCCGGGCAGATCGGCCATGCCGTGGTGGGACAGCTTGCCGCCTGCCGCATAGCCAACAACCAGCGAACCGGCGTTCATCACGCGGCAGTGCTCCCAGTTCCTTTTGCTGAACTCCTCGTGCGACAAATGCCCATTAACGTATCCGTCATAGGACTCCAGATCGGTTCCCGCCAAACCGAGGACGAAATCATACTCCTGCGTCGCTACTCTCAGCTCAATGCAGTGGTGGCACCTCAGTATCGACCCAGCACGCATCATGTTCGGAACCGGTGAGGCATGCTGAAAGGTGTTCTTCCCGTGAATAACCACCCCAGCTTGGGTGAGCAACGCTACTCCCGCAGCCGGTACCGCAATGTCCTGGAGGACTTCGAATTCCACAAAGAAATGGGCGCGCTCACACTGTAAGAATCTCGTTCTGACTTCACCGGACTCATCGCAGACGGCTACGCGCAAGCAGCGCACCTTGCCGTCGGTGAGTTGGACACTTTGACGCAAGTCCTTGAAAGCCGATTGCGGAGGCCATCTCTCGACCAGGAGATCACCAGGAATACCTATCGGCAAATTACTCATCCGCGGCTACCGCAAGTGGGCTTCGGCCCACGCGAGCATATCGCGCTGCGCGGCGGCGTCGCCGGGACGGGCTTCGATGTGCAGGAAGCGAACGTCACGGGCGGCGGCGCGGCGGGCCAGCGATCCATCGTCGCGCGCGCGGACATACCGGGAGAGCACCACGTTGTATGGCGATGCGGCCAGCGCCCGGTAATCGGCGGGATCGGTGCATAGGTAAAACGCTTGCGGGCTGCCCGGCTGCGGCAGCGAGCGCTGCTCGGGCGTGGCGGCCGCGTCCGTCGCCGAAGGCGCGCCAGCGCCGCTGCCCAGCGCGATCAGCAGGCCGCGATCCGGCGGAATGAGAGCATCGAGGAGTTTCTCGCGCTGGCTGTCGAGCAGATCGAGCGCCGCGGCCACTTGCGCGTCGTTCCACCCGGGGTTCAGGGTTCGCAGGCTGTCTTCGGCGCCGGCGCGCGAAAACATCCGATTGGGATCCAGCTTGCCGCCGCCGATGGCGACCTCCCTGGCCGCGCCTTCGATCAGGTAGGCGGTCCCACGCTGCGATTCCATGTGAGCGAGAAGCACCTGGCGCACGGCATCCTGATCGCCATCGAGCAACACGTAGCGCCGGGTGGAGCGGTGGTTGCGGACGATGCGGAAGCGCGCCTCGCCCACCGCGAGTTCCTTGGGCCGGAACCACGGCAGCCATCCCACCAGGGGCCCGGCGACGGAGAGGGCCACGAAATCGCGCCGCGAATACGGCTTCGCCATTTTTATTCGAAAGTCCTTCCGCCCCGTTCCGGGGCTTCCCGAACGCTCATCGCTTCCCCCGGCTCGGGCCTGGGGCTACTGTCTTTCGCCCTCCGGGCTTTCCATTTCCTCGTCCTGGCGTTTCTTGTGCTTGACCTTGGGACGCGACGGCTTGGGCAGAATCACCGCGCCGGGGGGCACGCGGCCCACGCGCTCACGGGCGATGGCCCTGACCTCCTTGGGGAGATCAAACTTCTTCGTCTTCTTCTTGGGGGCCAAGCACCCTCCGCAACGCCGCTACCAGCATGTCCGGACTGAAAGGCTTGTGCAGAAACTCGACGCGTCCCGGCGCGGCCTGCTGCAAAACGCTCATATCCACAGGATACCCGCTGTTGACCACCACTCGCAGGCTCGGGTGGAAGGCGAGGAGTTCGAGCGCCAGATCGTCGACGCCGGCGTCCGCCATGCCCGCGTCGAGCACCACTACGGCGAATCGCCCCGGGTTCCGCTTCAGGTGCTCCCAGGCCTTCGCCAAGGTGTTCGCGGCGGTCGCGGCAAACCCGAGCCGGCGCAGGTACACGCTCATCAGCTTGAGAAGCGCGGCCTCGTCATCCACAATCAGGATCTCCTGCGACATGTTACCCATGTGACGTAATTGTTATGATCGCCCTATGAAATTCTACACGGAATATCTAACTTTCAAGACTACCAAACACCGGGAATATGTAAACATCACATCGCAGGTCGCGACCGCGCTGAGCAAGAGCGGCATCCAGGAGGGAATGATCCTGGTGTCCGCCATGCATATCACGGCGGGCGTGTGGGTCAACGACGCCGAAGACGGGCTGATTGCCGACATCGACGAGTGGCTGGAATCGCTGGCGCCCTTCCGACAGGACTACCGCCATCACCGCACCGGCGAGACCAACGGCGATTCGCATCTGAAGAGCCTGCTGGTGCACCACCAGGTGATCGTGCCGGTGACCAGGGGCAAACTGGATTTCGGGCCGTGGCAACAGGTGTATTACGCCGAATTCGACGGCCGGCGCGCCAAGCGGGTGATCCTCAAAGTAATGGGCGAATGAAAGGACTCGCCGCTGGGTAAACCGGGAATTCGCCCAAAATGGGCATTTGGGGCCGGAAAAGACTGTAACCGGGATTTCGCGCAGGAATCTAAATCGGTGATGATACGCACACTGTTTTGCCTCCTATTGGGTGCGGCTCTGGCCGTGCCCGCCGAGTTACCGGTCACCCAGGTAGTGCTTTATAAGCACGGGGTGGGATTCTTCGAGCGCGCGGGCACGTTGGGGCCCGGCGAATCGGCGCGTCTGGATTTCGACGCGGTGGAGATGAACGACGTTTTGAAATCGCTGACCATCGAGGTGGGCGGCGGCGGAAAGATCTCCGGCCTGCGCTACGATTCGATGGACCCGATCAGCCACACGCTGGCGCAGTTCCCGTTTCAAATCGGCGGCGCGCAGGCGTTGAGCGGGATGCTCGACCAGTTGAAGGGCGCGCGGCTCGAGCTCAAGTTCGGCAACGAGACGGTGAACGGCGTAATCGTCAACGCGCGCGAAATCCCGGCTGCCTCGAATCAGCCGGCGCGCGAGCAGTTGACGCTGCTGCTCGATTCGGGCGAGATCCGCAACCTGGACCTGGGCGCGGCCGCCTGGATTCGCTTCGCTGAAGTGGGTCTGCAACAGCAGTTCAAGGATTACCTGGCGGCGCTGGCCACCGCGCGGTCGAAGGAGCGGCGCAGCGTGTATATCGACTCCACCGATGCCAAAGAACGGCAGGTGACGGCCAGCTACATGATTCCGGCGCCGGTATGGAAATCGAGCTATCGGCTGATCCTCCCGGAAACCGGCAAGCCGGTGATGGAAGGCTGGGCCATCGTGGATAACACCACCGGCGAGGATTGGATTAAGGTGCGGCTGGCGCTGGTTTCGGGACGGCCGATTTCCTTTGTGAGTCAACTTTATGCGCCACGCTATGTCGGCCGGCCCAGCGCGGAATTGCCGGAGGACGCCGCGGCGCGGCCGGTGCTGCACGCGGGGGCATACACGATGACGTCGGATGGAGCGAACCTGGTCGACCCGGGCAATCAAGGCCGTGGAATTACCGATCTCAAGCTCCAGGGTCGCGACGCGGCCGAATTGATGAAGATCATGCCGGGCATGGCCATGACGCAGGGCTTGGGTCAGGGCCAGTGGAACAGCTACTCGACCCAGATCAACAACGGACCGGCCCCCCAGTCTTCGCCAACCATGGCCAGTCCCAGTTCCATCGTCGCCGGAGCTACCGCCGACGCGGTCGGCGAGCTGTTCGAATACCGCATCGCCCAGCCGGTCACCATTCGCAAGAACGAATCGGCCATGCTGCCGTTCCTGCAAGAGACGATCAACTCGCGCAAACTGCTGATCTGGTCCGACCATTCCTCGGAGCACCCCACCAACGCCGCCGAGCTGACCAACTCGACCGGCAAGACGCTGGATGGCGGCCCGGTCACCGTGTACGACGGCGGCGTGTACGGCGGCGAAGCGCTGATGGAGGCGCTCAAGGCCGGCGACAAGCGGCTGATCAGTTACGCGGTGGACCTGGGCACGCGCATCACCACGGCGTTCGATACCAAGCAGGCCGTGGTGCGCGAGGTGCACCTGAACCGCGGCGTCCTGACCACCAAGTCCGCCACCGAAGAGACTGCGACTTACACCATCCGGAATGTGGATCAGAAAGCCAAGACGCTGATCATCGAGCACGCGCTGCGCTCCGGCTACACGCTGCTCAATCAGAAGCCGATGGAGAAGACCGCGGACAATTACCGTTTCGAAGTGGCGCTGGCGGCGCGGGCGACCAAGACGTTCCCGGTCTCCGAGGAATCCATCAACAGCAGGGTCTTTGTGCTCACCGATGTGACGCCGGATTACCTGCTGACCTATGTCCAGAACCGCGACCTGACCGAAGACGGCCGCAAGCAGCTCGGGCGGATCATCGATCAGAAGCGGCAGATCGCCGACAACAACGCCGACATCGACTACGCCCAGCGCCAGGTGCAGGACCTGGGCACGGATGAGGACCGGCTGCGCCGGAACATATCGAGCCTCGGCAACTCACAGCTCAAGGGCGTCAGCGGCCGCGAGGAACAGGTGCAGGACTACGTGCACCAGCTTGGTGCGCTGGAGCAAAAGCTGGCCGGCCTGCGCGACCGCGAGGCGGAGCTGCAAAAGAAGAAGACCGCGCTAAAGCACGATCTGGACGATCTGATCGCTTCGTCGGCGTTCTGAGCGAGCGCTGCCGGCATGTGGGGCGGGTTGGTAACCCGCGCGCCGATTGATAATCGGTGCAGGGCTGGGCATGCCCGGCCCTCTCGAAGTTAGCGCCAATTGTCCGGCGCGACGGAAAGTACGGCCGCGCTTGCGCCCGGCTGCGCCGATTGACAATCGGCGCGCAGGTTGCCAACAGGGGCCAACCTGCCTCACGGCACAGATAGCCTAAAATCGAAGTTTGAAGCTGGCACTCATCGGATACGGGCACGTGGCGCGCGCGCTGGAGCGGCTGCTCGCGAACCAGCGGCGCGAGTTCCCCTTCACCATCACCGGCATCCACACGCTGCGGCATGGAACGGCGGTGGACCGCAACGGACTCGGCAGCGAGCCGGGGTTCGGCCCGCGCGCCGGCTCGATTGAAGAGTTTCTGGGCGCGGCCGGCGCGGAGGTTGCCGTGGAGCTGACCACGCTCGATCCCTCGACTGGTGAGCCGGCGATTTCGCACATCCGCGCGGCGTTCGACCGCGGCATGCACGTGGTCACCGCCAACAAAGGCCCCCTCGCCCACGCCTACGCCGATCTGCGCGACACGGCGGCGCGCGCCGGGCTGGGATTCCGATTCGAATCGGCGGCGATGGATGGCGCGCCGGTTTTCAACCTGTGGCGCCATGCCATGCCGGGAGTGAAGGTGTTGGGCTTCACGGGCGCGCTGAATTCCACCTCGAAAGTGGTGGTGGAAACCATGGAGCGCGGCGGCTCGTTCGAAGATGGCCTGGCCGCGGCGCGCGCGATGGGGATCACCGAAGCCGGCGGCGCTTTCGACGTGGAGGGCTGGGACTCCGCCGCCAAGACCGCCGCGCTGGCCAACGTGCTGCTGGACGCGCGCACCACGCCGCAGCGTGTGTCGACGCGCGGCATCGCCCGCCTGACGCCGGAGCGGCTGGCGGCGATCAACCGCCAGGGCAAGACCGTGCGCTTGATCAGCCGGGCGCGGCGCACCGGCGCGGGCGTCTGGTTGCGCGTTCGCGCCGAAGTGCTGGACCGAACAGATATTCTGGCGGCGCCGCACGGCACCTCTAATATCCTCTTGTTCCACACCGACCTGATGGGCACCTTCGGCACGGTTTCGATCGATCCCAGCGTGGAGCAGACCGCCTACGGCGTGTTCAGCGACCTGGTGAGCCTGCGAATCGGCGGCTAGCCCGGCGCCACTCGTTCGAGGAAAAAGAGATAAAGAGATTATTATCGTTGACTACAGCGGACCAGAGGCCCATAATCGATGGTTCGCAGTAAGCCAAAAAGGGAAATCCTTGCACCTTTCAACAGACGGTTGTAATCGGTGCAATCTTGGGAGCACAAATACACATGCGACGGACAGCGGCTCTGATTGGTTTGGCGTGCGCGAGCAGTCTTCTCGCCGCAGGCGTTCCCGACGACAACGCGGTTTCGAGGTTCCTGGCGCGGGTTCCGCTCTCGTTTGAGAGGAATGCGGGCCAGACGGCGGACAAATCCGCTGGCTGGGTGGGACGCGGGAACGGCTATGGCTTGGCGGTCGGCGCCACGGGCGCGACCATCGTTCCCTCGGCGCCGGGCCGTTCGGACTTGGTTCGGTGCAGTTTCTGAATGCCCGGCCGGGGGCGGACAGCAAGCCGCTGGAGCCGTTGCCGGGCAAGACGAACTACCTCGTCGGCGCAGATCCCAAACGCTGGATCCGGAACCTGCCGACTTACGGCCGAATTGAATACCGGAACATTTATGAGGGAATCGATGTGGCCTGGTACGGCAACCAGGGGCAGCTCGAGTACGACTTCACAATTCGGCCGGGCGCCGACGCGAGCCGGATCCGCATGAGCATCGAGGGTGCGCGCAAACTGGCGCTCAACCCCGATGGCGGCGTGGACATCGAAACGGCGGCCGGAGCCATGAAGTTGCGGCTTCCGCAGATTTATCAGGATGCCGCCGACGCCCGGCAACCCGTGCAGGGCGGCTATTCGCTCGAAGCCGGAAACGTGATCGGGTTCAAGCTGGCCGGCTACGATAAGACCCGGCCGCTGGTGATCGATCCGACGCTGGTGTACGGATCGTTTCTGGGGACCGGATTCAGCATCAACGCGATCACCACCGATTCGTTGGGCGACGTTTACGTGGCCGGGTTCGCAGGGGCAGGCATGCCGACAGTGAACGCTCTCCAACCTGCTGCCACGGCAGAGGGTGGAAACGGCTTCGTGATGAAGCTCAATCCGGCCGGAACCACGGTGCTTTACTCGACGTATTTCGGCGGCACGACTAGTGATTCCGGGATGTACGGCATTGCCGTCGATTCCTCCGGCGAACTGGCCGGAACGGGCTTCACCACCGCAACGGATTTCCCCCTGGTCAACGCGGCCTGGTCGAAGTTCGACGCAACGAATAACCAGAGCGCTATCGCGCTCAAGCTCAGTGCCGATGGAAGCGCGCTTGTCTACTCGACTTATCTGCCGGGTGCGTTCGGTGCTGCCATCGCCCTCGATGGATCGGAAAATGCCTATGTCGTCGGCGATGCTTATGCGACGGCCGTTGCGACTTCCGGTGCCTACCAGACCGCCTTTGGGGGCGGTTACCAGGACGCATTCGTCGCGAAACTCGACAAGGCGGGTGCGCTGAGCTATTTCACGTTCCTCGGGGGTTCGGGTATTGAACTGGGCGTCGCGATCGCGGTTGACTCGCTCGGCAATGCCTACGTGGCGGGTTACACGACCTCCGTTTCGTTCCCGAGGAATCCGCCGGGAGCGCGGACCACCAACGCCGGCGGTTATGATGCGTTCATTGCCAAGGTCTCGCCGGAAGGCTCATCGGTGCCATGGCTGACATTCCTCGGCGGAACGGGAGACGAGTACATAGCTTCCCTGGTGCGCGACAGTTCCAGCGGCATACTGTACATCGCCGGGACAACCACTTCCGCAGATCTTCCCACCACGGAGGGTGTAATGCAACCTTCCGCGCACGGCCCCGGACAAGGGTTCATCGCCAGCGTGAACCCGGACGGTATGTCGTTTGGTTTTGTGACGTATCTGGGCGGCAGAAAATACGAGATGATTAACGGCATGACGCTGACGCCCACCGGTCAGCTTGCAGTGGCCGGAACCTCTTCGTCCCCTGATTTTGCGACGGTAAATGCAATTCAGCCCGCATTTGTCGGAAACGGAATCTCCCTTGTTGCAAGCGCCAACTCCGGCGGCAGTTGGACCGCCGACGATGCCGGATTGCCCGCATCAATTCTCGCATTGACGGGCGACCCTTCGAGCGCGAGCACGATGCTCGCCCTTTCCGATACCCCGCTCAGTGTCTTCCGCACGACCAACGGCGGCGTTTCGTGGACTGCGGAACGGCTGGGACTCAGTTACTGGTGGGCTGGCGAGTCGCCTGAATTCGCCCGCAGCCCGGCCAACCCGGCCGTAGTGTACGCTTATCTCCTTCTTGCCGAGCCTCCTCCACCAAGCGACTTCGTCTTTCGTTCCACCGACGACGGCGTCACGTGGACCAGCCTGGCGAATCCGCCGATCAGCCCTGGTGACTGGTTGGAGGGAGTGGCGCTCAGCGCTACCGATGCCAACACGCTGGTCGAGGTATTCGAGAGCGGAGCCGTCTACCGGTCCACGGATGGCGGCACGACTTTCGCCACTCTTCCGCCGCTGCTGTCGTGGCCCTGCATGGCAGCGTGGGGTGCTCCGGTGACGGGCAGTCCCGATGGCTCCATCTATCTCGGCACGTACTCCGGGATCTGCAAGAGCACGGATAACGGCTCCACATGGTCGCTGCTGACGGGAAGCGGCGCTGCCAACTTCTTCCCGACCGGTATCGCGGTCAGCCCGAGTAACCCATCCCTGTTGTATGCCATCGACGAGTCTGGCAGGGTGTACGTGAGTACCAATGCCGGCGTAACATGGAACTCCGGAACCTGGCCGGGCGGAAGCGTCAGCATGCTAGCCGTCGCTGCTTCGAATCCGAAGGTCGTTTGCGCTGCCGGCGGCGGAGGCGTGTTTGTGTCCAAAGATGGAGCAGCGACGTGGACGCCTGCGGCGAGCCTTCCCTTCTCGCCCGGCGCTATCGCGGTAAGCGCTACCGATCCTACCGCCGTGTATGCGGGCGGCTATTCGGCAACCGATGGCTTCGTGGCGAAGCTGAACACCACCGGCACAAGCCTGCTCTGGTCGACCTTCTATACCGGCAGCAATGGCAACAATCCGGACGCGATCGCCTCAGTCGCCTCGGGCGACGTGTGGATCACAGGCAACACTTCGTCCACGGATTTGCCCATCACCTCTAACGCGTCCAGCAAGCTTGGCCCCAGCGGATACTACAGCGCCGGCTTTCTCGCGCGGGTTTCCGATGCCACCGCATCCTGCTCCTATTCGCTGAACCCGCCGTCCTTGGTCTCCTATGGCGCCCAAAGCCTGAGTTTTGGGGTAACGGCCCCCAGTGGCTGCGCGTGGACGGCAACGCCCTCCGACAACAGTTGGATCACCGTTCCAACTGGCTCGGGAACCGGCTCCGGCGTGATTACAGCCACGCTGACTGCCAACAAAACCGGGTCGACACGCACGGGAAGCGTGAGCGTCAACGGCCAGACGTTTTCGATCATGCAGGCGGATGCAGGCTGTACTTACTCGGCTACCACACCCACCGGCGTGCCCTCTTCGGGTGGCACGGTCGAGATCACGGTGACCGCGTCCTCCGGCTGCCCCTGGAGCGTGGTACCGCAAAGCCCGGGGATCTCGGTGGTCTCGGGTGGCTCCGGCACGGGAAATGGTACAGTCACCCTATCGCTTTCCCCGAACGCGAGCGTACAGGCGCTCAATCCGACGGTGCAGGTGGGCCCGCAAACCGTCGCTCTCGCGGTCGAGGACATTTGCAGCTATTCGCTTTCGCCGCTCACGCTTGGCCCGGCGGCACAGTCCGGTTCGATGAGCGTTACGGCCAGCCCCGCCGGATGCTCCTGGTCTCCCCAGTCGGACGCCTGGCTTTGGTTGAGCGTCTCGGGGAGTGGTACCGGATCGGCCACGTTCTCTTACTCGCTCGAGGCGAATTTGAGCGGAGCTCCGCGGACCGCGCATATCACGCTGGACAGCCGGCAGTTCACGGTTACGCAAGCCGGCAGCCCCATTCCGCTGGTGGTTGGCAGCGCCGGAGGCACTTCTTCGTTCGTGCCGACCTTCGGCGGCGCCTGGACTGCCACCGCCAACGATTCGTTCCTGCACATATCCGCCGGCAGCGCCAGCGGCACCGGGAACGCGATAGTCGTGTTCACCTACGATCCATTCCCTGGCGTGGGCTCGCGCACCGGCACGCTGACCATTGCAGGGCAGACGGTCACGGTAATACAAGCGGGCACGAACTATATCGGGCCGATCGGGTCGAGTCGGGTCGGGCTGATTTGGGAGAATCAGCCCCACGGGGTGGCAGTGGACGGCTCGGGCAACGTCTTCGTTGCGTTCGTCGCGAATGCAAATAACAACATGGTCGAGGTGTGGAGCCCCTCAACGCGGCAGGTGAGCTCGCTGGGGCAGACGGTGAATCAGCCCTCGGGCGTGGCAGTGGACGGTTCGGACAAAGTCTACATCGCGGACACCAACAACAACGCGATCGAGGAGTGGCGCTCAGCGACGCCGCCTGTTACCACGCTGGTTTCCTCGGGGCTGAGTGCGCCTTATGGAGTGGCGGCGGACAGCTCGGGCAACGTTTACATCGCGGACACCGGCAACAACGCGATCAAGGAGTGGAACGCCGCGACGCGACAGGTGAGCACACTCGTGGCCTCGGGTCTGAACCAGCCTCGTGGAGTGGCAGTGGACGGCTTGGGCAACGTCTACATAGCAGACACCGGCAACAGCGCAATCGAGGAGTGGAACGCCGTTACGCAGCAGGTGACACCGCTGGTCTCCTCGGGCCTGAGCAACCCTTACGGCGCGGCGGTAGACGGCTCCGGCAATGTGTACATCGCAGATACGGGCAACTCCGCGATCAAAGAATGGAGCGCTGCGACGCAACAGGTGACTCCGCTGGTGTCCTCGGGGCTGAATTCGCCCCAGGGCGTAGCGGTGGACGGCTTGGGCAACGTCTACATCGCCGATACCGGCAACAACACGATCTCTGAGGTCCCCTACGCTTTTGTCGGCCCGGCCAGCTTGACCGAGCCTGCTTCGGCCGGGACGGACTCGTTGCTTCCGGTGCTTCCTTCCACAGCATCTCTGACCGGCGTCTTCGCGCCTTCGAGCGACCAGAACTGGCTCACCATCGGAACCGTCGCGAACGGCGCCGTGAGTTTCTCGTTTGCGGCAAACGCGTCCACCACTCGCGCGGCGCACATCTCGATCCTGGGCCAGCAGATCACCGTGATGCAGAACGGAGCGCAGAACGGAACGGCGGCTCAGACGATCACCTTCGGCGCGCTCTCGAACCAGGTGTTCGGCACCGCGCCATTCACAGTCAGCGCCACGGCTTCTTCCGGCTTGCCGGTGAGCTTCAATTCGCTGACAAGTTCCGTCTGTACGGCCTCCGGTACGCAGGTGACGCTGGTTGCCGTCGGCACCTGCATCATCCAGGCGACGCAGGCAGGTAACGCCACCTACGCCGCGGCGACGCCGGTCAACCAGAGCTTCACCATCATCGCCGCCGGGACGCAACCCACCGGCAGCGGCGTGATCAGCGCGTCGGCGTTCGGCGCCTTCTTGGCCGCGGCGCCAGGGAGCTGGGTCGAAGTCTACGGGTCGAACCTGGCGTCTACCACGCGTCTTTGGACCGGCGCGGATTTCAACGGCAACACCGCGCCCACTTCGCTCAGCGGCACGCAGGTGACCATCGGAGGCCAACCGGCGTTCCTCTACTTCATCTCACCGACCCAGGTGAATGCGCTGGTGCCTTCGAACATCGGTACGGGCTCTGTGCAAGCGACGGTCACCTACGGTGGCTTCACCAGCGCGCCGGTGAACATCACGGTGAACGCGACCGAGCCGGGACTACTGGCTCCGCCGTCGTTCAAGGTCGGCGCCAACCAATACGTGGTGGCGCAGTTCTCCGACGGGACTTATGTTCTTCCGGCCGGAGCGATCGCGGGCATCAATTCACGGCCGGCCAAGCCCGCCGAGACCATCGTGATCTACGGGGTTGGCTTCGGCCCGGTGTCGCCGAACATAGCCGCGGGCCAGATCGCAACGGTGGCCACTCAACTCTCGGCGTCATTGCAGTTTTCGTTCGGACAGACGCCGGCGGCGCAAGTGCCATACGATGGGCTGGCGCCGGATTATGTGGGGCTGTATCAGTTCAACGTCACCGTGCCGCAAGTGCCGGACAACGATCTGGTGCCGCTCACTTTCACTCTGGGCGGCGTGCCCGGTACGCAGACGCTCTACACCGCGGTGCATCAGTAACCGCCGTAGCGAAACAACGCACGCAGACTACATCTGTTTGGGAGAAGCGCCTAACTGCGTAAGCATCCAGGCGTATTCGAACGACTGGTCCTTCAAGCGGTCATAGCGGCCGGAAGCGCCGCCGTGGCCAGCGGGCTCCATCTTGATCTTGAGCAGCAGCGGGTTCGAATCGGTCTTGAGGGTGCGCAGGCGCGCGACGTATTTGGCAGGCTCCCAGTACATCACCTGGCTGTCGTTGAAACTGGTCGTCACCAGCATGGCCGGATAGGCACGGCGCGCCAGGTTGTCGTACGGGCTGTAGGTCTTCATGTAATCGTAGTCGGCCTTCTGGTTGGGGTTGCCCCACTCCAGGTACTCGCCCACGGTCAGCGGGAGGGACGCATCCATCATGGTGTTCATCACGTCGACGAACGGCACCGCCAGGTGCACGGCGCGAAACAGATCGGGCGCCAGGTTGACGGCCGCGCCCATCAGCAACCCACCCGCGCTGCCGCCTTCGATGGCCAGCCGGTGCGGCGAAGTCCAATGCTGGGCCTCCAGGTATTTGGCGCAATCGACGAAATCGAAGAACGTGTTCTTCTTCTTCATGAGCATGCCGTCTTCGCGCCACTGCTCGCCCATTTCGTCGCCGCCGCGAATGTGGGCGATGGCGAAGGCGACGCCGCGGTCGAGCAGCGCCAACCGCGGGCCGGAAAACGTGGGTGGCGTGCCGAAACCGTAAGAGCCGTAGCCATACAGCAGCAGCGCGCCCGAGCCATCACGCGGAAAGCCCTTGCGGTACACGATGGAAATGGGAACCTTGACGCCGTCGCGCGCGGTGGCCCACAGGCGCTCGGTCGCGTAGTTAGACGCGTCGAAGCCGCCCGGGACTTCCTGCCGCTTGCGGAGCGTGGATTTGTGGGAGCGCACGTCGTAATCGTAAACGCTGGGCGGCGTCACCAAGCTCTGGTAGTTATACCGGTACGACTCGGACTCGAACTCCGGCGTCTCGCCCGGGAACGCTGCGTACACCGGTTCGGGAAACTCGATCGCGGTCCAGGTGCGCGAGCCGAAATCGTAGACGCGGATGCGGTCGATCGCCTGCGTCTTCTCCACCACCACGGCGAAGTCGCGGAAGAGATCGACCTCCTGAATGCGCACGTCGGCGCGGTGCGGCACCAGCACCTTCCAGTTCGCCGGCGCGCGGTCCTTTTCGGGCGCCGTCACCACTTCAAAATTGTGGCCGCCCTTGTTGGTGCGGATATAGAAAAGATCGCCGCGGTGATCCAGGTAATAGCGGTGCCGATTTTCGCGCGGCAGAAAAACCTGGAACGCGCCGCCCGGCTCGCCGGCAGGCAGATAGCGGCACTCGGAGGTGTCCTTGCTCTCGATCCCCAACACCAGGTAACGCTTGTCGCGCGTCTTCTGCACGCCGATATCGTACAGCTCGTCTTTCTCTTCGTAAATCAGAGTGAAAGCGGAATCGCCCAGCGCGTGACGCCACAACTTGTCGGGGCGCTTGGTAACGGCGTCCTCGGTCGAGAGGAACAAAGTGTGATTGTCGGCCGCCCACTCGACCGAGGTGACGCGCTCGGCGGTATCGGGCAAAGTGCGGCCGTCGCGCAGGTCCTTCACTTGCAGGCTGTACTGGCGGAAGCCGGTGTAGTCAACCGTGTAGGCCAGCAGGTTGCCGTCGTCGCTGACCACGAAATTGCCGACGCCGACGAACTTGTGCTGGTTGCCCATCTCGTTGGCATCGAGCAGCACCTCCTCCGGCGCTTCCATGCTACCCTTGCGCCGGCAGCGAATCGGATACTGTTTGCCTTCCACCGTGCGGGCGTAATACAGGTACGCGCCGTGGCGCACCGGCACGCCCATGTCGGTCTGCTGGATGTGGCTCAGCATCTCCGTGTAGAGAGCTTCCTGGAACGGCTTGAGGCCGGCGGTCATCGCCGCGGTGTACGCGTCCTCGGCCTCGAGATAGCGGACCACTTCCGGGTCGGTTTTCTCGCGCAGCCAGAAATAATTGTCGGCGACCGTTTCGCCGTGGCGCACCTCGCGGTGCTCCCTGACGGGCGCAACCGGCGGCTCCGGAGGGTTGGGCGTTTGGGCGTCGAGCGGCATCAGCGCAGCCACTCCCAGTGTGGCGAACAGGCGCGAGAACATCGGCATTTGGTCTCCTTCACGTGGAGGGTTCTCTTTCTTAAGTCGCCGGCAACCGCGAACGAGTTCGTTCAATCATATCGCCGTCGGAACGATGGTCAGCTCCGTAATCACGGCGCGGGGCGGAAGCTGGGCGCAGGCCAGCACGGCCTCGGCGACATGCTCGGGCAAGAGGGCCAGCGCGAGTTGTTCGGGCGGCGGCTTCACCGGGCGCTTCTCCAGTATCTCAGTGTCCACCAGGCCGGGGTTGACGACGGTGGTGCGGATGCCGTTCTCGCGCTCCTCCACGCGGATGGCGTGGGCCAGGCCGATCATGCCGTGCTTGGAGGCCTGATAAGCCGCGCCGGAAATATCGGGCGTGCGGCCGGAGATGGAGGCAATGTAAATCAGGTGGCCGTGGCGTGCCTCCCGCATGGCGGGCAGAACGGCGTACGTCACATAGTAAGCGCCGTTCAAATTGGTCGAAATGAGCTCGTCCCAGATGGCCGGGCGCAGGCGGACCAGCGCGCGGTCGGGCGTGTTGGTACCGGTCGCGTAGACCATGATGTCGATCGGCCCGAGCACTTGCCGCGTCTCGGCCACCAGCCGTTCGACATCGGGCAGCCGGGTGGCATCGGCGCAGCAGATCTCGAGCGTGTGGCCGGCCATCTCGGCCTTCAGCGCGCGCAGCCGACCCTCGCGCCGCGCCGAAGCCATCACGCTGGCGCCCTCGCGTGCCAACAGAACGGCCACGGCCCTGCCGATGCCGCTCGACGCCCCCACCACCAGCGCCACTTTGTCTTTCAGGGAAACAGGCATAAGCCAGCATTATGCCAGAACCGGAAACCCTTCGGCGGAAACGGCGGCTGTCGAGTGCGCGATCGCGTCGAGCGTGGGAGCCGGGCGCGCCGGCCCGCGCGATCTTCAAGCCGGCGTCTCGCTCGTGCGCTCCGCCGCGGGCAATCCCAATCGGCGCCTGCATTCATCCAGCATGGATGCCGTGCGGGTGGCGCCGGAGCGCGTCACGCCTACCGCGCGCACCCCCAGCAGCGCATCCAGATCGCGGATCCCTCCGGCCGACTTCACTTGTACCCGCGGCGCGGCATGCTTCCGCATCAGCACCAGGTCTTCGATGGTGGCGCCCCCGCTGCCGTATCCGGTGGACGTCTTTACCCAGTCCGCATCCAACTCGCTCGCGATCTCGCACAGGCGGATCTTCTGCGCGTCGTTCAAGTAGCAGTTCTCGAAGATCACCTTCACTTTTTGCCCCGCGGCGTGAGTCACTGCGATCACCGCTGCCAGGTCGTCGCGGACGTAACTCCAGTCGCCGCTCAACACCGCACTGATGTTCACCACCATGTCCAGTTCCTGCCCGCCGTCGGCCAGCGCCCGCTGCGCCTCGGCCACTTTGACGGCGGTGCTGTGGCAGCCGTGCGGGAAGCCGATGGTGGTGCTCGAGTTCACCTGGCTCCCCGCCAGCATTTGCGCACAACGGCGCAGGTAATACGGGAGAATGCAAACGCTGGCCACATCGTAGTCCAGCGCTAGGCGGCAGCCGCGCTCCATCTCCGCCGCCGTCAGGGTCGGGTTCAGCAGCGAGTGATCGATCATCTTGGCGATATCTTCGTAGGTGTATTCCATGAGTTGCTCTTTTCCTTGCGATCGGCGGCCGGCACCGCTACTGCAGGCCTTTGCTCAATTCCCGCGCTTTCTCCACATCCGCATCGCTGCCGGCCGTGTCGCCCAACCCGTGGCGCGCGGCGGCGCGGTTCTGGTACGCGTTGACGTAGTTCGGATCCAGCCGGATGGCGTTGTCGTAATCGGCAATCGCCTCGGCAAAATGCTTGAGGCGCATGTGTGCGTAGCCGCGCGCGTTGTAAGCCCGCGCGCTGGTGGAATCCAGGCGGATGGCCTCGCTGAGTTGGGCGATTGCTTCGGTGAATTTCGTGTCCTGAATCAACTTGCGCCCCGCCGCCTGATGGGTGGCCGCATCCTTGGCGGCTTCGGTATCCGGCTTCGGCTTCGGCGGCGCCTCGGATTTCAATAGTGGTTTCACCGCCGGCACCTGCGGTTTGTGGGGCGTCACGGCCTCCGGCTTCGGCGGTGGCGCAGCGGCGGTGGGTGGCGGTGTGGCAGGCGCTGCAAGCGAAGGAACCGGAAGTGCTGGCGCCTCGGTTTTCAGCGCCGGTTTTTCGATCGGCGCCTGCGGTTCTGGCGCTGGCGCGGTATCCGGCTTTGGAGACGGCGGAGCGGCGATGGATGCGGAAGTGGTGGCCGGTTCAAGCGAGGGAACTGCGCCGGGCGAGCCCGGCAGATCAAGCGCCACCGTGTCCGGCTGCGCTTCCTTGGTGCGAGCGGCCTCGATCGCGTCTCGCACTTTCTGGTCCGCCATCGCCAGCAGTTGCGGGGCTTCCGTGTTGTCCGGGTCCAACTGCACGGCGTGCTGCAAATCGACGAGTGCCTCGTCGTAGCGGCCCAGCAGGATGTAGTCGCTGCCCCGCGCCCGCCACGCAGCCGCTGACGCAGGGTTGAGCGTGATCGCGGTAGTTCGGTCGGCCAGCCCCTTCTCGTGTTCTCCCAGCGCGTGGTATGACGCGGCGCGTTCGAGGTAAGCGTCGGAATTCTTCGGGTCCAGTTCCACCGCGCGATTGCGGTCCCGCAACGACTCTTCGAACTTCCCCTGCTGGGCGAAAACCGTGCCGCGCGCCAGGTACAGGCGCACATCGTTCGGGTCCAGCCGGATGGCTTCCGTGTAATCCGCCGCCGCTCCGTCCTTGTCGCCGAGCATTTCCTTTACCGCGCCCCGCGTGCGGCGCGCGCGGGCGTCGTCCGGCTGCAGTCGCACCGCGGTGTCCAGGTCGGCCAGCGCGCGCCGGTAATCGCTCAGCGCGGCGTAGGCCAGTGCCTGCTCGACGTACACTTCGGCGTAATCGGGGCGCCGCCGCAGGCACGAATCGAAGGCATCCACCGCGTCGCGGTAGCGCCCTTCGGCGGCGCGCGCCATGCCCAGGCCTTTGTTCGCGTCGGCATTGTCCAGCCGCAACTCCAAAGCCCGCGTGAAATCCGCCGCGGCCTTTTCGTGATCGCCCAGCGCCAGCTCCTGATTCCCTCGCCCGGCGTATACCTCGGTGCGCTCCAGCTTCAGGCCAATCGCGGTCGAGTAGTCCTGAATAGCGCGGGCGCTGTCGCCGATCTTGGCGTAGTAGTCGCCGCGCGCCCAATAACCCTGGGCGTCGGCGGGCTGCAAATTCACCGCCCGTTCCAGGTCGGCCAGGGCCTTCACCGGATCGCCGCCGGCCAGGTAGTCCAGGCCGCGCGCGCGCAACGCCGCGGTGTTGCCGGCGTCGGCCTCGAGGGCCTCCGAATATTCGCCGATAGCCTCTTCGCGGTGCCCCACCTGGTCGGCGCGCTGCCCACGCTGGTACGCCGCTTGCGACTTTCTCTTGTCGGATTTCCCCACCGCCGGGTGGAGCGCCGGAACCGTTGCTCCGAGGAATGCAAGCGCCAATGTCAGGTGCGCCAGACAGGTCTTTCGGTTTCGCATCGCTTCATGAATTAGTGTACACTCGAAGGGTATTTGGTTGTCCGCTGGTGTACGGGAAGCCGGTGCAAATCCGGCGTGGCCCAGCCACTGTAAGCGCGGAGAATCGCCCCCAGTGTGTCACTGTTCCGACCATGGAATGGGAAGGCCGGGCGATTCGACGATGCGCAAACCAGGAGACCGGCCAGCGAGATTGTTTACTTTCGGCTCTCTAGGGAGGAGCCTCGAATGTATATACATCTCCAAGGCCTGGCGGCCTTGCTTCTGCTGTTTTCCGCCGGTCTTCCGGCTGCTTCGCTGAAAGGCATGGTTAGCGACCCGTCCGGCGCTCCCGTGGTGGGCGCCCAGGTGGCCGTGTCGGTCCCCGCGGGAATCGCCGCCCGCACTCTCACCGGTGTCAACGGCTGGTTCGAGCTCGATACCGCCGCGGCCATCGCGCCCGATGCCAAACTTCTGGTCGCGGCGCCTGGATTCCGCACCGCCGAGATCGCCCTCTCCGCCACCTCGCAACCGCTGACGGTGAAGCTGGAACTGGCGGCGCTCCAGGATTCGGTGAGCGTGGTCGGCTCCGCCATCGATGTTCCGGCCAGCCAGCAGGGCGGCAGCACCAGCATCGTCACCAGTGAAGAGATCCGCCAGAGCAACCTGGCGCAGGCCGCGGACCTGCTGCGCTTTCTTCCCGGGATGGCGATCAGCCAGACCGGATTCACCGGCGGCCTTACCTCGCTCTATTTGCGCGGCGGCTATGACGATTTCAACTTGGTGGAGATCGACGGCGTCCCGGTCAATGGTTTCGGCGGGGGCTTCGATTTCGCCCACATCCCGGCCGAGGAGTTGGACCGCGTGGAGGTGATTCGCGGCCCGCAATCCGCCGTCGCCGGCGAGTACGCCAACTCGGGCGTGGTCAACTTCATCACCCGCCAAGCCGGCGCCGCGCCCAACGTCGATATTCTCGCCGAAGGCGGCACTTACCAGGAGCGTCGCTTCGGCATCGCCGGCGGCGCTACGCTCGCCGGGTTCGGCATCGCCGCCGCGGCTTCGCGCCTGGATGACAACGGCCCGGTGCCCAACAGCGACTATCGCAACGAGAACCTGATGCTGAACCTGCTGCGCCGTTTCGGCAGCCAGTCGCTGAACTTCCATGGCGATTTCGATTCCAACAGCGTCGGCGAGCCCGGCCCCTGGGGCTCGGATCCCAATCACGACTACACCGGCATCGACACCGTCAGCCGCAGCAAGAACAACTTTTCCGATTACCTCTCCCACTACCAGGCGGACCTGTTCTCGGGGCGGATCCAGGAGGATCTGTTCGCTTCGTTCTTCCTCAACAACAACGGCTACACCAGCCCCTACGGGTTCAGCTTCAATAAAGACCTGCGCGGCCAGGCCGAGTGGCGGACCACCGCCAGTCTCGAGCCCTGGTACACGGTGGCCTTGGGCGCGGTTGAGACCATCGAGGAAGTGAAAAACAGTTACATCACCGATGCGAGCTCCGACACCTTCCCCATTCGCCGCAACGATTTTGCATTCTACTTCGAGAACCGCTTTCAACTGCCCGGCGGCTGGATGATCAATGCCGGCGTGCGCGCCGAGTTTCTGAGCACCGGCGCCATTCCCACCGATGGTTATTCGCGGCCGGCCTTCCCGGCGCAGTCCGTCAGCGCAGTCGACCCCAAGGTGGCCGCCGCCTACAGCCGGGGTGGCACGCGGCTGCACGCTTCCTTCGGCACCGGCTTTCGCCCGCCCACCGGCTTTGACCTGGCTTACACCGACAATCCGTCGCTCAAGCCGGAGCGCACGCGCGGCTTCGACGCGGGCGTGGAGCGCCGCCTTTTCCATGACGCGCTCTCACTCGACGCCACCTTCTTCTACAACCGCTATTACGATCTGATTGTCATTCTAGGCGGCAATCTCGCCGTGCTCAGCCACTATGAATCCGACAACATCGCCAACTCGCGCGGCCTGGGCACGGAATTCTCCGCCCGGCTACGCCCCGCCCGCTGGTTTTACATCAGCGGCTGGTACACCTGGCTCGATTCGGAAATTCTCTCGCTCAACGGAACAGCCAGCCTGGCGCCGGCGCCGTTTACGGTGGGCCAGCAGTTGCTGCGCCGTCCGGCGAATTCGGGCGCCTTCGCCGCCACCTTCACTCGCGGCCGCGTCTCGGGCGGCCTGGACGGCTACTTCCGCGGCTCGATTCTCGATGTCGATCCAAGCTACGGCGCATCCGCCGGCTTGTTTCAAAACCCCGGCTACGCCAACCTGGGTGTCAATCTGAATTGCAAGCTCGGCCGCGGCCTCACGGCTTACGGCAATCTGCGCAACGCGCTCGACCGGCATTACGAAGAGGTGTTCGGCTACCCTTCGCCGCGGCTGAATTTCGTGACCGGTTTGAAATGGTCGTTCGCGGGAGCAAAATAGGTTTATGAGCAAGCCACCGTTCGATCCGCCTCACCTGACCATCGGCCGCGTCTATACGCGTGGCGGCGACGAAGGGGAAACCGGCCTCGCCGGCGGCCAGCGCGTCGCCAAGGACGGGCCGCGCATCGAAGCCTACGGCACGGTGGACGAATTGAACGCTTTCGTGGGTGCCGCGCGCGCCACCGCCGAGGCGCTGGTCGACAGCGATGGCCGCGCCTGGACGCTGGTCCCGGTTCTGCTGCGCATCCAGCACGAACTGTTCAACCTCGGCTCGATTCTCTCGACCCTCCCCGAAGACGTTGGCGAGCGGCAGGCGCGCGTGACCGATGAAGAAGTCACTCGCCTGGAAACCGAAATGGATCGCATCAATCGCGACCTGACGCCGCTGCACTCGTTCGTGCTGCCCGGCAGCGGCCGATTGAATTCCGATCTCCACCTCTGCCGTACCGTCTGCCGCCGTGCCGAACGCGCGGTGGTCGCCCTGGCCCGCGTCGAAAGCGTGCCGCCGGAGGCGATTCGCTACCTCAACCGGCTCAGCGACTCGTTTTTTGTCTGGAGCCGCTGGGCAACCCACCTCACCGGCGATCCGGAAACTTTATGGGATCCGAACCATACCAGTCCGGGTCGTCCTGATAGATAATCAATAAAAGGAGAACACGAATGAAGAACAATACGTCGAGGCCGCTGGCCATCGGCCTCACGATCCTGGGTATCCTGGCGCGCCTGGTGCCGCACGCGCCGAATTTCGCGCCGGTGGGTGGCGTCAGCCTGTTTGCCGGCGGCCGGCTCAGCGGCTGGAAGGCTTACCTGTTGCCGCTGGTGTTGATGCTGGTCACCGATCCGCTGGTCGGCGGCTATTCGTTCGCGACTCCGTTCGTGTATGCGAGCTTCCTGATTTACGTGTGGATCGGCTCGCGGCTGCGCGCCACCCAGAACCCGCTCGCCATTGGCGGCGCGGCGGTTGCGGGCAGCATTCAGTTCTTCGTGATTACCAATTTCGGCGCGTGGCTGGGCCCCCTCAACACTTTCCCGCACACGGCGGCCGGCCTGATGGCCTCTTATGTCTCGGCGATTCCGTTCTATGGCCGCACCTTGCTGGCCGACCTCTTCTACTCGGCCGCCCTGTTCGGCGCCTACGCCCTGCTGAGCCGCCGCGTGGCCGTCCCGAATCAGACCGCGGCGTAATCCTGTCCGCCACTGCCGCTGTGCTGTTTCATCTTCTGCAACGCCCGCGCGCCGTACTTGCCCGTGGGGTCCGCGTCATATGCGGCGCGGAAGTGCCCGACGGCTTTCTCGGGCTGGTCCATCGCCAGCAGCGCCATGCCAACTTTCAGATGGGTGGTGGCGAACGACGCCGCCTGGGTCTCCAGGCGCACCCGCACGGCCCGCTCGATGGCTTGCTCGGCTTCCTGCCGGCGGCCGAGCAAGGCCAGCGCCCAGGCCCGGGTTGCCGAGCGCGAGGGCTCGACCTTCGCCGCGACCGGTCCCTTTGCGACGCGCATGGCTTCGTCGGTCAACTCGAGAGCCCTGAGAGGTTCCGTCCCTTGCTCCAGCAGCAACTCCGCCATACCATGCCGCGCGGTCCCGAGCACGTTGTCCCCCATATCGATGCTGGCTTGCCGGCACTTTCGCGCTTCCTCGTAACGGCCCTGCTCCTCCAATGATTCGGCGAGGCACCCCAGCAACATTGACTGATCGGAGCGCGTAGTGTCGTGGGCTCTGGCCAGCCCCTGCCGGTAGCACCGTTCGGCCTCGGCCGGACGATTCGCGAGCGAGTGCGTGAGGCCCTCCATCTTGAGGAGTTGGGCACTTGGCCTGCCGAGGCTCAGCCGCTTGATCCAGTGCATCGCGCGTTCATAGTCGCCAACGCGCCAGGCTGGTTTCACCAGTAGAATCGCCGCGATTTCCCGCCCCGAGACAATCAGCGTAACCAGGATTATGAACAGGGCGAGCCTGACGAGCCCTGCCACGGCGGCAATGGGAATCAGCCGATCCACCCAGCCGAACGGCGCAAAGCCACAGGGAATGACAATGGCGAGGATCAGGATCCATTTCGCCGGCCCCCACATGGCCTCCTGGAAGCGGGAGGGTTGAGGCGGCTCCGCGATCCCTTGCGCCAACCTGCGCCGGCGTGAGGTCCAGCGCCAGAAACCCAGGCACGCCAGCACGACGAACGCCAGCACACTTGCATACTGTACCCACCCCGGCGCGCCGGGCCAGGCTCGCCGCACAGCCTCTTTGACCGCAACCGCGACAAATGGGAAGCCCACCAGCACCGCGCACAGCTTCCACCGCATCGAACGCGCTTGCCGGTCGATCTCGGCTTGGCCGTTCGCGACATCGATGCCGGGCAGGTCGCCGGCGGCCGCGACCAGCACCCTTTCGGTTGCCAGCAGGTTTTCGGCCCTGCCTCGCAGCCACGCCGAGATCAGCAGGCCAATCACGAGCAGCACAAGAAGGCAGGCTGCCAGCGGTGGCCCTATCAATCTTGCGACCTGCGCGAGCGATCGTGTTTCCGCCAGCACCCAGACGCTGCCGTCCGGCGCCAGAGCGACATTTGTGATCGTGGTGCATCCTGGTGGAAGCCCCCGATTCCGCCATTGGCCGCCGTCGAACTCGAGCAGGCCGGCCGAGCTTGCGATCCGGATGCGCCCGGTCGATACCGCCAGCCCATTGATCGACACCCGCTCGTTCACGCCCATTTCCCGTGCGCCGTAGCGGGCGGCAATGCGGCCTTCCGGCGTCACCGCCGCCACCTCGCGGGTACGCCATAACCACAGCCAGACGTTGTCCGCATCGTGGCCAATCGGCCAGACCTCGGCGAGGCTCAGGCCGGGGGAACGGACTTCGAGCCACGAATCGCCATCCTGCCGCCAGAGACCCCGCCAGGAGACCCACAGCCGCCCGTCGCCAGTCATGCCCAGGCGGGGAGAACGATCCGCGTCATCCTCGCCGGCGGGCGGCCCTGCGGGCAATACTGTCTTCAGGCTGCGGATAGTCCAACTGCTGCCATCGAAGTGCGACAGGTTTCCATTGTCGTCGACAATCCAAACGCCCGAGCGCCCCGCCGCCGTGTCGGCCGGCAAGCCGGTCTTCATTGCGTCCGCGTAGAGGTGCCAGGACTGCCCGTCAAAGCCGACGGCGCCTCCGGGTGTGGCGCCCCATACTTCCTCATCCCGCAGCGCGAAGCCGCCCCGGATCCAATCCGTGCGGGAGCCGAACTGCTTTCTGCCGTAACGGGTCCAGTGGTCGCCCTCCAAACGGCACATCCCGCCGCGCGAGGTCGAGATGGTCCACACGGCTCCCTGGCTGGACACTTGCAATCCCCATGGGCCGCCGGGGACTTGCGGGCCGGGCGTCCACCCGCCATCCTTGAAATGGAAGGCGCCGCGCGCATCGCTGAAGTCGGGTATGACGAATGGGAAGAAACGAGGGAGCAGCGTGCACATGGCAAACGGCACGCCCAATACCAGCGCGATCATCAGCCATTCGTTCCTGCGTAATGGGAGCTTCACCATGGGCCGACTTTAACATATCGGCTAATCAGACCTCATAGTGGTTTTGGTTAGGCCTGGATTGGGTGCGAGACGGATAAACAGGCTAATGTGGTGCGTCCGAAGTCGTGAACAGTATCGCGAAACGAAGTGGGGCAGGCGCTTCCGCCTGCCAACTGCCCGCTCCGAAACCGGGGCGCCAATTCGGCGCCAATCCGGAGTTGGCAGGCGAA
>Ga0187862_10001383_pt1 | contig 25828 bp, 23 predicted proteins | sample June2016WEW_10_1_FD_133003 | JGI IMG/M metagenome (GOLD analysis project Ga0187862, IMG submission 133003) | Peatland microbial communities from SPRUCE experiment site at the Marcell Experimental Forest, Minnesota, USA - June2016WEW_10_150 | ecosystem: Environmental > Terrestrial > Soil >...
GCTGGTGCATCCCGAGAACGCAGAATCCCCGATGCTGGTGACGCTGCCGGGGATCGTGACGCTGGTCAGGCTGGTGCAGTAGCTGAACGCCCAATCCCCGATGCTGGTGACACCGTTGGAGATCGTGACGCTGGTCAAGCTGGTGCAGTAACCGAACGCATCATCCCCGATGCTCGTGACGCTGCCGGGAATGGTGATGCTGGTCAGGCTGGAGCAATCCTGGAAAGCATAATCGCCGATGCTGGTGACACCATTGGAGATCGTGACCCTGGTCAGGCTCTTGCAGCCTTGGAAAGCAGAATCTCCGATGCTCGTGACACTGCCGGGGATCGTGACGCTGGTCAGGCTGGTGCAGCCCCAGAACGCATAATCCGCGATGTTTGTGACGCTGCCGGGAATCGTGTAACTTCCGCTTGCACCCCCCGGATATTCAAAGAGCGTGGATTGGGTAATGTCGAACAACACTCCGTTCAGACTGCTGTAAAACGAATTGTTTGTGTTCACCTGTATCCCTGTCAGGCTGGCGCAGTCTTCGAACGGGCCTTCTCCGATGTTGGTAACACTGGCGGGAATCGTGATGTTGGTCAGGCTGGTGCATCCCCAGAACGCAGAATCTCCGATGCTCGTGACGCTGCTGGGAATCGTGATGCTGCTCAGGCTGGTGCATCCCCAGAACGCAGAATCCCCGATGCTCGTGACGCCGTTGGAGATCGTAAGGCTGGTCAGGCTGGTGCAGTAAAAGAACGCATAATCCCCGATGCTGGTGACGCTGCCGGGAATGGTGACGCTGGTCAGGCTGGAGCAATCCTGGAAAGCATAATCGCCGATGCTGGTGACACCATTGGAGATCGTGACCCTGGTCAGGCTGGTGCAGTAATAGAACGCATAATCCCCGATGCTCGTGACGCTGCCGGGAATGGTGATGCTGGTCAGGCTGGTGCAGGAGTTGAACGCAGAATCCCCGATGCTGGTGACGCTGCCGGGGATCGTGACGCTGGTCAGGCTGGTGCAGTCGTAGAACGCAGAGTCCCCTATGCTGGTGACGTTTCCGGGAATGATGTAACTTCCTCCTACTCCTCCCGGATATTCGAGCAGCGTGGACTGGGTTATGTCGAACAGAACCCCGTTCACACTGCTGAAAAACGAATTGTTTGTGCTCACCTGTATCCCTGTCAGGCTGGCGCAGCTTTCGAACGGGCCTTCTCCGATGTTGGTAACACTGGCGGGAATCGTGATGTTGGTCAGGCTGCTGCATTCAAAGAACGCAGAGGCCCCGATGCTGGCGACGCCGTTGTTGATCGTGACGTTGGTGAGCATGGTGCAAACTCCGAAAGAATAATCCCCGATGCTCGTGACGCTGCCGGGGATCGTGACGCTGATCAGGTTCGTGCAGTCATCGAACGCCTCATCCCCAATGCTGGTGACGCTGGCTGGAATCGTGGCACTGCTCAGACCCGTGCCATAGAACGCCCACCCCCCGAGGCTCGTGACCGGCAGGCCGGCGATGTTGGTTGGGATGGTGACACCCCCGCCAGGCCCGGAGAAACCGGCGATGGTAATGGCGCCGTCATTTGTCGTGTAATAGAAAGTGTTGTCGCCGGCTGGCAACGCATCCACCTCCATGGTCGGAAGGCCGCCAAACATCGTCCCCCAGCCCGTGGTCCCCTGCACGTAAAAAATCGTTCCATTGTCACCGAAGAAAGCTGCCGCAGCACCCGAGGGAGCATTTCCCTGGCAATAGATGTTCATCAGGCTGGCGCAGTCAGCGAACGCTCCCTCGCCGATGTTGGTGACGCTGCTGGGAATGGTGATGCTGGTCAGGCTGGTGCAGTAACAGAACGCATAATCCCCGATGCTCGTGACGCTGCTGGGAATCGTGATGCTGGTCAGGCTGGTGCAGTAATAGAACGCAGAATCCCTGATGCTGGTGACGCTGCCGGGGATCGTGACGCTGGTCAGGCTGGTGCACGAGTTGAACGCAGAATCCCCGATGCTGGTGACGCTGGCGGGAATTTGGACGCTGGTCAGGCTGGTGCAGCCGTAGAACGCAGAGTCCCCTATGCTGGTGACGAAGTTGGAGATGACGACCGCGCCAGCGCTTCCTGTGTATGCGGCGCGGGTGATCGCGCCGTTGTTGGTCGTGTAGGTGAATTGGGCTTGGACGGGGGCTGGCGCGGCCAGGAGGAGCAAGGCTAAAAGGAGGGGGGATGTGGTTTTCATGTCTCAGGAGTGTCGAGGTCTGGTCGGCGCGGCGCCAACCACGGCACGCGAGGGCGAGATGGAACAACAGAGGGCTGGCCCGCAGCGATGCGGGCTGCATCGGTCGGGCTGTGCGCTCCCGCGCAATTTTGAGGCTTCGCCAACAAAGAGGAAGAGTGGTTATGGATTGTCTCATTGCTTGCTGATTATTAGAGATTCTAAGTGCGGGCCGTTGTGCGTCAAGCTTGAAGGGGACGGGTTGGCGGCCTGTTAAAAAGGGGCTGGAGGCCGCCGCGTGAGGGCACGCGGCCATAAGCGTTAACCTGATCTCAAGCCATTTTTCTGAGCTTATTTTTCTGACGCTGTCTCACTTGGTTGGCGAGATACCAAATCCAGCGAATTTCAAGTCAGAAAGATGGGGTCAGAAAAATGAAAAGGAAAATGTTTTTGTCGGCACAAGCCGGCCATTTCCACCAGGTTAATGCTTATGGCGAGGCGTCCCTGCCCGGTCAATTTAAGCGGCCACGACTTTTTTTAAACCGCTCTAAATTGCCGGGGCGGCGGTCCAGGCGTCGGCCTCCAGCTCGAATAGAAGGTCGTGACGGCAAATGCCGCAATGGGTCATGATGACGGGCAGGGAAGGCAGGCCGCGGGCAGCGCACCAGAGCGGGAATTGCGGAATGTCGGCGCGGTTTTTGAAATACGCGGTGGCGCGGGTGATGTCCGAAAAGGCAAAGCCGCGGGAGGCCAAAATGGTTTCGACGACTTCCATGGTGAGATCCATTTGCCGGCGGAGGTTTCCCGGCCATAAGGTCCGGCCATCGGCGGCAATGCTGGCTGTGCCTGAAATGAGCAGACGCCGGCCCTGCGGCGAGGAAATCTCCATGGCCCGGCTGAACGAACTTCCGTAGGAGGCGGCGGGACACTGCAAGGGGGAGTGAATTTCCGCGACGCGGGCGGAGGAGTCGAGCGGCTGCAGCGCCCAGGCGCCGGCCACCAGGGCGGCGCCGGCCGGATTGCGCGCGGAAATGCCGGTGCTGGCCGGGCAGGAGCCGGCGCGAAAATTAACGCGCGCATAGGCCTGGGTTCTGGCCTCGTTGAAGGGGCCGTACCAGGAAAGAAGTTCATCGAGGTAGAACCAGGTCCGCACGACATCGCCCAGGGCGAAGCCGGCTTGTTCCAGGGCTGATTCCAGATTTGCCAGCGTTTGGCGGAATTGATCGGGGCGGGAGGCGGAAGAGAGATCAGGCCCCAAGCCGCCGAGCAAACAATGCCGCACGGGGCCTTCTTCAAACACAGAACCGACCACCCGGCCATTGAGCGTGATCGGGTCCACGCGTCCGGCGCGGCAAACGAAGGCGTGGAGGCCGGCGATCGGTTGGTCATCATAGGCGGCTCCTTCGACCCAGGTGACGGGCCAATCGCTGCGCCCGAAAACCCGGCACATGGCGATGTCCGCCGCGGCGCGGGCGCTGATGGAGCCGAAGACGAGCAGCTTGACCAACGTGGCATCGGTGTTCTTGAGGGCGACGGCCAGGCGGTTGAAGAGAGCCAGGAGGTCTTCGCCGGGGAGCGGTTTGAGAGTGAAAGAAAAATCAGAGGAAAGCGCGAAATGCGCGAAATCCTCGGATTGTGAAAGCGAGGGCTCCCCGGCCTTGGCGGATGGAATCAAAGACATCACGTTATAATAGACATCGGATGATCGGAGGAGGTTACGAAGTTTTTTTTGCGGTCAGCCATAGATTGTCGTTTAAACGACAAAATATAGTGTGCCGTTGCGGATTTGCAAAAGGGGGCGCGCGGGTGTATGTTGTGATGCGGCAAGAGCAGCAATGGAGATGCGATGAAAAGGCATTTGATCACAGGAGGTCTTTTGCTGGCGGTCATTGGCGCCCTGGGCGCGGCGGATCGCCCGGCGGGGATTTATGAAAGCGACGCGGCTTTGACGTCTCAAAATCCTGTTGACGAAACTGTTTTTGCGCAGTTGAAGGAGTTGAACATCCCGCCCGCCCGGCTCTGCTCGGACGCGGTGTTTGTCCGGCGGGTCTATTTGGATGTGATCGGCACGCTGCCGAAAGCGGCCGAGGCGCAACAGTTCGAGGCCAGCCGTGATCCCAACAAGCGCCAGGCCTTGATAGATCGTCTGCTGGAACGGGACGAGTTTGCGGATTACTGGGCGATGAAATGGAGCGACTTGCTGCGGGTGAAGGCGGAGTTTCCGATCAACCTCTGGCCCAACGCGGCGCAGGCCTACCACGGCTGGATTCGCGCGCGCATCAAGGACAACACGCCGTACGACCGGTTTGCGCGGGAACTGCTCACGGCCAGCGGGAGCAATTTCCGCGACCCGCCGGTGAACTTCTACCGGGCAATGCAGACCAAGGAGCCGGAGGCCATCGCCCGGATCGTCGCCTTGACGTTCATGGGAACGCGGGCGGAAAAGTGGCCGGCCAAGCAACTGGCCGGGATGGCGGCGTTTTTTTCGGAAATCGGCTACAAGCCGACGGCGGAGTGGAAGGAAGAGATGGTGGAGTTCGATCTGGCCAAGACGACCAACCGGCTGGCGCAGGGGGCGGTGTTTCCCGATGGAACGCCGGCGCGGCTGTCGCCGGAGCGGGATCCGCGGGAGGTGTTCGCGGACTGGCTGATAGATGCGAAGAACCCCTGGTTCACGCGGAATATCGCCAACCGGGTCTGGTGCTGGCTGCTGGGCCGCGGGATCATACAGGAACCGGACGACATCCGGCCGGACAATCCGCCCTCCAATCCGGAATTGCTGGCTGCGCTGGAAATGGAGCTGGTCGCCTACCATTACGATCTGAAGCAACTGTACCGGCTGATCCTGAACTCGAAGACATACCAGCTCGCCCCGACGCCCCGGAGCGACAGTCCCGAAGGGGCGGCCCACTTCGCCTACTATCCGCTGCGGCGGCTGGAGGCGGAAGTTCTAATTGACGCACTGGACCAGATCACCGGCGGGACGGAGAATTATACCAGCGCCATCCCGGAGCCGTTCACGTTCATCCCGGCGGACATGCGCTCGATCGCGCTGCCGGACGGGAGCATCAGCAGCCCGTTTCTGGAGATGTTCGGACGGCCGCCGCGGGACACGGGACTGGAATCCGAACGCAATAACCGGCCGGCCTCCGAGCAGAGTCTGCACCTGCTGAATTCGACGCACATCCTGCTCAAGCTGCAACAAAGCCCGACGATACAAGCCTTGATGCAAGGCAACAAGACGCCGGACCAGATTGCCACGACGATGTATCTGGGGACGCTGGCGCGTAATCCCACGACCAATGAGTTGCAGATTGCGCGGGCTTATTTCCAGTCCGGCAAGGTGAACAAGCGTCAAGCCACGGTGGACCTGGCCTGGGCGCTGGTGAACAGCGCGGAGTTTCTTTACCAGCATTGAGCGAAAAGAGTGAATCGGCTTGGGCCGAATGAAAAAGAGAGGTAGAGTGAGAATATGAAAATGCCAGCGAACGCGGAGGGCGAACCCTTCAAACTGTATGACGACGCGCTGATTTTGCGCATGCGCGAGAGCGCGATGACCCGGCGGGAGGCGGTGCGGCGCGCCCTGCTGGGCGCGGGGGGCTTGCTGCTGGACCATCATTTGAGTCTGCGGGCCCTGGCGGCGGCGCCGTGCGCGGAGGCCAGAGCCAAGTCGGTGATCCAGATCTGGATGTGGGGAGGCCCGTCGCACCTGGACACCTTTGATCCCAAACCGGAGGCCGGCAGCGATTATTCCGGCCCGCTGGACAAGCCGATTGCCACCAACGTGGAGGGGATAAGGATTTGCGAACTGATGCCGCTGCTGGCCAAGCAGGCGGACAAGTATTCGATCATCCGCAGCATGACTCACGGGGTCAACGCGCATGAGACGGCGTCATACATGGTGCAGACGGCGCGCGAGGCGGGGGGGCGCGATGTTTATCCGAGCATCGGGGCGGTGGTATCGCTCTTCAAGGGTTACAACGCGGATTATCGGGGGCTGATTCCGCCGTACATAGTTTTGACCGAACCGCAGGGACGCTTTTCGGAGGCGGGTTTTTTGGGATCGCGCTTTCAACCCTTCGCCACGGGCGGGGATCCGGCCAAAACGCCCTTCGCGGTGGAAGGGGTGGTCAGCGACACGATAACCGAGAGCCGGCAGCGGGAGCGGCGGGAGTTGCTGCACCAGTTGGACACGCTGGGGCGGGCGCTGCCGGGCAGCGCCGAACTGGCCGCCTCAGCCCAATGTGAAAAGGAGGCCTACGACCTGATCCTGGGAGACGCGGGGAAGGTCTTCGATCTGACGCAGGAGAAGGACGAGTTGCGGGATCGTTACGGGAGGAACACGTTCGGGCAATCGTGCCTGGTGGCGCGCCGGCTGGTGCAGCGGGGCGTTCCGTACGTGACCATCAATTACAAAGGCGGCTGGGACACGCATAAGGAGAATTTCCAAACCATGCGGCGCCGAGTGCCGGAAATGGACAAGGGGATGGCCACGCTGTTGCAGGATTTGACGGAGCACGGATTGCTGGACAAGACCATCGTGTGGTGGGGGGGCGAATTCGGGCGGACGCCCAAGGTGATGTGGGAAGCGCCGTGGAACGGGGGGCGGGGCCATCACGGGGAGGTGTTCTGCGCCGTGCTGGCCGGCGGCGGATTCAAGGGGGGCCGGATTGTCGGGGCATCGGATGCTAAAGGGGAACAAGTGAAGGAGCGGCCGGTCTATCCGTGCGACCTACTGGGCAGCATGTATGCCCTGCTGGGGATAGATCCCGCCGGCAAATTGCCCCATCCCCAGGGTTTGGATGTCCGCGTGATCCCCTCCGCGGCGGAGGGCTTGAAACAAGGGGGATTGCTGAAAGAGATTATGTGACGGTGAGGCGAATTCCAAGGCTGCTTCGACGGCCGTTCATCTTGACTCTGGGCGGCCTGCTGGCGGCGGCCACGGCGCTGCGGGCGCAGCAGCAAACCACGCCGCATGTGGGCTATGTCTTTCCCGCCGGCGGCCGGCAGGGAACATCCTTCCAGGTCAAGCTTGGGGGGCAGTATCTGGCCAACATCACCAATGCCTATGTTTCCGGCGAGGGGGTTGAGGCGAAGGTGGCGGGTTACGATAAACCGCTCACCCAGCCTGAGCTTGCCGCGTTGCGCGACAAGCTGAAGGCGCTGCAGGACAAGCGAGCCGCGGCCCAATCCGCGAGGAGCGGCGCCGCCCCCGCCGCGGGGCAAGCCCCGCCCGCCTGGACCGCCGAAGACGTGAGGATGGTCGCCGAAATCCGCGACAAAATCGCCGAGTCGCAAAAGCGATCCGCGGAACCGGTGATTGCGGAAAAGGTGACCCTGAACATCAGCATTGCCGCCAACGCGGAGCCTGGGGAACGGGAGCTAAGGCTGGGCGGGCCGGTGGCGTTGTCCGAGCCGGTGGTTTTTTGCGTGGGCCAACTGCCCGAATTCAACAAACCGGACTCTACTAATGCCACTCAAACGCAGGCTCCCATCCGGCCCGGAAATGGAAATGCCCAAACGGCCGTGGCGCCGGTCGAATCGCGCATCGTGCTGCCGTGCGTGGTCAATGGCCAGATCATGCCCGGCGGGGTGGATCGTTACCGGTTTGAGGCGCGGCAAGGCCAGCGGCTGGTCCTGGCCGCGACGGCGCGCGAACTGATTCCCTATCTTGCGGACGCTGTTCCCGGCTGGTTTCAAGCCGCGCTCTCGCTATACGACCCGCAAGGCCGCGAGCTGGCCTCCGCCGACCATTTCCGGTTCCATCCCGACCCGGTTCTGTATTACGAAATCCCCAAGGACGGCGAATACGTTGTCCAGATCCGGGATTCCATTTACCGCGGGCGGGATGACTTTGTCTATCGCATCACCGCGGGCGAAGTGCCTTATCTGACCGACCTCTTTCCGCTGGGCGGTCCGGCGGGCACACAAACCACCGTCCACCTGACGGGCTGGAATCTTCCCGCCTCGACGCTGACCGAGGACGACCGGGAGATCGCGGCGGGAGTTTATCCGGTCTCCGTGCGCGGCCCGGATTATATCTCCAACCATCTGCCGTTCGCGGTGGATACGCTGCCGGAATGTTTCTCGCGGGAAACAAACAATACCCAGGCTGCCGCCCAGCCGGTGACGCTGCCGATCATCATCAACGGCCGGATTGAAAAGCCCGGCCAGTGGCAGGTCTTCCGTTTCCACGGGCGCGCCGGGGAGGTGGTGGCGGCGGAAGTGATTGCGCGGCGGCTGGATTCGCCGCTGGATTCGGTGCTGAGACTCACCGACGCCGCCGGGCGCCAACTGGCCTACAATGACGATTACGAAGACAAGGGGGCCGGGCTGCAAACGCAGTACGCCGATTCCTATTTCCGCGTTGCGCTGCCGGCCACGGGCGACTGCTACCTGTATATTGGCGACGCGCAACATCACGGCGGCCCGGAGTATGGCTACCGGCTGCGCGTCAGCCCGCCGCGGCCCGACTTCGGCTTGCGCGTGGCACCCTCCAGCCTGAGTGTGCGCGGGGGCATGTCGGCGCCCTTGACGGTCTATGCGCTGCGCCGGGATGGTTTTTCCAACGAGATCAACCTGACCTTGAAAGATGCCCCGGCCGGATTCTCGCTCAGTGGCGCCACGGTGCCGGCCAATCAGGACCAGGTGCGGCTGACCGTGATGGCTCCGTCCACCTCCGCCGCCGGGGTCATCAACCTGGAGCTGGAAGGACACGCCCTGATAGAGCAACAGGAAGTGGCGCATCCGGCGGTGCCGGCGGAAAACATGATGCAAGCCTTCGCTTACTGGCATCTGGTTCCGTCGAAAGAACTCAAGGTGCTGATTCCCGACCGGCCACAGTTCAGGCTCGCCTTGAAGATTCTGGATGCCGGCCCGGTGAGAATTCCCGACGGCGGGACGGCCGAAGTGCAAGTCAGAACCCCCAGCGCGGCCTTCTACACTAATTTCCAACTTGAACTCAGCCAGCCGCCGGATGGAATCTCCATTGCGGATGTTGCGCCGGAGGGAGCGGGAACGAAAATTGTGCTGCGGAGCGACGCGGCGAAAATCAAGCCGGGGGTGAAAGGCAACCTGATCGTCAACGTGATGCCCAAAAGGGCGGTGGCCGCGGCGGGGTCGGGCGGCGGGCGGGGCGGGCAGCCGCGTCCCGCCCTGGGCGCGCTCCCCGCCATTCCGTTCGAAATCGTCGCGCCTTAGGTGTTCCGGTCAGATGGCGCTGTCGCCTTCCTCCTTGGTGCGAATGCGGATGGCATTGTCCACGGGAAAGACAAAGATCTTGCCATCGCCGATTTTGCCCGTGTAGGCGGTGCGCTGGATGGCCTCGGTGGCGGACTGGACCGCGGAGTCGGGAAGAACGATTTCAATTTTCATTTTGGGAAGGAAATCAATGGTGTATTCGCTGCCGCGGTAGATTTCGGTGTGGCCTTTCTGGCGGCCGAAACCCTTGACCTCCGAGACGGTCATGCCCTGCAAGCCGATCTGGTTGAGGGCTTCCTTGACGTCGTTCAATTTGAACGGCTTGACGATGGCTTCAATTTTTTTCATGGCACAGTTTTGTTAATCGTTGTAGGCCCTCTCGCCGTGCTGAGTGAGGTCCAATCCCGAATCCTCCTCCTCCGGCGTCACGCGAAGCCCGGTCACGGCGCTGACAACTTTGAGGATGAGAAGCGTTCCCGCGGCGGCGAGAGCCACGATGAAGAGCAGCCCGCAAGCTTGCCAGCCCAACTGGGCCGGGCCACCGGCCAGGGAGACGACCTTGCCGCCGACGGTGAAGGTGTTACCGATAGCCGGGTTGACAGTCGCGCTGGCGAACAAGCCGGTCAACAGCAAGCCCGTCGCGCTCCCGACGGCATGAACCCCGAAGACGTCCAGGGAATCGTCGTAGAGGAACATGCCCTTGAGCTTGCTCACGGCCATGTAGCAAACGACCCCGCCCGTCAAACCGATGACGAAGGCCGCCGGCACGGTGACAAAACCGGAAGCGGGAGTGATGGTCGCCAGGCCGGCGACCATGCCGGAGGCGACGCCCAAAACGCTCGGCTTGCCCTTGAGCAGCCATTCGACTGTTCCCCATCCCAGCGCGGCGGCCGCCGCGGAAAAATGCGTCGCCGCAAACGCGCTGCTGGCCAGGCCGCCGGCGCTGAGCGCGCTGCCGGCGTTGAAACCAAACCAGCCCACCCACAAGAGGCCGGCACCGATCAGGCTCAGGACGACGTTGTGCGGAGGCATCGGCTCGGCCGGGAAGCCGATCCGCTTGCCCAGCACCAGGGCGCAAACCAGGGCCGAGACACCCGAACTGACATGGACCACCATGCCGCCGGCGAAATCGAGCACAGGAAACCGCCCACCCTGGCTCCAGTTAAACAGACCGCCCCGGCCCCACACCATGTGGCACAAGGGGAAATAAACGAACGTGGCCCACAGCACCATGAAGAGCAGGTAGGCTTTGAAGCGCATCCGCTCGGCAACCGCGCCGCTGATCAGCGCCGGGGTGATGATGGCGAACATCATCTGAAAGAGCATGAAGCTCTCCTGCGGGATGCCCGGGGCATAGGCCGGGTTAGGTTCCGCCCCCACGCCTTGGAGCATGAAATACTGGGACGGATTTCCAAAAAACGGGTTCCACTGGCCGAAGGCCATGCTGTAGCCGTAGAGCATCCACAGCCCGGAAATCACCGCCATCAGAACCAGGCTTTGCATCATCGTGCCCAGCACGTTTTTGCGCCGCACCAAGCCGCCATAGAAGAGAATCAAGCCCGGCGCGGTCATCATCAGCACCAGGGCGGCGCTGGCCAGCACCCAGGCGTTGTCGCCGGAGTTGAGGGCTGGGGCCTGGCGGGCGGCGGCCTCCAATCGGGCGACGCGCTCCTCGATAGTTCCCGCGCCTTGCGCATAAACCGGGCTGAGAAAAGCCGGCAGGAGCCAGCACACCAAGGCGGCAGGGAGCCACCGTAAAAGACGACGGGTTTTTATCACGGCTCAAAATATAACTAAAATCCTTCCCAGTCTGTCAATGCAAATTAGATCAAGTAATGAGGTTTTTTGACGAATGAGCGCGTTTTGCGGCCCATCCAGCCGCGCGAAATGCATATAATGTTGGACAAACACCCGCTAATCGCTTAAACTCAAATACATAAGAGCAGGAAACTGAACCCACATTTGCCGCTATGCGCTTTGAACCGCGGAATTTGAGAAATCAGTATGGAATCGGGATATGCCTGCTTTGCGCATTTCTGCTTGCTGGCGCATTACTCTCCGGCGCCAGGGTGCTGCACCGGAAAACTCCCATTCTGCCCGCAACAATCGCTGACGAGTCCATCCCCGTTGATCCGCCAGACCCCGTTCCCGTTGAACCCGAACCATCGCCTGCGGCCACTTATTCGGCGCCAGCGAGCCTGCCCAGTCCCGCGGTGGCCGCTCCGACGCCGCCGAGCCCGCCGGCGCCCGCCGTAAAAAAAGCCGCCAAAGGCGCCAAGAAACCCAACGCCGGCAAGGCTGCCAAGACACCCAAAAAAGCCAAGCCGCCATCCGCCCAGAACAGCACGAACACTTAGCGGCCCGCCAAAAACCCATGGATTATGTGAGAGCTTCCAGCGCGACAAAACGGCGGCGCGCCTTCACCCTGGTCGAATTACTGGTGGTGATCTCCATCATCGGCATCCTGGCGTCGCTGTTGCTGCCGGCGCTTTCCGTCGCCAAGAAGAAGGCCCAGCAGACCAAGTGTCTGAGCAACCAGAAGCAACTCGGTTTGGGGATGATGATGTATGTGGACGACAATGCGGGCGCGTTTGCCGGGATCGCGTCGGTCCACCTGGGCTTCAACGCGGCGGACTGGATTTATTGGCGGACGAACACGGCGATATATCCGCCCATTGAGAAAAGTCCGATTATGGCCCAGCTCGGCTCGGTCAATGCCGCGCTGCTCCGTTGCCCGCTGGATATCATAGACGCCGCCCGGCTGGTGTCGCCCATGCCGGACGGCCCGTATCTTTACAGTTACAGCCTGACGGGCTACGGGACGGGCGCTTACGTTGGCTTGAAGGGGAACTTGAACCGGGGGATGTCCACCATCTTCACCGCCAAATCGAAGTTTCTTTTCAAACAGGCCTCCGTGATCAACCCCTCGCGCAAAATCATGTTTGCGGAAGAACCGGGCGGCCCCCGCGACAACCCTGTCAACAATGTCGCCATCAACGACGGTCGGTGGCAGCCGGCCCAGGATCCATTGACCGACCGGCATCGGGGCAACGCGAACGTGGCATTTGCCGACGGCCACGCGCAGGAGGTCCCATGGCAGTTTGGCAACAACATCACCAACTCGCTGCCCAGCCTGTGAGCCGCGCGCCGGGCGGAAAGAGGGCCGGGAAAGCGAAGGGACGCAAAAGAGAGGCAAGCCTTCAGGGGCAGGGTTGAGGCACAGGTAAGTCGGAGCACAAATAGGCCAACACAATACGACTTGACTTACTTTTATAATGATGTAGTCTTCCACTATGAAAGCGGCAACTGAAATTGACACGGTTTACTTCTCCATAAAAGGCCAGGTGGTGATCCCGCGCCGGCTGCGCAAGGAGTTTGAGATCGAGGAGGGCACCCGGGCCTGCGTGCAATCCACGCCCCAGGGCATCCTGATCAGGCCTCTGACGGCAAAGCACATTCGCAGCCTGCGCGGCTCGCTCAAGGGCCGCAAGGCGATGGAGGTTTTCACGAGCGAACGCAAAAAGGAGCGGGATTTGTAACATGGCCACCAAAGTTCTGGACAGTTGGGCGCTCATGGCCTTTCTCCATGACGAACCAGCTGCCGGGGAAGTCGAGAAACTCCTGATCAAAGCCGCGGCGGACAAGCACAAGCTCTTGCTGTGTGTCGTAAACTGGGGGGAGATATACTACTCCATCGCGCGCACCGAGGGCGAGACTGTGGCCGGGCAAAAGATGGCCGACCTGGCCACACTGGCGATTGAACTGGCACCCGCGGGCGATGACCTGCAACTGGTCCGGGAAGCCGCGAAGCTAAAGGCGTCGAAGAAGATGGCCTACGCCGGCTGTTTCGCCGCCGCGCTGGCGAAGTTGAGGAACGTGGAGATTGTCACGGGCGACCCGGAGTTCAAGGAGGTCGAAGGTGAAGTGAAGGTGGCTTGGCTGTAACAAGTTTGGAAGAGGAGAGGCTTTGCGGGAAATGGTCAGGGCCGATTTGAGTTCGGAACAGAATCAGGATTAGGATTAAGAATTGCAGGGGTGGATTCGAGTTTGATGATGACTTGCAGGGGCGTGGCCGCGGAAGGGAGTTTGTTGGTGTTCGGGACCCAGATTTGATCGTTGTCATGACCGGCGCCGGTATAGTTGACAAGAGCGACGGGGTCGGTGACCAGGGAAATGAGGGAGCCGTCAATTTGGGCGTAGAATCGGCCGTCGGCGATCTCCGAGCCGTTGTAAAGCCAATGGGCCGGGTCGGCGGTGGAATGGGTCTGCTCATTGGAGATAAGCTCGCTGGCGGGACGGCGGATCTCCTTTCCGTCCTCGGTCCAACGGACCTCAAGAGTGATCTTGTCGCCCGGCAGGACCTGTTTGGAAGGATTGACGATGAAACCGGGAGGGGGAGGGATGCCATTGGTGAAATCGGGTTCCGCGCCCGTGGCGCCGAGGAGAAGCATGGCGAGGTGAATGTGATAAGGCTGCGCCTCGGTTTTGAGGATGCTCTCGTGAGTCTTGCCATAGGTGGTGACCAGAAAATATTCCATCAGGCCCTGGTCCTTGTTCAACCAGGCGGGAAAGCTGACGGCGCGCTGTTTTTTGTCGAGGGTGACTTTGCCCACTTGGAAAATATCCGGGGCCAGCATTTGGACCGGGCTGTTAGAGAGCACGGCGATGGAAGATTCGACGGGAAGGGGGGCGGGGGCGGAAGGACTGGCGGCGGCGGGTGCTCCCTGCGCGCCAGCGGTCATGGCGGCCAGGCAGAGGGCGAGGAGGACTTGTGGCAATGTTGGCCAATGCCGGCGGCCGGGAAGAAGGCTCACAACTTTTTGTCAATTATTTTTTGGCGAGGAGTTTTTCCAGTTCGCGGACGCGGCGGATCAGGTCGGGGAGTTGCTGGAGGGCGATGATTTGACGTTTGGCCTGCCGGTCCGGCAGGGCGGGAGCGCCGAGCCATTTGCCGTCGTCGGGAATGTCGCGCATGACGCCGGATTGGGCGGCGACAATGACGTTGTCGCCGATGTGGAGGTGGCCGGAGATGCCGACCTGGCCCGCGAGGGTGGCGCGGTTGCCGACTTTGGTGCTGCCGGCGATGCCGACTTGGGCAATGATCAGGCAGTGCTCGCCGATGGTGACGTTGTGGGCGATCTGGACCAAGTTGTCTATTTTGGTTCCGCGACCGATGGTGGTGGGACCCAGGGCGCCGCGGTCAATGGTGACGTTGGCGCCGATTTCCACATCGTCGTGGATGATGACCTGGCCGACTTGGGGGACTTTCCGGTGGATGCCGGCGTCGAAGACGTAGCCGAAGCCGTCGGAACCGATGACGGCGCCGGCATGGATGCGAACGCGCTGGCCGAGGCGGGTGCGCGGATAAAGGATGACGCCGGGAAAGAGATGGGAGTCCTGGCCGACTGTGGAATCCTGGCCGACATGGTTGCCGCCCTGCAAAACGACGCGCGGGCCGATTTGAACATTTTCGCCGATGTGACAATGGGGGCCGATGTGGGCGGTGGGATGGATTTTGGCGGAAGAGGCGATGACAGAAGCCGGGTGGGCGCCCGGGGGAAAGGGTTTTTCCGGGAAAAAAATCGGCAGGGCGCGGGCGGCGGCAACGCGGGCGTTGGGCACGCGAATGAGGACTTTGCGGGAGGAGGTGAAAGGGCCGTCAATGAGAATGGCGGAGGCGGCGCTTTGTTCGGCTTTGGCAAAGAAAGATTCGCTTTCGGCGAAGGTGAGATCGCCAGGTTTGGCCGCGTCGGCGGGGGCAAAACCGGTGAGGACGACAGAGCCATCGCCCAGGACCTGTCCCTGGAGTTCTTGGGCGAGATGGGAGGCGGTGAAGGACATTATCAGAGTCCGCGATGGTTGATGATTTGGTTGTGCTCGCCCAGGACGATGACGCGGGGATGCCACTGGCCGGCCTCCAATTCGTCCAGCCAGGCGAAGCTCATGATGGTGAGGCGGTCGCCGGGCTTGCCCAGAAGAGAGGTGGCGCCGTTGAGGATGATGGCGCCGGAACCCGGCTCGCCGGGGATGACGTAGGTCTCAAAGCGCCGGCCATTGGCGAGGTTGCCGGCGAGGATTTTCTCGTGGGGCAGGAGGCCGACCTTCTCCATCAACAAGCGGTCCACGGTGAGGCTGCCCTCGTAATTGAGGTTGCCGGCGGTGATTTGAGCGCGATGAATTTTCGATTTTAACAATTGCACCTGCATAATTGGAACAGCATGAACTTTTTGTTCGGCGGACCGGGCGGCCATCTGGACAAGTCCCTGGTTGACGCAAAATCCGCGACTCAGTATAAAGGGACGGACATCACGAATTCAACACCAACTTTGGAGGATACTTTGAGCAGAAAAATTCGTTTCGGAATGGTGGGCGGCGGACGGGGCGCGTTCATCGGCGCGGTGCATCGCATGGCGGCGGCGCTGGATCAACAGATAGAGCTGGTGTGCGGGGCGTTCAGCGCGGACGCCCAGCGCAGCCAGGCCAGCGGCGCGGATTTATTTCTGCCGCCGGAGCGCTGTTACCAGACGTTCCAGGAAATGATGAAGAGGGAAGCGGGACTGGGGGCGGGAGAACGGATGGATTTTGTCGCCATAGCCACGCCGAACCATCTGCATTTTCCTCCGGCGGAACTGGCGTTGCGTTTGGGCTTCCATGTTTTGAGCGACAAGCCGGCGACCTTCAACCTGGCGGAGGCGAAGGAGCTGCGACGGCTAGTGAAGAAGACGGGGCTGCTCTACGGGTTGACGCATAATTACACCGGCTATCCCATGGTGAAGGAGGCGCGGGCCTTGGCGCGCGGAGGCAAACTGGGCAAGATCCGCAAGGTGGTGGTGGAATATCCGCAGGGCTGGCTGGCGACGCGGCTGGAAACCACGGGCCATAAACAGGCCGCCTGGCGCTGCGACCCCAAACGAAGCGGCATGGGCGGATGCGTCGGGGACATTGGCACGCACGCGGAGAACCTGGCCGAATACGTCACCGGCTTGAAGATCCTGGAGTTGGCTGCGGAGGCGACGTCGTTTGTCAAAGGCCGGTTGCTGGACGACGACATCAACGTGTTGCTGCGATTTGAGGGCGGAGCCAAAGGGGTGCTGCATGCCTCGCAAATCAGCGTGGGCGAGGAGAATAATCTGAACCTCCGGGTTTACGGCGAGGTGGGCGGGCTGGAATGGCATCAAACGGAGCCGAACACGCTGGTGGTCAAATGGCCGGATCGTCCGGCGGAGATTTATCGCACGGCGGGCGGTTATCTGGGGGCGGCGGCCCGGGCGGCCACGCGCCTGCCGGCGGGGCATCCGGAGGGTTTTGTGGAGGCCTTCGCCAACATTTACAAGAATTTCGCCAACCACATTCGCGCCGTGCAGGCGGGGGAGAAACTGGCGGCGGAGGATCCGGCGCTGGACTATCCAAAGATTGACGACGCGGTGCGCGGCATGGCGTTCATTGAGGCGGTGGTGAAGTCGTCGGCCAAGAACGCCAAGTGGACCAAACTGGAGGTGTGATCGAAGCGGGCGTTTGGCACGGAGGCCAGGAACGAGGCTTCAATTGGCCGGGGTTGGTTCGGGGGGGAACTGGTCGAAGGTTCGTTGGTGGTTGATGCCGCGAAGTTGCTGGTCGGCAAAATCCAGCGCCGCCGTCCAATCGTCCGCGGTCAAGGCGTGGCGGTGGGGTTCATAGTTCACGCCCACCCGGTTTGTGCTCACCCCCAGGAATTGATAGACGGGGCGCGCCGCCAGCACCGATTGCCGCACGGCGTTGGGAACGCAGTTCTGGTCATCCGTCCCTTCCACCGAAATCCACGGACGCGGCGCGGTCAGGGCGATGAACCAATGGGCGTCAAAGGGCAGTTTGTTGATTTGTCCGGTGAACTCCGCGGCTCGCGGCACGAAGTACCAGGGAAATTTTCGCGTCATGTCCTCGATTCCCTCCCTGCCGCCCCGGCCGGGGCCGCAAAAGCGGTAGGCACCCGTGCCCGCGCCGCTGGAACCGGCGGGGGCGCCCAGGGAAATGCGCTCATCAAAAGCCGTGGCCACCATGACCAGTTTTCCCAGGCGCGAATGGCCCAGGGCGATCAGCTCTCTCTTGTCGGCAAAGGGTTGGGTTTCCAGATAATCCACGCAGCGCGAAAGGCCCCAGGCCCAACTGGCCAGCACTCCCCAATCGTAATCGGGATAAGCGGGAAAAAATGTGGATTGGCGGAAGGTGGCGTCATCGGCGCCGCATTGGGTGTAGCGGTAGGTGGCAATGGCATAGCCGCGGGAGAGCAAATTGGAAAAGCCGCGCGCCGCCGCTTCCGGATCGGAGGCCCCGAGGACGGGCGCGCGCGCCGGGCCGGGCGCAGCATTGGCGCCCCTGGCGGCTGGCGGCGGCGCAAGATTGTTGGTCATGGGCACGCCCGGGGTTGGGCTAAAAGAGGGATTAATGATGGTGGGGAATGGCCCGCCACCATTGGCTGGCGTGAAAATCGCCACATCAAAGCCCAGCTTTTCTTCCGGGCCGAACTTGAGGTGAACCAGCCGAAAGCCGGCCGCTCCGTTGAGCACGCTGCGGGACTGAAGCTCCTGTCCGGTGACGTTGCCTGGAGGCGGCGGGGCATGGCCCAGTTCGTAGAACTCCAGAATCTGTTTCATCTCCTCCCGGCGCCGCCGCCATTGCTCGACGGTGGTGACTTTTGTCCCGTCGCTCATCACCATCACGTCCGGCATTTCCGGCCGGGCGGGAAGCTCACTGACCGGCACGAGAACTTTGGTCATGTCGGGCGCCGGCGATTGACACCCGGCGAGGCCGGCCGCGGCGAGGACGGCGACGAAGATAGGATGATGCTTTGAGAGGGCGTACTTCATAGGCTTGCCAGGAGCATGGTTCAAATGGAGGAGAATGGCAAGTGTCGCCAGGAGGGTATGTAAGTTAAATGCGCCTGCGGTGGCGGGCTTGGTTTTTCTCGACCAAATGAACCACAACGATTATGGTTACAATAGATTTCAAAACATGACTCCGCAGGCCGCATTGGATGAACAGATCGAACGCTACCGGCGCATGACGGGCGAGCAACGCCTGGCCATCGCGCTGGCGTTGCACCAGATGTCCTGCGACATCGCCCGTGAGGGCATCCGCCGGCAACATCCCGACGCTGATGAAAGCCAGGTGGAGCGTTTTCTCCGGGAGCGTCTTGAACTGGCCCGCGGCGCATGAACGAGCGCGAATTGCTGGTGGATTGTCTGCGGCTGTTGAACCGGATCAAGGTCGCCTATTATCTGTTTTTTGCAATCGGCCGCCGGGCATGATGCGGTAGCGCTGGCCGCGCCATTCGATGCGGTTGCCGGTGAACGCCGCGGCCCAGATAGCCACGTTCAGGAGATCCTTCACCGGGACCATCCAAAACCAGGCGAAATGCGCGCTGGAACCGGTCAATCGCTTTTCCTGGCACAGGGCGGTGGCGATCCGAAAGGCAAAGAAGGCAAAGCAAATCCATACGGGAAAGTGGATTTGAAGCTGACCGACAAGCACCGTCGGCGCGGTAGATGCCCAGGCGGCGCTTGAAAAGGTGAACAAAAACCGGGCATTGACAGCCAGCCAGAGGAGCGGCCAGAAGGTGGCGTTGTCGAGGACGCTGAAAAAGAAGGGCAGCGGCTGGCAGGCGCGAATGGTGCGCGCCCAGCGGACTTGATGGGCCCAGACTTGGGCCCAAGTCCTGGGGGGTTCGTGGCAGTCCACCACGACGGGCGAAAAGACAATGCGTTTGCCGCTGTGCGCCACGAGCTGGCCCAAATGGTAATCATCGGCCAGATAATCGGCCAGGACGGCAAAGCCGCCGAGGGCCTGGAGTTGAGCCAGGGGCAGCGCCATGACGGCGCCGAGGGCGAAGTTCACTTTGCGGAAACTTTGGGCCTGGAGGACGGAACTCCAAAAATCCGAGTTGATGGCGATGGTCTCCCAGCGCATGGCCAGATTGGCGGGAGGGGCCAGACGATAGAAGCAACTGACCAAACCGACTCCGGCATCGGCAAAAAGCGGCGCGAGGTTGGAGAGGAAATCGGCCGGGACTTCCACGTCGGCGTCGCTGATGACGACGAGGGGATGGAGGACGAGGGGCTCCAATTGGCGCAGGGTGGATATTTTATTGTTGACGCCAAGGTCCTTGTCGCAGACGACCAGACGCGCGCCGGCCTGGGGGAACTGGGCGATCAGGTCGCGGACCAGGGCGCAAACAGGATCGTCCGCGGAGGCGACTCCGAAGAGAATCTGCACCGGGCCGGGATAGGCCTGGCTGAGCCAGGCGCGCAGGCAGGCCCGGGTTTGGGAGTCGCAGCCTTTGAGGGGCTTGAGGACGGAGCAGCCGGGCAGGGGAGCTTGGGCGGGCCGGCGGCGGTGCAAGGGAAAACGCAGGACGGCCAGCCACCGCCAGACGGTGAGTCCAAAGCTCACGCAACTCAGGAGAGCCAGGACGGACGGGACGAATGGAATCTTCAAGTTGTGTTAAAGTTCGTCCACGGAGATGACGCGCTGGATTTCTTCCACAGTGGTCTCGCCGCTGAGGGCGCGGCGCAACCCGCGCTGCCACATGGTTTGCATGCCCTGGGTGATGGCGACCTCCTGCAAGGCTTTGGTGGGCATCTTGTCCATCACGGCATCGCGAAAGTGCTGATCCACCTTGAGGAGTTCATTGACGGAGGTGCGGCCGGAAAAGCCGGTGGAAAGGCATTGGTCACAGCCGGGGCCGCGCTGGAAGCGGGCGGTTTGGCGGTCCAGGAGGGGCACGTGTTTCATGATGTGCGGCTCCGGTTCGTAGGGCTGCGCGCAATAGGTGCAGTTCTTGCGGACCAGCCGCACGCCCAGAACGCCGGTGATGCTGGAGGTGAGCAGAAAAGGCTCGATGTTCATGTTCATCAGGCGGGCAAAAACGCCGGCGGTGCTCCCGCTGTGAATGGTGCTAATGACCAGGTGGCCGGTCAGGCCGGCCTGCACGGCGATGTTGGCCGTTTCGGGGTCGCGGATTTCGCCCACCATGATGACCTGGGGATCCTGGCGCATAAGGGAACGCAAGGCCTTGGGATAAGTAAATTCCTGCGCCAAATTCACCTGGGCCTGGGCGATCATGGGAAGGCTGAATTCGACCGGGTCTTCGATGGTGGCAATGCTGATGGACGGCCCGTGCTTTTGCACCAGCATGTACAACGCGGAGTAAATGGCGGTGGTTTTGCCCGAGCCGGTCGGCCCGGTGAGCAGGATCAACCCGTTGGGCTTGGTGACCAGCTTGACGAAGTCGCTCAAGATGTCCTCTTCAAAACCGAGGGATGCGAGGTCGAAACTGCGATTGCTGGGATCGAAGATGCGGGCGACGATTTTTTCGCCGCGGGTGGTGGGGAAGATGGAAATGCGCAGTTCCACGCCGCCCAATTCGGGATCCGCCGGGGCGTGGCCTTCCTGCGGCAGGCCGGTTTGGTAGGTGATGAGGTTGCCCAGGACTTTGAAGCGGCCGGAGATTTTATCCATGAGTTCGAGAGGCAGATGAACCAATTCGGTGAGGACGCCGTTGAGGCGGATGCGCACGGCCAGGGTGCTTTCCCAAGGCTCGATGTGGACGTCGCTGGCCTTGGCGTTGACGGCGTCCAGCAGGATGTATTTGACGAGTGCTCCGATTTCAATGCCCGCTTCGGCGGACTCGGATTGCAAATAGCGCAGGGTTTCGCTCACAGGTTCTGAGTATTCTTTTTTGCCCCGGTTGTCAGCAAGAATCTGGGCGGGTGTTGGCCCGGCCGCGGGCCAAAGTTTATACTTTGAACCGGCGGCGGCAAATCGTACAATGGGGGCATGTCTTTTCTAGCTGAGGGCGGTTTGATGATTTGGGTCATTATGGCCACCAGCGCGGTGGCGATGGCCGTGTTTCTGGAACGGTTGCTGCAATATCACCGGGAACAGATCAATTCGAGCGAGTTCCTCAACGGCGTGCGCAATGTGCTCAAACGCGACAACGTGGTGGAGGCGGTCGCCATTTGCGACGCGACGCCCGGACCGGCCGCCCGGCTGGTGAAGGTGGCCATCCTGAACCGGGAACGAGGGCGCGAGGCGGTGCGGGAGGCGCTGGAGGACGCCGGCTCGTGGGAGGTGCCGCGGCTGGAGCAGAAGCTGAATTTGCTGGCGACCATCGCGCAAATCGCGCCGTTGATGGGATTGCTGGGGACGGTGCTGGGGTTTATGCACGTGTTCCAGAAAATTCAGGACGCGGGCTTGAATGCGCCGGTGAGCCAGTTGACCCAGGGAGTCTGGCAGGCGCTGATTTGCACGGCGGCCGGGCTGGCGGTGGCGATTCCCAGTTACGCGGGTTATAATTATCTGGTCGGGAGGGTCAATGCCATCGTGCTGGACATGGAACAAGTCTCGGGTGAAATCCTGAACATTGTCGCTTCGCCGCCGCCGGGCGAACCGCCGGCGGGGCGCGCGGCATGACATTTCCGCGGCAGGCAAAGATTTTTCGCGGGCAACTGGACCCGGCGCCCTTTGTGGCGGTGTTGCTGTTGCTGGTGATTTTTTTGCAGATCAGTTCGTTGATCCATACGCCAGGAGTGCTGGTGCAATTGAATAATCCGGCGGCGACGATCAATGTTCAGGCCGACGGCTCGATTCGTTTTGGCACCAACACCTACCGGGTGGCGGAGACGAACCGGCTGCTGGAGGCGTTGAAGAATTCGGCGGCAGGGCCGCCGTTCGATCTGCGAGTGGACCGGGGCACGCCGGGCGGGGTGGCGACGCAGGTGAGCAATGTGCTGAGCGGCCTTTTTGAAATTGATCTTCCCGCCGGCTCGACCAACCTGATGATCGGGACGGACCATCCGACGGTGATGGTGGCGGTGAATTTTCTGGGGCAGTATTTTTTTGAAAATCAAACCTTTGTGCGCGAGGAAGAGTTGACCAACCAATTGAGGAAAAGCCTGGAGGCCGCGGCCCGAAACAGCCGGGACTCGACCCTGGTGGTGTGGGCCGACAAGCGGGTGGATTTCAACGCCGTGGCCCGCCTGGAGCAGTGGGCCGCCGAGGCCGGCTTCAAGGAGGTGGTGCAGGCGCAGCGGGTGGCGTCCGCTGCCGCCAACTCCTCCAAGGCGGCCCGATGAACGCGGCGAGGCCAAAGTCTGGCGGATGGTCCGGCGGGCGATTGCTCACGGTGGCGGCGGTGATCTTTGCGGCGCAGGCCGGCCTGGTGCTGCTCTTTGCGGAACGCGGGCGGCCGGCGCCCGCCGCACCGGCCAGCCGCACGGTGTTTCGCCTGCTGGGAGCGCCTTTGGACGAAGCCGGGTTGTCAAAATATATTTTCGCCGCTGATCCGACTGTTTTTCCGTCCTCATCGCCGCACGGATTTGCCGATCAGGCCTGGCTGCGTCTGCCCGCCGTTGAGTATAACAAGGGCACAAACGATACCGAGCCGCCGTCATTCCTGGAATTTGCCGGCAACCGGCTTGGCGCAAGGCGGATGGCTGCCGGCCCGGATCAGGAGCAGATTCCCTTCGAGCTGGTCGGGGAGCCGGAGGCGTGGCCGGAAGCCGCGCCAAGCTATCAGGCAGCGGATGGCAGCAGGGCGGAATCGTTTTATCAGATTGAAGGCGCTTTGGCGGGCCGGCAAACGGAGGCGCCCGTTGCTTTGCGGGAGTGGGCCAGCAGCGTGGTGCTGTCCAATACGGTGGTTCAATTCGCGGTGACCCGCTCCGGGGAAGTGGTTTCGGCGCGTTTGTGGGCCGGATCGGGATTGCCCGAGGCGGACGCCAGCGCCGTGGAGGCGGTGAGCGGGATGCGCTTCAGCCCCGCTGGGACAAGCTCCGCCGAACTGGGCTGGGACAAGGCGACGTTTTACTGGAGAACCATCGAGCCGCCTCCCGGCACAAACGCGCCGGGCCATACCGCTCCAGGAGCGCCTTGACCGGGATGAACATTCAACGCGATTGAGGAACATGTCGGCGGAGACGCTCATATTTGTTTATGTTTTTTCTTTGCTTGCGGCGCTTTCACTGCTGGCGGTATATTCGGAAATTCGCAGCCGGCGGTTTCGTCCAGCGCGAGAGCAGGACCGCATCTTCCGTTGCGAGCGTTGCGGATCGGTTTATACGGATGACGCGGATGTGGATCGTTCCCGATGCTCGCAGTGCGGGAACTTGAATGAGCCGATGCAGTTTTGAAACCCTGAAAGAAACTTTATGCAAGCGGTAAGAGGAGTTGAATAACTTATGGGAATGTGGATTGGCAGAAATCGAAAGGCGCGCGTAACTTATGGTTTTGACGAGATCGCGCTGGTGCCCGGGGAGGTGACGATCAACCCGAACGAGGTGGACACCACTTTCAGCATCCCGCACCGGGACGGCAGCGCCATCACGCTGAAAATCCCGATCATCGCCAGCGCGATGGATGGGGTGACGGATGTGCGGTTTTGCATCGAGATGGGCAAACTGGGCGGGTTGGGGGTGATCAACCTGGAAGGAGTGCAAACGCGCTACGCCAACCCGTCGGAAGTGCTGGGCCAGATCGTCAAGGCAAGCCGGGAGGAGGTGACGGCGCTGATTCAGAAGTTTTATCTGGAACCGATCAAGGAGGAGTTGATCTCGGAGCGGATCCAGGAGTTGAAGAAGGCGGGGGTGCTGGCGGCGGTGAGTTCGATCCCGCAAAGGGCGGAGCGATTCGGCGCGATCGCGGAGGAGGCTGGGGCGGACCTATTTGTGGTGCAGTCCACCGTTTCCACGGTGGAACACCGGTCCACGGAGTATAAGTCGCTGGATTTGGCCAATTTCTGCCGGAAGATGAAGATACCGGTGATCATCGGCAACGCGGTGACCTACAACGTGACGATCCAACTGATGGAATGCGGGGTGGCGGGGGTGTTGATCGGGGTGGGGCCGGGAGCGGCTTGCACGAGCCGGGGCGTTTTGGGGCTGGGTGTGCCGCAGGTCACGGCGACGGTGGATTGCGCGGCGGCGCGGGATTATCATCATAAGCGGACGGGGCTTTACGTGCCGATCATCACCGACGGGGGGATGAGCAAAGGGGGCGATGTTTGCAAGGCACTGGCTTGCGGGGCGGATGCGGTGATGGTGGGAAGCGCCTTTGCGCGCGCGGAGGAGGCGCCGGGGAAGGGGAATCATTGGGGGATGGCGACGCCGCACGCCAATTTGCCGCGGGGCACGCGCATCAAAGTGGGGTTGTCCGGCTCGCTGAAACAGATTTTATACGGGCCGGCCACGGTGGATGACGGGTCGCAGAATCTGGTGGGGGCGATCACGACCTGCATGGGGAACGTCGGCGCGGCGAGCATCCGCCAGTTTCAGGAGACGGAAATCATTATTGCGCCGAGCATCAAGACGGAGGGCAAACTCTTCCAGACCGTGCAGAGCGTGGGGATGGGAACGCGCTGAGGGGCTGAGGGGCGATTTGCCTTGCCGAATTGTTTTCAGTCACCCATACTCCGCTCAGGCAATGGGGTTTGCCGTCTCGCTGACGCGGGAGAACCGCCTGAACAGGATTCAGTGCTGATAACCCCTACCAGCGCCATCATGACTGGCTGGCAGGGTTAATTGATATGCTGAAAGCACTGAATTGAAGGGTTCTGCATGGACAACATCTGGTTCATCGCGGCGATCTGGATGGGACTGGCTTTTTTCGCCAGCCTCGTCTCCATCCGCACAGGCATCTCGGTCGCGCTGATAGAGATCCTGGTGGGTGTGACCGTTGGCAACTTTTCCTTCGGCGGCGGCCAGCACATGCTGAAAACCACAGAATGGACGAATTTCCTGGCGATGCTCGGCAGCGGCGTGCTCACGTTTCTGGCAGGAGCGGAAATTGACCCCGCATCGCTGCGGGCCAATCTGCGGGCCAGCATGACCATTGGCATCTTATCCTTTTTGCTCCCATTCGCGGGCGTCTGGCTGTTCGCCCAATTTGTCCTGGGCTGGCCCTTGCATCAGGCGCAAATCGCCGGCATCGCGCTGTCCACCACTTCAGTGGCGGTGGTGTATGCCGTGATGATCGAAGGCGGCCAGGGCCAAACGCCGCTGGGCAAGACAATTCTGGCCGCCTGTTTCATCACAGATTTTGGAACAGTGCTGGCGTTGGGCACGCTCTTTGCGAGTTTCAATCTCTGGATGTTGGTTTTCGTTGTCGTGATGTCGGTGATGCTTTGGTACATGCCCAAATGGACGGAGTATATCATTGTCAAACTGGGCGCGACGCGCGTGAGTGAACCGGAGGTGAAATTAATTTTCCTTGTGCTGTTTTTCCTCGGCGGACTCGCGTCCACCGCCAAAAGCGAAGCCGTTCTGCCCGCATATTTAGTCGGCCTCGTCATCGCGGGCGTTTTCCTGCGCGACAAGACGCTGGTTCACCGGATGCGGAGCATAGCCTTCACGATTTTCACGCCGTTCTATTTTATCAAGGCCGGGCTGTTTGTTTCGCTGCC
>Ga0187862_10001384_pt1 | contig 25817 bp, 17 predicted proteins | sample June2016WEW_10_1_FD_133003 | JGI IMG/M metagenome (GOLD analysis project Ga0187862, IMG submission 133003) | Peatland microbial communities from SPRUCE experiment site at the Marcell Experimental Forest, Minnesota, USA - June2016WEW_10_150 | ecosystem: Environmental > Terrestrial > Soil >...
CAGTAGGCAACGTTGATGAAGAGGTCGTGCGGCGATACATAAGAGAACAACGTCGGTAATTGTGCCAGATCATGTCAGCAGACCTGAAACCCTGGGCTTTAGCCCAGGGAGTGGTTCATTTGGAATTTATCATTTAGTATTTTCTTTTTCCAACAGGAGATAGGATGAAGATAATTCGATATGAAGCCGAGTCCAAAATAAATTGGGGAGTGATCGAGGGAGAAGCCGTTCGGGAAATGGATGGAGATCCGTTTGGTCATTTTCATTTGACCTCCAAGACAAAAAGGATGGAGGAGGTGAAACTTCTGGCCCCCTGTCTTCCTTCAAAAATTGTTGCCTTGGGTTTGAATTACCGAGACCATGCGGAAGAGATGAAAATAGTCCTCCCCAAAGAACCGCTTCTTTTTCTCAAACCTTCCACGTCTGTGATTGGTCCTGGAGAAACCATCGTCTACCCGAAGATGTCGAAGAGGGTGGATTACGAAGCAGAGCTGGCTGTGGTCATTGGGAAAGCGGCGAAAAGCGTTTCGGAGGAGAGGGCAGGGGAATATATCCTCGGATACACGTGTCTGAACGATGTGACTGCCAGGGATCTGCAACCTCAGAACGGTCAGTGGACGACCGCAAAAGGTTTTGACACCTTTGCTCCCATCGGTCCCTGGATTGTGACGGACATTGATCCTCATCATTTAGACGTTGCAAGTTATCTGAACGGAGAGAGGCATCAGCACTCCAACACGCAGAACCTGATCTTCGGTCCTCGCCAGCTGGTGAGTTTCATCTCACGGGTGATGACGCTTCTGCCGGGGGATGTGATTGCCACAGGCACGCCCTCCGGAATTGGCCCGATGGCCGTTGGCGACAAGATTGATGTGGTGATCGAAGGGATCGGCATTTTAAGCAACGACGTGGTTGCCGAAGAATGAGGGGAGACTGGAGATGAGCAGAAAAAAGTCGATTGGACTCTATCATCGGGCGTGGGAGATCATCCCGGGTGGGGTGAACAGCCCGGTCAGGGCCTTCAAGGCCGTCGGCGTTCCACCTGCGTTTATCGAGCGGGCGAAGGGATCGAGAATTTTCGATGTGGACCGTAATGAATATATTGATTATGTGGGCTCTTGGGGACCGATGATCCTCGGCCACGCCCACCCCAGGGTTGTGGCAGCACTCAAAAAAGCGATCTCAAAGGGAACGAGTTACGGTGCCCCGACCCCTCTTGAAGTAGAGCTTGCGATTAAAGTGAAGAAGGCATTTCCCTCCATGGAATTGATGAGAATGGTGAGCTCTGGCACCGAGGCCGTGATGAGTGCGATTCGGTTGGCAAGGGGCCATACGGGAAAGGTGAAAATCATTAAGTTCGAAGGATGCTACCACGGCCACGGTGACAGTCTGTTGGTCAAGGCAGGCTCCGGTGCGACCACCTTCGGTATCCCCGATAGCCTGGGGATTCCAGAGGATCTGGCAAAGCATACGTTGACCGCCACGTATAATGACCTGGAAAGTGTAAAAGTCCTGGTCGATCAATATCCGGAGCAGATCGCCTGCATCATCGTGGAACCCATTGCAGGAAATATGGGAGTCGTCCTGCCTGAAACGGGATTTTTGGAGGGGTTGAGAAAAATTTGCGACGAGAAAGGAATCCTTCTCATTTTCGATGAAGTGATTACCGGATTCCGGGTGGCCTTTGGAGGTGCACAAGAGCTGTACAAAATCGAAGCAGATATGACTTGCCTCGGGAAAATTATCGGGGGCGGCCTTCCGGTAGGGGCCTATGGTGGTAAGAGGGATATCATGGAGATGGTGTCGCCCCTGGGGGGAGTTTATCAGGCCGGGACACTTTCGGGGAACCCTCTTGCCATGACCGCAGGAATCGAGACTCTGGGGCTTTTGAAATCAAAAAAAGTTTATCAGGAGCTGGATGAGAAGACTTCCTATTTGATGGAAAATATTTCTGAACGTGCGGAGATAAACGGAATTCCCGTTTGCATCAACGGAGCCACGGGGCTGTTCACCCTCTTTTTTACGGAGGGTCCGGTCAGGGACTATCGCACTGCCAAATTGAGCGATACCAAGCGATTTGCCCAATTCTTTGTCGAGATGCTGGAACAGGGTATTTATCTGCCTTCTTCCCAATTCGAAGCCTGGTTCGTTTCTTTAGCCCATACGCAGAAGGATCTGGATAGAACGATCGAAGCTTGTGATAACGCCTTCAGGAGAATTTAGTCCTGAAAGGATCAAATGATTGAAGGAGGGCTTGTATCGTGGATGACGATCTGAAAAAAAAGACTCAGGAGACGGCCAATCGCCTGTTCGGCAAAGGGATCAAGATGGACCCGCCTTACCTGACGTGGAAAGAATTTGATAGGGACCTTGCCAACGATTTCTCCCTGTTCATCACCGGCAAGCTCTATTCGAGGACGGTCTTAACTCTCCCCGAAAGGCAGATGGTCGCCTGTGCCATGCTGGCGGCGCTCCGGGCAACGGATGAATTGAAGCTGCATGTGAATGCGGCCTTGAATGTCGGCTGCGACCCCAAAAAGCTTGCCGAGGTCTTTTTCCAATTAGCTCCCTATGCGGGAATGCCTGCTGTGAACGAGGCCCTTCATGTTTACAGAGACGTCCTGAAGGAAAGAGGCGAGTGGCCCATCAAATAAGGTTCTTTAAAGATGGTCATTGCGAGGAGTCCCGATATGGCGGGGCGACGTCGCAATCTTGTTGGTGTTTTATAGGGTTTTCGCCTCGTATTTTGTCATCCCGAACCAGGTCCTGAACTCGATTCAGGATCTAACGAATTCGGGATCTCGGTTTTTGGTTCCGGAGTTTTAAAGATCTGCCCGTACGCGGGAATTTTTGCTGAAAAGTAGAGAACCCCGCACCACATCATAGAGTCTGGCCTTGGCTGTGATCATTGGAGTCCGCTCTCAACTTTGAACAAAGTTTTTTGATTGTTGAAACCTAAGCCTTGGCTTTGTTTTTCAAGGGCTGAGCCTGGTGCGTACGAATGTGATATGCCCGCGCAGGTTGTAGAATTGGTCTGCGAAGGAGGCTGGCACTTTCATCCCGTTCACTGCTTCCTCGATGTTGTCGAGCCTTTCTATCAGCGCTTTCCGCTTTTCCGGTGTCAATTGTGCTATGAGATCCTGCTCTATCATCAGCAGCGCACGGTACCATCTGGAGATGCGCGACCTGAACCGCCACCTGTATATGGCAGGTATGAGCCGCAGTGTGGGTAGAAGCAGCACGATCATGGGCACGAACACGACAAGGATGCGGTTCACAAGGCTGGCGAACCGAAACGGCAGGTAGCGGTAGAGGAAGCTCTTGCCCGATTTATAGAAGCGACTCGCTTCAGCGCTTATGCGGATCTCCTGCTCGATTGGCGCGGGGAATTCGCCCTTGCGCCTGAGAAGCCCGGCACCCGAGTGCACTTCGCGCGCGGCCTCGAGCAATAGATCGGTGAGGGCAGGATGCAGGGTCTCCCGGGCAATCAGCTCCACCGTCGGCGCGAGCAGAAAAACATCGTGAGCAGGGGTGCCCTTCCCGAAATCTATTGATCCTTTTGGGAGGGTGGTCTTATTCAGATAAGGGATGTGGCGCGTATAAGCGTCAGCCTGGGTAAAGTCGAAGAGCTTGATGCCGGGTGTATGGAGAAGCCGGCGGATAAGCGTTGTTGAAACAGAATCACCCATCAGAAACACTGCATCCACCTTGCCGTTTAGGATCGCCTCTGCCGCTTTGTCGGAATCCATCTCAAGCACTTTTGTAGGGCCTCCCGGCTCTATGCCGTTGGCTGCGAGCAGCGCGAGCGAGAGGGTATGCGTTCCGCTGCCGACCTCACCTACCGCTACTCGCTTGCCGATCAACTGCGACAGGAGTTCAATAGTAGACCCGCTCCTGTAAAAGACGAAGAGTGGCTCGTATGAGATGCTCCCCAGCGAAACAAGCTTGTCCGTCTTTGCCCCTTTGTTCACTCCGCCCTGTACGAATCCTACGTCCACCTTTGACGAAGGGTCAGCCAGTCTCTTGATGTTGTCAACAGAGCCCTCAGATGGAAGTATCCTGAGCGTTATGCCGTTTCGCTGGAGTATCTTCGCATATTTTTCCGCTGTATTGCGAAACATGCTGCCTTCAGGTCCGCTGATTATCGTGATGGTATTGGGTGGCGCAAGGTAGAAGAACAGGAATATGCCGAGCACGAGAACTGCCAATATCGAGATCACCGTGCTTAATGCAGCGGCGCGTCCGAGCCCGAAGATCTCTGTAAACATAGACTGAAGTTTGTGAAGACCCAATTTTTCTTTTGCTTTCATGCCTTACACCTCGTCATGCCTCGTGTTTTCTACTTGCGCCCCGACAAATGAAAAAAAGAGATTTGTAAATACATAAATTAAGCTTGAAGCTTATCTCAGCTGCTCCGCAAGGGAGCCGCTGCATCCGAGCAAATACAGTAAGCCGACTATAGCGAAGGCAAGTAACTTCTTCATGATGGTTCTCTTGGCAACGATAGAAGTGTTTGGGATGCTAGAGGCAGAAAATGGGGATGGTCCCCATCTTCCCACTTGGCAGGGCATGACGAATCAGTATCATACTTTTTATATATCTGTAAAGTGTCATTTTTCAACTACGTCCCCCTGTTTGACAAAAATGAGACACCTTATTTCAAGTTTCAAGACCTGGCACGATGTGCCGCGACATCCGTTCTTATGAGAAATGTTCACCTGAAGGGGGCAAACAAATAGGCGGGTTTTTACACCTGCCTATTTTGAAAAAACAACTATACATGTTTAGTCTATTCGATATTGGCACTAACAACAGATGCCATTTGCATCATATCGATAGTCTGACCTTCTTTTAAGTTTGTAAAATCAGTTACTTTGCCGGTCTTACTTGTAATTTTGGTATTGTTAAATATTTTAATTAATTTAGCATCAGCCACAATATTCTTGCCGGCATTTTCCGGTTTACCATTGATTGTTTTGGTTTGTAGTTTGTTTGCCTTGATGTAATCCCACAACTTTTTGGTTATCTCCGTACGGGGAAGTGAGCTAGCGCCTAGGAATGCCGCCAAGTCCGCTTTCAATTTTACCGGTTTATCCAATCCTTTTTCTTCTGCCATGCTTGTGCCTCCGTTCTTTAAATTGTGTTAGTATTTTTTTGATCAGATATTGCAAGGTAAGTATAAGAGCTTTCGATTTTGTATGTCAAGGAAATATTGACCACAAAATGTGAGGTGTGGTGTTGATGAAGGAGAAAGGGAATGTAACGGGCCAGGTTTTTTAATTTGTAACGTCAGCCCTCCCCGCGTACTCGGGATCGAAATTCGCCATGACCGCCTGACGCGTTTTGTCGATAAGCTCTTGAACGGTATCGGTGGTATAACCGCTGGTATCGATGGGGTCCCCGATCACGACCTGGATCTTTCCGGGCTTCACGACGGCGCTTCCCCTGGGTAGGACGCGCCGGCTTCCATTGACGGTAACCGGCAGGATGGGGATCTTCCGGGCGATGGCTGTTATGAATCCCCCCTTTTTGAATTCGTGAATCTGCCCGTCGGACGACCTGGTCCCTTCGGCAAACACCATTACGCCCGCATCTTTGGGCAGTCGATCCATGCCCTTGTTAATGCTCTCGATTGTCCTGGTGATATTGGAGCGGTCGATGAAGATGTTCCGTGAGGCGTACAACGCGTACCCGAAAAGCGGGATTTTGAGAATTTCCTTTTTGATGAACCATCGGAATTGAATGCCCAGCGTGGTAACCAGCGCGAGGATGTCGAAATGCGACTGGTGGTTGGAAATAATGATATACGATGTCCCCTTCAGAAGCTTCGCCTTGTTCTTTATTTCCGTGCGGACAAAGGACACGGCAAGCATGATGTATGCCCAGATCTTCGAAATGGAGAACGCGAGATTGCCGGTACGGCTTAACAGGCCCGCAACGATGACGGGAATACACAGGATAATGGTCGCAATGGACACCCACAAAACAAGCCACGTAACGCGGATTGCCTTGAATAGTGATTTCAAAGCATAGCTTCCTTCGCGATATTCCTTACGGTCGTCATAATGCAGGAGGATCCGTCCGTTATGTACCCCAGTTCTCTCACCGCCCAGCAACTCGCCACACTCCTGGCAGCCGCCCTATTTCTGGACGTATCCGCTGTCTTTAGATTCTCTTCCCTTCGATCCCTCAGAAGATGAGGTGGTTGACCTCACCAGAATATTCGATCCTTGCTTTCCAAAGAATGAAAAAACTCTATCAAACTCTGACCGCCAAATCAACTTATAATTATATGGACGCCCCCCAATTACGATTGTTAGCGTTTGTCATCATCTGGGGTGCTCTTTGATTTCCGTTTTGCCGATCCTCGCCCTGTATGGGACCTCAACGCCTGTTCGTTGTGATACAGCACCTTGTCTGTTTCTGGATCGATAACTGTCTTTTCATAATTATGGTTTTTCTTGTCTATAGACATTTTAAGCTGTCGCCATTCCATCGTGTCTTTATATAGCTCATCGGCAACCTTTATTCTTAAATCTGGGTCACCCGTTGTACCCACCTGTTTGATTTTCAGAATTAATGTTTCCTTCACATCGGTGATGGGTTTAGAACAGGTCGCTCCGCACTCATTGCAAGGAAGTAATAAACCACTCTCTTCGTCGGTATCAAGCACTGCACCGCACTCGGAACACTCAGACAGCTTAGTAAGGAATGGCATTGTTCGTCTCCAATGGCGCTAACGAACTTGTAGAAAAAGTCCTTTTGACGAGTGAGAGCGATGTTTTCGGGGGTCTCTTGAGCCTCCCAAACATGACGCCGTTTGATTGTGATGCATTCTATGAGGTCACTCTTTTCTGCGTCTCGCCCAAGAATCTACTTGGGGACTTTTTCTACAGCCTCAACGGCAAAGGTCACTGGCGGTGATGGAGCGGCATCGGTATCCGCGTCCGGTCAGCGCGTTCTTATACCATGTCTCATACTTCCTTTGTTTGAAAGTCTTTGAGACGCGTATATTCGACAAGGCGGTCTAACGTTTTTGGGGTAAAAACCTTACCCCTGGTCGAAAGGATCATCTTTTTCATATCCTCACGGCGCACTCCGAAGCCGCGGCCGCCGATACACGCTATGACCTCATATTTGGGGTTGTCTTTAGGACGACCGGCAAGACTCAACTCACCAAGATGTTGAATACGGGTCACTTTGTCCCTGGCCGTGCCGTCATCTTCAGTAATTTTCGCTTCAATAATGGTTTGTGGGTTAAACTCGCTCGGAATGATGAAGTCCGGTGCTTGGTCGAACCCTTCGATTCGTTCCGCGCGCTTCGTCTTACGGTAGCTGATTCCTGCCTTGGTAAGCACGTCCTCGATGGCCGACTCAAGGCTATCCCCGACAAGTTCGCTGACCGAATCGCGATGACCAGCAAACGGCCTGCCGAGAAAACGCTCGTAAAGGAGGATAGCGTACGGAACACCCATTCCGGCAAGAGTCCTGATGCTCTCTATCCCCCGTTTCGTATCAACCTTGTCCAGGCGATGTATTTCATCCTCTTCCACTTGCGGACCGCCCTGCCGAAGCAAATGACACGCGGTTTCTACCAATGCCTTGAGCCTTTCTTTTGTCACGCCGCTGACGTTGAGAGGTGTCTCCGGGGCCATTCTTACTTTCCGGTCAAGTGATCGGACGAAGCCTTGAGTCACGCTGGTCCCCGTTCTTTGGCTTGTAAGATAACCCCATTCAGGCGGTGTAAAACCGAGTATGGTACGCAACACCACGATTGAAATCGGATGGGATACCGTTATGGAAAATACCTTCTCCGGTTCAAGCTCGGTAAAGCTCTTAGTTGCCGCCTTTAGAGCCTCATAGCCGTGCTCAAAAACACGGTATTCCACGAAACCGGCTCCTTTGGGCATTACCAGAAACTCCGATTCCAGACATGAGAAGACGGCGTCAACATAGCGGTCTGGGTCTTTTTGGATTTCTTCTAGGGGTGATTCAAAAGGAAACTTCGGCATATTCGGCTCCATATTCTTTGGTTCTCTCACGAACAACAAACAGCGGTGCATCCAGATGCGAGGCGCTGGAGTTACGCAGATGTTTTTCCACTTCAGGCCATCCACCGAAGTCCTGAAGCCATTTCTCAACCTTCGCAATTCGCTTTGTGATTGTCTCGTTCTTATTCCATCTCCTCCGTAGCGACCATATCGCCAAGCGGACAAGATGGCCATAGGCAATGCATCTAGTATCCCCCTGTGTTGGGTTGACATTGCCGGCCCGGAGGTTTTGGAGGTCTTCCAGCACAAGTTGGGCAACACCGTCGGCTGAAACGACCAACCATTTTTTGGGCATAACGCCTGTTGACCTGCACACAAAAACAGTATCTATGATTGATGATCCCGTTCCATTTATATGAATGGATGCACTCATTTCCGCCGGGCACGGGAGTGATGCCGAGCATACCAATCCCGCGTCCAGGACTGCTACAGCAACAGGGTAGTATGCTCCCGGGTCATTGTGATGATAGGTGAAAGCCAAAGGCGAACCAGGCTTAAGAGCGTTTGCCATCCGTTGAAACACAGTAGACAGGCCTTCAGTGAAATGATCCAACCCTCTTCCCATGTCCTCGTTGCCTGTCAGTTCTTGAGGATTTCGCGTCGATGCCTTTTCGAAGGCAGTAGTTCTATGTCCTACCAGACGGCGCAGCCATACGTAACAGAAATCCATCAGCTCTGCGTACTGGACGTTTCCAAAGTAGGGCGGATCAGTGAACACGGCATCTAAGGAAGCCGGAGGAAGCTCCACTGTTGCGGCATCCTCGCATCGAATGTCAACAATGCGCCTTTTTCCGGTACTAACTCCGTTTAGATGATCTCCAATCCATTCTCCATTGATTGTTACGATTTCCTTCCTATGGCCGCGGTGTTTCACCTCGAAGGGACTGTCACAGTAAGACTTCGCTTTTCGGAACTTTTCAATAATGTTTGCCCAGCCGCCGCTTCCTATGGAAATTGTTTTGCCTGGTTCCGTGATCCCTAACAGATTCGACTCGCATTGGATGAGACCGACGGGAAAACCATGAACTGAGAAGATGTCGAGCGACTTTAACGCCATGGTGTCATAGCGGCACAACATGTTTTGATAGCGCAATAAATCGGAGAGGTTGGTTGCAAGGGCGTTGCACATGCGCTCATTGGATATCTGCGAGATCAGATGTGCAGACAGCTCCAGGCCCAGAAGCTGTCGAGAGTTAAACATCTCTTGATAGCGCTTATACCCCCACCGATGCAGACGGTTTGTCTCATCGCCGGAGGGAATCTCGTCATCCGGGACATAGGTGGGGCGCATTTTCGCCCATTTCTGCTCGGCTTCTTGAACTCGCGAGAGATCATTAGAGTCAGGTGCTTTGAAATACCGACCGACATGGTTTTCCTTGCAAGAGGTGCAGTAATACTCAATCGCAAATAAGCGATGGCGGGGCGGCCCAAGTTTTGGGTTCGGAAACGAATTAGAGGCCCCACATTTAGGGCATGTACAACGATTCCGTTGTGCAGGTCCATCCTGAGACAAACCTGCCCGGCAATGACTACAGGAGCCAGGTGTCTTTCGGTTGTCGACCTCCGACAATTGGCCGCAAACCGGACAAATAAAGACGTTTTTAGGATGCCGGGAGTCTCCAGCGATTAGATAGCCCGGGAAAAGGTCAATATCGTCTTGACATTTCTGGCACTTGATCACCTTGACCCATAGGAAATATTTTACGGGTGCGTCGACTGCTCCGCAGAAAACGCAGGTCGTTCTGTATAGGTGACCAATTTCCTTCTCCAAGGATTTTCTAAGGGAATAGGCTGAATCGGTATAAGCATCGACATCAAGATGCTCGATTTCTTGTTTTACAATCCAATACGACATCGGATTGATATCGAACCCGATGATGTTGCACCCAAGACGATTGGCCTCCAACAGTGGTGTTCCACCCCCCATGAAGGGATCGGCGACTTGCAAGCCCGGGAACTGATTTGCACGGTAAAAAGCTTCGCGCAGCGGACCTTCCAAAAACTCAGACAAGAGCAGTCCACGAAACAGCGTACCGGGCCGTCGGGCGAACCACTTGTGCACGGCGATAACCGGGCGGTAGTTCTGCTGAATCTGCTTTTCCCGAAGGGCAAGGTCCGCGATGAATGGTATGTCGAAGTCTCTTTCAATCATCTTAAGTCCAATTGGTCAAGCGTTAGCTGGAATGCTTTCGTTTTGGCATAACACCTCTCTTACGTTGATCCTGTATTTTCTCTGATGACCAAGCTCTCGGGGTCTTTAAAGATCCCATTGCATCCTGAAACGGTATGGTAACAACCATCCTTTGCGGTGCAATATTGTTATTATACAAGACGTCATAAGTCTTATTCAGTTTGTCATTCCGGGCTTGACCCGGAATCCAGTGGCTTTGTGGATTCCCGCTGGAGTTTACCTCGAACTTGATGCAGGGAGGGAATGACGCGCCTTTCCATGCATCAGGACGCGCGTATATCAACATTATATCGCATTTTCATAATTAATGAACAAAATTAAAACTGGCCGTCATGAAATGGTTATCAATCATCAATTCTCGTTTTTAATATATACCTTTTCTGATTTTTTGGGAAGCCAGGGGAGCAAAGGGTATATCCTGGAAAATATTCCCTTGCTATTGCAGACGGGGATGAAAAAATCTTAGATTATGTGTATTTTGAAGTCAGGGGACCGGAGGCGGATCGGAATCTGCTGCCCGAAGAGAAGGAAGGAACTTTTACGAATTGATTAAGATTTACGTTGCCCGGCATGGAGAGACGACGTGGAATGTGCAAGGAAGGATTCAAGGCCGAAGCGACCCCGGCTTGAGTCCTGAGGGCTATGCCCAGAGCCGGGCATTGCTTGAGCAACTTGAAGGCCGCCCCATCTCAACCATTTACACCAGTACTCTGAAGAGATCCATTCTCACCGCTCAACCGATTGCCAACCACTTGGGTCTTCCTCTTCAGGAACAGCCAGAGTTGGATGAGATCGCCTTTGGTATTCTGGAAGGGAAGCAGATCCTTGATTCCGACGGAGAGGTGAGGCGCGAGTGGGAGAGGTTCAAGGAAAACCGTTTCACCTACCGCATCCCTGGAGGCGAAAATTATACGGATGTCATGAACCGAATCAGGCCCTTTGTGGAGACGATCCTTCAGAGCCACATAGGAGAGGAGATTTTGATCGTCGGTCACCGGGTCGTCAATCAAATGCTGATGGGGCTTTTGATGGATTATCCACCGCAGGAGATGTTGAAAGTGGAGCAAAGCAACGGCTGCTTTTATCTGGTCGAAAAGAATGGCGAACCCAGGGTCTTTTATCCTGAGAATGGCGAGATGAGGAAAGGCTTTCTTTCGGGAGCACGATGAGGACGGCTTAAGGAGAGAGAAGAGATGCGTGTTCAAAGGCTTAAATCGAAAATCCGCTGTGTGATCTACGACTGCGACGGCGTCCTCTTCGATTCTTTCGAGGCCAACACAAGATTATACAACGACCTGTGTGCTTTGGTGGGAAGAGGCCGTCTCAGCGAAGAAGAGATGAAATACGTTCACATTCACACCGTCTTTGAAGCCATGCGCTTCATTTTCGGGAAAGAAAGCGATTTGGAAAAGAAGGCGTTAGAAATTTTGAAAGAGAGACAGGTCGATTTGAGAAATTACGTCGAGTATTTGAAGATCGAGCCCCATCTGTTTCAAACATTGGAGAAACTGAAAGAAAAGGGGATCCTTCGAGTCATCAATACCAACCGGACGACATCCATGAAATATGTCATGGAACGATTCGACCTCGATCCTTATTTTGAGATGGTTGTGACCGCCCTTGATGTTAACAACCCCAAGCCCCATCCGGAATCGGTCGAGAAGATCGTTGCAGCCTTCAAGCTGAAGAAAGAGGAGGCTGTTTTCATAGGAGATTCTGAGGTGGATAAACAGACGGCTGAGTCTTCGGGCGTGCGGTTCATCGCTTACAAGAACAGGGAGATTGCCAACGACCTTTTTATAGAAGACCACCTCGACCTTTTAAATCTGATTTTGAATCGTAAGGCCGCCTGAAGATAACCGCTCTGTGATTTCAGATTTCCGATTTTTTCAATCCCCAACCGATCGTTTTATGGAATTGTTTTAGCCCTTTTAAAATCCTTTCTTAGGAATCGAGTCCTGAGCAAATTCCTCATAAAAAACACCGATCCCTGAAAACGCGAGTCCTGAATCCGGTCACAGCACAAATTATTCCAAATAGAAATCAAAAGAGTAACCGTTCAGTTTTTACATCAAGCTTACCCCAACGTGATTACTATCTAATAATTTCTTCCAACATCCATTTACTATCCCACCTTCTAATTGTGCAGGATTTTCAAAAAGAATATCCTTAACTATATCTTACTAAGGAGTCCATAATTGAAAAGACATTAGTTCTGAAAATCTCCCCTCGCCCCTCTTTGCCAAAGAGGGGTAACTCCTCCCTTTGGAAAAGGGAGGGTGGGAGGGATTTTGTCAATCAATGTCGTTATTATTATGAGACTGTTAGTAACTATCTGTTCACTATAAGGGGTCGGCCCAATCTATTTTTCCGATTCTTGTAGTGATTGAGAATGATGCCATATGCCTCATCTATTTTGGTTTGAAGCTTCGCATTTCTTTCTGGTTCCGATGTTTTTGCTTTAGCCTGTGTTCCTTCATGCCAATATTTTCTCATTCTTGATCATGTTGTTATTATCCACCCCACAAGATGAGTGAGTGCACCCATTAGCCAAGCAATCATAACCCACCTCCATTTGACATAGAGATGGATAAATTGTATCATGGCTTACCTGGTGCATAAATCCGATAGGCATATTATCGTATTACTTAGTGAGCGTTCCGTGAACATGAGGCTCACTTTTTTTTAACCCTCATCCAGAGGAGGATTGGAGAATTCAGCAATGTCTCACAAAGGACGTAGTATGATGTGTAAAAGCCTACTTTGTCCCGTGATGGTCGTTATTATTTTTCTCCTCTCTGGATGTATCAAGGTAGGGCCGAACTTCCTTCGGCCCAAGGTTGCGGTGTTGCCGAACTGGCTGGATGCTGGTGATCAGCGTGTGAAAACAGAACCGGCAGACTACCGCAACTGGTGGCAGGCATTCAATGATGCGGTCCTGGACCGGCTTATTGACAGGGCTTATCGGGAGAACCTATCTCTCAGGATCGCGGGTGTCCGGGTACTGGAAGCCAGGGCTCAGCTCGGCATCGCCGTTGGAGGACTTTTCCCTCAGACCCAGCAGGCCTTCGGTTTCCTGCAGTATAACCGGACGAGCGAACGTTCCCCCAACTTTATCCCTTCTCTTTTGAACTATCGGGAATCCGAGCTTGGGTTTCAAGCCGCCTGGGAACTCGACTTTTGGGGGAAGTTCAGGCGGGCGATTGAGTCAGCCGATGCCAGTTTACTCGCAACGGTCGCCGACTATGACAACGCGCTAGTGAGTCTCACGGCGGATGTAGCAAGTTCATACGTCCTGATCAAGACCCTCGGAAAACGGATCAACATTGCCCGTCAAAACGTAGAAACCCAAGAGGAGAACCTCAAGATCGCCGAGGCCAAGTTCCATTACGGCGCCGCCTCGCAATTGGATGTGGAGCAAGCAAAAACGGTGCTGAACAATACCCTGGCTTCCATCCCTGCTCTCGAAACCCAACTGCGGCAGGCTAAGAACGCCCTTAGCGTATTGCTGGGTTTGCCGCCGAGCGGTTTGGCGGACATTCTGGAAGGCTCTTTGGAGATTCCTGTCTCACTACCTGAAGTAGTAGTGGGTATCCCTGCCGACCTCCTTCGACGGCGGCCGGATATTCGGGGTGCAGAACTTAGGGCAATGGCTCAATGCGCCCAAATCGGTGTGGCCAAAGCGGATCTCTATCCCGCTTTCTCGCTCAGCGGAAATTTTGGATTTCTCTCGACTGATGTTGGGAAATTTAATTGGAGCGACATGTTTCAGTGGAAGAGCATTACTGCACAGGCTGGGCCTTCCGTCCAATGGAATATCCTCAATTATGGCCGGATCACGAACAATGTTCGGGTCCAGGATGCCAGGTTCCAGGAGTTGCTCATCACTTATCAGAACACTGTTCTGACAGCCCAACAGGAGGTGGAGGACAATCTGGTAGCTTTTCTAAGGGCTCAGGAGCGGGCCGAATTTTTGGCCCGGAGCGTAGCAGCCGCCAAGCGTTCTCTCGATCTCGCAGTCCTGCAGTATCGAGAAGGCACTAAAGATTTTACGACCGTCCTGATCGCCCAGCAAGCTCTTTTGAATGAGCAGGACAATCTAGCAACCACCCTGGGCAATGTTTCAAGCAGCCTTGTGGGAGTTTACCGGGCCCTGGGTGGCGGTTGGGAGGTCAGAGGAGGAAAGGACTTGGTGCCCTCTGAGATCAAGGGGGAGATGGCAAAGCGCACCAACTGGGGGAAATTGCTCGCTCCGGCATCATATAATCCGCCAGTCTCCGAGGAGCCCAAATCCCTGATCCGGCCTCCCGATTGGTAGCCCTCACGCTTTCCCTCTCCCCTCTGGGGAGAGGATGAAGGTGAGGGGGAGCGGGCGGAGGCGTACCAGCAGCTGTGGTGAAGTCCGTTGAGTTTTTAATGCAACGCGGGGGAAGATAATGTTTTCTAAAAAATATTCTCTTCATAAAATTATGGCTATTTCAGCCTGGATCATCTGTCTGATCTTTCTTATTCTCTTGATGGCGTGCAAAGAAAAAACCCCTCCTCCTCCGCCACCGCCCACCGTTACGGTCGCTCAGCCCGTCGAGCGGACAGTGACAGACTATCTGGAGCTGACCGGTAATACACAGGCCTTCAAGACGGTGCAACTGGTCGCTCGGGTGGCAGGGTTCCTGGATAAAGTCTTCTTTCAGGATGGACAATTCGTAAAAGAGGGTCAATTGCTCTTTCTCATTCAGCAGAACACGTACCAGGACAACCTGCGGCAAACCGAGGCAGCAATTTTACAGCAGAAGGCCCAGCTGGGGTATGCCGAAATTCAATTGGCCCGTTATTCTAAGTTGGTTCAGGAGAAGGCGGCTTCTCAAAGCGACGTAGACAACTGGCGGTATCAAAGGGATTCCGCCCAGGCCAACCTGCAGGCGTTGGAAGCGCAACGTGACCTGGCCAAACTCAATTTGGGCTATACGGAGGTCAGATCTCCTTTTGATGGAAGGATCGATCGGAGGCAGAAAGATCCGGGTAACCTGGTAGGGTCAGGTGAAAATACGGTCCTGGCAGAGATCAACCAGATCAATCCCATCTATGTCTATTTCAACATCAGCGATGCGGATCTTGCCCGCCTGATAGGAGAGGCTCATTGGACGCCAGGCCAGGCTCGTGCCATAAAATGGCCGGTCTTCGTGGGCCTCCTTACCGAAAAAGAGTATCCTCACAAAGGCCAGCTCGATTTTGCATCCATTGGCCTCACCCCCACCACCGGTACCTTGCTGATGCGCGGAGTCTTCTCAAACCCTGACGGGAAGATCCTGCCGGGACTCTATGCCCGGGTGCATGTGCCTGTTAAGGAAGGACCTGGTTTTCTGGTGCCTCAGGAGGCTATCGGATATGACCAGCGCGGATCATATGTGTTGGTGGTGAACGAAAATAACGTGGTGCAACGTTCCAGCGTCAGAATTGGCACACTGGTGGACCATCTGCGTGTCGTCGAAGAAGGTCTAACGCGAAAGGAATGGGTTGTCATAAGGGGCGTGCAGAAAGCCATTCCCGGACGACCCGTGACCCCGGAGAGGCAGGATTTACCGGCATTCGGTGCAAGCTCCCGTCAATCCACAAGCGAAATGAGGAAAGGGTCATGATCTCCCGGTTCTTTATCGAGCGGCCGATCCTCGCTAATGTCGTCGCTTTTGTCACCATCGTTATCGGCATAGTAAGCTATTATCACCTGGCAGTAGAGCAGTATCCTCCGATTACGCCGCCGACGATTCAGGTAAGCACCAGTTATCCGGGAGCGAGTGCCGCAGTCATTGCAGACATAATAGGAGTACCCATCGAACAGGCGGTCAACGGTGTTGAGCATTCCATTTACATGTCCTCCAAAAGCAGTAACGACGGCTCCTATACTCTGACCATTACCTTTGACGTGGGGACCGATCTTAATACATCTCTTGCCCTCGTCCAAAATCAGGTCAACACCGCACTGGCACAGCTGCCGCCAGCCGTTGCGCAGCAAGGGGTTAATGTAAGGAAAGTTTCCACTAACATCTTGCTGATTGTCAGTTTATACTCCGATGACAACCGGTTCGACGAAGCCTTTCTCTCCAACTACGCCATCATCAATATGCAGAATCCACTGGCCCGGCTGGAAGGCATTGGCCAGGTAAGGGTTTTCGGGGCTGGCCCCTATAGTATGCGAGTCTGGTTGGACCCAAAGAGACTCCAGGATTTCAACCTTACCACCCAGGATGTCCTGAACGCCATCGGAGGCCAGAATATTGAGGTCGCGGCAGGAAAACTGGGTGCTCCTCCTGTACCAAGGGATCAGGTCTTTCAGTTCACCATTAACAGCCTGGGCCGGCTGTCCGATGCCGAACAGTTTGAAAACGTCATTGTCAAGAGCGGCCGCGGCGTTACTGCCCAGATTGTACGCTTGCGCGATATTGGGCGCGTTAATCTGGGCCAACAGTATTACTCAAACTTTGCTAATATGCGCGGACTCAGATCAGCCCAGATCCCCATCTTCGCCCTTCCCGAGGCCAACGCCATCGCCGTCGCTGACCAAGTTTACAAGGCCGTGGAAGAAATGTCCAAGGATTTCCCCGAAGGTCTGAAGTACACGATCCGCTTCGACACCACCACGTTCATCCGTCAGGCAGTATCCAAGGTGTATGAAACGCTTTTCGAAGCGGGCATTCTGGTCCTTATCGTGATCATGGTATTTCTGCAGAGTTTCCGGGGAATGCTTGTTCCCGCCACTACTGTGCCGGTGACCATTATTGGTGGTTTTGCTGCTATGATCGCGCTCGGATTCACCATCAATCTCATGACCTTATTCGCTTTGATTCTGACCATTGGCATCGTGGTCGACGACGCGATCGTCATTGTGGAAAACAGCGCCTATTATATCGAGAAGGGTCTATCTCCAAAAGACGCTGCGATTAAGGCGATGAGCGAGCTGACCGGCCCGATTATGGGCATTACCATGGCACTGGTCTCGGTTTTCCTACCTGCGGCCTTTTTACCCGGCATCACAGGACAGATCTTTAGGCAATTCGCCCTGGTCATTGCTTCGACTGCGGTGATCAGCGCCATTAATGCCCTGACCTTAAAACCGGCCCAGTGTGCCCTGTGGCTCCGGCCCAGGGGGGAGAAGCAGTTAAATTGGTTTTATCGTGGCTTCAATAAGGTTTATCAGGATATGAAAGATCCCTACATGGGGATGGTTCGCTGGATGGTAAAGCGGGCGGGACTTATGGTCGTGTTTTACTTCATCATCATCGCCATTTCTGGCTGGCTATTTGCTCGTTGGCCCACTGGCTTTCTTCCTACCGAGGACCAGGGCTATGGTATTCTCTTCACCCGTCTGCCGGACGGGGCCGCTCAGCCGAGGGCACGGGAGGTATCAGAGAAAATCGACGCTATCCTCAAGAAAACCCCCGGTGTCATCAACTGGATTACGATCGGTGGTTATTCCTTCCTGGACGCGGCCAATGTCTCCACGATTTCAAGTACTTTTGTCACTTACAAAGACTGGAGTGAACGCGGCTCTGCCCTAAGTCAGGATAAGATTGTCGCCCGTCTTAACCGCGACCTTTCTGCCATCCAGGAAGCGGTGGCATTTGTAGTGATTCCGCCGCCCATCAGAGGGTTAGGCCAGACAGGGGGCTTTCAGATGATGGTGGAAGACCGAAAAGACATCGGTCCCCAGGAACTCCAGAGGGCCACAAATGACCTTGTCCAGGCGGGTAACTCCCAGAAGAGTTTACAGAACCTCACCACCACCTTTAACATCAACAGCCCCCAACTCTACCTGGACATTGATAGGACGAAGGCTCAGTCTTTTCAAGTTCCGGTGAATAACGTGTTTGAGACGCTCCAGGCCTACCTGGGCTCCTCCTTCGTCAATCTCTTCAACAAGTTCAATCAGGTGTACCAGGTCTACATCCAGGCAAACGACAGCTACCGGGTGAAACCAGAGGACATTAAGAACCTCTATACCCGAAATGCCAATGGGGAAATGGTCCCCCTCGGCAGCGTTGTAGAGGTCAGACATTCCCAGGGCTCCGAATTGATTACTCGCTATAACCTTTATCCGGCAGCCGCCATCTTTGGATCGGTTGCCCCAGGATTTACCTCGGGACAGGCCCTCAAACTGATGGAAGAACTGGGGACGAATGTTCTGCCGCGGGGAGCCGGCTATGAGTGGACCGCTACGAGCTATCAGGAAAAGAAGGTTGGCCATCAGGCATACTTCATTTACGCCATCTCCGTCACCTTGGTCTTCATGGTGCTGGCCGCACTATATGAGAGCTGGATATCTCCAGCGGCTGTCATTCTGGCAGTACCCATGGCATTAGTCGGGGTTCTCCTCGGTCTCATCATTCGAGGACTTGACAACAATCTCTACACACAGATAGGCCTGGTGCTGATGATCGCCCTGGCCAGTAAGAACGCCATCCTCATTGTTGAGTTTGCACGGGGCCTGCAACGGGAAGGCATGTCTGTGACCGAGGCGGCCATCGAGGCAACGAGCCGGCGCTTTCGTCCCATCGTGATGACTTCCTTTGCCTTCATCCTGGGAGTGGCCCCCCTGCTATTCGCAAGGGGCGCTGGCGCTGCCAGCCAGCAGGCTATCGGCACAGTCGTCTTCGGGGGGATGATCTCGTCTACGCTGCTTGCCATTCCATTTGTGCCGGTTTTCTATGTGGTGACGCAACGTCTGACCGAAAAGCGTGCCCGCTCGAAAAAGGAAAGCTCGACTGAAGACAAAAAATGAGCGGAGGGAATGCCTCTGCCTCGGCCCATAAGAATGGGCAGCCTGTCGAAGCTTTAGGATTGCGGGTCATTAATGTTATGCGTAACCTTCCTGTTCAGTAAGACAGAGTAAGTATCCAGGGCCAGGGCCTGTAGTTTGATTTTAGAGGTTCCGCCCTAAAGCTTCTCCAATCTGCCCATTCTTACGGGCCGGAACCGCGCGTCTTGTGGCGATTTTTTCACGCCTTCTGAGGGTATTACGAACGGAGGGAAACGCATGGCTCAGGATCTGTATGATACCGTCGTCATCGGTGGAGGACCTGCCGGAGCAGCGGCAGCAGTCTATGCAGCGAGGAAGAGGCTGAAGACGTTGGTCGTCACGGAAGCGTTCGGCGGACAATCCATGGTTTCCAGCAGCATTCAAAATTGGATTGGCGAAGTCGCCCTCTCAGGCCTGGACCTGGCCGAAAAGCTGAGAAGACACGTGGAGGCTCAAAAGGGGATCGAGATTAAGATTCCGGAGCGAGTCGTCGCTGTGACCCAGGGGGCAGACTGTATCTTTGAGGTCAAAACGGATGGCGGCACTACCTACCGGTCCAAGACGGTGATCGTCTGCTCCGGGGGACGACACCGACGCCTCGGCATTCCTGGAGAGGAGAAGTTTGAAGGCAGAGGACTTGCTTTTTGCTCGACCTGCGACGCCCCGTTTTACAACGGGCTTGGCGTGGCTGTGGTTGGGAGCGGGAATGCAGCCCTTGAGGCGGTGGTCGATTTAATTCCTTACGCGCACAAGATCTATCTTCTCATTCGAAGCGGCGAGCTAAAGGGCGATCCAGTCACTGAAGAAAAGGCAAAAGGGTCGGCCAGACTGCAAATCATTAGCAATGCAGAAGTCGTGGAAATACTGGGGGACCAGACCGTGAACAGATTGCGGTATAAGGATAAGAGGACCGGGGAAGTCAAAGAGTTGGCAGTCAGCGGCGTGTTCGTCCAGATCGGTTTGTCCGCGAATTCGGATTTTATCCGATCCCTGATCGACACCAACCAGGCGGGAGAAATTATCGTGGAGCACAGGACCGCGCAAACATCGAAGAAGGGCATTTTCGCCGCGGGCGATGTGACCGACGACCCTTTTAAGCAAAATAACATTTCGGCAGGGGACGGGGTAAGGACGTCCCTCTCCGCCTATCAGTTTGTCCTCAATATTCAAAAGTACAGTCCTTGCGCGGATAAAGAGGAGTAAACCCCGTTAGAAAGGACAGGCCCTTCAGATCCCGCTCTGCGCATAGCCTCGCGCCGCCGAACGGGTGAAAATACAACATTTCTCACCTTAAAATACTGCTTTCGCCGCATTTACTTTGTAAACCACTCCAGGGAAAAATAGAGGAAGAAAGTGCAAGAAGAAGATAGGATTTTAGCTCTCGATTCCAGAGACCGTGATGGACCTGCCCTAAATATGGAGCGAATGCACAAATGCTGGGGCTTCCTAACGGGGTGAAGAGCGGAGGAGCCAATGGTAAGCGGAAAGATGGTCGAAAACTTGAGAAAGATAGTTGCCTTGATTCGTTACTACATCCTTACGATGACCACAGAGGCTGGCTCCGGGCATCCGACCTCTTCACTGTCGGCGACGGAGTTGATGGCCTGTCTTCTTTTCGGCGGGATTTTTCGATTCGACGGCGACCATCCCAAATGCCCGAATAATGACCGATTGATCTTTTCCAAGGGGCATGCCTCCCCGCTTTTCTACGCCTTGTGGGCAGCAGCAGGTGAGCTGAGTGAAAAGGACCTCCTGACGTACAGGAAATTCGGCAGCCCACTGGAAGGCCACCCGACGGTTGCCTTTCCATTTGTTGAAGCAGCAACGGGTTCCCTGGGGCAGGGCCTTTCGATTGGCCTGGGAATGGCCTTGAATGCCAAGTATCTTGATAAGCTTCCGTACAGGACGTATGTTCTTCTCGGGGACAGCGAAATGGCCGAAGGCTCTCAATGGGAATCGATGCAAATTGCCTCGTACTATAAGCTGGACAACCTGATCGGGGTCCTTGACGTGAATCGGCTGGGTCAGCGAGGAGAGACAATGTACGGATGGGACCTCGAGGCCTACGAGAAAAAGATTTCATCTTTCGGATGGAAGACGCTGATATTCGACGGGCACTCCATCCCGGAAGTGCTTGCCGCCTATGAGGAAGCCGTGCACTCAATTGACCAGCCCGTCATGTTGATCGGGAAAACCATTAAAGGCAAAGGGGTTTCTTTCATTGAGAATAAGAACGGCTGGCATGGAAAAACCCTTAACAAAGAGGAGTGTGATCGGGCGCTCAAGGAATTAGGAGAGATCGATAAGTCCATCCGAGGGGAGATTTCCCTTCCGGAGGACCTGAAGCCGAAGGAAAAGGCTGCCGGGGGGTCGGTCAAAAAAATGGATTATCCGGCAGATAAACCTGTTGCCACGAGGAAAGCCTATGGGAATGCGCTGGTAAGAATTTTTCCGCAATTCCCCAATCTGGTGAGTTTGGACGGCGAGGTCAGCAACTCAACCTACGCAGAAATATTCAAAGAGGCTTTTCCGGGGCATTTTTTTGAGATGTATATTGCGGAGCAGAACATGGTCGGTGCGGCCTTAGGCCTGTCGCGTCGGGGCAGGATTCCTTTCGTCTCTACCTTCGGGGCATTTTTTACCCGTGCTTTCGACCAGATCAGGCTGAGCCAGTATTCCGATGCGAACATCAAGTTTGTCGGATCCCATGCCGGCGTATCGATCGGGGAAGATGGGCCCTCTCAGATGGCGCTTGAAGACATCGCTATGTTCAGAGCGATCTTAGGCAGCGTCGTCTTATATCCATCCGATGCAGTGTCCACGGAGAGATTGGTTGAGGAAGCCGCTAAACATGATGGCATCGTTTTCATCCGGACCACGCGAATGGAGACGCCTATCCTGTACGGCCCTGAGGAAACGTTTGCCATCGGCGGAAGCAAAGTGCTGAGAAAGGGCGAGAAAGATAAGGCTACCGTGATCGGGGCAGGCGTGACGCTTCATGAAGCGCTGGCCGCTTATGAGGCCCTGAAGAAAGAGAATGTTCTCATCCGTGTCATCGATCTCTACAGCATCAAACCGATTGACGAGAAAACCTTACGCCAGGCGGCCAGTGATACGCGGGCCATCATCACTGTCGAAGATCATTATCCTGAAGGAGGGATGGGGGAGGCTGTGAGGAGTGCTTTGTCCACTTCTCCCGTTTCCATCCACTGTCTGGCCGTAAGAAAGAAGCCGAAGAGCGGCAAACCCGAGGAGCTCCTCGACTATGAAGAGATCTCCCGAGCCGCCATTATCAAAAAAGTGAGAGAGGTCGTCTAAGCGCCAGGGTTCAACGACGATTGAATCCTTCCATTGGCAAACAATTACGATGAGAGCAGAGTGACCGTTTGTCCGCATGGAGTCAAGGGCCTTTCAAGGCAGAGGAATCACGGAAGCGGAAAGGCCACGGTTCAGGAGGTTGACAATGTCCGCATTACGGTCGGACGCGTTCGTTTTTTTCGGTGCTACCGGTGATCTGGCTTCAAAGATGATTTTTCCCGCCCTTCAGGGGATGATCCGTCGCGGCTTTCTCCACATGCCGATCGTCGGAGTGGCGAGGCGCAATTGGACTTCTGATCAGCTCCGGGCCCGTGCCCGCGACAGTCTTGAGAAGCACGGCGGCGTCGATCCCGACGCCTTTGCCAAGCTCTCGACCCGGCTCGAGTACCTCTCCGGCGATTACGCGGACCCAGCGACGTACGAGCGTTTGCGCAAGGCCCTCGGCAGCTCTGCACGGCCTCTTCACTACTTAGCCATCCCGCCGAGCGAGTTTGAGATCGTCGCAAGGGGGCTGGCGAAGTCCGGGTGTGCAAAGGACGGCCGCGTGATCATTGAAAAACCGTTTGGCCGCGACCTCGCCTCGGCGCAGGAGCTCAATCGAACGCTTCTCCAATTCTTCCCCGAGTCGGCGATCTTCCGGATCGACCACTACCTCGGCAAGGAAGCGGTCCAGAACCTGCTTTACTTCCGATTCGCCAATTCCTTTCTCGAGCCGATCTGGAATCGCAACTACGTCGAAAGCGTTCAGATTACGCTTTGCGAGAGCTTTGGAGTAGAGGGCCGTGGCCGTTTCTACGAGGAGGTGGGGGCAATCCGGGACGTCGTACAGAATCACATGCTTCAGGTCATGGTGTTGCTCGCCATGGATGCCCCGACAGTCAACGATCCAGAGGCGGCGCGGGACGAAAAGATTCGCGTCTTTCGAGCGATCAAACCCATTTCTCCCAAAGACATCGTGCGGGGCCAGTTCCATGGCTACCGTAACGAGGACGGCGTAGCCCCTGATTCTCAGGTGGAGACGTTTGCGGCGGTACGGTTCCATATCGATACCTGGCGCTGGACAGGCGTGCCCTTCTATATGCGGGCGGGTAAGCGACTCCCGTTCACAGCTACCGAAGTTGTGGTCGAACTCAAGCCTCCGCCTCAAACGGTCTTCGATGAGATCAAGCTCGGCCAGCGGAACTACGTTCACTTCCGCCTCAGTCCCGGTGTCTTTATCGCTCTTGGGGCGCGGACCAAGGTACCCGGAGAATCCATGGTCGGCAAAGGCGTGGAGTTGGTGGCCTGCCAGCACTTCGGCGATGAGATGTCGCCCTACGAACGGCTTCTCAACGACGCCATACGGGGCGACGCTACTCTCTTTGCCCGAGAGGACAGCGTCGAGGCCGCCTGGCAGATTGTCGACCCGATCCTGAAAGACCCGGCACCGGTCCATGAGTATGAGCCGAATACCTGGGGCCCGGCCGAGGCTGACCGGATCATCGCTGGCGAAGGCGGCTGGCATAACCCTACGGCTATGGAGCCATTGGATGACGCCGTGCGGGAAAGCTGTGTTTCTCCTTGACATGGGGAACACGTTGCTCACTCAGAAATTGAGAAAATGAACCCGAGCGGGAATACTTCCAAACCTTTGCAATTGCGGATTTTCGAGAAATGAATGGTTTCACAGGCTTTCACTTTAGGTGAAGTCTTGGTTTTACCTGGAACTGCATGTGGTTACCTCTCAAAGGTGGCGCTGCAAGGGTTTGTCAGTACCCCCGCCCGGTTTCGATACGCGACTACCGGGTGAGCAAGACCTGGCGATCATGTCGGCGACGAAAGGTCAACCTTAGCGGAAGGCGAGAGATACCGGAGAAGAGATATGCCCATCAAGGTGAGTCCCCTTGCGGGAAAGCCCGCCGAGCCATCGATGCTCGTTGACGTGACCAAGCTCATCGCAGCCTATTACACCGAGATTCCTGATCCTTCCGCGCCTGAGCAACAGGTTGCGTTTGGCACATCGGGACATCGTGGCTCAGCTCTGAAGAAGTCTTTCAACGAATGGCATATCCTCGCCATTACTCAGGCCATTTGCCTGTACCGTAAGCAGCAAAAGACCAACGGTCCCCTGTTCCTCGGCATCGACACTCACGCGATTTCTGTCCCGGCCTTTCGGAGCGCCATCGAAGTGCTGGCAGCGAATGATGTGGAGGTCATGATCTCGGAGAGGGATGAGTATACTCCCACGCCTGCTGTCTCCCACGCCATACTTACTTACAACCGTGACCGGAAGGCAGACCTCGCTGACGGCATTGTGATCACGCCATCCCACAATCCGCCCGAGGATGGCGGTTTCAAGTACAATCCACCGGAGGGTGGACCTGCCGAACCCGCTGTCACCGGCTGGATCGAGGCCAAAGCGAATGAGTACCTTCAAAACCGCCTGAAAGGTGTGAAGAGAATTCTCTTTGAGAAGGCGCTTGACGCTTCTACGACGCACCGATATGACTATCTCCACGCTTATATCTGCGACCTGAGCAGTGTGATCGACATGGACGCCATTCATCGCTCGAAGGTCAGTTTGGGAGTCGATCCGCTCGGCGGCGCCGGCGTTCATTACTGGGGACCCATCGCGGAACGCTACGGCCTGAACCTGACCATCGTCAACGACGCCGTTGATCCTACGTTCCGTTTTATGACGGTTGATTGGGACGGCCGGATTCGCATGGACCCATCGTCGCCTTACGCGATGCAGCGGTTGATCAGCCTGAAGGACCGCTTCGACATCGCTTTCGCGTGCGATACGGACCACGACCGCCATGGCGTGGTTACCCGGAGCGCCGGGCTGCTCCAGCCGAACCACTACCTTTCTGTTGCCATCGACTACCTTTTTCAACATCGGCCCGGGTGGCGGCAGGATGCGGCTGTGGGAAAGACCCTGGTGAGCAGCCAGATGATTGATCGTGTGACCGCGAGGCTCGGCAGAAAACTCTACGAGGTGCCGGTCGGTTTCAAGTGGTTTGTTGAAGGTCTGCTCGACGGCTCGCTCGGTTTTGGCGGGGAAGAGAGCGCAGGCGCGTCGTTTTTGCGCAGGGATGGCACGGTCTGGGTGACGGACAAAGATGGAATCGTTCCGGCTCTGCTCTCGGCGGAAATCACGGCCCGGATGGGCCGAGACCCAGGTGAAATCTACCGGGAGCTCGCGCGCGAGTTCGGCGAACCTGTCTACGATCGGATTGACGCACCTGCCACTCCGGAGCAAAAAAAGGCGCTGGAAAGGCTCTCGCCGGAGCAGGTTCGATTCGCTGACCTGGCCGGCGAAGAGATCAAGACCGTGCTGACGCGTGCGCCGGGCAACGGGGCTGCGATCGGTGGAATAAAGGTGATCGCTGAGAACGGATGGTTTGCTGCGCGTCCATCCGGGACAGAGAATATCTATAAAATCTACGCTGAGAGTTTCCGGGGGGAGGAGCATCTGCGACGCATC
>Ga0187862_10001394_pt1 | contig 25704 bp, 25 predicted proteins | sample June2016WEW_10_1_FD_133003 | JGI IMG/M metagenome (GOLD analysis project Ga0187862, IMG submission 133003) | Peatland microbial communities from SPRUCE experiment site at the Marcell Experimental Forest, Minnesota, USA - June2016WEW_10_150 | ecosystem: Environmental > Terrestrial > Soil >...
AGCGCGATTTCCGCAACGGAATGAAAGAACTCGTCAGCGGTGGTCCTTTCGAAAAGCTGCCCTTTCTTCCGCAAATCCTCGAGCGCCCAGGCTGGCTCGTAAGTTTTTTGCTCGATGGCGGCACGCCCGCGATGGAAAACGTCGTGATCCCCGGCAAAGGTCCAATGCCGCTCACCGATGTAGCCGCTGCCCTCGCCGAATCCGCCGTGACCTGGAGCGATCTGAAGTGGATTCGCGAACTCTGGCGCGGCCCTATCGTAATCAAAGGCGTCCTCACCGGAGACGACGCACGGCGCGCCGTCGATGAAGGCGCCGCGGCAATCTCAGTTTCGAATCATGGCGGACGCCAGCTCGATTGCGTTCCCTCGTCCTTGCGCGCCTTGCCGGAGGTGGTGAAGGCCGTCCACGGGCAAACCGAAATCCTCATGGACGGAGGCATTCGCCGTGGTACCGATATCGTCAAAGCCCTCTGCCTGGGCGCTCGCGCCGTGCTCTGCGGACGCGCCTACGCCTATGGCCTCGCCGCCGCCGGAGAAGCCGGCGTCAATCGCGCCATCGAAATCTTGCGAACCGACCTCGACCGCACTTTGAGGCTGCTCGGGTGCCCGTCCGTCACCGAATTAGATCGCTCCTATGTCAATGTTCCACCGAGCTGGGACGCGAACTGACCGGGACACGCCTTTACCGTAGAGGCGGGGCTTGCCCCGTCTCCGCCGGCACTGGAAATCAGATCCGCCTTTATGATCTGGGCGTCGAATTCCTTCGGTGCGTTAAAATCCCGCAGGAGCCATACCCGTGCGTCGTCGCGACTTTAATCTCGGTATTCTCAAATTATCTGCCGCGGCCCTCGTGGCCCCGCGCCTGTTCTCTCAACCGCTTGACCCCGCGGTCGCCGACACTCCCGCCATCGCCGCGCTCTACAAGAACGCCATCGTCATCGATTCACTCTGCGCCCCCTTCGTTGACATGGATGCGCCACCCACCGCCGAAGTCCTCCGAGCAGTACAGCAATCGGGCATCACCGCCATCAACTACACCGTCTCGGAACCGACCTTCGAAGCCACGGTCGGCAGCATCGCCGCCGTAGAAGCGCTAGTAGACCAGCATCCCGAAGCATTCCTCATCGTGCGCCGCCATTCCGACATCGCCCGATCCAAGCGGGAAAACAGGATCGGCATTCTCCCCGGTTTCCAGTACACCGCGTTTCTTGAGGAGAATCCTGAGCGCATCGAAATGTTTCGGAACCTCGGCGTGCGCATCATGCAGCTCACCTACAACAATCGCAGCATCTTCGGCGACGGATGCCTCGAACCCGACAACGCCGGACTCAGCAAAGCGGGCATCGCCGCCGTCAAGAAGATGAACGACCTCGGAGTAGCCCTCGACCTCAGCCACAGCGGATATCGCACCACTTCCGAAGGCATCACCGAATCCGTGAAGCCGGTTCTGATCACCCATTCCGGATGCGCGGCCGTCTACGCCCATCCCCGCAACAAGCCCGATGAAATTCTCAAGTCGCTAGCCGATCGCGGCGGCTATTTCGGCGTCTATCTCATGCCCTACGTCGTAGCTTCTCCCACCGTGCCTACCCGCGAACATGTGCTCGATCACGTCGTGCACGCCCTCAACGTATGCGGCGCCGACCACATAGGCGTCGGATCCGATGGCTCGATCCAGAAGACAGTCCTGACCGCCGAACAGAAATCCGCGTTCGATCAGGACATCGCACGTCGCAAGAAACTCGGCATCGGCGCCCCCGGCGAGGATCGCTATCCCTACGTGCCCGACCTCAATGGCCCCGATCACATGGAGATCATCGCCACCGAACTCGCCAAACGCGGTCAGCCCGCCTCGGTGATCGAGAAAGTCATGGGCGCAAACTTCCAGCGAACAATCGGCGAAATCTGGGGCACCACTTAGCGCTGAAGCCGGAGCCCAATACCAACTCACGTGTGACGACCGTCACTGCACGCGGCGCGCCCCGGCGTAGATTTTTAGGCATGAAAGCACCCGTTAAGAACGATCGCGTGCCCTGGTTGCAAGGGCCTTCGGCAGATAGGTCCGCGAAGTGCTCACCCGTTCCCGCAGGAGGCAAGAACCCTTGGCGGCTGATCCTCCTGGGAGCGCCAGGCGTGGGCAAAGGCACACAGGCCGAACTCCTCACCGAGCGTTTGGGTGCCTGCCACCTCTCCACCGGAGACGTCTTTCGCGCTGCCAGCAAGCGGCGCGACTGCGATCAATCCCCTGCAATGAAGGCGGCGCTGGAGTACATGCGCCGCGGCGAACTGGTGCCCGACTCCACCGTTTGGGAGATGGTGCGCGAGCGCAGCGAATGTATCCTCTGTACCGGCGGTTTCATTCTCGACGGCTTTCCGCGCACCCTGGGCCAAGCCGAGTCTCTAAGAGAGTTGATGGAGAGCGAAAAGCTTTCGCTGAGCGCCGTCGTGAATTACGAACTGCCCCTGGACGAGATTGTCCAGCGCCTGAGCGGCCGCCGCACCTGCGAAAAATGCAAGTCGGTTTTCAATGTTAAAGAAAGACCGCCAAAGGTCGAGGCCGTCTGTGATCACTGCGGTGGACGCCTCTTCCAGCGCGAAGATGACCGCCCCGAAGCCATCACCGTGCGCCTGGAAGCATACGAACGAAGCACCGCCCCACTAATCCAGTTCTACAAGAATCTCGGCCTGCTCTTGCCGATCGTCGCCAAGGGATCTCCCGACGAGATCTTCGCCCGAACCATGGACAAGCTGGCCGACGACAGATCAAAGGCAAGCTAAGCTAGCCGCGGGTGACCCAGTCATTTCGAGGGCATTCGGGACTCCAGGTGAGGGCGCGGTGATCTCCGTGGCCGTGCCCGTAGTTCCGTCCGGATTATTGTTGGTGTAACGGCGTTTACACTAACCGAGAGTTGGCACAGGTAGTGACTCGACTATAATCCTCGGGTCAGTTTGACTTCCCGCAAGAAATCATAGACTGCGGACGGCGGCAGAGTCTTGAGCGCGCTTCCATGCAGTTTCCGAAATGCGGTCACGAGACTGGGATGATACTGCATTCTGACACGGTCGCAGTTTGCCTTGAGCACCTTGCGCAGCGTTACGCCCTTTGCCAAGTTCGGTCGCCCGTACTTAATCCGGATCGGCCATCGTCGCAACACCTCTGGCGGGAGCTGCGCCAGTGACGATGGGTTTGCCGCCGCCATGACCGTGACGTTGTCATAGAATCGTTTCATGCCCTGCGTCCCAATCTTGAAACTCTCAAAGTGGCGCGGGTCAAAGGTCATATCATCAATGTAGAGCACGGTCCTCCATGGTCCCTCAGCCATGCGTTGTGCATATTCCCTGATCTGACCGAGATAGTCCGAAGAGATCAGGACGAGTTTCAACCCATCGATCTCGCGAACCAGCGCCTGGAGAGAGAGTGTCTTGCCTACACCACCCTCACCTTCGAGGAGAGTGAAGGGCATATGGCTCCCCTTAACGAAGGCGGTGAGCAGTGTCCGAAGTCGAGCCACATTCTTCTCCTGATCGATGACTTGATCGCTCGTGGCTTCCTCAATCTCGACCGGCTGAAGCTCCCCCTGGGGTCCGGCTTCAAAAACCTCGTACTTGACAAGCGGGTCCTGGTTCAACTGATGCATGAACGCCACCACACAACCTAGTTCAGCGCCCCAGTCCCGCGAGACGGCAAGTCTCTGGTACAGCTCAGTTTCGGCCCTTCCGTCTGCGTCGCGGAGTCTCAGGATCTGTTCCCGCTCTGAGTCCTCGAGATCGGGCATCTCTCGCATCTCGCCGATGAAATCCGACACCACGCTGGCGTCGGTGCGCGCAATCCGCCGAGGCGAAACTCCGCCATAGGTGGGCACGCGCACAGGATGCTTGGAGAGGGCGCCGTGCATATCGACAAGCAAGGCCTGATAATTTCTGAAGATCTCTTCGACGTCAGTCTCGTATATCCGCTGGAGCGACCGCAGGAAGTCCTCCGCATACGCCTTTACCTCCCCGCCTGCGCGATCCAGCGACTCTTTCGAGAAAAATGGATGCTTCACAAGCACATGGCTGGCCAGCTGACGGAGAAAAATATCTTGATAAGAGGACCGCACGCCCAGCGGCGTCTTCCCTGTGTAGGTGAAGATCAGGACTTGTTGTTGTTCGAGATACAGGCTAATCGCATCCGCCGCCAGCCGGAATTCACGCTTCCCGTCACCCAATACGACTCTGAACGCCGGCTCAACCTTCTCGTACAAGCGTTCCAGCGCGGGCACACTCCGAGTGTCCTGAGCGTCCATGATGCTTCTCGACAGAGACTTCAACTCGTCTTCGAGCCGCAACATCGCCATCGAGAACGGGATCGGGTCAAGCCCTTTGTGGTTCCAAGCCACCGGGCTATACGTGATGATGTTATTAAGCGAAAGAGTAAAGTTCCAGGTTTCCCGCAAGAGATCGTTTGTACGGGCGCTAAGACCGCCAAGGACGTCTGCCAGATCCCTCATAGAGGTCGCCCTCTGTCTCCGATTGTACTCGCGTGCCATGAAGGCCGTACCTGCTCGGCTCCGCCCAACAATTGCTGTAACGAGGAGATTTCACCAACTATCCCGAACGGCCACTTATGCGATAGCTTCTAGTTAGGACGGGGCTACAGCCCCCGAGGGATAGTCGGCCGTGAATTCGGTTTCCAGAAAAGTACCCACGCATCCGAACGCCGAAGTCGAGCATCGGCTGGCCTATTTCAACGAACGGCGCGACCAGATCGTCTCGACCATCCGCGAGCTGGTCGAAATCGAATCTCCCAGCGATAGCAAGATTGCCGTGGACCGCGTCGCCGAGGCGGTCGCGGAGAAATTTTTGCGGCTCGGCGGTGAAGTGCGCTTCCACCGGGCGAAAGAGTTTGGCAGTCACCTGCAGGTAAACTTTGCCGGCAAGTCGGCCAAACCGGTGCTTCTGCTCGGACACTATGACACCGTTTATCCGCTGGGCACGCTCGCCACCATGCCGTGCCGCACCGTGGATAACAAGCTAAACGGCCCCGGTGTCCTCGATATGAAATCCGGCATCGTTTTGATGATTTATGCACTTGGCGCTTTGCAAGCCTGGCACGGCCAATTGCCGCGACCCGTGACCGTGCTCCTGGTTTCCGACGAGGAAGTAGGCAGCGACTCATCGCGGCCGATCACCGAAGCGCTGGCGAAAAGCGCGGCGGCTGTGCTCGTGCTCGAACCTTCTTATGGAATCCAGGGCGCCGTGAAAACCGCGCGCAAAGGAGTTGGCGAATATCTCGTCAAGGTTACCGGCAAGGCTTCTCATGCCGGGCTCGACTTCCAGAAAGGCGTGAACGCCATTCTTGAGCTGGCGCGTCAGATCGAAAAAATCTCCGGCTTCACCGATCTGAAAAAGGGTCTGACGATAAACGTCGGCATCGTGAGCGGCGGATCACGAACCAATGTGGTCCCCGCCGAGGCGGCGGCTCAGGTCGATGTTCGCATCGCGCGCATGAAGGACGCGGCCGGAATCGATAAGAAAATGCGCGCCCTGCGGCCCTTCAATCGCAAGTGCAAGATCGAGATCACCGGAGGCATCAATCGCCCGCCCATGGAACGCACCGCCGGCGTGGCCGCGTTGTACGCGCAAGCCGTCGCCATCGCGAGCGACTTGGGATGGAAACTCGGCGAAGCCGCGGTGGGTGGCGGCTCCGATGGCAATTTCACCGCCGGTCTGGGCATCCCCACCCTCGACGGTCTCGGCGGTGTGGGCGATGGAGCGCACGCCCCGCACGAGCATATCCTGATCTCGGAGTTGTCGCGCCGGGCCGCGCTGCTTGCCGGCCTGATCGAGCGGGCCTGACCTAAGCTGCTCTTGTCCAAGCAGTTGGGTTAAATCACATGTCCCTGTGACCGCCAGCACGGGGAGCTTTGACCTGGGGGTCTACACTGACCTAGAATTCAGTTGGGGTCGGGGTTTGCTCGGCTGCATGGAAGCGCGCAAACGGAGGTTTTATGGGTGAAGGACTGTTCCAGCCGTGGCACATTCTGTTGATCATCGCCATCGCGCTGCTGCTTTTCGGACCAAGCAAGTTTGCCGACTTAGGCAAAGGGCTGGGTGAAGGCATTCGGAATTTCAAGGCTTCGATGAAAGACCCGGAGGAAAAGGGAAAAGAGCCGCCGCCCAAGCCGCCTGCCGCTTGAAGTTCTCAGTTCTCCGTTCTCAGTAAGAGCTAGAACTAAAGAACCGCGGGTTTTCTGAGAACTGGGAGCTGATTTCCCGCAACATGCTATATACCAGCGCTACCGGCAATCCCACCACATTGCTGTAATCCCCTTCGATACGAGGAATCCATCGGGACGCGATACCCTGAATCGCGTAGGCTCCCGCTTTGTCCATCGGCTCTCCGCTGGCGACGTAGGCGGCGATGTCTTTGTCCGTGATTTCACTCACCGTAACGAGCGTGGTTTCACTGGCCATCGACGACTGGCCATTGACCACCAAACACACTCCTGTAATCACCTGATGCTCGCGTCCGGAAAGCAGGCGCAACATGCGCGCGGCGTCCGCGGCATCCGAGGGTTTGCCGAGAATCTCGCCATCAATGACGACGACGGTGTCGGCTCCGAGCACGACATCATGCGGACGTTGACGTGCTACCGCGAGCGCCTTCTCGCGCGCCAGGCGTTCAGCGCAGTCTTTCGCGGCTTCTCCGGGCAGCGGGTCTTCCGGAATATCCGCGGGCTGCACTTCGAAAGTGATCCCAGCGTTGCGCAACAATTCCTGGCGACGCGGCGACGCGGAGGCGAGCACTAGCATGCAATTATTCTAGACCGCGCATTAATATTTTCCTGATTGTCATCCCGAACGTAGTGAGGGATCTGCAGCGTGTCGTCGACCAAGAAACTGCAGGTCCCTCACTTCGTTCGGGATGACAAGGTGTGAGTTAAGGGTGAAAGTTGCGGACTCTCGCTACTCCAGCGCTTCGGGCTCGATGGAAATGTTCTTCTCGCCTTTGGCGCGCTTTTCCCAGTATTTTTTCACCCAGGCTTCGTAGCTCTTGCCCGCGGCGGTGTCGCGTCCGGTGAAGGCGATGGCGGCGATTTCGGAGTAGGGAATCTGGGGACGCTCGTTGCTGTTTGCGAGCATCAAGCGAACCACTGAGTTCTCGAGCGTCGGGCCGATGCGGCGGTCGAAAAGATATCCGGTGATCTGGCGGCCGTCTTCATTCTTATCTTTCTTATCTTTATCTATATCTATATTTTTGCGGGTGATGGTTACGTCGCCACGATAATCGAACGCCTTCTCAATCACCGCTCTGACATCGGCTTCCGTGGCGAGTTGCGGAATCCATCCCTGAAGATTTTCGCGCTCAAATCCGGGGACAACTTCGAGTTCGTCGCCCGGGAGTTCATGGGTCGGGCACGGCTGATCGAGGACTTGCGCGCTGTGCGGCGGCAAGGGATCGTGCCCATGCTCGCGTCCGCTCATGCGTGGCTCTCTTCCGCTTGTGGCGCGGCAGCACCGGCGTTGATCTGTGAGTTAATCTGGCTGTTGATTTGGTCGTTGATTTGAACTAGCGGATTGTAAGAGTGCACCGGCCGCACTTCCTGATCAAGATCGGCGAGCGCGTCCTTGTCGGGATAGAGTGAGAAGGTCGCCTTCACCGTGTCCGCGAATCCGCGCAGCGATCCGAACGTATCGTTCACCGATGAAGGTTCGTAGCCACAATGCACCATGCAATTCGCGCACTGCGGATTGCCTGACTCGGTGCCGTAGCTGGCCCACTCCGTCGTTTCCATCAGTTCTTTGTAAGACTCGGCGTAGCCATCTTGCAGCAGATAGCAGGGCTTCTGCCATCCGAAGATGTTATAGGTGGGCATGCCCCAGGGCGTGCACTTGTAGTTGCGCTTGCCCATCAGATACTCGAGAAAGAGCGGCGACTGATTGAAGCGCCAAGTCTTCTTGCGATTCGAAAGCATGGCGCGGAACATGCGGCGAATGCGGGCGCGTCCCATAAAGTGTTTCTGGTCGGGCGCCTTGTCGTAGGAATATCCGGGCGAGACCATCATGCTCTCGACGCCGACTTCCATCATCTCGTCGAAGAATTTGCGCACGCTGTTGGGATCGGCGCCATCGAACAGGGTCGTGTTGGTGGTCACGCGGAAGCCGGCTGCGACGGCGGCGCGAATGCCGTCGAGGGCAAGTTCGTATCCACCTTCGCGGCACACGGAAAAATCGTGATGCTCTTTCTGTCCGTCCACATGAACGGAGAAGCTCAGGTACTTGCTGGGCTTGAACAGGTGCAGCTTCTCTTTGAGCAGCAGGGCATTGGTGCAGAGATAGATATATTTTTTGCGCGCAACCAGGCCTTCAACAATTTCGGCGATCTGCGGATGCATCAGCGGCTCGCCGCCGGGGATCGACACCATCGGCGCTCCGCACTCATCGACTGCTTTGAAGCAGTCTTCCGGGGAGAGATCGGTTTTCAGGATGTGGGCTGGGTACTGGATCTTGCCGCATCCGGCGCAGGCCAGGTTGCAGCGGAACAGCGGCTCGAGCATGAGCACGAGCGGATAGCGCGTGCGTCCGGCCAGCTTCTGGCGCAGAACGTACGAGGCCACTGTCCACATCTGGGATACGGGAACTGCCATTGCTTGTCTTTCCCCTGGAGAATTGTTTTTATTCTACCGGATTCTGGGTGCGCGTGGTCGTTAGTCGATGGTCGATGGTCGTTGGCAAACGTTGAACTACCGCATTTTTTATAGAGACCCTTGGGGTGCACGCGCGAATCTTTTCGTTTGGAATGCTCCTCATGCTACTAGTTACTGGTTTTGTACCCCCCCCCGATTGTCGCTAAAATATTGAAGGGTAAGGACTTAGCTCCAACATCTTCGAAACTAAGGACTTAGCTGCTCAAATTACGCCGAAAATGGTTTTGGGGCGGCTTCGAGAGCCGTCCTGATTCACGGCAAACCTCGTCACTGCCCCAATTAGATTTCTATTATTCCGCAGCGCGGGTAGGGCGTCTGTGATGGGGCACACAGATCATTTGTGAGGAAGAAAGGTCACCCGCAACAAACGCGCCTGAGTGGGGCACCTGGCCGAGAGCGCATCGAGAGAATGCCTTACGGGGTTTATCGTTGCTCGTGCGGGCATGGGATCCTTCGACTCCGCCGAGCCGCCCGCTACGCGTGCGGCGCGACTGCGCTCAGGATGACAGCTCTTTGGTGACCGCAGCAAGGGCCGAGCTGCGCTCGGCTTGGACGGGCGAGGCCGCCCGTCCCCACACGAACCGTCACCACACGAGCGACGCTACTGTGCGAGTTTCTCGAAGAAGTGGGCAGTTTTCTTGCCGGCTTCTTCGGTGTAATAGACCGTCACCTTGGTGGTTTTTTCGGTTCCCTTGGCGATGTCCTTGCCGGCATCTTCCGTGGCGTGACCGGAGAGTTTAAATGTTTCCTCCGTGCCATCCGCGGTTTTGACTGCCACGGTCTTGCCGGCACGATCGATATGGGTGACGGCTCCGTCCACCGACTTGAGACCATCTTTGCCGACGTCATCGACCTCGACCGCTGTTTTGTCGGCGCCCTTTTCGGTGTAGTGCGCGACTACGTCAGTGCCTTCCTTGAGTCCGTGAAAGGTGTCTTTGGCGCCCTTCTCGGTTGCCTCGGCACCTCCCTTAACACCATTGACGGTGGTCTTGTCGACAAACTTGACCGTATGCTCGGTACCGTCCTTGGTCTTGACGACCATCGTTTTGGTAGTTGAATCCAGTTTGGTAATGGCTCCGTGGACGGCACTGACCACGTCCTCCGCAGCCCAACCCAACGCACTCAAGAGCAGCAACGCCAGAGATGCCCGGACAATGCTTTTCATTTCCAGTCTCCTTCAAGATTTGATTGAAATATTTTTTCTCGGCCCCGGAAGTACCTAGTTTACATCAACCCTTTCGTCTTTTCTGAATCCCGCCGCTGCCCTCAACGAGCCGAGGCTTGTGCGGCCTTGGAATCGTCGCGTCCCTCGGGCGCGGGCACCCGCGCCGCACACTGATAGAATCTTAGTACCTTCATGGAAGCCTCTCGCATCCGCAATTTTGCGATTATTGCGCATATTGACCACGGAAAATCCACGCTGGCCGACCGGCTGCTGGAGTTGACCGGGTCGCTCGCCATGCGCGAGATGCAGGAGCAGGTCCTCGACTCGATGGACCTGGAGCGCGAGCGCGGCATCACCATCAAGGCTCATGCCGTCCGGATGTTGTATCCCGCGCAAGATGGACAGATTTACCAGCTCAACCTGATCGACACTCCGGGGCACGTGGATTTTTCTTACGAGGTCTCGCGCTCGCTGGCCGCCTGCGAAGGCGCGCTGCTGGTGGTGGATGCGTCGCAGGGCGTGGAAGCGCAGACGCTGGCGAACTCTTATCTGGCGATCAATCACGGCCTCGAAATTATCCCGGTGATCAACAAGATCGACTTGCAGAGTGCCGACGTTGCGCGCACCAAGGAGATGATCGAGAGCGCGGTCGGCCTTGATGCCTCCGATGCGTTGCTGATCAGCGCGAAAACCGGGCAAGGCGTACCCGATGTGCTGGAGGCGATTGTGAAGCGCGTTCCGCCGCCAAAAGGCGCGCCGGAGCGGCATCTTCAGGCATTGCTTTTTGATTCGTGGTTCGATCCATATCGGGGTGTGGTGGTGTTGGCTCGTGTGTTTGAAGGGCGGTTGCGCAAGGGGCAGAACATCCGGCTGTGGTCGAACGGGCATGTTTTTCAGGTGGAAACTCTGGGCACGCTGACGCCGAAACCGGTGGAAGTCGACGAATTGGTAGCCGGCGAAGTGGGATTCATCATCGCGGGTATCAAGAACGTCGCGGATACGAAGATCGGCGACACCATCACGGACGATGACCGGCCGTCGCTGCAGGCATTGCCGGGATTTGAAGAAATCAAGCCCATGGTTTTCGCAGGGCTGTACACGGTGGACGCGCACGAGCATACGCAGCTGCGCGAGGCGCTGGAAAAATTGAAGCTCAACGATTCGTCATTTTTCTTTGAGCCGGAAAGTTCGGTGGCGCTCGGATTCGGTTTCCGGTGCGGCTTTTTGGGGCTGCTGCATATGGAGATCATCCAGGAACGGCTGGAGCGCGAATACAATCTTGACCTGATTACTACGGCTCCGGGGGTGCGCTATCAGATCACCAAGACCGACGGCCAGGTGATCGAGGTGGATAACCCTTCGCGCTGGCCGGACGTCAGCGAGATTGCGAAAGTGGAAGAGCCGGTGATTCTTGCGGTGATTTTGACCAACGAGGAATATGTGGGCGGCATTCTGAAGCTGGTCGAGGAAAAACGCGGCAAGCAGAAGAGCTTTGAATATGTCAGCTCCTCGCGGGTGATGCTGCAGTACGAGCTGCCGCTGAATGAAATCGTGCTCGACTTTTACGACCGGCTGAAGTCGGTTTCGCGAGGCTACGCTTCACTTGACTATCATCTCTCGGGCAACTGGGTGTCGCCGATGGCGAAGCTGGACATCATGGTAGCGGGCGAACCGGTGGATGCGTTGTCGACCATTATCCATCGCGACTTCGCCTACGATCGCGGACGGGCGCTGGCGGCGAAGATGAAAGAACTGATCCCGCGGCAGATGTTCGAGGTCGCGATTCAGGCGGCGATTGGAGCGAAGATCATTGCTCGTGAGACCGTGCCCGCAATCCGCAAGAACGTGATCGCCAAGTGCTACGGCGGCGACATCTCACGCAAACGCAAGCTGCTGGAAAAACAAAAAGAAGGCAAGAAACGGATGAAGCGCATCGGGCGGGTCGACATTCCGCAGGAAGCGTTCCTGGCGGTGCTCAAAGTGGGCGAGGGCAGCTAGCGTCGGTTGATGGGGCTGGCGGGAAGTCGTCCATCCGCGAGAACTCAAGCCAGCTCGCGGTCATTCCGTTTGCCCGATGAGCTCGAACTGCCTGGTCTTCTTGTCGGCGAACAGAAACTCATAGACTTTAAGTAAATCGTACCCATTCTTGTGTTCATCTTTAACCAGCTTTGCTTTGTAGTCGCCGAGCGCCAATAACGTACCACGGGCAGCGCAGTCGCACAGCAGTTCATAGCTCTTTCCGTCAATGACGACGTTCAGGTCTTGTTGACCACCCGCGGCGATGCTCGACGACCTGACGTGGACATTGATGGTGTAGTCGGCCGGGTTGGGCTCTCCCCCGGCCCAGGCTAACGCGGAGGCCAGCAGCAAGATAGCAAGTGCGATCTTCTTCACGATTCCCTCATTTCTGTTTGCGGAGATCCTCGTCAGTATATCGCCGGTTCCGGCGCAGCCTCCCTGGCTTCGCTACATGGAAAAGGGACGGGCGAGGCGCCCGTCCCTCCACTGTCCAGTTCATCAGCGATACTTCGTCGCGGTATTAGCGTAGCCCCGCGTGAATAAGATCGTGCTCGGGAGAATCCTCGTAGGCATGCTCGCCGTGGATGGATTCATCGAGGCCGATTGCCTCGCTGACCTCGTCGACTTTCACCGTGGTGAAGGCATCGATAATGCGCAACATGGCGTAGGTAAACACGAAGGCCCACACCGATGAGAAGGTCACCGCTACGACCTGCTTCAGAAGGAACGTCGGATCGCCATAGAGCAGTCCGTTCGCCCCATCGGGATTAAATTGCTTGTTGGCGAAGATTCCGAGCATGACGATGCCGAGGAAGCCGCCTACGCCGTGAACTCCCCAGACATCCAGCGCGTCGTCCCACTGCGCCTTGTTTTTCATCTCTACCGCGTAGTAGCAAACCACTCCAGCAACTACGCCGATGATGACGGCAGTGGTGGGAGAAACATATCCGGCGGCGGGAGTGACGGTGGCCAGTCCGGCAACGGCTCCGGTGAGCAAGCCGAGGAGCTTGGGCTTTTTTTCGTTGATCCATGCCACCAGCAACCAGGCGACAGCGGCAAATGAGGCTGCCAGATCGGTATTCAGAAATGCGGTTGCGGTGACCGAATCGACGCGCATTTCACTGCCGGCGTTAAAGCCGTACCATCCGAACCACAGCAGGCCGGTGCCCAGAGCAACCAGCGGGATGCTGTGGGGACCGCGATCCGCCGTGTGGCGCTTGCCAACGTAGAGCACGGACGCCAAAGCGGCGATGCCTGCAATGTTGTGCACCACAATGCCGCCCGCGAAATCTTTCACTCCCCATTGCTGCAGGAAGCCTCCACCCCAAACCATGTGGACAAAGGGGAAGTATACGAACGTCAGCCATCCGGTCAGGAACAGCATGTACGCCTTGAAAGTGACCCGGTTGGTGAATGCGCCCGAAATGAGCGCAGGAGTGATAATGGCGAACATCATCTGATACGCGATGAAGACAAATGCCGGGATAGTGTTATTCGGCGAAGGAGTCGTGAGATCGACGCCGCGCAGAAATGCGAGGTGAAAATTGCCGATGACCCCGTGCCAGTCGCCGCTGAAACACAGCGAATAGCCGTATAGGTACCAGATCACCGTCGTCCAGCCCATGGAGACGAAGCTTTGAATCATGATGGCGAGCACGTTCTTGCGCCCTACCAGGCCGCCGTAGAAAAATGCGAGACCGGGTGTCATCAGCATGACCAGGCTGGTGCATAGAATCATGAAACCAGTATTACCAGTATCGAGATGCAGCATTGAGAGTTCTCCAGGCGAAGAAATTAGAAGGCATAAACTTTTTGATGGCCACTAGAAAACTTGGAGGCGAGGAACTCGGGCGTACTGGCGAGCTGGATGTGAAGAAACGCCATGCGCTCTCCGGCGCTCCCCTCCATCGTATAGGGTGTACTTTGGCGAAGACAAAAGCCGTGAGTCAGGTCACAGTTGGCTGTGAGGAAAGTAGCTGGTCTTCCGAAGCGAGTGCTGCAAGTTGCTTCCGCCGGACACCGTGGCAAACCGTCACATCTCAGTGTGATCCCTGCCAGGACGGACCAAGAGCGCCGTTCTGCGGCGGCGTGACGCAAAACCCCCAGTTTTTTCGCGCCTTTACAGACCGGGCAGCGAGGGCCAGCCGCTGGCGATGCGGGCCAGCCGGTTTCGAATTATGTGCAAATCTCACATTTAGTGACGAAAGTACTGGTTCGCAAGCGGTTCCGCCGATTGCCCTGTAAATGATCGTTAACCAACTTAGAAACATAGCTTTAGGAAGGCATAGGCGGCCATCAAATATTGCTGCCAACCGGTCGGTAGCGGAGGATTTCAGGCTCTGGACTTCGCATCCACACATTTTTCCACAGGGTAGAGGTGTCCCAGGGTCGGGTTTTTGCGCTTTCTTGCCGGGCCCGGACGAATGCGTCCGGGCCTATGTGAACCTTGGGGCGATCCGGGTTATTCGCCGGGTTCGGCGTTGCCTTCCAGCATGTTCGCGAAGCGCGTGGAATTGTGCAGGAAGGCCAGATTGAACTTGCCGATGGGACCGTTGCGCTGCTTGGCGATGATGATTTCGGCGCGGCCTTTGAGGTCGGGATCGTCTTGCTTGTAGATCTCTTCGCGGAAGATGAACATGACGACGTCGGCGTCCTGCTCGATCGATCCCGATTCGCGCAGGTCGGAGAGCTGCGGCCGGTGGTCGCCGCCACGGCTTTCCGGAGCGCGGCTGAGCTGCGACAGCGCCAGCACGGGAACCTGGAGTTCCTTGGCGATGGCTTTCAGTCCGCGCGAGATGGAGGAAACTTCCTGCGTGCGGTTTTCGAAGCGCTTGCTGCCTCCGGACATTAGCTGGAGGTAGTCGACTACGAGGAGGTCGAGGCGGCCTTGCGACTGCTTCAGGCGGCGAGCCTTGGCCCGCATTTCGCTCAGCGAAATGCCGGGCGAGTCGTCGATGAAGAGGAGCGCGTTCGAGAGCTCCTCCATGGCGCGGACGATTTTTTTCATGTCGTCGCCCCAGAGCGAACCGGTGCGCATCTTGTGCGCGTCGACAATGGCGCGAGAACAGAGCAGCCGTTGCAGCAGCGCCTCACTCGACATTTCGAGCGAGAAGATGCCGACCACCTTGCCGTCGTCGATGGCGGCGTTCTCGGCGATGTTCATGGCAAAAGCAGTCTTGCCCATGGAAGGCCGCGCCGCCAGAATCACCAGGTCCGATTTCTGGAAGCCGCTCGTCTTCTCGTCGAGCTCGGTGTAGTGTGTGGCGAGGCCGGTGATGCGCTGTCCGCGTTGCAGCAGAGCATCGACCGAGCCGAAAGAGTTGCGGACAATCTCCTTAATGCCCTGAAAGCCCTTGCCAATGCGCTTTTCGGAGAGCTGAAATACGGCGGCTTCGGCATCGTTGAGAATTTCGTCGGCGGGATCGGCCTGCTCGCTGGCTTTGGCGATGGCGGTGTTGGAGATGTTGATCAGCCCGCGCAGGATGGCCTTGTCGCGGACGATCCTGACGTAATGCTCAACCGAAGGCCGGTCGGGTACGCCGTCGAGCAGGCTCGATATGTAGCCTACGTCGCCGACGGCTTGCAGATCCTTCTTCTGCTCCAGTTCTTCGACCAGCGTGATGATGTCAATGGGCCGCGAGGATTCGGCCAGATCCATCATCCGCGAATAGATGCGGCGATGCGCGTCAATGGAAAAGTCTTCCGGCTTAAGATGCTCGGCGGCATCGTTGAAGGCATGATTGTCGAGCAGGACGGCGCCGAGGATGGAGCGCTCGGCATCGATGTTCGCCGGCAAACGGCCGATGTTGGTTTCGAGAGTCGCCACGATGTTCAGGTGAGTGCGTTGCATCGTAATTGATTTCTGGCTGTGGACGTATGAGGAGCCAGCAGGAAAACCGGGTCCGAAAATAAAATATTTCGGGCGGAGTGGATCGCCACCCTCTCCGGGAATTCTGCCGCCATCTGCAATGCAGTATGCCACAGGGCGAACAAAATGCAAATGTTTTGGAGGATTCCGTGCGATTATTAGTGGAATTGGGATGTTACGACAACAACCGCGCATGATGTATCTGAGGGACGATAGCAGGATGAGCTGAATCTATGGGACTACCGCCCTCCACCTGAAAAAAGGATGAGATTGCCGTCGGGATCACGAACGATGAATGTAAGAGCTCCCCATGGTTCTGTCTTGAGTGTCTGATGAAATAAAACACCTGCCGTTTGAAACTCCAGGAAGAGTGGCTTTGCATCATCGACTGTGATGGATGCCGAGAGCAGCTGTTCTCCGTCCCGAAGCTCCGGATTGATTGCGGGTTCGTCCAGATGTCGGATATTCAACCTGGCTCCATCCCGGAACACTTGTCCGTAGAATGGCGGCTCGCCATAGATGAAGGCAACTGTAAACCCTAGCTTTTTCGTATAGAACTCACACGAGGCTCCAACGTCGGTGACAAAGAGCTGAGGTTCGACGGCAAGAAGTGTCGGTTTGGACAGAGTTTCAGCGAGTACATCGTTCATAGTGTGGACTGTGTTCCTCGGTCTGCCGAAGAACAAGATGTAGCCGTCAGGGTCGCAAATCTCGAAGCCGCGGAGACCATCGTGGGTGTCCTTAAGCGATACGCTGAACGTTGCGCCATGACCGGCAAATTCGACGGCGAGCGCATCGGGGTCTGGTGCATAGACGTAGGCATCCCACCTCATAGATGGATTACGCTTGGGGTTTGGCAGCGGCGACGTGTCTTTATCGGACTTGACGAAGACCTGTGCCCCGTCGCGGCCGACGATGGCGAAAAAGGGGTTTCGATCCGGCTGCTGGAATCTCGTCTCAAAGCCAAGTTTGTCGCGGTAAAATGCGATGGTTTGATCGACGTTGCTGACGATGAAGAACGGTGAAATCGCCTGCGTTGTCGGTCGTGTCATAAGCGTGGATCCATTCGTACTGGTTTATCACGATTGACTGGCCTGAACAGGGCAGAACTCATCTAGCAGTTTCCGACGGCAGCGGAAATCCCTATATCGGCAGCCATGCGACTTCACACGCCTTTGCAAAATAGCGCCTTGAGTGTCGGAGCCGCCACGAGCCCACTTTTACGATAAGGTCATCAGCATTTTACGCCAAGGCACGATGGGGTAACTGATGAAAACAGGCCGATTACACTCAGAACTGTTCAAGAGGGAACGTCCGCGCGCGATGATGAGAGATTCGATCTCCAGTCTCCCTGCGCGGGTCTCATTGTTCTTCTTTCATTTTCTTGCAAACCAGCGTGGTGTGCCCGGTTTTTGAATCGATCACGGTGGTCGTGGGCAGACAACTGCAGGTCACCGTGTTGGCATTTTCCTGCTTGATAATTACGCAGTGCTCGATGATTTCGGCAGTGGCTGGCGGCAACTGGCTCCGTATTGGAGGCGGGGTCGTGGCCACCGGCTGTTTTTTCGCCGCGCAACCGGCCAGGAGCAGACAAAACACCAGCCAAGATTTCCTCATTCCTTTTGTTTTCGCTCTCTTGCGTGCGCCTGTCGATGGCAATCTTGGTTACACGTTCCGACCCGGCACTCCGCGAACGCGGGCGGCAATAATGCACGCTTTCGGGTCGTTCACTTTCTTCGTACAGACGGGGCATCCATCAAAGAGGTCCAACTCGCCGTGAACGGAGAACTGAGGGGCTAACAGCTAAAAAACAAATGCGGCTCGGGCCAGCCACCCAAGCCGCATTGTTATCGCGGACGTTCTGCCTGCCGTCTTTCGCCGAAGCGAAAGATCATCGCGCCACTGCACTCCTAAGAGTGCGCATGCTTTCGATGCTCACCTGAGGCTTGCGCTTCAGGGTTACGATTCAGCGCTTCCATCCTTCTTGGAAGAAGGATTTCTCAGGAGGCCGCAAAGCCCGGGCACCAGCGCACTGGACATGCGCCGATTTTCCCCCGGTGACTCACTCTCGAGAAATCACCGGCAACGCTGAACCCTTGTCGGAACAGATTCAGAACATCTCACGCTTTTGACTGTGAGCACTCTGCGGCAGCGGAAGCATTAACGCAACGTCAAACCGCGGCTCCACTGTGTAAAAACTGTGGAGCGAAGTAACTTCCTGTGGAAAGGAAAGGAAAAAGCGGATTTCTATTCGCGCTGCGGTTTGAGAAACTGGCGGGCTTCGCCCGTCCCCACACACGCCCGCGGTGCTGCCGTACAATAGCCCCGATGATTGCTCATCTGCGCGGAACTTTGCTGGCGAAGCATCCGAACCAGGCGATCGTGGAAACTCACGGGGTCGGCTATGACGTTGCCATCAGCGTGCCGACATTTACGGAAATGCCGGCGGCGGGCGCTGAAGTCGCGCTCCACATCCATACTCATGTCCGCGAGGACGCGCTGAGCTTGTACGGATTCTTGCGTCTGGCCGAGAAACAACTTTTTGAGAAGCTGCTGACGGTGAGCGGGATTGGTCCGACGCTCGCAATTAAGATCCTGAGCGGAATGCCCGCCGATGAAATGGTGGGAGCGATTCGCGGAGGCGACCTGGCGCGGCTCACGCGCATTCCCGGAATCGGCAAGAAGACGGCAGAGCGCATGGTGCTGGAGCTGCGCGACAAGCTGCCGGCGGCGGGAGCGTTCGACCCTTCAACGAGCGCTACGCTGGCCACCCCGGTGGAGGAAGACGTGATTTCCGCGCTGGTAAATCTGGGCTATCAGCGCGCGGCGGCGGATAAAGCGCTGCTGGCGGCGCGGGGCAGCAAGGCTCCTCAGAGTTTTGACGTCCTGTTTCGCGAGGCGCTGGGATCACTGTCGAAGTGAATCCAGCAAGAAGTCATCTCATGAACGGTTTTGGAAAGAGCACGGGTTTCAGCGTAGGGACGCCCGGGCCGGCCAAGCCGAGCGCAGCTCGCTCCCGCCACGAATGTCAGCAACCGCCACGACCCAGGACCCTGCCCCTCCCTTGTGCAAAAGCAAAATGTCATATTATCTACTTTGTAACATTATGATATAATTGTGTCACATCATAAAAGGTGTGACAATGGAAACAGAAGCTCGATTGCGCGTCAATGAAAACGGCCGAGTGGTGATCCCAGCTTCCTTTCGTAAGGCGCTGGGCATCAATGCAGGCGATGAGGTAGTGCTGCGAATAGAGGATGACGAATTACGGATCACGACTCTGAAACGCCGCATCGAACGGGCGCAGCGGCGCATCCGGCGATATGTAAAGCCTGGACGATCGTTGGCCGACGAACTCATCGCCGAGCGCCGCGAGGCCGCCAAACGTGAGTAGGGTCGTGCTGGACGCTTCCGTCGTTCTCGCGTTGCTGAACGAGGAGCCAGGGGCGGATAAGCTGACTCCGGAACTGTTGAGCAACGCCACTTGCAGTACTGTCAATCTTGCCGAGGTGCAAACCAAACTCGTGAGCGCGGGCGGCAGCCCTGACGAAGCGTGGGAAGACACCCTCAGCCCGATTCGGGAGGCCGAGCCCTTTACTGACGAGCAGGCGAAAATTGCGGGAAGTCTGGTTGCTCAAACCCGCACCCTTGGGTTGTCCTTGGGCGATCGGGCCTGTTTAGCTCTTGGTCTTGCGCTGAAGGCTCCCGTGTACACCGCCGACAAATCCTGGAAAAAATTGAAATTGGGCGTCAGGATCCATGTGATCCGGTAGTCCGAGGCTGAGTGCCTCCGCCAGCAGAGACGGGGCAAGCCCCGTCTCTACCAGAATTTTCAAAAGGTTTCGTTAGTTGCCGACGAAGCGCAGATACAGGTCGCGGTCGTGGCGGCAGATTTCCGCCATCTGCTTCACCTTTTCCCAGGCTTCTAATTGGCTTTCATCGCGCACGCGAGCTTTCGCGCGATCCCATTCCTTGAGAAACGCTTCCATTTGCAGATGGTTGAACACGGTTCTGCCGAACGGATCAATGCCGCTGAGCAGTATGAAATCCGCATGGCTGGCGGCGGGAACCACCCCGTTCAGCATAACCCACTCGCTGCGTTCGCCGAGATTGTCTTCCAGTTTCACCACCAGGGACATCGCTCGCCTCACCGCATACTGCACATGGTACTGGCCGCAATGTAACAGTCCTGGAAGGCGTTTGTCCAAAGTGGGCTGGGTATCGAAGGTAACCGCGGACAGATTCCCAGGATACTGTGGCTACGGGGTTCCCTGCTGGGACGGGGCGGAGCCCCGTCACCACACAACCTCTTCAGGCTTCGCCTACGTGCGGGCCGTGTTGGAAGTGGTATTGCAGAATCTTCGCGGCCAGGGCTTGGGTCACCCCCTGACGTTGTCCTTGCCCTTGCCCTTGCCCTTGTCCTTGTCCTTGTCCTTGTTGTTGCGCTTCGACGGAGCGAACCACTTCTCCGCGACAGATGACTTCGGTGGCCGCAAGACCGGCGATTTCTGTCGGCAGCACAAGGCTAATCTCCAGCTGGACGTGCGGAAGGAGTGCTTCCTGCGCCTGGAATAGCAATCCGGAGCGGCTGATGTTCTCGGTAGTGCCGGGGCGCCAGCTTTTTTCTCCGAGCGGACGATATTGCAACGGAAGATGGAGATTGAAACGGCGAGCTCGGAACGGCGGAATTTTCTTATCCGCTTGAACGCTTGCGCCTGTCCTTTGGGATGACATCGCGACCTCCGGTGGAATGGGCTCGGAATCCAGCACCTCGCGGACGCGGTCTCGCAGGGCGGGAAGGCTGAATGGTTTCTGGAGCAAGTTAATGCCGGCGTCGAGCGTGCCATCTTGGCCGATGGCATTCTCGGCGTAACCCGACATGTAGAGGACGCGGACGTTCGGAAGCTGACTGGTCACCTGCGCGGCCAATTCGCGGCCATTCATCCCCGGCATAATCACATCGGTGAGCAGAAGATCGATCGCGCCCGGGTGGCCGGCAACGAATTGCAGAGCGGCGGCACCGTCTTCGGCTTCGAGGATCTTGTAACCCTGCGTTTCCAGATACTGGCGGGCGAGGCGGCGCAGGTTGGTTTCATCCTCGACCAGAAGGATCGTCTCCTGCCCATGCTGGGCGCGGGGAAGGCCGAGAGAGGCCGGCACCGCGGCGGCGTCTTCCCGGCCATCGACTCGCGGAAAATAGGCTCGGAAGGCAGTGCCGCGTTGCGGCTGGCTGTCGACGAAAATAAAGCCGCCGCTTTGTTTCACGATGCCGTACACGGTCGAGAGGCCGAGCCCGGTGCCCTTGGCGCCCTTGGTGGTGAAGAAAGGCTCAAAGATGCGCGACTGGGTTTCGTTGTCCATGCCCACACCGGTGTCGCTGATGGCGAGCATTACGTAGTTGCCTGCGGTAAGCGGGGCATGAGTTCGGGCGAAGTTTTCATCGAGCGCGACATTGGCGGTTTCGATGGTCAGTTTGCCGCCCTGCGGCATGGCGTCGCGAGCGTTCACCGTCAGGTTCATGATGACTTGGTCGATCTGGCCGGGATCGGCACGGACGGCGCCGAGGATGGGGCTTGGAACCATGACCAGGTCGATATCTTCCCCGATCATGCGGGTGAGCATTTTCAGGTTCTCGGCCACCACTTCATTCAGGTCGAGCACCTTCGGGGCCAGCATCTGCTTGCGGCTGAAGGCCAGCAATTGCCGGGTCAGGGCAGTGGCACGCTGCGTGGCATTGGAGATTTCCTGCGCCGGCCCGCGCAAATGGGGATCGGGTCCGAGACGCTCCAGCAGAAACTCGGAGTAGCCGGAGATCACCATCAGCAGGTTGTTGAAGTCGTGGGCGATGCCGCCGGCGAGGCGGCCGATGGCTTCCATCTTTTGCGCCTGACGGAGTTGCAGCTCTAACATGCGGGTTTCGGTAACGTCTTCCATGAAAATCTCGAAGGTGCTTCCTGCTTTGCCGTTTGGAATCGATCGTCCGGAAATGCGGGCTACGATGGCCGCGCCATCCCGGCGGATGCACTCGGTGGTCAGGTTGTTGAATTCCTTGCGCGCATGGAAATAATCGGCGGTCTGAAACCATTGCTGGGCATCGGCATACAGGCTTCCCAGATGTCTGCCGGTGAGCTCGGCAGCGCTGTCATAACCAAACATGGCCACCATGGCTGGGTTTGCGTCCTGCAGGGTTCCGAGGGCGTCGCAGCGGCAGATGCCGTAAGGCGCGTTCATTACCAGCGAGCGAAAATTGCTCTCGGAGCGGCGCAAGCTCTCCTGCGTAGCCCTGAGGGCGGCGTTGAACCAGCAGATCAGCAGGGCCACGGAGAAGAACAGAGCGAGGTGCGCGATCGCCTTGTGATACTCGCGTGGAGTCTGTTCTCCGCTGAGCGAATAATAGGCGCTGACTGTAAGCGCAAACGTGGTGGCGGCGAGCCCGGGCTTCCATCCTCCGTACCAGGCGCTGACCATCACCGCGACGGCGAAGACCACGAGACGGCTCTCCGCCATATCGGAAAAAAACAACGTTGCGATCAGCGCCAGGACAGTACTTAGGAGTGCGACTCCGTAGCGCAGGATAGGAGCGCGTGCCGGAGCTACCGCCAAACTGCGGATGAGGGGGAATTTCATTCGCATAGATTCATGCTATGCGCTGACCCTGCGCAGAGCGAGTTACGCCAGTCCACCGCATTTTCCTGGCGGCACAGTGGCCAGAGGTACACCCACCCGGACGAAGCGGCCAGGCACAACCTGGGGGTAACGCCGAGAGAGCAGCAAATGCCTTGTCCACAGCCTAATCTTCAGATGCCGTCTTAGGCAAAACTCAATGGTACAAATCGGCACCCGAGGAACATAGTCCGGCAATACATCTGGCAACAGGACTTGCAACAAAGACCTACAAACGACGAAACTAACGGGGCATCACAGGGAATACTGCAGGCAACACTGCAGGGAAAACCGGAATGAACATCGGCTTTTTCGGCGGCAGCTTCGACCCCATCCATCGTGGACACCTGGCCCTGGCCCAGGCGGCCGCCAGCCGCCACGCTCTGCGGCAAGTATTGTTTGTGCCGGCCAATGTTCCTCCCCACAAACAGAAACAGCCGCTGACCGCGTTCATCCATCGTTATGCCATGGTGGCGTTAGCCACACAGGACGAGCGGGGATTCGTGCCGTCGTTGCTGGAAGGAGCTGAGACCACCGCGGAGCTTCGCTCCACTGGACAGCCGGGGGCGGCTGTCCCTACGCGTGTTAACTATTCTATCGACACGGTTCGTCGCCTGAAACAAACTCTCAAGAAATCGGACCGGCTTTTCTTTCTCATCGGAATGGACGCCTTCAAGGACATTGCGAAATGGCATGAGGCGCGGGCGCTTCTGGCGGAATGCGACTTCATCGTGGCCAGCCGTCCCGGATTTTCATTACGGGACGTTGCCGAGGCGTTGCCGGAAGATTTGCGGCCTCCGGCAGCGGTGACTCGTCCGTTTCACAAGCAGCCGGCAAAAGGCGATCTGGTTCTCCCAGGGGTCACGCTGCACTTGCTCGAAGGAGTTAACCAGAACATCTCCGCGACTGCGATTCGGGCAGCCGCGGCGCAGGGCAAGCCGCTGACACGATGGCTCGACCCGCGGGTCGCGGATTACATAAAGAAGCACGGACTGTACGGGGGGAAGCACAGGTAGGGGCGGCAGCCACTGCGGGCGGGTTACAATCAAGAAGCCCGTATGAAGAAAAAGGACGACCTCAAACGCCAGGTAAATGAAGCCATCCTCGCCTGCCAAGATAAACAAGCTGAAGATGTCGCGATTCTCGAACTGGAAAAAGATTCGGGAGCGTTCACCGACTATTTTGTGATGTGCAGCGGCGCTAACCCGCGGCAGATCCAGGCCATTGCCGACGCAGTTGACGAGCGCCTGGAGACACTGGGCCTCCGCGTAACCCACGCCGAGGGATACAAACAGGCGGAGTGGGTGCTGCTCGACTACGTGGACTTCGTCGTCCATATTTTCTCCGAGAAGGCGCGCCAGTTCTACGATCTGGAACGCCTGTGGAAGTCGGCCAAGCGGCTGGAGCCCACGGAATTGACAGCCAAACCCAAGCCTCGCCGCGCCGCGATCGCCAAATCCATAGCCACCGCGCCCGCGAAAACGCGCAAAAAGAAGGCCTGAAGTGTCCACTCCGAATCCAGCCCCGTGGGGCTCTTCCTACCGCTTGATTGCTGCAGAACAGTGGAAGGCAAAATCGGCGGCCATGGGCAGCGCGGTCACAGAAGCTTTGGTTGAGTACTCGCGCCCGATGCCTGGCATGCGCATTCTTGATCTGGCCAGCGGCACCGGCGAACCTGGAATCAGCCTGGCGAGGCGCGTTGGTCCACAGGGTTCGGTGACCGCGGTGGATCAAAGTTTGGACCTGCTCGATATTGCCGCTCAGCGCGCCCGCAACAGGAAACTCTCAAACTTCACGACCCGGCAGGCCGACGCGCACCAGTTGCCGTTTGGCGACCAGACCTTTGATCTCGCCTCCTGCCGTTTTGGGGTGATGTTCTTCAGCGATGTCGAACGAGCGCTGACGGAATTGCGCCGCGTTTTGATGCCCGGGGCTCGTGCCTGCTTTGTCGCCTGGGGTCCGATCGAACAGCCGTATTGGCAGACAACGATGAAAATTGTGCACCGGCACGTGGGCGGAACCATGCTGCCAACGGAAGGATCGAACCCTTTTCGATTCTCGGCGGCGGGCTCGCTCTCAGCCGCGCTCTCGGCGGCGGGATTTCGCGAGGTGCAGGAGTCGACCCAGAATCTGCCCTGGACCTGGCCGGGAGAGGCAGAAGAAGTTTTTGAATACGCCTGCGCAATATCGGCTCCGTTCCGGCCAATGCTGGAACAAGTGCGCGCTGACGAGTGGCCGGCGATCCGTGCCGAGGCGAAAGCAGCGATGGAGCGCTATCGTGTCGGCGACGAAATACGGTTCGGCGCCGATGTGGTTTTGGCGTCGGGAAAAGCGTGAGCGCACCGACTGCCCGCCCCTAAAGGGGCAATCGATTTCGAGACCTGTGGTATTGCTGAAGCGATACCCTGATACGAATCGCCGGGTTTTCCGCAGCTTGAGAATCCCCATGAAGATCAAAGTGGCATGGATCGGGAAGACGAAGGAGCCGGCGATCCAGGCTCTGACCGACGAATATTTGAAGCGCATCTCGCGCTATGCCGAGGTTGCAGGCCTGGCATTGAAAGACGAAGCCGCAATCTTATCGCTGGCCGCGGGTGGGCGGCAGCGGCAGCAAAAAGAGCGGCACAAGCTGGTTCTGCTCGATTCGCGGGGGAGCCAGTTTTCATCCGAAGAGCTGGCCGGTTTTCTGGAGAGCGAGCAGGTGAACGCCACACCGCTGCTGTTCGCGATTGGGGGCAGCGATGGCTTCAGTGAAGAGGCGCGGCGCCAATCGCGGTTTACGCTGTCGCTGGGCAGGATGACGCTGCCCCATGAGCTGGCGCGCGTGGTTCTCGTCGAGCAGCTCTACCGTGCTTTCACCATTCTTAAGCATCATCCCTATCATTTGGGACATTAACTTTATGGTAACGGGGCAGCGGCCGGTCAGCCCTGTCTTCTTAAAATTTGATTCCCGATTTAAATGAACCTCTGGCAGCTTCACAGCGGCACGAAACTGGCTTAATGTATTGTTGACAGGCGAAACCAGTCTGAATTTGTTGGCGAGGCCCTCCCCCAATGAAGAACCCGTACGAAGTACTACGAATGAAGGAGCAGGAGTTGTTGCGGGTCCGCAAAGAGATGGACGCTCTGCGGATCGCAGCCCGCTTGCTGGGCGCCGAGGATCCGGGTGCAGCCAATGGCGAAGGTCAGCCTAAGCTGCAACGAGTCGTCGAAATGCCCTAGACGACATGTCCCCGTTTGACACGAGGCGGACGGAAGCCAAAACCGTCCGCCTTTTGGCTTGTGCGTGTGGCACGGTCA
>Ga0187862_10001396_pt1 | contig 25689 bp, 20 predicted proteins | sample June2016WEW_10_1_FD_133003 | JGI IMG/M metagenome (GOLD analysis project Ga0187862, IMG submission 133003) | Peatland microbial communities from SPRUCE experiment site at the Marcell Experimental Forest, Minnesota, USA - June2016WEW_10_150 | ecosystem: Environmental > Terrestrial > Soil >...
CTCATCTAGAATCCCGTGCACTGCCGCAAAGCGCCGCGTGATCCCGGTAAGGTCTGCCATCCTCTCCAGGATACGCCAAAACAATTCAATATGGAAATGTTATTTTGTTACGAGCCCTAAGGGCTGCAATTGTTAGGGAGTTTCGTAAGAGAATACAGCCCAAGGATTAGAGTGCCGGTTAACTTCCTCGTGCGTCGGTCGGTGGTGTGTAGTCGCCCAGCGTTTAGCGATGATCCGTCGCGAATGGCGCAGAAGCGCGACCAGGGGGGCCGCGCGGACGCGTCCGCCCCACGCCGGCCCCATTCGAACGTTGTCAAGGACGCTACGCCCCTTTCGGATAGCAGCCCAGCACCCGCAAAAAGTCCGCTAATTCCCGCAGGTGGTTCAGCGCATTCTGCGCATTGGGCGTATCCGCCCGGCCCAAAAAATCGAGATAGAAAAGATATTCCCACGGTTTTCCGCGCAGCGGCCGCGACTCGATCTTGATCAGGTTCAGGTCGCGCAGGGCAAAGGCGCTCAGCGCGCGGAACAGCGACCCGGGAACGTTGCGCGTGCTGAACACCAGCGAGGTCTTCCAGGGCGCGCGCCGGTCAACCCGGATGGGATGGCGGCGCGCGTATTCAGGCGTTCGAAGGAGAAAAAACCGCGTGAAATTCCGGCGGTCGTCTTCAATCGATCTGCGGAGAATGCGAGCGCCGTAGATCTCCGCGGCCACCGAGGAAGCGATCGCCGCGGCGTCCGTGAGCTTCTCCTCCGCTAGCATTTTGACGCTTCCGGCCGTGTCGTAGAAGGGGATTCTCTCGATCCGCGGGTTCCGCGCAAAAAAATCCAGGCACTGATTCAATGCCACCGGATGGGAAAATGCTCTCTTTATTTTGGAAAATGGGACGCCTTTTAGAGCGATTAGATTATGCACGATGCGCACATTGGTCTCGGCCACAATGGGCAACTCGAAATTCACCAGATGGTCGTAATTTTCGTGCACCGACCCCGCCAGCGTGTTCTCGATAGGCACCACAGCTCCCGCCGCGCGGCCTTCCTTCACGCCGCGGAAAATGTCTTCGAAACGTTCGCACGGCAGAACAGCGATTCCCGGTCCCAGCAACTTCCGCGCGGCTTCTTCGCTGAAGGCGCCGCGTGCGCCCTGAAAGGCAATCGCCGCCGGGGGCATTCCCTGGGCCGCCCCGCGGTCCCGTCCGGTTTTCACGCTCATTTCTTCGCTCCTTCCCACCTGCGCACCTGGGCGTCGGGCATGCCGATCAGGTCCAGAACGCGATCGACGCTGTGGTCCACGATATCCATCACCGTCTGCGGATGGTGATAAAAGCCGGGAATTGGGGGAGCGATTATTGCCCCCATTTCGGCTAAAGCGGTCATATTTCTCAAATGCCCCAGGTGCAAAGGGCTTTCCCGGACCAGCAGAATCAGTTTGCGCTTTTCTTTTAGCGCGACGTCCGCCGCCCGCACCAGCACGTTCGAGCTGATTCCGTTGGCGATGGCGGACATGGTGTGGATCGAGCACGGGGCGATCACCATGGCATCGGTGGGGTATGAGCCGCTGGCCAGCCGGCAGGCGATGTCCTCCAGCGGATACCAGAAATCCGCCAATTTCTTTGCGTCCGCGACATTTTTGCCGGTCTCCAGGAAAAGTGTCTTCTCGCCGGACCTTGTCACAACCAGGTGAATCTCCGCGCTTTCCCGATTGCGCAGCCTTTCCAGCAGCCGCCATCCGTAAATCGCGCCGCTGGCTCCCGTGATTCCCACCACGATTTTCATGCCGACCCCTCCCTCATAAACATGCCTCTGTTCCGCAATCGGAACAAAAATCCGCGTTTTCGCTTGCCCGGATCACCCCTCGGGGATATAATGCCGTTCGGATGCATCGTTCGCCCAACCGTACAGCGAGGATCATATCATGGAGCGTCCCGGAGAAAAGCTCAAGCGGATTCGCGAGCGGCTCAAGCTGACCTATCGCGACGTCGAGAAAGCCAGCCAGCAGATCGCCGAACGCCGCGGAAGCGACGAGTTTGCGATTGCCTTGAGCCGCCTGGCGGACATCGAGAACAAGGGCACCGTGCCGACCATTTACCGGCTCTACACCCTTTGCGCCATCTACCGGCAGGATTTCGCCGAGGTGCTCCGCTGGTACGGGGTCCCTTTGGACCAGTTGACGTCCGAGGCCCTTAACGTCGGACTGAATGAGACCCATGCCATCCACTTTAAGCCCAGCGGCGCCGTAACTGTTCCCCAGCCTACAAATCTCGAAATCGACCCGCATAAGACAACTTTTCTGAGCTATTTAGTCCAAAATTGGGGCAGAATGCCGCTTAGTTTTCTGAGCGGCCTGGATTTGCGAGAGTACCGTTACGGCCTTATCGGGTTGGAGGATTGGTCGATGTATCCGATTTTGCATCCCGGATCGCTGGTGGTGATCGATGAAAGCCGGCGGAAAATCGCCAGTTCGGGTTGGACCAGTGAATTCGACCGCCCGATTTATTTTCTCGAGCACCGCGGCGGCTGTGTGTGCGGCTGGTGCGTTTTGTCGGACAACCGGCTGCTGGTCCAGCCCCATCCGGCCTCGCAGCGCGCGCCGCTGGCGTTTGAGTATCCCAAGGAAATCGACATCATCGGCCAGGTAATCGGGGTGGCTATGCTTCTGGAATCGCGAAAACGCCGCCATGTCCGAGTTTCATCGGAGAGCCGACCCTCCATGTTCTAAGAGTACCGCAACGTACTATGGTGGCCGTTCGGCGGAATTGATTTAGCTGCCCTTAAGTTCCTGAGTTTTCAGTGACGTTCCAGTTTCGGAAAATTTTCCAGTGAAATCCCTTATGACGGTATGGTTCGGTCTAGTATAGTACTCAGATTACTATCTTAAGTTAGTAGAAAGGACATTTCATGAGAAAGCTCATTCTCCTCGCGTTGGCTGTATTCGCCTTTGTCGCGACCGCTCGGACCGGCAACATTCAGGGTCCGCTTCCGGGTTGCGATCCCTGCCCGTGGGTGCGTTAATTCCGAGGGACGGCGGTAAAACCAGCGCGGCGGCCGGTGTTAGAATCAGGAGCAGCCTGTGATGCCGAGCCACGCGCTGGTTTTGTTTTTTGAATGGGTTTCGCTGTCAGGCGCCGGTCTCACCACCCTCAAGCTCCTCAGATCCGGGCTATATCGCCGATATCGGTTTTTCTTCATTTATCTTGCTTCTCTGGTCCCCTACGGTATCTGCCTTCTTATGCTGGACGTGAATTCCGGTCTGTATCAAAAATTCTGGACGGTCACCGCGCCGCTCTTCTGGCTCTTCTATATCCTTGTGGTGTTTGAACTTTGCGGCTTGATTCTGGAGAAGCACAAGGGCTTGTACACGTTGGGCCGATGGGCGATGTATCTTGCCATGGCGGTCTCGGTGACGGTTTCCATGCTGAGCCTTCTCCCGCGCATCACCCCGGCGATGCCACAGCGAACCCGGATCATGGGCTTTGTCTACGCCGCCGAGCGCGGAGTGGATTTCAGCCTGGCCATATTTATTCTGCTGATTCTATTATTTTTAGCCCGGTACCCAGTGCCGTTGAGCCGGAATGTTGTGGTGCATGCAGTGGTGTTTTCGCTGTTCTTCCTCAGTAATACGTTCGGGCTTCTTCTCCACAGTGTTTTCGGTCTGCGCCTCAAGAATGAGGTTGATATGTTCCTGATGGGGACCTCCTCCGCCTGCGTGGTTGGCTGGCTGGTCCTTCTGAATGCCAAAGGCGAGAAAGTGCGGCTGAGCACGCTGCAATTTGGCCGTGGGGACGAAGAGCGGATTCTGCTTCGGTTGGATTCCCTGAACGACACCCTCTTGAGAGTCTCCCAAAAATAGGGTGTTATCCTCTGTTAAATTAGTACCGTTATTACTTTTAATTTGTTGCATTTTGGTGAAAATGTTCGTATGCTGTTTTTAGCACAAAGAGTACACGCGATGGGTTTATTGATAGTCTTATCAATTCTGATGTGCCTGGCGCTGGCGGCGGTGGTCGTGCTGGCCCGCAAACTCGCTTTTACGGATACCAGCCTCCCTCTGACCGCCGAATGGATTGATGAACTCTCAATTGAACGCTATCGGCCGATGATGCACCTGCTCGACGCCGGCGATCTGGAGCTGCTCCGCTCCCAACCCGGATTCACCCCGGCCATGGCCGCCAAGGTTCGCCTGCAACGGTGCCAGGTTTTCCGTGGATACCTGCGCTCATTGCGCACCGACTTTCAACGCGTGTGCGCGGCTCTCAAGCTTCTGATGTTGCACTCGCGCTATGACCGGCCAGACTTGGCGGGCGTGCTCGTCCATCAACAGTTGATGTTCGAGTGCGGCATGGTCCTGGTTCGTTTCCGGCTGTTCCTCTACCGTTTCGGATTGTGCGGAGTGGATGTCACGGACTTGGTCAAGATCTTCGACCTGATGCGTTTGGAACTGCGGCGCCTGGTTCCGGCCGCCGCCTCCGTGAGCGCCTGAATCCGCCGGAATTTCCGGCGAATACCGTCTGTGGGCTGCTCGGTTTTCCCGCTCAGAGCCGCTTAAGTATTTCCTTGGCTTCCTTTAATTGAGGGAATTCCTTCTCCGCTTCCCGGAATTCCCGCGTATGCACCCGGCGGCGCGACGCGTGGTGGTCCACGGGATAGCGCAGGTGCAGCATTTCGTGAAACATCACGTACTCCAGGGCCACAGCCGGCGCCGGAGCCCGCGGCTGGTCGAGGATGCGGCTGATAATAATCGCGTTGTGCGACGGGTCGAAGTGCCCCAACATGCTGCGCGATGGCCGGCGGCTCCATCCCAACTGCGGCCGGCCCAGCAAACCATCGAAGAATTGCCCGTTCAGACGTTCGAAGATCTCCTCCAGGTTGTGGTGCGCGCCCTGCGGCCCCGAGATGAACTTGCGGCCGCGGATCTGCCGCACCAGGTGCGCCTGGCGCCGCACGTCGCGGCGGTTCAAATACAGGCGGTAGCGGTGGGCATACAATCGCGCCACCGGCTTGCGGTAGAGTTTGCCCAGAAGGATGTGCGCCAGGGCCTCCATGACCGGCGCCGGCGCGCCCGCCAGCAGATCCGAAATACGCACCTCCAGACGCCCGTTTTGCAGCCGGATGAAACTGTCCGCATTGGCAAAGCGGCGGAACTCCACGCGCAAATCGGGCAGCGGGGCGCGTGGCCTCAGCTCGCGGTACACGCGCGCGTAGATCTCTTCCGGCGTTTCGAAAAAAAGAGAACTTTGCAAGCCCTGGATCTCGCGAATCCCCTCGGTGTTGTCCATCTCCTACCCAGAGTACCGCGCGCAGGCCCCTTCGGTTGCACTTTCCACACCCGGATGGGTTACTCTGAATTTTTGAAGAAAGGACCACCTTGCTTAAGGCCAAGATCAGCGCGCTGGGGTGCTACACACCGCCCGGCGTGCTCACCAACCAGGACCTCGAGAAAATGGTCGAAACCAACGACCAGTGGATCATGGAACGCACCGGAATCCGCGAGCGCCATATCGTGGGGCCCGAGATGGCCACTTCCGACATGGCCATTGAGGCCGCCAAATGCGCCCTCGCGCAGCGCGGCGTGGAAGCCTCCGAAATCAATGCCATCATCGTCTGCACGGTCACGCCGGACTACTTCTTCCCCTCCACCGCGTGCCTGGTGCAGAACGGGATTGGCGCGCGTGGCGCCTGGGGATTCGATCTCATCGCCGCCTGCTCCGGATTCGTATACGGCCTCACCACGGGTGCGCACCTGGTGGCCACCGGCACGCACCGTAAGGTCCTGGTCATCGGCGCCGATACCATGAGCCGGATCGTCGATTATACCGACCGCGCCACCTGCATCCTGTTCGGAGACGCCGCCGGGGCTGCCCTGATCGAACCCACCGGCGATGGCGAGGACCACCTGGGGTTCATCGATTTCATCGGCGAGGTGGACGGCTCGGGCGGCGATTTCCTCAAAATGCCCGCCGGCGGCAGCCGTCTGCCGGCTTCCCACGAGACCGTCGATAAGCGCCTCCACTACGTATTTCAGGACGGCAGCCAGGTGTTCAAGTACGCCGTTCGCAAAATGTACGAATCCTGCCGCGAGCTGCTCCAGCGTAACGGCCTCACCAGCGACGACGTGGCCGTGGTGATTCCCCACCAGGCGAACAAACGCATCATCACGGCTGCCAGCGACCGCTTGGGCATCGCGCCCGAGAAGGTCCTCATCAACATCGACCGCTACGGGAACACCGTCGCCGGCACCATCCCGCTGGCCATCCGCGACGCCATCCTCGAAGGCCGCCTCCACAAGGGCGACATCGTGTTGTTCACCGCCGTGGGCGCGGGCTACACGGTGGGCGCCAGCCTCTGGCGCTGGGCATACTGAGAGGCCGGGAGGACTGCGTCAGCGCGCGCCGGAGCGTGACATCATCCAAACGTTACCCGTAGCCTCGACGAGTGCCAGGCCGATTCGGCCGCCGGCTGCCGACCAACCTAAATGCTCAAAGGACACGCGCCCGTGAAGATGTTGCACCGCGAAGGCCTCGCCCACCGGCCGGTGGGAGCTAGCTTCGATCCGCTGCCCCCACAGGCAGCTATGTCCATCTCTCGGGGACGTAAAGTACAGCGTCTTGCCATCTGGCGACCAACTGGCCCAGTCGTCACCGGCCGCCTCCGCGATGGTGATCCAAGCGCCCTCGGGAACCGGCTTCGGTCCATCGATGGGCGCGATCGCGATGCGCCCGCGATTCCCCTGACTCCGAGCCGTAAAACTGACCCAGCGATTGTCGGGCGAGAACCGGCCGTAGAGCAGATCGTAAGTGGGATGCTTCAGCAGCGGGGTCTGCCGATGCGAAGCCACGTCGAGAACATCGATCTGATACGGATTGGCGCCGAACACCAATAACGTCTTCTCATCGGGCGACCAGTCCGTAGCTCGCAAGCACCCTTCACAAAGCTTCTCGGGCGTGCCGCCGGGTGAGGACACGTACTCCATTCTCTTGTCCTTTTCGTACACCGAAAACGCGATTCTGGCGCCGGATGCGTCGATCACGGGATACCGCTGCAGAGAGGATGAGCCGGCTACACTCGACTCTTTCCCGGTCGCCAGGTCCCGCATCCAGATGTTCCTTTGCCCCGCCTGATCGGAAGAAAACGCTAGGTAGCGTCCGTTGTTCGAAAGCGATGGCTCTTGCCGCCTGGCCGGACCCTGTGTGATCCGCTCCAGCGCGCCCTTGGACGTTCCACGGTTCAAATCGAAAGGCAGCAACCAGACTTCTCTTCTGGTTTCCATATTGGTGAATGTCAGGGCGCCGCTGGACGCGCTGGACGGACCTACCTCGTTCCCGGCGCCCGTTGTCAATCTCTGGAGCACGCCACTCACTTTGCCGGTTCGCGGCGACACACCGATTTCCCATAGGTTTTGCGCGTCGCCGCTGGCCACTGAGAAGATGACTGCGTTGTCTGCCTCCGACCAACACCCTGGCCTTGGGCCATCGAGGGCGCTGCCGCGTCCTCGCAGTCTTGCCTGGACCAGCGCTTCGTACGCGCCGGTCTTTACCGCTTCCCCCCCATTTGTGGCGACCAGCCACCAGTCGAGGCTGGAGCTTTCGTACGTCTTCGCCGATGTGTATCCGATGCACAGCAGATGCTTCCCGTCCGGGGACCAGATCGGATAGCGGGCAGCCATGAAATTCGGCCCCACCCGCTGCGGCTGACCCCCGGCCACAGGGACCACCCAGACCGTGCCGCTCCCGGGCACAGCAAAGGCTACGCTTTCAGCGCCAACCCAATAGGCCACTTGCGAGCCGTCCGGCGAGTACCTGGGATTGATACCGTCCCGCGCCAATAGCCGGACCTCTCCGCCAAACGCCGGAATCTCATAGATGCCGCCGCCATCGCGGTTTGACCGGAATACGATCTTGCTGCCGTCCGGCGAAAAATCCGGCGTGGTGTTGCCTGCGCCATCGGATGTCAGACGGATCGGCTGGCCCCCGGCAACCTGCTTGATATAGAGATCCCGCTCACCATCCAGGCTGCGATCGGAAGAGTAAGCCACTAGCTTGCCATCGCGCGACAGCGCCGGAGAGCCCGAGAGTCCCGAATCGCTGGTGAGCCGGGTCAGGTTCCAGAGAGGTAGCGCGGCTTGAGGGCCATGAAGCCGCCACCCCACAGCGAACGAGACCGCTACGCACGCGGCGGTGGCCGCAAGCCACCACCACCGGCCCACGCTCAGCCTCCCCGGCATCTCTTGGCGGATCGCGGAATCACCGGCGGCCAAATCTCCCTTCACCCGCTGCAAGTCGATCTTCAGATCCCCCGCGTGTTGATACCTCCGGTTGGGGTCTTTTTGCAGGCAGCGCGTGACGATCCTGTCGAGCTCGCGCGGAAGGCCATGCACGATCTCCGCCGCCGGCTTGGGCTCGTCGAGCAAAATAGCCGACAAGATGGAAACGGTGGAGTTCCCACCGAAGGCGCGCCTGCCCGTGATCATCTCGTAGAGCACTGCGCCGAAGCTGAAAATGTCGGTCCGCGCATCCACCTTCTTCCCCTCGGCCTGTTCCGGCGACATGTACGATACGGTTCCGACAATCACACCCTCATCGGTCTTGGGCGCCTCGGCAATCGTCTCGGTGCGCGCGAATTCGCTCGCCGCACCCTGCTCGGTCAGCTTGGCCACGCCGAAATCCAGCACTTTCACGCACCCGCTCTCGCTGACCATGATATTGCCCGGTTTCAGGTCGCGATGCACAATACCCGCCGCGTGCGCCGCCGCCAGCGCGTCGGCCACCTGGATCGCGTAGTCGAGCGTCTCGTTCAGCCGCAGTCTTTTGCGGGAGATCAACTGGTCCAGCGCCTTGCCGGGCACAAGCTCCATGGCAATGAAATCGGCGGGGTGCCCTTCCGGCCCGGCCTGGTCGATATCGTAGATGGTGATGATGTTCGGATGGTTGAGCGAGGAGGCGGCCCTGGCTTCCAGGACGAAGCGCCGCTTGCGCTCGGGATCGCTCACCTTTGCGGCAGGCAGAAACTTGAGCGCCACGAAGCGGTCCAGGCGCGTGTCGCGGGCTTTCCAGACGATACCCATTCCGCCAGCGCCTAACTTCTCGACGATTCGGTAATGCGAGATGGTCCGGCCGATCATGAAACCGGCACCCTCCTGGTCGGAGGCTGTGGCCGCCGCCTCAGATTGAGTCACCCTATGCATCCCTATGGGCTGAATTATACCGCAGGGCGGACCGAGGACAAGGTCAGGGGTCAGGGGCCGGGGGCCGGAAGCGGCGGCGCTTCCCTGATGCGCACCCCCACTTCTTTGCCGTGCGGGAGATCGAGCTCGATGATTCCGCCGGCGTCCGTGACGGCTTCGAGCACCTCCTCGTCGTCGATTTCCACCTGATAGGTGCGGCGCGGATCGAGTCCCACGACGAAGGCCGCTTCTTCCTCTTCCAACTTCACCCGGAACTTGCGCGCGCACGGCCCCAGGCAAACCACCGCCTCCCCGAGCGAGATCGGCGCCGCCACGCTCCGCGGATTCACAACCGTGAGATGGCCGTCCGCGAACATCTGCGCGCCGCCATCGAAATACGCGAACCACCGGGCGTCGTCTTCCCAGCTCGACCGTATGAAGAGCCTTCCGGAATCGGGATTGTGGTAGACCAGCGGAGCCAGGTAGTAGCTCAACCCGGGTTGATACGGATTGGCCCACAGGAATTCGTAAGGGGCGCCGAACGTGCCGCGCAGCATGAACTGGTCGTGCATCAGCCAGCCTTGCAGCACCTGGCTTTCCGCCGCGTTCACGTCGTACGCCACCATGGCCAGCTCCGCCGCGCGCGAGAGCGCGGCCAGCCGCAGATCCGGCTGGTCCGGCTTGAGCGGCGGCCCAATGCGGTACTCGTTCTCCGGCGCTTCGTAGACGGCCGGGTAGTGGCTCACCAGGTGCTCGATGGGAAAGTCCTTGAAGAACCGCGGGCAGCATTCGCGCAGATCGAGCGTGGTCGAGTCCCGCATGGCGTGCAGCAGCTCGAACAGAGGGTAGGCATCGTCGCGCGCCACCACGCTGCTGCCTTTCTTGATCGCCGGAGCCATCTTGCCGTTCCACCAGTTGCGGACCACGCCCTCCAACTCGCGCTGAGGCGCCTCCGGCACGTGATCGAAAAGCGCCACTGCCGCCAGCACCCGCGAGCGCACGGCCGCGATGCTGTCATTCGCGGCGTCCGCCGCCATGCCCTTCTGGAGGCGAGCCGCGAGGTCGCGCCGCTGCTGCTCGCTCAGTAGATCCTGACACCAGTCGAAGACCAGCGCCAGTTGCCGCAAGTCGGCCCCGGGACCGAGCGCCCAGGCTACCGCCTGACGTCCCGCGGCGGCGTTCCCGGAGATCTGGTAGTACAGCGCCAGGGCCCAGCCGGGCTCCGGCAGGGGAGCGTTGCCGGCCAGAAAAGCATCGAACTGCTGCCATCGCGCCGAAGCCCGCTCGCGCTCGCGTTTCAGCAGGCGCAGCCGCGCCGGCCGGAGAAACAGCCGGGGATGATCGCTCGAGACCGTGACCGGCTCGTCGGAGGCTTGGGGGTTCCCTTTGGGCCCGGCGCCGGCCGGCCAGCCAACAGCCAGCAGCAGCCCGGCCAGGGCCGCGGAGATTTTCGTCATCAGTCCCGATTGTGTCATAGCGACACACCGCCCGCCCACCAGTCCCCAACCCCCCGCCGGCCCGTTCCAAAAATTATTTGATTTAAAACGGGTTAAAGAGATTGACACGTGGATCTCCGATTGCTATTTATGGTTGTGAATTGGTGAAGTAACCTTTCAAACCTGCCCTCTGCTGCAACAGGCAGGCGGAAGAAAGGTGAGCCGAAGAGACAGCGTGCTTGCGGGAGCCGATGTTTGCATGAGTTTTAGCTCACTGTTCTTCCCTTGGCGGTTGCCGCAGAGGGGTTTTTTGTATTAACGGCCTTAAACGATCTCTCCGGGGATCATCGGTAGCGGTGGTTATCTGGCATTTCTGGTAAGGAGAATAGGACGCGGACCTGACCAGGAATGGACCGAAAGAGTGAAGCCAGATACCCCGACGCTCGATCTCCAGCCCAGCCTGGGCGAGCCGCATCGGATTCAGTCCCGAAAGTCTGGGGACCGGACCGATGCGGTTTTTCATTTGGGGCCAGACACCGGATGAGCCGAAGCGCGGGCCGCGTGTTGTATTCCCGGCGATAGCGGCGATTCGTACTCGTTGACCGCTTGTGTTACCGCGGCTCGCCGCGCCCATCGAATCGGCCGCTGGCCGCCAGCGCATCGCGCAGGCGCCCGCGATTCGGGCCGGCCTTTTCAGCGGCCGTCGCAATCGCCCGGATGGCCTCCTCCGGCGCGGTTTCCGCGGGCAAACGGAAGATCCACGGGAGATTCACAGAGGTCAGGCTGGCGTCGGCGGAGAGCGCCACCACGGGAATGAAGACCTTGGCGGCGAGTTGCTCCGCCAGGTGGCTGGCATTGCGGCCCACCGCGAGGATGCCCACCGCATTCCCGCGGTACAGCAGATCCACCAACTCCGTGGACGCCTGTCCCCAGGGCTTCTCCGCATCCACGGGCGCCAGCAGATACCGATCTCCAAATGGCGCCAGGGCCGCCCGCACCCCCGCGGCGGAAGCGATCTCCTCCGCCGCCGGCCCGAACACCACCAGGCGCATGGGCCCGCTTGCCGCATCGGCTACCGGCGGGCCGAAATACGCCACGCCGCCTTCGCCCACGCGCGCATAAGCCTTCTCCATCCCGTACCGCCGATACCGGATGCCGCCATTGTGCACCGTCGCCAGGTACAGCGGCACCATGTTCTTGGAATTGGGATCGAAGACCATCTCGCCGGTCACTCCCTTGTAGCCTTCGAGGCCCGCCAGCGCATCGCGGATCTTCCCGCGATTCAATCCGGCGCGGCAGATCGCGTCCAGCAGGATGTTCATGGTGTCGAAGGCCAGTGACGCAAATACCTCCGGCTGCCGGTCGAACCGCTTGGCGAAATTCGCGCGGAAGTTTGTCCAGACCGGATCGTCGCGCGTCGGGTCGAAGGGAAATACCGCTTCCATCCCCTCCGCGGCTGGCCCGGCGGCCAACAGCATGGCTTCTCCGATGGTCCGGAAACTGCCGAAGACACGCTGCTTCATTCCCAATTCGCGCATCTGTTTCAGGATCGCGGCGGTGGGCGCCTGGTCTCCCCAGATGACGATGGCCTGCGCTCCCGAATCCGCGATGATCCCCAGAGACCGGCGAAAATCCGTGGTCTCAGGAAGATACTTCTGTTCGATAGTGACCGGATGGCCCAGGCGCTGGGCCGCTTCCCGAAACTTCAGCACACCGAACCGGCCGTAACGGTCGTTCACGCGCAGCAGGGCCACGCGCGTCAGGCCCAGGTCCGTATAGATGCGCCGCGCCAGCGTATAGGACTGCATACGGTCGTCTTGAATGGTGGTGAGATACCACGGGACGATGGTTTCCGGAATGGTGGGATCGGTAGCGGCGGAGTTTACGATGGGCACCTCAGCCTTGAGGCTCACGCGCAGCGCGATATGCGTGGAATCGGCGCCCAGGGACCCCAGCATGGCCCAGACCTTTTCGTCGTAAGCCATCTTGACGATCTCGTTGCTGGAGGCGCCCCACAGCGCCTGGTCGTTGTGCACCATCAGGCGGAACGGTTTGCCCCCATAACCTCCGCGCGCATTGGCCTCTTCGACGGCCAGCAGCGCGCCATTCAGCATCATGCGCCCCAGCGGCTCGTCGGGGTGGTTCTCGATCGGTCCCAGGAAGCCGATCCGCACCTCGTCCACGTCCTGGGGCTTCACCGTGGGCACATCCCGCGCCGCGCCGTTGTACTCCACCTGCTTCTGGTAGAACTCGTAATAAGGCGCGGCGAAATTGCCGTAGGGCCGCATGTCTTCTGGCGTGTTGGCGTAGGGGCGCACCTCGCGGTCCTTCGGCGGGCCGGGCGGGTCTGCGCCGCAGCTACAAACGCCGGGCGCCTGGGCCCGCAACGCCACGGCCACCGCCGCGGCCATCAGAACGCGCTGGATCGGCAGTGACATGGCTACTCCTTCTTGGCGCGATCGATGAGGAACATCGCGATCGCTTCGATCTCCACCAGCAGGTCGGGACGGCACAGAATCGCCTGGATGCCGGTGGAAGCGGGCAGGGGATCGAGACCCTGCTCTCGATAGAACGCCGTACGCTCCTCGTTGAAAGCGGCGTAGTCGCGCTCGATATCGCGCAGGTAACAGGTGGTGCGCACCACATCCTTCCAGCTCGCGCCCTCCGATTCCAACAGCGCCGTAATGTTGGCGAAGGTGCGGCGAGTCTGGGCGCGGAAATCGTCCGGAAAAAGAGTCTCCCCTTGGGCCCCAACGGAGGCTGTCCCCGAGATCAGCAGTACCGCCACGTTTCCGAAGTCCAGCCGCAGGCCGCGCGAAAAGGAACTCGGCCGCTCGTACTGATGGGCCTCATTGAGAGCGCCAGGGGCGCGAACCGCTCTCTTTTTGATGGCCGTGGCGCCCATCGCTGCCGCCAGTGCTTCCGGAATGTCCATTATTTGCCTGTCTCCTTCTGTTTCAAGCGGATTCCATGACTGACCCCGTGGGCCGTGGCCACCCAGAGATCATCGCCCTGAAAGTCCACAGCGAGGATGTAATTGTGGGATGGAGCCGTGGTCACAGCAATCTGCGTGACGTTCCCCTGGGCGTCCCGGACGGTCATTTCCGGCGCTCTTGTATCCAGCGCGGGCCGGTAGACCGCCCAGTTCGTGCCGTCGTAGTAAGCCAGTCCCTTGTCCGTTGAGAACCACGCCCGGGTGCCGTCCACGGCCTTCACGTGGTTCAGAAAATTGCTGGGAAGGCCGCTGTCCTTATCCAGGAAATTCTTCCAGTACCGTCCGTCGTAACGGCTGGCGCCGAAGTAAGTGGCGACCCACAGAACGTGGTCTTTCTCCGCCCAGCTCACCGAGGTCGTGACCTCGTGAATCAACCCCTGGTCCTTGAGCAGCACGATCTCGGTCTCGCCATCGGGATCGTTGTAGTCCTTCCATCGACCGGTTTGCACGTCATACTCCAGCACGCCCCCGCCCCATACCGCGTAATAGACCTTCTCGGCTCCGGCGGAGACGGAGTAGGTCCAAATCTCGTACATGGGAGTGTTGCGTTCGTTGAAGTGCCGCCATTGCCCGGTCTTGACGTCCAAGCGCGCGCCCCCGGCGGCGGTGGCTACCCAGACCGCGTCGCCCTGCACGGCCACGCCGTAGACCACGTCGTTGGGAAGCCCGCTGTTGAGCTGGGTGTAGTTGTCGAATCGCCCGGCCGAGAACCGGCTCAAGCCACCCATAGTGGCCGCCCAGACATCGCCGGTGCGCGGGTCTACATCGACGCAGAGCACGGCGCGATGCGCCAGCCCGTCTTCGGTGCCATACACTTTCCAGTGGCCGTTCTGGTAGAGCGCCAGGCCGTTCTCCGTGGCCGCCCACACCCGGTTGCCATCCACCTTGATCTGAAAGACATGGTTGTCCGGCAGACCGTTTTCGGTGGTGAAGTTCTCCCACCGGAACCGCGGCATCTCGGGGGCGCCGGCCGCAGCCCCGGCCGCGAACATGAGGAATACCGCAAGGTGCCTTCTCATAACGTCTTCAGGTACTCTATCAGATCGTTCAACTCGTCCTTGGAGAGGTCGTTGGTCACGCCGTGCCGGTCGTGGGGGTTAAAGACCGTCCAAATTTCCTCCAGCGTGCGCGCGGACCCGTCGTGCAGATAGGGCGCGCTGAGGGCCACGTTGGTCAATTGGGGAACGTCCACCTGCGGCGAACGGTCGGTGGGCTTCCGGTTCCGACATCCGCCAATTGCTGGTCGGTGTAATGCGGACCCGAGTGGCACACAAAGCATTGATTGGCGTCGTCGATCGGCGTGCCGTTCTTGGCGCGGGTGCGCTCGAAAATGGCCTTTCCGCGTTCCTGCTGGGCCGTCAGCTCGCCATCCTTGCGGCGGAACCGGTTGGGGCGCAGCGGAATCGACTTGACGAAAGCGACCAGGTCGCCCAGTTCCTCCTTCGAATAGCTCTGGGCGCGGTAGAAATACTTCTCCGTGCGCGGCCCGCACTCGGTATCCAGGTCCGGATTGCTGCCGTTCCATTTGAATGGCGCAGTATCCGCGATATCTTCCAGGAGCCGGTTCTCGACAATGTCCACGCCGAAGCCGTCCGGCTCGAGATCCCACGACAACTCGTCGACGGTCGCCTCGATGTGGCAATTGGCGCACCCGAAGTGCCCCTGGAAGGCAAACCGCGCCGAGAAGAACAGGCGCTCGCCCCGCCGCTCGGGCGTGAGCTTGACGGGCCGGCCCAGCGCAATCGTCGAAATCGCGCGGCGCGCCGCCGTATCGACCACCGTGATCGTGTCGTCCATCCGGTTTGCTACGTACAATCGTTTGCCGTCCGGCGAGAGCGCCAGCCCCTTGGGCGCGCGCCCCACTGGAATCCTGGCGGTAACATAATTGGCCGAGGCGGAAAGGTCGTTGGTCATCAGGCGGCGCTCTACCGGAGTAGCTGCCCGAATGTACGCCAGCAGCTTGGGAAGGTCGATCGCCGTGACGCTGTCCGACCCGGTAGTGCTGACGAAGAGCTGCTCGTTCCCCGGGGTTACGGCCAGGCCGAAGGGGGGGGTGTAGTAACGGTCCAGCTCGTCAATGGGGACCTGCACCACCTCGCCGATATCCGCGCCGAAGACCGAAAGCGAATTGCCGATCACCCACCCGTGTTCCACGTGCGCCAGCGGGATCAGGTTCTTCGGCCGCATCTGGGCCGCGATCGCCACCCGGCCGCCGTTCGCGGAGGCCACATGGAAAACGCCCGCCGCGTTGTGCAACCCTTCGCGCTCCACCACTACCTGGCGGCGCGTGTCAATCACCGTCACCTCGGATTCGGGCGGCGTCCGGAACGGCCCTAGCCGCGGGTAGATGTGGGTGCAATATATACGCCGTCCATCCGCGGATAGCGCCAGGTACGCGGCGCCGCGCCCGGCCAGCAAGCGCTTGGCCTCCACGCCGCGCGCCAGGTCGATCACCGAGATATCGTTGCCAATGCGGTTGGCGACATAGAGAAAGCGGCCCTCCGGATCGGCCACGGCCGCGTTGGGCTCGTACCCCGCCGCCAGTTCCTTCACCACTTTGAGCGATGCCGCGTCAATGACGGATACCGTGTCGCTCCACGAATTCGCCACGTACAACTGCCGCCCGTCCGCCGAAAGTGCGACGCTCTTGGGGTGTTGGCCGACGCCCACGCGCCGCGCCACCGCGCCCGCGGCCGCATCCACTTCCACGACTTCGTTGGTTCCCTCGCACACCACGTAAAGCCGGCTTCCGTTGGCCGTCACCGCAATCTCGACGGGCGACGGATACGCCGGAGGCGCGCCTCCCGGCACGGGGACGCTGCCCGGGCCGAACCCCCACAGCGCGGCGGCGCCGGCACACAACATGATGGGCAAGGCTCGCATGGCTATTTCTCTTCGATGGTCACCACCCGGTCCGCCGACACGTGGTCGAGGGTCTGCACCACGCCGCTGGGCCAGGTGACGGTCAGCTTTTCGATGGCCGATACTTTACCCAATCCGAAGTGCACGCGCCCGTCGTCCTGCGAAAGGTAGCCGGAACCCGCGATGCGCTCGCGCTGTTGCCGCACTCCGCCCGCCACTACTTCGATTTTCGCGCCGATTCCGTCCCGGTTGCTCTTCTTTCCGACCAGCCGGATACCGACCCAATGTCCCGCTCCCGCCGTAGTGTTCCGCAGCAGGACTGCCGGCGCGCCCAGGTTGACGATGAACGCGTCCATTCGCCCGTCGTTGTCATAGTCCGCGAAAGCCGCGCCCCGCCCTACCGACTTGACACCGGTCTTGGCGCCAAAGAACGGGCCCGCCGTGGACGACACATCTTCGAACTTCCACTTCCCCAGATTGCGGAAGATGGAGTGTTCCTGGGGAATCAGGTGAATGAGTCCCCCGTGCACGATGAACACATCCGGCAGGCCGTCGTTATCGAAGTCCTGTACCGTAGTTCCCCAACTCACGTATTGCGCGGCCAGTTGCGAGATACCGGCCTTCGCGGTCACATCCTCGAACTGCAAGCCCCCGAGGTTCCGGTACATGCGGTCGTACTTGGAGTCTGAAACCCAGAGATCCACCTTTCCGCCGCCGTCGAGATCCACGAAAACCGGCCCCATGGCGGAAGTGTTCTCGCCGTTTTGCCCGAATGCCACCCCGGCCTCGGTGGCGATCTCTTTGAAGGTGCCGTCCCGCTGGTTGTGGAAGAGAAAATTCGCGGTCTTGTCGTTGGCAACGTAGATATCGGGGTAGCCATCGCCATCGAAATCGGCAGCGGTCACTCCCATGGTCCGGCCCTTGAAAGCGGCGATTCCGGATTTGGCCGAGACATCGGTGAAGGTCCCGTCGCAGTTGTTGTGGAACAGCATATTGGTCTCGGCCGGGTAGTCCAGCGGTCCGGGGTAGTTGTCCGCCGCATAGTAGGCGCGATACTCCGGGTCGAACTTCACGTAGCGGCCCACGAACAGGTCCACGCAGCCGTCGCGGTCGTAGTCCAGCCAGGCGGCGCCGATGGACCACCCCGGAACCTTCAGCCCGGCCTTTTCCGTCACATCTTCGAACGTGCCATCGCCCCGATTGCGGTACAGAATGACGCGGCCATAGCCGGTGACCAGTAAGTCCTCGTTGCCATCGTTATCATAGTCGGCCGCGATGGCTGCCATGCTGAACAGATCCGAGCCCACCCCCGCGGTCGATGTGACATCCGTAAACGTGCCGTCGCGGTTGTTCCTATAGAGGTGGTTGTGGGGCAGCGGGTCGGGCGCCTTGCGCAGCGGGTACGGGTGCATCCCGGCCCCTAGAGGCCGTCCGGAAACCACGTACAGATCCTGGTAGCCGTCGTTGTTGTAATCGAACCAGACCGCGCCCGCGCCGGTGCTTTCGAGCAGCGAACCCAGCTCCTGCGCGCCGAAGCTGTGCGTGAACGCGATTCCCGCTTTCTTGGTCGTGTCTTCGAACCGGATCGGCCCCGGGCCGGACTGCTCCGCGGCCGCGAACAATAAAACGGGAATGAGCAGACGAGATACCATAGCTTCTCCTAATCGGCCGGTTTGCCCATGGGGACCGGCTTCTGGGTGCGCAAGAGAACCTGTGGGCTGAGGTTCTCCGGCGCCCGTTCCGGGCCGGCATGGCAGCCAACGCACACCCGCTGCTCCCCCTTGCGCGCCCAAAACCAACCCTTTTCCGCCGCGACGGTCTTCCCCGCGCCATCCAGAAGCTCGAAGCGCAGCGGCGTTTCCGAGGGCGTCTGCACGTAAAACGACCCATCGGCCTCCACTGGCGCTTTCCCCAGCGCCACCGCACTCCCGCGATTATTCAGCGACCATACCCGCACTTCCGCCACGGAGCCTTTCGGAATCTGCTCCGATTTCGAAATATAAGAATTCAGACACAGCAGATTGGCTCCCTCGCGATTGCCCAGGCCCGAGGGGTGATACGGAAGCGCCGGCCGGACGCGCACCGGAACCGGCTGCCAGGCGTTCGGCCCGGCCACGTTTACCGGCTGCGCCCCCGCCCGCGGCGGGAAACGGCAAATCCAATATGCGCCCGTCCCTCCCGGGCGATATGCGGCCAGCCACTCTCCACTGTCGGTCTCCGCTACCGGACCCACGTACTGCCCCTTCGGCAACGCCAACTCCAACTGTCCCGCGCGCGCCGAAGTGAACCGCGCCAGCCCCGTGCCGGTCTGAAAGACGGTGTCCCCCGACGTCAGTTCCGCCGCCGAGTGGCGGTCCGGCCCATGATCGCAGCGGCGCGCCTCCTCGCCCGAACCGTCCACGTATACCGTGTAGAGTTCACGAACCGCCGAGGGCGCGGGCGGAAATGGCGCTTCGAAGAGCACGCGCCCATCGCGCAGAACGGCATTGGGGAGGAAGTCGCCGGGCAGGTAAGTCAGGCGCAGCGCGCTGCCGCCCGCCAGGGGCGCAATCTCGATTTGGAATCCGCTCGCCGTCTTGCGCGCATACACGAATTGCCGCTCCGCGGCATAGAATGGCCGGATGCAGTCTTCCGCGCCTGAGGTCAACTGCCGCGGTGTACCGCCCGCCAGCGGAACCTCCCAGATGCGCCACGGCTGGCCGGCCTTCTCCTTGGCGGCGATCAGGACAGTCGTGGCGTCGGGAGAAAGCGCGGCATCCGCCGAAACCTCGAGCGATGGAGCAAGCACGCGGGAAGCGCCGCCCGAGAGCACCTTCACCACGGCGCCGGCGGGAAACCGCTCTCCCCCGCGCAACATCGCCGCGGAGTCATATTGCGGCGCTTCGGTATACAGCAACGCACCCGATGGCACGGCTGTTCCAACTGCGAGACCCAACAGAGACAAGATCACCACCATCACTGAGCCGTCATCAATAGACTAGCAGACCCGGCCCTCCTCCCAACAACGCGAATCCGCGGTGAGACTACCATAGAAGCTTCAGGCCACACTGAATCTCCCGGGCGGCACGGGCCTGGGTAACCTGCCCAAAGTTGGCGTCTCCAACCGTGCTATCGGGGTTCAAGAACTGTGCGTGGTTCCAGGCGTTGAAGAATTCCGCCCGGAACTGCACCCTCAGCGCTTCCCGGATCTGAGCGCTCTTTCCGATGGCAACGTCCCAGTTGCTTACGCCGGGCCCGGTGATGATGTTAACGCCGGAATTCCCAAAGAATCCGGCCGGCGGCGCGGCAAAGCACGCAGGATCGAACCAGTACAAGCCGTTGGTGCGGAGGTTGGCGTTCTGCAGTTCGTTTCTCCCATTGCACACCCGGTTCGCGCGGAAGTTGGTCAGCGGATCCGCTGTGTCGTTGGGAGCATTGACGGTGAACGGATTGCCCAACGAAAACGTGGCAATGACATCGGCGGCCCATCCCCCAATGACGCGGTCCCAAAACGGCGAGACACCCCCCAGGAACCGCTTGCCTCTGCCCACCGGCAAATCCCACACGGTGGCGACCGTTAGCCGCTGCGGCGCGTTGAATCCAACCAGACCCTTGTCGCAGGCCAGACACGACCCCATTTGATTCAGTGGTGTGTTCGCTCCTCCCTCCATTGTGTTGGTGAGGGCCTTCGACCACGTGTAATTGCTGAGAAAGTTGAAGCCGCCCGAAAACTCACGTTGGAACTTGGCGGTGAGCGCATTGTAACTGGCGGACGCCGCATCCGCCGCGAAGTACACGTAGGAGTACTGGGGGTAGCGGAGGGCCGAGGGGTTGCAAGCCAGCGAGCCGGGCATCGAGCAGTCGTCCACGTTCCAGCGAACGGGAAGCCTGCGGGACTGGGAGCCGACATAGGCTAACTCCGCCAAAGTGTTTTTGCCCAAAGCATGTTGAATGCTGAGGTTCCACTGCTCAGAATAGGGCGTCCGCAGCCCCTGATCCAGCGCGAGAACCGTGCCGGTGAGACTGTCGGCAAACTGCTGCGTGATAGGCGCCTGCGACATCGGCGGAAACACGTTTTGTCCCAGAACATAGGTAGGGAGCGGGTTGTTGGGGCTGTTGGCGATCGATTGGACGATTGATACCCCTGGCGCGGTGATCCCAAAGAGGTCGTATAGCGCCCGCTCGGAAGAGTAGTACAATCCGGTGCCTGCTCGGATTACCGTTCCGCTCCAGGACCTGGGCGACCAGGCAAATCCCAGTCGAGGGGAGAAGTTCTTCCAGTCGGTCGAGTATATCTCGGGGCTGATTTGCCCCAATGCGGCGTACAGCACTTTGCCTGTCTGGAAATCAAAGGCGTGAGGATATTTCGAATCGTTTCCGGACGGATTTGGCGGCGTCGCCACGTACCAGCCAAGACCAAAATTGATTGTGAAGCCGGGGCGCAGCCTCCAAGTGTCCTGTACGTATGGATTAGCTTCCGTCCAGCGATAGTGAGTACGGGGCATCGACGTGACGGTCCCACTGACGGGCATGCCGAGTAAGAAATCGGCAAAGGAGCTTCCCGTGCCGGCCACGGGAGCCAGTTGCCCGCTGGTGCCGGGCGCCAGTTGGGCGGTGAAGACGCTGTTGAAAACCAGCGTGCCCCGCGCATTCCAGTTTGCGCTTTCCTGAAGCGTGCGGACGTAGTGCAGGCTGCCTCCGATCTCTATCTCGTGCTTGCCGCGCAATATCTTCAACGAGTCGTGCATCTGATAAGTGTTGTCGATATTCCCAATTATGCTCTGAGCGGTACCAAATGAACTGAATCCGCCCAGGGTGATTCCTGGAACTCCATTGCCATCGGCGGTCCCTGTCAGACCGATCTTCTGCTCCACTCCCGACTGGCCGATTCCGCCATAAAAAAGGTATGGACGGGTAAATCCCAGATGGAGTTCGTTGACCATGCGCGGTCCCAGTGTGCTGGTCAGTTGGACCATGGCAAGCTCAGTGTTCATGTGGTAGTAGAGCCCGGAGACCGGGAAAAGCGCAGGGTTGTCCACCGGGGATACCTCCTGCATGTATTGGCCAAACAGCTCCTGGGTCTTGCCAATGTTCGCATCCACACGCAGACCGCCCTGATCGGAGTCCTGTGTTTGAACAGGTTCTCCGAACACGTTCGACGGGAGCGCGTTGTAACTGGAACCCGGTAGATAGTATGCCAGCAGCTTTTGGGCAACAGGGTTGATGCGATTCGACGGAATGGCGTTACCGGGGAAAGGCTGCCTTTGGCCCGTGGCCAAATTAGCGCTCGCGGGGTCGTATATTACCGTGGAGAGGCCGGAGAGATCGCCGTTGAACATAGCCTGGGTAGGGGCGAAGCCTGCCTGAGGGGTAGCCTGCACTTGGCGAAAGCCCTCATAATCGGCGAAGAAGAACAGCCGGTTGCGCAGGATCGGCCCGCCCACCGCTCCACCGAACTGATTGCGGCGAAAGGGTCCGGGACTGGATTGCTCTTCGAAGAAGTTGCGGGCGTCCAAAGCACTGTTGCGCAGGAATTCGAAGGCCTCACCGTGGAGACTATTGCTTCCGGATTTGGTAACCACATTCACGATGCCGGGATCCGGACCCATCGCCGGCATAATGAACCCCTGCACCACCTTGAACTGGTCGACGGCCGAGATGGAGACGTTCAGCGAGAGATCACCCAGGCGACTTCCCGCGACCGAGATCCCGTTGACAGTGTAACCGACGAGATCCTGCTCGACGCCGGCAATCGTGATGTCCCGATCGGCGTGGCCCGTCTGGGTGGACAGGAAATCCGAACTGGTAGGCCCACCGTCCTGCGCGGTGCCGGAAAGATAACCCAACTGAAGGTAGTTGCGGCCGTTCAGGGGAAGCTGTTGGACGTTGACCGGCTCGATCAACGTCCCTAATTCATTGGAAGCCGGTTCCAGCAGCGGCGCGGAATCGTCTGCCTCGATTGTCACGCTCTCGGCCACCGGACCCAGATCCAGCTGCACGTCTAGTGTGGCACGCTGCTCTACGGTCACCCGGAAGTCGGAAAGCTCATAGACCTTGAAGCCCTCCTTGATGACTTTCAGGGTGTAGCTCCCTACCGGAACGGCTGGGAAGACAAAAGTCCCAGTCTCATTCGTCCGGGTCGTGAGTGCGCCGCCTGTTCGGAGGCTCGTGAGCACGACGCTGCAGTAGGCGATCACGGCTTCGGTAAGGTCGGCGACGCGCCCTTCCACGACCGATGTGTTCGTCTGCGGCATCGCCGGCGAAGCGAACAGAAGAGCGAAGACGAATGGAGCGGTTCTCCATATGGTAGGTTTTGATTTCGAGCGCATTGTGGAGGGAGTTTAGCGCCCTTTGGCCTTTAAATAAATAGTATGAAAGCACTACCTGGAAAACCCCGCTAAGCGCGGAGGCCTCCGCGGCTATGGCCGCATCGCCAGGCCGGCGCCCTCGACGCACTCGTACTGGCCGGCGCGCACGTTTTTGAACTCCTGGGTCCGGGCGCTGGGCCACTCGATCGCCACGCGGGTTGCCGTGTCCCGCCGGCCGAGTCCGAAGGTGAGGGCCAGCTCGGATTGAGACAGGTAACTCGATCCGGTCCTCACCATCCTCGATTGCGTTCCGTCCGGCGTCGAGACGCGGACCACGGTGCCCACGGCATCCCGATTCGATTTGGTGCCCACCAGCCGCAGGCGCAGCGAGCGCTGGCCGGGCGCGACATCGTTGCGGTACAGGAACGCCGGGCCCTGGTTGGTGGTGATCAGGATGTCCACATCGCCATCCCGGTCGAAATCTCCCAGGGCCAGGCCACGGCCGACCTTCGGGCGGGCGAATTCGTCGCCCGCCTCGCCGGCAACGTCCCGAAAGCTTCCCTTGCCGTCATTGACGAAAAGGTTCGGCGGCTGGGCGTAGCCCAGGTTCGTGCGCAGGTGGCGCGCGGTTTCATCGATGTGTCCATTGACCGCGAGCAGATCCAGGTATCCGTCGAGATTGACGTCGAAGAAGGCGCATCCGAATCCCAGGCGGTTGCGCGACGGCTGGCCGATTCCGGCCTTCATCGCAATGTCCGCGAAGACGCCCGGCCGCAGAGGGCGGAAGAGGGCCATCATTTCGTTATCGAAATTGGTGACGGCTATGCTGGTGACGCCGGAGTTATCGAAGTCCCCCACATCCACGCCCATTCCGGCGCGCGCTTTGCCGTCCTCGCTGAAGGCCACGCCGGCGTGGACGGCGACGTCTTCGAAGGTTCCATCGCGCAGGTTGCGATACAGCTTGTTCGGCTGCGTGTCGTTGGCAATGAAGAGGTCCGGCCAGCTATCGCCGTCGTAATCGAGCAGCGCCACTCCGAGCGATTTCGAGGTGGTGTCGAAGATGCCGCTCTTCGCGGTGACGTCCTCGAACGTGCCGTTTCCCCGGTTGCGAAACAGCCAGCACGTCTCGCCGAGGTAGGCTTCCGGCGTGCAGTACGCCTTGCGCCTGCCGTCCACGCTGCAGAAAACGTCGCGCGCCGGCGACCACCGCACGTAGTTGCACACCAGCAGGTCCAGCAGGCCGTCGCGATCGAAATCGAACCACAGGGCCGACGTGCTGAACGCGTCTCTGCCGCCCAGGCCGGCCTTTTCGGTGACGTCGATGAACGTGCCGCGGCCGTTGTTCTGAAACAGCCGGTTCTGTCCGACGGCGGTGATCAGAATGTCGGGGAAGCCATCGTTGTTGTAGTCGGCGACGGCCACGCCCATGCCGTAGATCTCCACCGCCAGTCCGGCGCGCTCGGTGACGTCGGTGAACGTGCCGTCGCGATTGTTGCGATAGAGCCGCATGGTGCTGCGCTGGCGCTTGTGGCCCTGCCAGTCCATGCCGTTCACCAGCAGGATATCCAGCCAGCCGTCGCCATCGTAGTCCAGAAACGCGCAGCCGGGCCCCATCGTCTCCGGCAGATACTTGGCCCCGAAGGCGCCGCTGTTATGACGGAAATCGATGCCCGCCGAAGCCGTCACGTCGGTCAGGCTGAACCCGGGCGCGGCCGCGGGCCCCGGAGCGGCCGCCAACGGCAGAGCGCCGAGAAGGAATGTCCGCCGGTTCACGCGATGCTCACCAAACCCTTGCGAATGGCATAAACCACCAATTCGGCCGTGTTGTGAATGTCCAACGCCTGCATGATGTTCGCCCGGTGCACGGCCACCGTGTTGGCGCTGAGACTCAGCACTGCGGCGATTTCCTTGTTGGACCTTCCGAGGACGATCAATTGCAGCACTTCCAGTTCGCGCGTGGTCAGCGAGGCCGCATCCTCTTCCCGCTCGGCGAGCGATCCGAGCCGCTGGTCGAGCACGCGCCCGCCGGCGGCGACCCGCTTGACGGCGTCCACAAGCTCAAGGTCCATTGCATTCTTGAGCAGGTATCCGCGCGCGCCGGCATCGAGACACGTGCGCACATAGGACGGTTCGGAGTGCATGCTCAGGATCAGGACGGCGGTCTCGGGGCGCGCCTTGAGGATGCAGCGCGTGGCCACCGCGCCGTTCATGCTGGGCAGCGCGAAATCCATGACGACCACCGCGGGATGGAGCCGGGCCGCAGCCTCGACGGCGTCGTTGCCGTCGCTCGCTTCCCCGACCACCTGGATGCCGGGTTCATCCTCCAGCATGCGCCGGAAGCCGCGCCGCACCAGTCCGTGGTCGTCCACCAGCAGGACGGTGATGACGGGGTCAGGCATGGGTCTCCTCCGGCGCCACGGGGACCGTGAGGCGCACCAGCACTCCGCCTCCCTCCCGGTCGATGAATTCCACACGGCCGTTGACCAACTCCGCTCTCTCCCGCATCGAAACCAGTCCCATGCCCCGCCCCTCCTTGCCGTTGCCGAATCCGACGCCCTCGTCTTCCACCTCCAGGACCACCGTGTCCGGCAGAAAGCGCAGGCGCACCAGGGCCCGCGGCGATTGCGAATGGCGGGCGATATTGCTGAGGCTCTCCTGCAAAACGCGGTACAGGTGGATGGCCACATTGCGGTCGATCTCGCGGCTCGGGCCGGCCTTTTCGTACCGGATCTCGATACCGGTCTGCTTTTCAAAACCGGGCAGGTACACATCGAGAGCGCTCTCCAGGCCGGCCTCGTCGAGGGCCACCGGGTGCAGCGCGAGCGAGAGAGAGCGCACCTTCTCCAGCGTCGCTTGGACGATCTCCTGGATCTCGCGGAGATCGGAGCGAAGTGCGTCGGGTATTCCGGCGGCGCGCCGCTCGGTGCGCTGGAGCATGACCCCCACGGC
>Ga0187862_10001397_pt1 | contig 25688 bp, 27 predicted proteins | sample June2016WEW_10_1_FD_133003 | JGI IMG/M metagenome (GOLD analysis project Ga0187862, IMG submission 133003) | Peatland microbial communities from SPRUCE experiment site at the Marcell Experimental Forest, Minnesota, USA - June2016WEW_10_150 | ecosystem: Environmental > Terrestrial > Soil >...
CCTCACCACGCTCGACATCACCATGCCCGAGGCCGACGGACTCCACGCGCTACGCGAGATCCTCTCAGCCGACCCCGGCGCCAAGGTGATCATGTGCTCCGCGCTCGGCGCCGAAGACAAGGTGCTCGAAGCGATCCGCGCCGGCGCCAAGGACTTCGTCGTCAAGCCATTCCAGCCCGACCGCGTACTCGACGCGATCAGCAGAGCACTGGCATGAGCGCACGTCGCAGGCAACAGTCGGTAGTCAATCTGGCATCTATCAAAATGGAGGATCTTCACAATGGCAACACTCGCTGAGCTTTTTCACATGAACGACAAGAACCTCGGGTTGCGTCGAGAGTTCATTCGGTTGACAAAAGACGATTTCGCGATCTTGAAGGAGCTCGACCCGTGGGCGGCAGAGACCGCTGCGCCGCTGGCGAAGGAGTTCTACGACATTCAGTTCGGGTTCGGACCGACGCGCGCATTCTTCAGCAGCTATGCAAACGCCGCGGGCCGCTCGCTCGACCAGTTGCGTGTGGGGCTCGAGAAGGCGCAGGCGGGATATTTTCAGCAGATCTTTCAGGAGGCTGCGCGAGGCGGGAAGTTCGGTGTGGACTACTTCGAGCAGCGACTGCATGTAGGCAAGCTGCATAACGAGATCAACCTGCCGCTCAAGTGGTATCTCGGTAGCTACACAACATACTTCGACCTCGTTCGCGCCTATCTGAAGAGCAGCTTTCCCGACCGCACCGACTTTCGCGAACACGCCGAGCGGGCAATTCTCGTAGTAATGAACGCTGATGCGCAGATGATCGTCGACGCGTTCTACTTCGACACCTTCCAGTCGATGGGCGTCGACCTGGCCAAGGTTAACGTCGACAACAGCGACCAAGATCTCTCCGACAAGAGCAATGAGCTCAAGGGGCTGGTGCAGGCACAGCTGAGGGGTATCGTGTCGGCGCTCGAGACGCTGCGGGGCGCGTCAGGCCAGATGATGTCCTCCTCTGAGGAGACCAGCAAGGCGATTGCCGAGATCGCCAATGCGGTCGGCGACGTGGCGCAGGGGGCGGAGCGCCAGGTGCGAATGATCGATGAGGCCAGAAGCGCGGCCGAGAGCGCATCGGCAGCCACTGTGCAGGCGCAGGCGCTCTCGACCGACGGTCTTGGCGCTGCCGAGAAGGCGACCGAGGCAATGGCGTCCGTGCGCGACTCCTCGGCCCAGGCCAGCGAGACGATGAAGGGCCTCGCCTCGAAGTCAGAGCAGATCGGCGGCATCGTGGAGACGATCACCGGAATCGCGTCGCAGACCAACCTGCTGGCGCTGAACGCCGCGATCGAGGCGGCTCGCGCCGGAGAGCAGGGTCGCGGCTTCGCGGTCGTCGCGGAGGAGGTGCGCAAGCTCGCCGAGGGATCGCAAAAAGCCGCGGAACAGATCTCCGGGCTGAACACGGAGATCCAGGCCGAGACGCAGAAGGCTGTCACGGCCGCCCAGGAGAGCGTCAGCCTGACCGAGCACGGCACTGCCGTTGTCGAGCAGGCGCGCGAGGCGTTCACGGCGATCGGTGGCAGCGTGACCGACATCAACAGTCGCATCGAGCAGCTGGCTACCTCGACCGCCGAGGTCGCGTCAGTCGCCGAGCAATCATCGGCCTCCGCGCAACAGGTCTCGGCCTCAACGCAGCAGACGAGTGCCTCAACGGAGCAGGTCGCGACCTCTGCCAGGCAGTTGGCGGACACCGCGCAGGACCTCGAGGAGCTCGTCAGCGGATTCAACCTCGAGGCGCTCGCCGTCTAGGGCCAGCTCCCGGGAGCTGGCCGTTCGTCGAAGGCCAGCTCCTGGGGACGCGCCCGCGCCGGAAGTGGCGCCACGGGCGACACTGGTGCAACTTCGCAGTTTTGGTTCATGTGTGGAGGTGAATCCGTCGATCAGGATATATGGCAACGACGGTTACGGAGCTTGCTCAGCAACTTGTGATCTTCTCACTCGGTGATGAGGAGTATGGGTTGCCGATCGCGCTGGTGCAGGAGATCGTGCGCTACCGGGAGCCGCGGGCGGTAGCCTCGGAGACGGCGTGGATTCGCGGTGTGATCAGCCTGCGTGGAAAAATCCTTCCAGTGTTTGATCTCGCCGCCCGTATGGAGCTCACCTCCGAGCTTGCCAGTGAGGCAAAGATCATGGTCGTCGAGACCGACGCCGGCACCGCTGGCATGATCGTCGACGCGGTCGAGGAGGTGCTCACGATCGAGGCTGACCAGCTGGAGCCCGTCCCGGGCGCCGGTAGCGACTTCATCGATACGATCGCTAAAGTTGAGGATCGGCTGATCATCCTGCTGAACCTCGAGGGTCTGTTCTCGAGGGTCGACCTTGCCGACCGACGGACTGCAGTGTGAGTTCGCTCACACGCGCTGTTATCTCAGCCCATTATTAACCAGCCTAGCGAGCTTGGCAGCAGATGATGGCTCGGCCCGCCCCCGAGAGGTCGCACCCGTTCCGCTAACGGAGCTGACAGCACAGCTTGTGTCTCCTCACGGGTGGGCCGTGTCAACGCGGCGACTGGTACTGGGCGCATCCCCGCATGGCTCAAGCGAGCGCGCGCTTCGACCGATGCGAATTCTAAGAAAACACCTGCAGGCTAGCAGCAGGCAGCCAGCAGTAGACACCCCACCAGCAAGAAGGCGGCCCCATTGTTCCTCAAGCGCTTCGTCACCTCGTCTGTGCGTAACCAGATGCTCGCGGGCTTCATCGTCGTCATCGCTGCCTTCGCGGTAGCGCTGGTGATCGCGATCAGTGGCATCTCGTCGGTCTCGAGCACCATCCGCAAGGGCGACAGCGCTGCGACGCTGGCTCAAGAAGCGAGCACGTCGGCACGGAACATGACCGGCTCGGAGCTATTGAACGCGCTCACCTCAGGCAAGGAACTCGCCAGTCACGAAGCAGACGTCGCGAGCTTCAACGCGATCTACAAGCCGTTGCGCGCGGGTGCGACCTCCGCCGCCGACAACAAGGCGCAGGCGAGCTTCGAAGCCGCGTATAACAGCTACAAGGCGCTCGATCAACGGGTCGATCAGCTCGCTCGCGGGGGCATCACGCCGGCGCTGGTGAAGCTGGCCACCGGTCCCGCCAACGAAGCCGCCGACGCCCTCTCGAAATCGCTGGAAAGCTATGCGGCGCTCCGCCACCGCGAGGCCAGCAGCGCGGCGAGCTCGACGGAAACCTCCACGGTCGCGCTCGTGCTCGTGCTTGCTATGGCGGCGCTCGCCGCGGCGCTCGCAGTCGCGCTGCTGCTCTCACGTGGGATCGTGCGCGGCCTGAACGGCGTCGGAGAGCGCCTCGGCAGCCTCGACGAGAACTGCCTCAACGACCTGCGCAACGGGCTCGCTATGATCGCCGACGGCGACCTGACGGTCGGCGTCGTCCCGGTCACTACGCCACTGGAGAGCACCCGCAACGACGAGATCGGCACGCTGATCGGCACGTTCAACGCGATGCTCGAAAAGACCCAGGCTTCGATCGCCGCCTACGAGCAGATGCGCGAGCAGCTGCGGGACGCCCTCGGCGACCACTCGTGTATGGAGGCGCTCACCGAGCGCATGCACTCGCTGCAGCGCAACTGCCTGAGCGATCTGCAGGGCGGGCTGGAGTCGATGGCCGGCGGGGACCTCACGGTGACGGTGGCCGCCAAGACCACGCGGGTGCCCGTCGAGGAGGGGCAGAACGCGGGGCGCATGGCGGAGATCTTCAACGCGATGCTCGACAGCGCCCAGTCCGCGATCGTCAGCTACGGGGACATGCGCAGCAAGTTGACCGGCATGCTCGGCGAGGTCACCGCGACCTCGCAGACGGTGTCCGCTGCCTCGCAGCAGATGGCTTCCACGAGCGAGGAGGCCGGTCGTGCGGTCGGTGAGATCGCGCATGCCGTCGGTGATGTGGCCTCGGGCGCTGAGCGCCAGGTGCACTCGGTTGAGAGCGTGCGCTCCGTGATCGAGGAGATGGCGGCCGCCACCGAGCAGTCGGCAGAGCACCTGCGCGAGACCGGCGAGGCGGCCCGCCAGGCGACGGACATCGCCCAGGGTGGCATGGATGCGGCCGCGAAAGCCTCGCAGGCGATGTCGGCGGTCGCCGAGGCCACTGGCGCGGCGAGCGAGCGGATTCGTGAGCTCGGCGAGAAGTCCGAGCGTATCGGCGGGATCGTCGCGACGATCACCGGGATCGCCGAGCAGACCAACCTGCTGGCGTTGAACGCCGCGATCGAGGCGGCTCGCGCCGGCGAGCAGGGGCGTGGCTTTGCCGTCGTCGCCGAGGAGGTCAGGAAGCTCGCCGAGGACTCCCAGCAGGCCGCTGCGCAGATCGAGGGCCTGATCGGCGAGATTCAGACCGAGACGCATCGCGCGGTCGAGGCGGTCGAGCTCGGCGCGCAGCGCACCGAGGACGGCGTCCATACGGTCGATGAGGCGCGCGACAAGTTCGAGGAGCTCGGCGGCTCCGTCACCGACATGAACGACCGCATCACCGAGGTCACCACGGCGATGGCGCAGATCACGGCGTCCACCCAGGGTGTCCTCGAAAGCGTCGCCGACGTGGCTTCGGTAGCCGAGCAGAACTCGGCCTCGACCGAGCAGGTGTCGGCCTCGACCGAGCAGACCGCCGCCTCGACCGAGCAGATCTCATCCTCCGCCCAGACGCTGGCCGGCACCGCCGAGCACCTCGATGAGCTCGTCGGACAGTTCGTGCTGAGCGCCGTGTAGGTCACGCCGCGCTGCCCGGTTGATGCGCCAGCAACGGCCGGGCCGCGCGGAACGCGCTCCGTGCCGGCGTCAGATCTTGCCGACGCGCTTGTAGTGCTCGCCGATCGCGACGATGTGGTCGCGCATGCGCCGCTTGGCGAGATCGGAGTCGCCGTCGCGGATCGCCTCGAGAATGCGCCTGTGCTCCGCGATGTCCCACTCCCGGAACTCATCGCTGTCGTACAGCTCGGAGGCACGCTCGATCATCAGCCCGACGAACGACTCCTCGACGGCTGCGAGCACCTCGTTGTGCGCGGCCTCGGCGACCGCCACGTTGAATTGCGTGGCCGGCTCCAGCGCCAGCTCGACCGGTGCGCCGCGGGCCTGCTCGAGTTGCTGGATCGTGTCGAGGATGTGCTGCAGGTCCGCGTCGGTTCGGCGCTGCGCAGCGAGGCCGACGATCTCCACCTCGACCACGAGGCGGGCCTCGAGGAACTCCTGCGTGAGTCCCTTCATGAGCGCCCGCTGCAGCGCGTCGGGCCCACCGTCTTCGTCCTTGCGATCGACGACGAACACGCCCTGGCCGTGGCGGATCTCGACGACACCCAGGAGCGCCAAGCCATTCAGCGCCTCGCGCACTGTCGAGCGGCCGACGCCCAGGTCGCGGGTCAACTCGCGTTCGGACGGGACGCGAGCCCCAGGCTCGAGCTCGCTGATCGCGGCGAGCAGCTGCTGCGCCACGGTCTCGGTCAGCTTCTGTCGCGGCGCGCGCTTCAGCGAGAGGGCATTGACACCGTCGGAGTCGAGCGCAGAGCCCATGCTGAGAGGATAGCCGACCCTCAGGTGTCCAGCTCAGCGTGTTATCAGCTATGTATTGGAGAGACGGTCATCAGCTGATCAGGATCTTGCGTGATCGGCAGGCCGCGCCTGTATCCTTGACGTGTCTTGGCGGCGAAGCAGGGAACAGGAGAGGAGCGGGACCTCGCGCTGAGCAAGGCTCCCCGTCGCAAGCTGGCGGAAACGGTGGGAGCGCAGCTAGCCGACGCCGTGCGCGACCTTCCACCCGGTACGCGGGTTCCCTCCGAGCGCGACCTGATGAAGAGCCTCGGCGTGGGACGCTCGACCGTCCGCGAGGCGCTCAACGGGCTGGCGCTGCTCGGTCTCGTCGATATACGCCACGGACTGGGTGTGTTCGTGGCCGAGCGCTCGCCGGAGCGGGAGATCGAGATCTCCGAGCTGGACAAAGCGCTGATGAAGGGTGTGACGCGCGACTTCATCGAGGCGCGGCTGGTGGTCGAGGTCGAGGTCGCCAGGCTGGCCGCAGAACGGCGTACCGAAGCCGATCTCCAGCGCATCGCCGAGACCATCGAGGCGCTCAAGTCGCAGGGTGGCGCCCCTGCCGAGGAGGCGCTGGAGCCGGCCACGCAATTCAACATCGCCGTCGCCGACGCCGCCCACAACGAGGTCCTCTCCGGGGTGATCGGCTCGTTCGTGCAGCTGATGCTCGAGCGCGCCGGCGAGCTGTACGAACGCGACGACTTCCGCCATTGGGACATTGAAGAGCACTCCCTGATCTACGACGCGATCGCGGCCTCGGACCCTGAGCTGGCCGCCTCGCGGATGCGCGATCACATCCTCGCGGTCGGCGAGCACTACCGCGACGTCGGCGCGGCCTGACCCAACCCGCCCCGCGTCCCACGGCCTCCGAATTGTCCGGCCATCGGCTCGCGCCTGCCGGCTGCTCGGCGTCTGCGGGCGTGTGCTGGGCGTCTGCGGGCGTGTGCTGGGCGGTCGTGCCTGCTTGACAAGCTGAGAGCAATGATGTTATAACCGGCTTATCAGGTCATCAGTCCAGTAGAGGAGCGGCATTGCCGAGCAGCGCCGAATCGATCACCCGGGCGGGGACGACGCCCACGGCCGCACGCCCGCTGATGGCTGACGCGATGCGTTGGGGCGATCTGCTGTTCCTGTCAGGGCGCGCGGCGGTCGATCCGGCGACGTTCCAGGTGCGCTCCGATGACTTCGAGACCCAGGCCCGGATCGTGCTCGACGACGTCGCCGCGGTTCTCGAGGCCGGCGGCTCCGCCATGGAGCACATCCTGCGGGTTGAGTGCTATCTCGCCGACGGCGGGCACTTCGCGGCCTGGAACCGCATCTTCGCGGAACGCTTCCCATCCTCGCCGCCCGCACGCACGACGCTCGTGAGCGCGTTCGCCGTCGAGGGGATGCTGATTGAGGTGCAGGTGACGGCGGGTGTCCCCTCGTGAGTGAGGGACAGCGCACGATCGTCGTCGGCGCCGGCGTTGCGGGACTTTGCACCGCCTACTACCTGGCCAAGCGCGGCGCCGAGGTGACCGTCGTCGAGTCGAACAGGATCGGCAGCGGCGCATCGGCCGGCAACGGCGGCTGGCTGTGCCCCGCGCAGGCAGGGCCGCTGCCCGAGCCGGGCCTGACGCTGATGGGCATGCGGGCGCTGATGAACCGCGACTCGTCGCTGTACTTCAAGCCCGCCAAGCTCGGCGAGCTCTCTCCGTGGCTGATGCGCTTCTGGTCGTATTGCAACGAGCGCGCATACCGGCACGGTCTGCAAGCGCTGGCGGCGCTCGGAGCGCGGGTCTTCGACCTGGTCGACGCGATGGTCGATGACGGGCTCGAGTTCGAGCTTCACCGCCAGGGGATGTTGATGGCCTCGCGCGATCCGACGCAGCTACGAGCCGAGCTGGCCAAGCTGGCGCCGATGCGGGAGTTCGGCTACGAGCTGCCGGATGAGATCCTGCTCGATGAGGAGCTGCGCAAGGTCGAGCCCGCGCTGGCGCCTGAGGTGCGGGCCGGGTTCGTGGTGCCGCAGCACTGGCACGTGCGCCCCGAGTCGTTCAACCGCGCGCTTGCCGCCGCGGCGCGGGGGATCGGCGTCGAGATCCTCGAGGGCGCGGAGGTGCTCGACTTCATCGTCAGGGGGACGCGCGTCGCCGCGCTGCGCACCGCCGCCGGAGATCGCGAGGCCGAATCGGTGGTCCTCGCGGCGGGCTCGTGGACGCCGCGCCTGGCGGCGCTGCTCGGGGTCAACCTGCCGGTTCAGGCCGGCAAGGGCTACAGCTTCCTGGTCTCCCCGTCTGTCGTCCCGAAGCACGCGATCCTGCTGGCCGACATCCACGTCGGCTGCACGCCCTTCGGCGAGGGCCTGCGAATCGGCGGGACGATGGAGTTCAGCGGCGTCAACCTGCACCTGGACCGGCGGCGGCTCGATGCCACGATCGCCGGCGCTCGCGACTCGTTCCTCGACTGGGCCGAGCCGGGTGTCCGCTGTGAGTGGGCGGGGCTGCGCCCGATCGCGCCGGACGGCCTGCCGGTCGTCGACGTGGTTGCGCCGTTCGCGAACGTCTATGTCGCAACTGGCTACGCGATGCAAGGGATGACGCTCGGACCGCCCGCCGGCGAGGCGATGGCGGAGTTCATCGCAACCGGCCGGCGTCCGGAGGTGCTCGAGCCGTTCGCGCTCGACCGCTTCCCGCGGCTGCCCTGGTCGAGGGGGAGGCATGACGGAAATGCGCGTTGAGCAGCGGCCAATGCGAGTCGGCATCGCCGGCTCCGGCAACATCGGCACCGATCTGATGCTCAAGATCGACCGCTCCCCGGCGCTCGATCTCGGCGGCGTCGCGGGCATCGACCCGGACTCCGACGGGCTTGCGCGCGCCGCCGCGCTCGGGCACTGGACGACTGCGGGCGGACTCGCCGACATGCTGGCGCACGTCGAGGACCTGGAGCTGGTGTTCGACGCGACTTCGGCGAAGGCGCACGCCGAGCATGCGCGGATGCTGGCCGAGCGCGGCATCCGCTCCGTGGACCTGACCCCGGCGGCGCTTGGGCCCGCGGTGATCCCGATCGTCAACCTGAGCCAGCATCTCGGCGCGCCCGACGTGAACCTGGTCACCTGCGGCGCGCAGGCGACAGTGCCGATCGTCGCCGCGATCTCGCGCGTCGCGCCGGTCGCCTACGCCGAGATCGTCTCGACGATCTCCTCCCGGTCCGCCGGTCCGGGCACGCGCCAGAACATCGACGAGTTCACGGTCGCCACCGCGCGCGCGCTGGAGAGCGTCGGCGGCGCCCGGCGGGGCAAGGCGATCGTCCTGCTCAACCCGGCCGATCCGCCGGTCGTCATGCGCAACGCGGTCTTCGCCGACGTCGGCGAGGTCGAGCTGGACGTCGTGGCAGAGGAGATCGCCGCCACCGTCGCCGCCGTCTGCAGCTACGTCCCGGGCTATCGGTTGACCGCCAAGCCGCTGCTTGCAGACGGCACGGTCACGGTCCTGCTGGAGGTGACGGGCGCCGGCGACTACCTGCCGGAGTACGCGGGCAACCTCGACATCATGACCTCGGCGGCGGTGCGTGTCGCCGAGTTGTTCGCCGACGCGCGGGTGACGGGATGAGCGAGCGCCGCGCGGTGAAGATCGTCGATACGACCGTGCGCGACGGCTCGCACTCGGTCGCCCACCGCTTCACACCGGAGCAGGTCGCGACGGTCGGCCGGGCGCTCGACCGCGCCGGTGTGTGGGCTGTCGCGGTCGGCCACGGCGATGGGCTCGGGGCCGCCTCGCGCCAGTACGGCTTTCCCGCGTATCCGGATCCGGAGCTGATCGCGGCGGTCGCCGCCGTCGTCGCCCGCAGCCGCATCGCGACCGCGCTGCTGCCGGGAATCGGCACGAAGGAGGACCTCCGCGCCGCCCACGACGCCGGCGCGTCGGTGGTCAGGGTCTCGACCGTGTGCACCGAGGCCGACATCGGCGTGCAGCACATCGGTCTCGCCCGCGAGCTGGGGATGGCCGCGCACAGCCATCTCAACATGGCTCACATCGCCGCGCCGAGCAGGATCGCCGAGAACGCCCGGATCGTCGCCGATGCCGGCGGCGAAGCCGTCTACCTGGTCGATTCCGCGGGTGCGATGATGCGCGACGACGTGCGCGCCGCCGTCGCGGCGCTGCGCGGGGCGCTGCCCAACGATGTCGAGATCGGCATTCACGAGCACAACAACCTCTCGCTCGCCGTGGCCAACAGCGTCGCCGCGGTCGAAGAGGGCGCCTCGCTCGTCGACGTGACGCTGGCCGGAATGGGGGCAGGCGCCGGAAACTGCCAGGCCGAGCCGCTGGTGGCCGTCCTCGGGCGCCTCGGCTACGAGACCGGGGTCGATCTGCTCGAGCTCCAGGACGTGGCCGACTCCTATGTGCGGGTGGAGCTGATGCCGGGGCCGATCGTGATCGATCGTCTCACGGGGACGCTCGGCTACGCCGGGGTGCCGGCGAGCTTCCTGCTGCACGCGGTGCGCGCCGGCGAGCGCTTCGGCGTCGATCCGCGGGAGATCATCCTCGAGCTCGGCCGGCGCAAGGCCGTCGTCGGACAGGAGGACATGATCCTCGACGTCGCCGCGAAGCTGGCGGAGCATCCGGGGGCCGGCCCGGGCGACGCGGTCGCGGCGGCGTAACTGATGAGCGCGGATGCTCCCCTGATCGTGCTCGACGATGACCCGACCGGCGCGCAGGCGCAGGCCGGCGTGCCGGTGGCCCTGGAATGGGGCGCGGAGCTGCTCGCCGCGGTGGCGGAGACGAAGCCGCCCGCTGTGCATCTGCTGACCAATACCCGCGCGCTTTCGGCGGATCGGGCGCGGGTCGTCACCGGTGAGGCCGCTGCCGCTGCCGCGGCGGCGTTCCCCGGCTCGCGGGTCGTCCTGCGCGGTGACAGCACGCTGCGGGCACACCTGCTGCCCGAGTACGTCGGCCTGCGCGACGCCGTCTTCCCCGGTCGCACGCCGGTGCTGATGCTCGTGCCCGCGCTGCCCGCCGCCGGTCGCGTCACCGAAGGAGGCGTCCACTATCTCGAGCAGGACGGCGAGCGGACAACGCTTGAGCGCACCGAGTACGCGCGCGACCCCGATTTCGCCTACGCCAGCGCGCGCCTGCTCGTGTGGGCACAGGAACGCTCCGGCGGCTTCTTTCCCGCCGCCGCCGGGCGCGAGCTGCAACTCCAGCAGCTTCGCGGCGAAGGGCCGCGGGCGGTGGCAGATGCGCTCGTCGAGCTCTCGGCACGCCGTGCTCCGGCAGTGCTCGCCGTCGACAGCGTCGCGGACGCCGACCTCGAGATCGTGGCGGCCGGCCTGCGCGAGGCCGAGCGGGCGGGCGCGGACGTCGCCGTCCGCAGCGCCCCAGCCCTCGTCGGGATTCTCTCCGGCGCGGCCGCCGCGGGCTACCAGCCGCTGCCGCGGTCGCAGTCGGCGGTTCTGGTGCTGTGCGGCTCGCACGTGCAGAGAAGCACCCGGCAGCTCGAGGCGTTGGCCCGGCAGCGGCCCGAGAGCGTCGTCTGGGTGCGCCCGGAGCGACTTGTCAACGGGCGCGGCGCGGAGGAGATCGCGCTTGCCGCGGCGGCTGCCACCGAGCGCCTGGACGCTGGCGGCTTGGCAGTGGTGGCGACTTCGCGCGCAGTGCTGGCGAGCGCTGACCGGCCGCAGGCGGGCGCGGCGATCGCGTCGGGCCTGGCAGCGATTCTCGCGCGGGTTCGCGAGCACGCCGACGTCGTCGTGTCCAAGGGTGGCATCACCTCGGCCGTGAATCTCCGCGAGGGCTTGCAGAGCGAGCTGGCCGAGGTGCTCGGCCCCCTGCGAGACGGGATCTCGCTGTGGAGCGTCGACACGCCTGAGCGCACGGGCATGTCGTTCGTCGTGTTCCCGGGGAACGTCGGCGGCGACGACGCGCTCGCCGAGCTCGTCGAGCAGATCGCGGCGCCGTCGTGATCGCGTCGTTCTCGCAGGTGCTCGGCGAGCCCGGCTCGGGACGGGCGGTCGGCGCCTTCACCGCCTACGACCTCGAGGCGGCCACGGCCGTGCTGAGCGCGGCGGAGTCGCGCGAACGCCCGGTGATCCTGCTGGTCAGCCGTGGCGCCTTCGCCAGGGCCGGCGGGCCGGCGCTGATCGACGCCCTGCATGCGTGCGCGCGGCGCGCCGCGGTGCCGGTCTGCGTTCAGCTCGACCACGTCGCCGATCTCGGGCTGATCGAGCACGCCGCGCGGCTCGGATGCGGCGCGGTCATGGCCGACGGCTCCAAGCTCGAGTTCGACAGCAATGTCGCGCTGGTGTGCGCCGCGCGCGAGCTGCTCGCCGCGAGCGGGGCGCAGGTCGAGGGCGAGCTCGGTCACCTCGCGGGCGGCGAGGATGTCGCCCGGGCGAGCGCTGCCGGCGGCCTCACCGACCCGACAATGGTCGGACGCTTCGTCGCGGAGACCGGGGCCAGCTGCCTGGCTGTCTCGATCGGCAACGTTCACGGTACGTACGCCGAGCCGCCACGACTCGATTGGCAGCGGCTGACCGAGATCCGCGAGGCGACCGGGGTGCACCTCTCCCTGCACGGCGCCTCCGGGCTCGCCGCTGAGGACATCTCGCGGGCGATCGAGCTGGGGATCACCAAGGTCAACGTCAACCTCGAGCTGCGCCAGGCGTACCTGCTCGCGACCAGCGAGGCTCTCGAGCAGACGCTCGAGGGCTACGACATGCTCGCGCTGCACGATCGCCAGATGGCCGCGGTCGAGGCCGCGGCGGCAGCCAAGATCGACATCTTCGCGAGGCTCGCGTGACGCCGATCCGCCGGCTCGACCATGTGGCGATCGCGGTCCGCGACACGCAGGCCGCGCTCGCGCGCTTCGGAGCCGGCTACGGGCTGTCGGTCATCTCCAGCGAGGAGCTCGAGCGTCCACACGTTCGGCTCACCTACATCGACTGCGGCAACGCCTTCATCCAGCTGGTCGAGCCGCTCGACCAGACGAGCCCGATCGCCGAGTTCCTGGCCGAGCACGGGGAGGGCCTGCATCACATCTGCTTCGGTGTCGACGACGTCCCCGCCGGCGCCGCGGCGCTCGCGCCCGAGGGCTCGCTGCCGCCGGCCTTGGGCAGCGGCCGCGGTCGCGCATCCGCGTTCGTCGCGGGGGACCCTCCATGCGGCGTCCCCGTTGAGGTGACCGAGTTCCGCCAGGACGAGGACGTGACCCGATCCAACGGTTGGATTCCTCCAATCGGACCCACCTGATCGGCTTGGACAGGGTCGAAACGGCACTCACCAGGTGATCGGACCACCATTGCATATTCGGAAATCATCTGGTAGGATGACCAGATAATCAGGCGTACTGGATAAGCCGCGAAATAGAAAGAGGGGACACGCCTTGATGCGACGCTCTATCGGTGTCCGCAGTGCCTCACCCGGTCGGTCATCTCACCGTCTCCTCCCGCGGATCGCGGCGCTGCCCGCGCTGCTGCTCGTGAGCGCGCTCCTGGCGGCGTGTGGAAGCAGCAGCAGTAGCAGCGGCAGCACAAGCTCGGCAAGCGAAGCGGGCACGCCGGTCCAGGGGGGCGTTCTCAAGTTTGCGCGCGCCGAAGACGCGGACGTGGGCCTGAACCCGATCAACGCGCCGAGCAACGGCTCGATCTTCATCATCACCCAGATCTTCGATCAGCTCGTCGAGATGGGCCAGGGCAGCGAAGTCGAACCCGGTCTCGCGTCGTCCTGGGAAAAATCAGCGGACGGCCTCAGCTGGACGTTCCATCTGCGTGAAGCGTCCTTCTCGAACGGGGAACCCGTCACCGCCGAAGACGTGAAGTTCTCGATCGAACGCTTCGCCAACCCCAAGATCAACGTCAGCTACCCGGCGCTGGGCGAAGCGATCAAGGACGTCCAGGTGGTGGACCCGCATACCGCGATCATCCACCTCAAGCACGTCAACGGCGCGCTGCTCGACGATGTCGCGATGTTCGCCTCCTCGATCGAGCCCAAGAAGGTCGTCGAAAAGATCGGCGACAAGGCGTTCTCCGAACATCCGGTGGGCTCTGGCCCGTTCATGCTGACCGAATACGTGCGCGGCCAGAAAACCGTGCTGGCGCGCAACCCGCACTACTGGCGCGCGGGTCAGCCGCTGCTCGACGGCGTCGTCTTCGAATACGTGCCCGACGCCAACACGCGCGTGCTGAAGCTTCGCTCGGGAGAAACCGACGTCGCCGCCGCGATCCCCTACAACCAGGTCGCCTCGCTCAACGGCACGGAAGGGATCTCCGTCGAAGTCGCCAAGGCGCTGAGCTGGCAGTCGATCTTCCTCAACACGACCAAGCCGCCGCTCGGAGACGTCAAGGTCAGGCAGGCGCTGAACTACGCGACTCCCAAGGAAGAGATCCTGAAGACGGTCCTGTACGGCAACGCCCAGATCGCGAACAGCATGATCCCGCCGCTGAAGTACTGGGACGCGTCGGTCAAGGCGTACCCGTTCGATCTCGAAAAGGCAAAGACGCTGATGTCCGAATCGAGCGGCTCCAAGGGCTTCAAGCTAGAACTGCTGATCCCCTCCGGCGACCCGGTCGAGCAGCAGATCGCCGAGGTCCTGAAGGCTGAATGGGCCAAGATCGGAGTCAACGTGGATATCGTGCAGCGCGAAGTGGGAGCGCTGGAGTCAGGCTGGTTCGAAGGCAAGGGCGGCATGGCAGCCACCTTCGAAGGCGGCACGCTGTCCAGCGACACGCTCTCCGACGACGAGATCGCCGGCCTCACGCTCAACCCCGAAGCCGGGCTGCACTCGCTCGGGACCTACTACAACAACCCGAAGGTCAACAAGCTGCTCGCGGAAGCCGGCAGCACGCTCAGCGAAGAACAGCGAGCGAAGGACTTCGCCGAAGTGCAGCAGATCGCGATGGAAGACGCCCCCGCGGTGCCGCTGTTCTTCACGAAGTCGGTGACCGGCGTGCGCTCCAACGTGAAGGACTTCCAGACCTATCCGATTGGCTGGTGGCCGCTGCGCCAGGTGTGGTTGGCGAAGTAACCCTGTGGGCACCTATCTGCTCCGACGCGCCGCCCAGGCGGTTCCGGTCCTGATCGGGATCACCTTGGCGGCGTTTGTCATCATCCACCTGGTTCCGGGGGAACCGGCCAAGATCCTGCTCGGCGCGCGGGCGACCCCCGCCGCGGTGGCGACGCTGAACAAGCAGCTGGGCCTGGATCGCCCGCTGCCCACGCAGTATTTCGACTTCGTCAAGGGCGCGCTGACGCTCAGCTTCGGCGAATCGATCACGCAGAAAACGACCGTCGGCTCGCTGCTGGGCGAGCGGATCCCGGTGACGGCCTTCCTGCTGCTGTGCTCGGTCCTGGTCTCGATCGTGGTCGCCGTGCCGCTCGCGGTCGCATCGGCGCTGCGTCGCAATCGCGCGGCGGACCACGCGATCCGCCTGTTCTCGATGGTCACCTTCGCGATGCCGTCGTTCCTGCTCGGCCTGCTGCTGATCCTCGCCTTCAGCCTCAACCTCCGTCTTCTGCCGACCTCCGGCTATGGCGAAGGACTTGTCGGTCACCTGCGCGGCCTCACGCTGCCCGCGGTCACCGTCGGCTTGTACCTCGCTCCGATCCTGCTGCGCACGCTGCGGGTGGGAATCATCGAGACGCTCGGCGCCGAGTTCGTCGAGGCGGCCAAGGCGCGGGGTCTGAGCGCGCCTCGGATCGTGCTCAAGCACGTGCTGCGCAACTCGCTGGTCTCGACCGTGACGGTCCTCGGCCTCAACATCGGGTTCCTGCTCTCGGGGCTCGTGATCATCGAAAACGTGTTCGCGCTGCCCGGGCTCGGGAGCGAGCTGGTGTCCTCGATCGCGACCCGCGACTATCCGACGATCCAGGCGCTCACGCTCGTGTTCGGCGTGGCGGTCGTGGCGATCAACTTGTTGACGGATCTCTTGTATGCGGTGCTCGACCCGCGGGTGCGGCTGTGAGCGCTCAGGCGCCAGCCGATCCGGTCGCGGTCGGGCTGCCGGGCCCGCTCGGCAACATGGTGGCGGCGCGGCTGCGGCGGCGGGCCGCGAGCGAGCGGCGCTGGGCGAAAGTGACCCTGTGGCTCGGCATGGCGATCATCGGCGCGATCGTGCTGATCGCGGCCGCCGCGCCGCTGCTGGGCTTCGTCAAGCCGGACCAGCAGAACCTCGCACAGGCGCTGCAAGCTCCGTCGCTGCACCATCCGTTCGGGACCGACACGCTCGGACGCGACATCTTGACCCGAGTGATCTACGGCGCGCGGATCGATCTCACGTTCGCGTTCGTCACGACGATCATCCCGTTCTTCTTCGGCGCGCTCGTCGGCGCCCTGGCCGGCTACCGGGGCGGCTGGCTCGACACGGTCGTGAACCGCTTCGTCGACACCGTGGTGGCCTTCCCGTTCATCGTCCTGATCCTCGCGATCGTCACGATCGAGGGCCCCGGCCTGACCGGGGCCTACGTCGGCGTGTTCGCCGTGGGGTGGGCGCTGTATGCGCGCCTGACGCGCGGCGAGATGCTCGTCGAGCGCCAGCGCGAGTACATCCTCGCGGCGCAGATCCTCGGCTACTCGACGCCCCGAATCGTGCTGCGTCACGCGCTGCCGAACGTGCTGCGCGCGAGCATCGTCTTCTCGATGGCGGACATCGTGCTCAACATCCTGCTGCTGTCGTCGCTGTCCTACCTCGGCCTCGGCGTCTCGCCGCCGACGCCGGAGTGGGGCGCGCTGGTCGCCGAAGGCCAGAACGTGCTGCTGACGTCGTGGTGGGTGGCGACCCTCCCCGGGCTCGTGATCGTGCTGACGGGCGTCGGCTTCAGCCTGATCGGCGACGGCATCGCCGACCGCTTCGGACGCGACTTCACGCTGACGGGGTCGGGATGAGCGCTCCGGGCACGGAGATTCACGCCGGTGCCGAGCTGCTCGACGTGCGCGATCTGACGATCGGCTTCCCCGCCGGCGAGGGCCTGCTGCTGGCGGCGGACCGGATCGACTTCCAGGTCGCCGCCGGGCGAACCGTCGGCCTGGTGGGGGAGTCGGGCTGCGGCAAGAGCGTCACGCTGCGCTCGCTGCTCGGCCTCGTGCCCTATCCAGGCGAGATCCTCGCCGGCGAGATCCGCTGGCTGGGCGAGGATCTGCGCGGCGCCTCCAAGCAGCGGCTCGCAGCCGTGCGCGGGATCGAGATCTCGATGATCTTCCAGGACCCGACCGCGTGCCTGAACCCGGTGTTCACGGTCGGCGACCAGCTGATCGAGACGCTGCGCAAGCGCGGCGGAATGGGCAGGGACGATGCGCGCAGGCGGGCCGTCGAGCTGCTCGACAGGGTCGGCGTGCCCTCGCCGGAGCGGCGCCTGCGCTCCTACCCGCATCAGCTCTCGGGCGGCATGCGCCAGCGGGTGATGATCGCGATCGCGATCTCCACCAGGCCCAAGCTGCTGCTCGCCGACGAGCCGACGACCGCGCTCGACGTCACCATCCAGGAGCAGATCCTGTCGCTGTTGAAGGCGTTCCAGCAGGAGAACGGCATGGCGATCGTGCTCGTCTCGCACGACCTCGGCGTCATCTCCGAGACGTGCGACGAGGTGGTCGTGATGTACGCCGGTCGCATGCTCGAGGCCGGCGTGCGCGAGGCGGTGATGAGCAGCCCGCGCCATCCGTACACGCGCGGGCTGATCAAGGCGATGCCCTCGCTCGAGATCTCCGACGAGCCGCCGCCGGCGCCGATCCCGGGACAGCCGCCCAACCTCGCGGACCTGCCTCCAGGGTGCCCGTTTCAGCCGCGCTGTGAGCTCAGCCGTCCCGAGTGCCGGTCGTTGCCGGTGACGCTCGACGCGGACCTGGCCGGGCACGGCTGCGCCTGCCCGTTCGCGGAGGTGGCCGTATGAGTGCCGCCGAGCCCCTGCTCGCCGTCTCCGGGTTGACCAAGCGCTTCGTCGACAGGCACGCGGTCGTGGACAAGCTGCGACGCCGGCCGCCCGCGACCCTGACGGCGCTGGACGGTGTCGGCTTCTCGCTGCTCCCGGGCGAGACGCTCGGGGTCGTCGGCGAGTCGGGCAGCGGCAAGTCGACGCTCGCGCGCTGCATCGTGCGGCTGCACGAGCCCGACGCGGGCTCGGTGATGTTCGAAGGCACGGACATGCTGTCCGCTGCCGGCGCCGAGCTGCGCGGACTGAGGCGCTCGATCCAGATGGTCTTCCAGGATCCGTACACGTCGTTGAATCCCCGCCTTCGCATCGGCGCGGCGGTCGCCGAGCCGGCGCGCGTGCACGGCCTGATCGAGCGCGGCGAGGAGGAGGACTACGCGACGGAGCTGCTCGAAAGGGTCGGGATCAGGCCCGAGACCGTGCGGCGCTACCCGCACGAGTTCTCCGGCGGCCAGCGCCAGCGCATCGCGATCGCCAGATCGCTCGCGGTCAAGCCGAGGCTGCTGATCGCCGATGAGGCCGTCAGCGCGCTCGACGTCTCGATCCAGGCGCAGCTGCTGTCGCTACTCGAGCAGATCCGCAGCGACCTCGGGCTGACGATGATCTTCATCGCCCATCAGCTCGCGGTGATCTCGCGCCTGGCCGACCGCGTGGCGATCATGTATCTCGGACGGATCGTCGAGACCGGGGCGACCGCCGACGTGTTCGCCAACCCGCGCCACCCCTACACGCGCGCGCTGCTGGAAGCGCACCCGCGCATCGACGGCACGCGCGTGCGCAAGCCCGCGGTGCGCACGGAGACGCCCTCGCCGTACTCGATCCCCTCTGGCTGCCGCTTCCACACGCGCTGCCCGCTGGCCGAGGACGTCTGCTCCCGCGTCGATCCTCCCGCGGTCGAGGTTCCGTCGCTGCGCGGCGGACATGTCTCGGCATGTCACGTGCTGGCGCGAGCCGCGGAGGCGCACACGCCGGCGGCGGTCGGTGACGTGGGAGGCTGAAGCTGACGATGACGGAGCTCCCCAACCTCGCCCACGCGCGCCAGCTCATCGGCGCCGATGTCCGCGACGCGCCGACACCGGCGCTGATCCTGGACCTGCCCAAGGTGCGCGCCAACATCGCGGAGATGGCGCGGCGCATGTCGAGCGTGCCGGCGGCGCTGCGCCCGCACGCGAAGATCCACAAGAGCCCGATCCTCGGGCAGATGCAGATCGACGCCGGGGCGATCGGCCTGACGACCGCGACCGTGTGGGAGGCGGCGGCGATGATCGAGGCTGGCATCGCGGAGGTCTTGATCGCCAACCAGGTCGTCGGCCCGCGCAAGGTGGCGGAGCTGGCGCGCCTGGCGAGCATCGGAGAGGTAATCACGCTGGTGGACGACGCCGGCAACGTCGAGCAGATCTCCGCCGCCGCGCAGAAGGCCGGCAGCGAGGTCGGGATCCTCGTCGAGCTCGACGTCGGCCTGCACCGCGCCGGCGTGCGCTCCGTTGCGGCGGCCGTCGAGCTGGCCGAATACGTCGAGCGCGCACCAGGGGTGCGCCTGCGCGGCCCGTTCGGCTATGAGGGGCATTGCATGCTCGAGCCCGACAGGGCCGAGCGCGTGCGCAAGGCGCAGGCTGCCAACGCGGCGCTGCTGGAGCTGGCCGACGAGCTCGAGGCCCACGGGCTGAGCACGGAGATCGTCGCGGCGGGCGGGCTGGGGACGTGGGACATCACGGGAGCCAATCCGCGCATCACCGAGATCCACGCCGGGTCCTACATCTTCTCGGACGCCTTCCATCGCAACCTCGTGCCCGGCTTCGAGCCCGCGCTCACCGTGCTGGCGACGATCATCTCGCGCAGCGGCGCGATGGCCGTGCTCGACTGCGGGCGCAAGTCGATCGGGATCGACCGCACGCCCCCGGAGCTGGTCGGTGTGCGCGGCGCGATTCGCTTCGAACACGGCGAGTACTTCATCCACGAGGAGCACACCGCGATCGAGCTCGACGATGAGCCGCAGCTGGCGGTCGGCGACACGGTGCGATTGATGCCCGGCTACTCGCCGACCACCGTCAACTTCTACGACTGCTACTACGTCGTCGAGGACGGGCGCGTGATCGACGTGTGGCCGGTGCTGGGCCGCTACGGGAGCGAAACCGCGGGCAGCGCACCATGAGGAGCCTCGAGGGCCGTGTCGCGGTCGTCACCGGCGGCGCCAGCGGCATCGGCGCCGGCATCGCCGCGGTGCTCGCGCGGGAGCACGCTCGCGTCGTCGTCGCCGACACCGACGCGACCGCCGCCGGACGGCTGGTGCAGGAGCTGCACGGCCAGGGGCTCGAGGCGATCGCGATCGAGGTCGACGTCGTCGATCGCGGGGCCGTCGAGGAGATGGCCGCGGCGACACTCGATCGCTGGGGGCGAATCGACATTCTCGCGGCAAACGCGGGGATCTATCCGCAGGCGACGGTCGCCGAGATCGAGGACGAGCTGCTGGACCGGATCATGGACGTCAACCTCAAGGGCGCGCTTCACTCGATCCAGGCGTGCCTGCCCGCGATGCGCCAGCGGCGCTATGGCAGAGTGGTGCTGACCTCGTCGATCACCGGCAACCTCGTCGGCGCCGCGGGCTTCGCCGGCTACGGCGCGTCCAAGGCCGCGATGCTCGGGCTGATGCGCGGTCTCGCGCTCGAGGTGGTGGGCGAGCACATCACGATCAACGCGATCCTGCCGGGCAACGTCCGTACCGCCGGCTTCGAGGCGCTCGAGCCGGCCTACAAGGAGCAGATCCTGCGCGCGATCCCGATGGGCCGGCTCGCCGAGCCCGAGGATCTCGGCTGGGCGGTGCGCTTCCTCGCGTCCGAGGAGGCCGGGTACATCACCGGGCAGACGCTGGTTCTCGACGGCGGTCAGGTGCTGCCCGAGGGCGCGCCGTAGCCGCGATTCCCCGTTGACACGACCTGCGCAGTTATGACATGATCGGCTCGACTGGTGATCTGATGAGTACCGACCCCATGATCCTCACCTCAGACCTTGCGCAGCCCGAGGGGCCGTTGCTGCTCGCCGACGGCACGTGGCTCGTCACCGAGCTCGACGTCAAGCGCGGCACGGTCACCCGGATCGGCGCCGACGGCAGCAGACGTGCGCTCGCCAAGACCGGACGCCCGAACGGTCTGGCGCTCAGCGCCGATGGCGCGGTGTGGGTCGCGGAGTCGCTCGATCCCGCGCTGATCCGGCTCGAGCTCACGGGCGAGTTCACGCGCGAGCTGAGCCATGTGGAGGGACTGGCGCTGCTGTGGCCGAACGATGTCTGCGTCGGTCCCGACGGCGCGATCTACATGACCGACTCCGGCATCCTCGTCGGAGACTTCCTCGGCGAGGACGGGCCGCGCGAGGACTGCAAGGAGCTGCCGATCGACGGCCGCGTCGTCAGGTTCGACCCGGCGAGCCGCGAGGCGAGCTTCCTCGATCGCGGGCTGCAGTTCACCAACGGCATCGCCTTCGGTCCGGACGGGCTGCTCTACGTGAACGAGACCTACACCGGTGACATCTATCGCTACCGGATCGAGGACGGCGCGGCGGTCGGCGATCGCGAGCTGTTCGGCAACGTGCTCGACCGCGACTACACGGGGAGTGGCCTGCAGGGCCCCGACGGGATGGCGTTCAGCGAGGATGGCCGCCTGTGGGTGGCGGTGCTGGGCCAGGGGGACATCACCGTGCTCGAGACGGACGGCTCCGTGGGGCGTCGGATCAAGCTACCCGGGAACTGGCCCACCAACGTCGCCTTCGGCCCTCCCGGTGACGGGCGGATATACATCGTCGAGGACGAACGCGGCTCCCTGGAAGCCCGGACCGTCGGCGTCGACGGCTTCGCCCTGCACCGCTGATCTCGTGTCCGAACGCTTCATCTGCCAACGCCATCTCAGGAGGAACACGCCATGACGGACCGCTCACCGGTGAGGTCGTACAGCACGGATTTCCCGCTTGACGAGAATCCGATCTCAGAGGGCGGAATGTGGCTCAACGGCAAGGCGGACGGGATCGACTGGACCGATGTCGTGACCAAGAACGGCGTCGTCTACGGTGCACCCTCGCGGATGGACGTGGCGGAGCGTCGCGTCGAGCAGGGCAACCTCGAGCAGCACGACGACGGCGAGCCGATCGGGGACTACGACGATCCGACAGCGGTGCTGGCGGGCAGCTGGGGAAGCGACCAGCACGCCAAGGCGACCGTCTACAGCCGCAATCCCACGGACGCGTACTTCCAGGAGGTCCAGATCCGTCTGCGCTCCGTGATCGAGCCCAACAACTGCACGGGGTATGAGGTGTTCTGGCGGTGCCTGAAGACGGACGAGGGTTACGCCGAGATCGTGCGGTGGAACGGGCCCGTGGGCGATTTCACCTCGCTGCAGAAGCTCTTTGGAGCCGAGCGCGGGGTCAAGCACGGAGACGTGGTCGAGGCGACGATCGAAGGCAACGTCCTCAAGGGCTTCATCAACGGCGTCGAGGTGATCTCAGCGACCGATGACGTGTTTGCGACAGGCAGCCCCGGCGTCGGGTTCAACTTCGGTGTCGGCGACACGAACGTCGACCACGGGTTCTCGGCTTTCGCGGTCGACACCTACGACGGCTGACGAGCGAGCCTCAGGGCTGCGTGGCGCTGTGGCCCGCAGCCCATGCGACGATCGCGCCGGAGCCTTGGACGGTGCTGCCGTCGTCAAGCACCAGCACCGGGACGTCCTGCTGGCCGGTGAGGGAGATGATCTCCGCGCGCTTGCCGCGGCGGCTCAGCGGGATCGACTTGAACCCGCCGACCGTCTTGACCGTGTAGGCGTGACCGGCGCGATCGAGCGCCTGCGCTGCGACCCCGCACGGGTGCGCGAACAGCGGCACGTTGGCCCCGTGTGTGCCTGCAGGGCATGTGTATAGGACCACGTGTGCATCCTAGCGACGGTCGCAAGTGCGGGACCTGTGGCGTCGGTGTCGTCGCGCGGCGCGATGGCGCGTCCGGGGACTACAGCCAAGCGCCCGGCGCCGGCAAGCCGACTCCCGACTACGTCATCGTGGCGAAGCCCGCGGCGGCTTGACCGCGCCGTAGCGGCTGTAGTGGCGCTCGGGGATCGCGTCGGGGTCCTTGTACCAGTACCAGGTACACGGGTCCTTCGCGTAGTCCTCTGGCGGGTCCGACGGGTAGAGCGGGTAGCCGGACCACTGGATCGGAAGCGACTCGTTCATGAAGCTGCAGTGAGTGCAGTACAGCGGGAAGCCCTTGCGCCCGAACGACCAGTCGTGCGCCTCGCGCGTGCCGCCGCCGTCCGGCAGCCCCTCATAGGCGCCGTTGCGAACCAGGCGCTGGCCCGAGCCGCACGGGTTCATCGTGAACGTGACCTTCTCCTCGTCCTCGCCGATTGTGAAGCTGCCCGGATTGGGACCCACGCCCGAGCACGAGTGGGCGCGCCACGTGGCCGCCAGCAGGCCGACCAGCTCGCGCCGGTCGAGCGCCACGATCGCGTCGTGGTGCTGGCGCCAGCCGCGGCCCATGCTCTCGGTCCACGCCTCCGCCACGCCATCATCTCCCAGGCGCTGCTGGATGAACGACACGAGGTCCAGCACGCCGGCTGCCATCAGGTCGTGCAGCATCTGCCACTCGTGCTTCATCTCGGCGCACAGGCGTCTCGCCTGATCCAGATCGCCGGCGTCGATCGCCTCGATCGCGCGGTCCATCGTCGGCCGTGAGAGCTGCGCGAGCTCCTGCTCTGAGAACCAGCGGTCTGTCATCGTTCCCTCCTTCGATGATCGTCGAAAGCCAATTGTGACCGAGGTACGCAAAGCTCTCGTCACCGGGGCCGCACGGGGGATCGGCGCGGCGATCGCCAGACGCCTGGCCGCCGACGGCTTCGAGGTCCATACGCTCGACCTGCGCGAGGGCTGCGACATCGCACTCGACGTCGCCTGCGATGAGTTCCCGGCGCTCGAGGTCGACGTGTGCGTCGCCAACGCGGGCATCACCACCACGATCGCGCCCGCCCACCGGATGACCGCCGAGCAGTGGCAGCGCGACATCGACGTCAACCTGACCGGTGCCTTCCGCACCGTGCAGGCGTGCCTCGGCGGGATGCGCGAGCGCGGCTACGGCCGGATCGTGGTCGTCTCGAGCGTCGCCGCGCTGGGCGGGCTGCCCGGGCAGGTGGCGTACGCTGCGTCAAAGGCCGGGCAGCTGGGAATGGTCCGCACGCTCGCCAGCGAGAACGCATCGCGCGGGATCACCGTCAACGCGGTCCTTCCGGGCCTCGTCGCCACCGAGCAGGTGCTCGCGATGCCCGAAGCGGTGCGCGAGCGGATGCTGGACGCCTTGCCGACGGGGCGGGCAGTCGAGCCCGCGGAGATCGCGGCCGCGGTCGCGTTCCTGGCGGGCGAGGAGGCCGCTCAGATCAGCGGACAGGCGATCACGATCGACGGCGCCGCGTCCCTCAACCAGCTCTCGCTGGGAAGCGTATCCCGGTAGCGGGGCTGCGCGATGCGACGGTCAGCCGCACTCGCTCGCCGGCCGCAGCGCAAGTTGGGCGCGAAGGTCGTGCCACGCTCGGCGTCGCTCTCGTGAGAAGGCGTGGCGGCGCTGGCGCGGCCGAGGGGCTTCGAGCTGCGGCCGGCTAGCCTCCGGTCGCCCAGGGGGCGAGCGCCTCCCGCAGCCAGTCCGGGATCGTCAGCTTCTCGAGCGAGGCAGCGTCGACGAACACGTGGCGCATCTCGCCCTCCACGAGTACCTCCTTGCCGCGCAGCACACGATGTCGCGTCGTGCAGGCAGTCCTACCGAGGCGTGCGATCGACACCTCGAGCTCGAGCTCATCGTCGAAGCGCGCCGCGCTCAGGAACCGTGCCGAGGCCTCGGCCACGACCATGTCGACGCCCCGCTCGAGCATGGCTGCGTAGCGCCCCATTGCTGCGCGCCAGAGCTCCGTCATCGCGACGTCGAAGTACGCGAAGTAGTTGGCGTTGAACACGATCTGCTGTGGGTCGCACTCCGCATAGCGCACCCGCAGCGGGTGAACGAAAGGCGCTGGCGTCACGTCGTCAGATTACGAGGCTGCGTCTGGTCGTGTTCTCGCGCGCTCGGCGAGCTTGGCTCGATACGTCCATTGCAGGCGTATCGCGTCAGTGCCGGATGCCGGCCACGAGCGCATCCCAGTTGCCGGCGGCGATCCGCTCCTGGTCGGCCCGATCGAGCCCCGCGGTCTGAAGGAAGTGCTCGACGCCACCGTCGGGGCCGGGCCGGTACGGGTGGTCGGTCGCGAACAGGATGCGCTCCACGCCGACGGGTGCGAGCGGGGCCGCCTAACGCGATCATGTGCGCGTGGAGCGAGTGCACGTGGGCTGCTCGGGCTGGAACTACCCCCACTGGCGTGGGCGCGTGTATCCGCGCGGCCTACCCGCGAGCCGCTGGCTCGAGCATTACGCGACGCTCTTCGACACGGTCGAGGTCAACAGCACCTTCTACCGACTCGCCTCGCCCGATGCCGTCGCACGCTGGGCGCTGCACACGCCGCCAGACTTCGTGTTTGCCCTCAAGGCGAGCCGCTACCTCACGCACGTCAAGCAGCTGCGGGACATCGGGCCGGGTGTCCAGCGCTTTTACGAAGCCGTCGCGCCCCTCGTTGGCACGCCCAAGCTCGGCCCTATCCTGTGGCAGCTGCCGGCCCACTTCGAGCGTGACGACGATCGCTTGGCGGATACGCTGCGCGCGCTACCTACCGGGCGACACTGCTTCGAGTTTCGCCACGCGAGCTGGTTCGCCGATGAGGTTTACGCGCTGCTGCGCGCGCATCGAGCGGCGCTGGTGATCGGTGACCATCCGCAACGACCGTTCCAGGCCCATGAGCTCACCACCACGTGGACGTACGTGCGGATGCACTGTGGCCGAAAGGACGCCAGCGGCAGCTACTCGGCCGGAGAGCTCGAGACCTGGGCCCGACGGCTCGCGGAGTGGCGCGAAAGCGTCGAGGTGTTCGTCTATTTCAACAATGACTGGGACGCGCTGGCGGTCGGGAACGCCCAGCAGCTCATAGCGCGGCTCACCTGAGCCGCTCGCCCGGCTCAGGCCGCCGTCAGCTCGCGCTCTGCAGGCAGCGAGTGGGTAGCGGGTCTTTGCGGTGCGAGGTTGTCCGGGTTCTCGTAGAACTTTGAGTGGCGGTCCTCCCGCCTCGTCCGCTCGCGTTGCGAGCGTGACAGGCGCCAACCAAGTCCGCGAGGACAGGAGGAACCGCCATGAAGAAGGTA
>Ga0187862_10001409_pt1 | contig 25620 bp, 9 predicted proteins | sample June2016WEW_10_1_FD_133003 | JGI IMG/M metagenome (GOLD analysis project Ga0187862, IMG submission 133003) | Peatland microbial communities from SPRUCE experiment site at the Marcell Experimental Forest, Minnesota, USA - June2016WEW_10_150 | ecosystem: Environmental > Terrestrial > Soil >...
GTCGATCCGGCGGCAACGTCGAGCAGGATCTCCGAGCCGAGTCGCTCCACCACCTCAACCCCAACATCAAAGCTGAAGTTCTGGTCGTCGCCGGCGGTGGCAATACGCAAATCCTCAGGCCGCACGCCGAGCGTCGCTTCCATCCCGGCGTAGGGTCCGACCCGCGGCACGAGCGGCGCCGGCACTTTGATGCGAAGATCGTCACTTTCCGCCCACAACGACCCATTTTCCGCCGCAATCCGAACCTGGGCGAAATTCATCGCCGGAGAACCGATAAAACCCGCGACGAAACGGTTGGCGGGCTCGTTGTAGAGTTCCATCGGGTCGCCGACCTGCTGCACCCTGCCGTCGCGCATTACGACGACGCGATCGCCCAGGGTCATCGCCTCGACCTGATCGTGCGTGACGTATATTGCGGTGGTGCCGAGGCGTTCGTGCAGTTTTTTCAATTCGACGCGCATTTGCACGCGCAGCTTGGCGTCGAGGTTCGATAGCGGCTCATCAAACAAGAATACCTGCGGGTGGCGGACGATCGCCCGACCAAGTGCCACGCGCTGCCGCTGACCGCCGGACAATTGGCGCGGCTTGCGCTTCAGCAATTCCTGAATGCCCAGAATGTCGGCCGCTTCCTTGACCCGCTTTTCGATCTCCGACTTGTCGAATTTCCGCATTTTCAGACCGAACGCCATGTTGTCGTAGACGGTCATGTGCGGATAGAGCGCGTAATTCTGAAACACCATCGCAATGTCACGATCCATCGGCGGCAATTCATTGACCACTTTCTCGTCGATCGAAATGTGACCGCCGGTGATGCTTTCCAGACCCGCCACCATGCGCAGCGTCGTGGTCTTGCCGCAACCCGATGGACCGACCAGCACGACAAACTCCTGGTCGCGGATGTCGAGGTTCACATCGATAACGGCGTGCACTTCGTCATATTTCTTGTTCAGGCCACGCATCGCAACACGAGCCATGGAATTATCCCTTCACCGACCCGGTAATGCCGGAGACGTAGTACTCGACAAAGAACGAATAAACGAAGGCGACCGGAACCGACCCCAACAGCGCGCCGGCCATCAGTTCGCCCCAGAAGAACACGTCACCGCGGATAAGCTCGGAGGTGACGCCAACCGGCACGGTCTTTTCCTCAGGCGACGACAGAAACACCAGGGCGTAGATGAACTCGTTCCACGACAGGGTGAACGCAAAGATGCCGGCCGACAGGATGCCGGGGATTGCCACCGGGAAGATGATGTAAACCATCGCCTTCCAGCGCGGTGCGCCATCGATGCGGGCGCACTCCTCCAGCTCCTTCGGGATCGACTTGAAGTAACCCATCAGCAGCCAGGTGCAGAATGGGATCAGAAACGTCGGGTAGGTCAAAATCAGCGACCAGGGCGAATCGCCCAGACGGAAATTACGGATGATATCGGCGAGCGGAATGAACAGCAGCGTCTGCGGCACCAGATAGGTGATGAAAATGATCGTCCCGATACTGCCGGCGAAGGGGAATTTCAGTCGCGACAATGCATAGCCGGCGAGCAGGCCACAGAACAACGAGATCGCTGTCGCCGCCAGCGAGATGATCATCGTGTTGAGCATCCAGGTGGTGAACAGGGTCTCGCTCAACAGGTCATGCACGTGCTCAAGTGTCGGGTGGGTGGTCCAGAATGGTGCATAGTTCGGCGCGCTCCAGGGCCGGTAAAGCTCGCTGTCCGGGCGAATGGCGGTGATGATCATCCAGTAGAACGGGAACAGCAAAGCGACAACGAATGCCGTTACCGGGACGTAGAAAAAGACCCATCGCCGCCAGCGCGCTCCTTCGATCATGGCTAAAGGGTCTCCGTCCGGCGGATGTAAACCAACTGGACGATCACCACGAGCAACAGGATCGGGAAAATCGCCAGCGAGATCGCCGCACCCTGGCTCAACAATCCGGTGCCTATACCAAGCTGATAGGCATAGGTGGCAAACAATTGCGTCGCGTTGGCGGGCCCTCCACCGGTCAACACGTAAACCAGCTGGAAATCGGCGAAAGTCTGGATCACCGAGAACAGCACGATGACCAACGTCACCGGCAGCAACAACGGCCAGGTGACATGGCGGAAGCGGTTCCAGGCGCGCGCGCCGTCGATCGCGGCCGCCTCATGCAGTTCGGGACTGATGGTTTGTAACCCGGCCAACAGGCTGATCGCGTAGAACGGTACGCCGCGCCAGACGTTGACGATGATCACCGAGGTCATCGCCATAACCGGATCGCCCAACCAGTTGATCCGAGAGTGGATGATGTGCGCGTGGAACAGCATCCAATTGAGCACGCTGAATGTCGGATCGAACATCCACTTCCAGGCGAACGTCGACAGCACCGTTGGAATAATAAAGGGCAGCAGAATGAAGGCGCGCATGAACGCCTTGCCACGGAAATTGCGGTTGAGCAGCAGCGCCAGCCACAACCCGAGCGCCAGTTTGAAGATTGTGGTGACAAACGTGTAGAGGCAGGTGTTCCACACCGCGACCCGAAAAATATCATCATTCCAGATGTTGATGAAATTTTGCATGCCGACGAAGTGACCAGGCACGCCGACCCTGGTGTCGGTCACCGACAGCAAAATGCCATTGACAAACGGATAGGCGATAAACAGCGCGAGCAACACCACCGTCGGCAGCAGCAGACAGATCGCCAGCTTGCGCTCATCCTCGAGCAACAGGGTGATCGGCCCGCGCTTTGGCGCCGGGACGTACTCTTGACGAAACGCAACGGGCGCTAGGGACGCGGCGGTCGGCATCAGCGCTTCCTCTCCCACTGACTCCTTGCGGCGACGCGCGGCGGCACCGTGGAACCTTATCTCGGGGATAGTAGAGACATCGGACGGGATCGCACAAGGGGCCGCCCGGTCTCACCTGGCTGGGCAACTGTTTCGGTTTCGCGTTATCGACGGCCGAGGGCGTAACATCCGCAGGTGCCCCACATCCAACAGCGTTCGATCATGGCGGCCCATGCGGCATGCTCAAACAACATCGGCCGGTAACAAGGAAACCGGCCCCTGACGCCGTCACCTCGCGCTCACGTTATTTGCTTTCCGGCACCAAAACGACGACCGGTAAAATGCGCGGCAATGCATTGACCGGCAATGCCTCGCCGCTGTCCCACTCGACCACCCGACCTGTTAACAGGTCACGCCAGCGGACGGCGCGATTGACCGTTCGTGGCGCCACGACGGCGGTCCCATCCCATCCGGAATCTGCCGAGTACCGCGTGGGAAACCGCGCCGCAATCACCACCAACGCATCGTCCCCGCTCGCACGGGCAAACGCGCAAATATCGTCCGTACTGGGCCCGGACAAGGGAAGCGGTTCATAGCCCCCATCAGCGAACAGCATTGGAAGCTGCCGCCTAAGGACCAGTAACGTTGCTGTCACCGCGAGCTTGATGCGTCCGTCACGCCAGTTCTCCAGCATCTCCATCATTGCCGCTGGGCGGTCGTCTGCCAACGCCGCCATCGTCGCTTCAAACAGCCGGAGCCGGTGCGCGAAATCAACCGGACGCCGGTTGTCGGGATCGACCAGGCTGAGATCCCATAGCTCGGCACCCTGATAAATGTCGGGCATTCCGGGTAGCGTGAGCTTGAGTGCAGTCTGCACCAGGCTGTTGCTGGCGCCAAGCTTCGCCACCCGCGCCTGAAACGGCAGAAAGGAGTCCAGAAACGCATTTGGCCTCGAGATATCGAGGGCCGCTCGAACAAAACCAAGCAACGCTTCCTCATAGGCAGCGTTTGGCGCGTTCCAGTTGGAATGCAACTTTGCTTCGCGGACGGTTTTAATTATGACCGGCACCAGCCGCTCCGCAAAAGCGCAGACTGCACCAGGGTCGAGTTCCGCCGCGTCGGTCAACTCCGCCGGCCAGGCACCAGTCAGCAGTTGGTAGAACATATATTCATCATTTCGGTCCGGCGGTGCGGTGCCGTCCAGATCGCCCACATGCGCCCGCAGCAGACGGTTCCAGAGGTGAACCTGGCGGGCCCATTCGTCTGGCATCTCGGAAAGCACCGCCAACCGCGCCCTGACATCTTCGCCGCGCTTGGTGTCATGTGTGGCGGTCGCCAGCATGGCATGCGGCGAATGCGCGGCACGATGCGCGTTCGCCTTGTGGAACGCGGCGATTGAAATGCCGAAATGATCGGGATGGCCGCCGACCTCATTCAACGCAATGAAACGGTTGTAACGATAGAAGGCGGTGTCCTCGAGGCCTTTGGCCATCACCGGACCGCTGTACTGTTGCACGCGCATGGCGAAACGCACGACGGAGTGCCGGCTGAATCCGCTGCGCGGCTGTGCCACGAGATCGGTACTCAGCAGACGGGACAGAAAGTCGAAAACGCTGGGATCCACATCGGGCTCGTTGCGTCGCGCCTGAGCCACCGCCCAATCCAGGTCGCGACGGTCGGCCTCCGCTGGAGCCGCGTCGCTATCCACATAAGTTCGGTAAACCGGGAAGCAGGCAATAATCTGCGTCAAAGCGCGTTGCAGAATGTTGCGCGTGAAGTCTGCGGTGCGCGGATTTTGCCCAGATACGCGCGTGGCAACGCGGGCCAGCACATTCATCTCGCTGGCCATCTCGTTGGTCATGATCCGCACCTTGCAGTCCCGCACGATTTCGCCGAAAGCGGCGTCGACCGCGATGAAGTCGGTATAAGTTTGCGACAATGCCGCCTCACCGGCGGGATCCACCAACAAGCCCAGTACCAGATTAGTGAATTCGTAGCCGGTGGTGCCCTCGACCGGCCAATCGTCGCGTAGCGTTTCATGCGGCGCGAGGATTTTCTCGACAACAAGGTAGAACGGACGCGGCGCGGTTTCCCGCAGCCTGACCAAATAGCCCTTCGGATCCAGCAGCCCGTCGATGTGGTCGATCCGCAGCCCGTCCAATGTTCCGTCGCGCAGCAGATCGAAGACCAGGCCATGGGCGTGGTCGAACAGCTCCGGCAGTTCCATGCGCAGGCCAGCCAGTTCGTTGATGTTGAAGAACCGGCGATAGTTTATGTCGTCGCCGGCAACAACGAAATGCGCCGCCCGCCAATGCTGATCCTTGATCAGCGCATCCAGCTTGCTCCAGGTCTCCAGTTGGCCCGGCTCGCCATTCAGGCGTGCGACCGCGTGATCCAGCGCCTCGCGCACATCGTCACAGTCACGTGCAATCGCCGCGAGTTCGCCTTGCAGCTCCCTGGCGCGGCGCGCGACGTGTGGGTGCCAGTTGGGCAGGCCGGAAAACGCGTCGCCAATCCGTTCCAAAGCCGGAACAGCATCACCAAGGATGCGCTCATAATGCAACGGACAGATCGGCAGCTTGTGCCGATCATAACCCCACACTGCAAAATCTCCGGTCTCCGGCTGAAAGCGCAACCGGAGGTCACCGGCCTCCAGGACCTCGCCATATTGGTGGCCGAGAAACGGCACCAGCACTTTGCCTCGCAAGGCACGCGGGTCCGGGTCCCAGTCGATGTCGAACCAGCCGGCGTATGCCGAGCCCTCGCCCCATTCCAGCACGTCCTGCCACCAGACGTTTTCGGCGCCGCCGATGCCCATGTGGTTTGGCACGAAATCAAGAATTTGCCCGATACTGTGCTCGTGGAACGCCGCTACCATGGCACGGAAATCCTGCTCGTCGCCAAGCTCAGGATTGAGTAGCCGATGGTCGACGATGTCATACCCATGACTGCTACCGGGCCGCGCCTTCAAATACGGCGACGCGTAGACATGGCTGACGCCGAGCATCCCCAAATACGGCGCCAGCGCTGCCGCATCGGCAAACCCGAACGCCGGATGAAATTGCAACCGATAGGTCGCCCGAGGGATCGGCGCGCCCGGCAAGGACAGCGAGCCCGGATCAGCCACGGCTGCCTGACCGTTCCGGCAATATGCCCGCGCACCCGTCAGTGTCCGTCGCGGCAAGCCCCCTGCTGACGTTGTCTGACAACGACCAGCGCACAGACCAGGGACCGAACCGGTCCGGCGGGTGGTCGGGTTCCGCTTCGCGCCATAGCACGTGGCCGGTAGCAGGAGGGAAGCCGTCCAAAGTCGCATCGGACAGATTGGCTGCCAGCATCAGTTCTCCGCCGGTTGTTCCGACCGACCAACGCACGACCACCGCGCCATCACCAACCACGACATACTGTCCGCCGCCACGGATCCGGGGCAGGCACGGCACGATCGCGGCGTGCCGCACGGCGAGCACCCGACAATACCAATCGAGCCAGCCGGCATGCGGCTCAGACAGCACGTCGTCCCAGGCGAGTTTGGCGGCAGCGAAGGTTTCCTCCGCGGTCGGATCCGGGATGCGTTGGAGGGTTGCCGGATCGCGGAAAGCGGGGAAACGGGCGAACTCGCGGCGCCTGCCGTCGCGCACGGCATCCGCGAGTTCCGGGCTGAAATCGCAGAAAAACGGAAACGGCTGCGCTGCTGCCCATTCTTCGCCCATGAACAGCATCGGCACCTGTGGCAGCAACAAATACACTGCCGCCACCGCGCGAACGGCCGCGGGCGAGGCAATTTCGCTCAGGCGGTCCCCGATCGGCCGATTGCCGATGTGGTCGTGGTTTTGGATGAAAGCAACAAACGCGGTGGGAGGCAGCGTACCACTCGGCTCACCGCGCGGGCGGCCGCGATACGGCATCATTTCACCCTGGAAGGCAAAACCCTCCGCAAGAGCCCGCCCCAGCTTTTCCGTGTCCCCTTCATAATCGGCATAATATCCCTGGGCTTCGCCGGTCGCCGCCACGTGCAGAACATGGTGCACGTCGTCATTCCACTGCGCGGTATACCAGCGCGGCCCGATGTCGCCTTCATTCAACCCCTCGGGGCCGCCTTCCCGGCGTTCCAGACGATATGCCGCATTCTCCTCGTTCTCGAGGATCAGATGGATATGCCGGTCCGGTGCGGCCGCACGCACGCGCTCCGCCAGTTCCGTGAGGACATGCTGTGAACTTTCGTCGAGGATCGCATGCACCGCATCCAGACGAAGCCCGTCGAGGTGGAACTCCTCGATCCAATAGAGTGCGTTGTGGATGAAGTATTCGCGCACCGTGCCACTGTCCGCCCCGTCCATGTTGATAGCCGCGCCCCAGGGCGTCGTATGCCGCTCGGTGAACATTTCCGGCGCGATGCTATGGACGTAGGCGCCGTCGGGCCCGAAGTGGTTGTAGACGACGTCCAGTAACACCATCAGGCCGTTGCCATGGGCGGCGTTCACCAAGGCCTTCAGGTCCTCCGGCCGGCCATAACTGGCGTCGGGCGCATAGGGCAACACCCCGTCGTAGCCCCAGTTCCGTGCTCCAGGAAAATCGCCGATCGGCATGATCTCGATCGCGGTCACGCCGAGGGCGACAACGTGTTCGAGCTTGCCGATAGCTGCCTGGAAGGTACCCGCCGGGGTGAAAGCACCAATGTGGAGCTCGTAAACAACGGCTTCTTCCCACGGCCGGCCGCACCAGTCGGTGTCGGTCCAGACGTAACCGGTCGGGTCCACGACTTCGCTTGGGCCGTGCACGTCCTTCGGTTGGTAACGCGAGGCTGGATCCGGCACCAACCTGTCACCCGGCAAAACAAACTGATAGCGGGTTCCGGGTCGGGCATGATCAGTGGTCAGCTCATGCCAACCGTCGCCAATGGGCCGCATGGCCAGCAACTCTGCCTCGGTGTCGAGTTCGAGCCTGATTTCCCAATGCGACGGAGCCCAAAGCCGGAAGCGCACCGTACCGTCTTCCCACAGTTCGGCGCCAAACGGCATGTGATGGACACGGGTTTGCTGCCCACGAGGCGATGTGTCGGGCGCAACGGAGCAACGTGATGATGACGCCACAAAAGCCTCATGGACTGTTCGGAGGTCCTGGGAAACCGCGCTTCACCCCCAGTGGTTCCCTGCTCGAAGCAGGAATACGCCGTCCGTGCACGTCCTGGCGGCAGAACGTGCCGCACCCGGATTGACAATGCATGGCGAGGTCTATGGTCAACTGCGGCACCGGACTTCGGCAAATTGGCGCCCGTCAGCAACGATTCTGCCTTGACGACGCCCAGCCGCCGATCACGGCTCAGGCTTATTCCAGCTTCGCCGTCAACAGCGCGACGCTATAGGCCGCCAACTGGAAATGCCCGTCCGCCAAAGCGGTCTCCGGCATTTCCGGGTGGGCGGTGTCCAGCAGAGTCGTCCAGTTCACCTCCGGACCGGGCAGCACAAAGTCCTGGTCGGCTGAGTCGGCGTTGAGCAAGATCAACATCAGTTCGACCGTGCCGTCCGTCAGCGTTGCCGCCCGGCGCAACGTCAGAGTGCGCGCCTCCGGCTCCCGCCATGCCTCCGGCGTCAGTTCCGTTCCATGCTGGTCGAACCATGCCGAATCGTTGATGCCGTCACGCACCGGGTCGCCATGCAGGAAGCGCGACGGGCGCAGGGTCTCGTAACGCTGCCGCAATGTGATCAGCCGCGCGGTGAAATCGGTCAACTGACGCGCATCCTCGCCGGCAGCACGCTCCCAGTCCAGGTAACTGATCGCGTTATCCTGGCAGTAGGCGTTATTGTTGCCGCCCTGCGTGCGGTTCATCTCGTCGCCGGCCAGCAACATCGGCGTGCCAGCCGATGCAAATAGCGTGGCGAGCATGGCCCGTTTCACCGCACTGCGCGTCGCGTTGATGTCCGGGTCGTCGGTCTCGCCTTCCTCACCCCAGTTGCGCGACTGATTATTGTCATGGCCGTCGGCGCCATTTTCGCCGTTTGCCTCGTTGTGACGTTGCTCGTACGTCACAAGATCGTGCAACGTGAAGCCGTCGTGACTGGCGATGAAATTGATACTCGCGGCCGGCCGCCGTCTGCCGCGGTCGAACAAATCCGCCGAGCCTGACAATCGGTCGGCGATCTCGCCGCGCATATCCGGGGTACCATTCCAGAACTGCCGGACGCCGTCGCGAAACCGGTCATTCCACTCGCTGAATCCCGGCGGATGGTTGCCGACCTGGTAGCCGCCCGGTCCGATATCCCAGGGCTCCGAAATCAGTTTCACCCGCGACAATACCGGGTCCTGGCGCACCGCATCGAAGAAGCCGGAGCCCGGATCGAAGCCCGACAGTTCGCGTCCCAGAATGGTGCCGAGATCGAAACGGAACCCATCGACATGGTAGCACTCCACCCAATACCGCAAACTGTCCGTCACCATCTGCAACACGCGCGGATGGGAAACGTTCAGCGTGTTGCCGGTGCCGGTGTCGTTGATGTGATGCCGTTCTGCACCAGGAACGAGGCGATAATAGGCAGCGTTATCGAGCCCGCGCCAGGACAGCGTCGGCCCCATCTCACTGCCTTCGCAGGTGTGATTATAGACCACGTCGAGAATGATCTCGATGCCGGCCGCATGCAGCCGCCGCACCGCGACCTTCACCTGATTGCGCATCCACGGTTCGATCAGATAGCGCGGCTCCGGCGCAAAGAAAGCCAGCGTGGAATAGCCCCAGTAATTGCGCAGCCGGCGCTCCACCAGGAAACGGTCCTGCATGAAAGCGTGCACCGGCATCAGTTCGATGGCGGTGATGCCAAGACGTTGCAGATGCTCTATCACGTGAGGGTTGGCGAGGGCGGCGAACGTGCCGCGTTCGCGCGGCGGCACCATCTCATTGGTGCAGGTCAGGCCGCGCAGATGCGCCTCGTAGATGACAGTCCGCTCCCAAGGCACCGACGGCGGGCGGTCGTCGCCCCAGTTGAAGCTGTCGTCGACGACCATGCCCTTCGGCATGGCGCGTGCACTGTCCCGCCGGTCGAAGGTGAGGTCGCCACGGTTGCTGCCGACGCGGTAACCGAACAATGCGTCGGACCACATCAGTTCGCCGTGCAATTCTCTTGCATAAGGATCGAGCAGCAGCTTGTTCGGATTGAACCGGTATCCGGCGCGCGGTTCATAGGGGCCATGCGCGCGATAGCCGTAGAGTTGTCCCGGCTTCGCATCCGGCAGATAGCCGTGCCACACCTCATCGGTGCATTCCGGCAAAGCGAGACGCGACATTTCTCGCCGGCCGGACGGATCGAACAAACAAAGTTCGATGCCCGAGGCATGGGCCGAAAATACCGCAAAGTTCACGCCGAGCCCGTCCCACGTGGCACCAAGCGGATAAGGCCGTCCCGGCAACAGTCGGTCACTCACCACGCGATCATGAAACAGCATATCCACAGATCAGCCCTCCGGCATCAGCAGGATGGTGGCAAGCGGCGGCAGGATCAGGCTAACGGATGCTGGCTGATCATGCGATGGGGAGGCATCGGCATGGGCGCGGCCGCCGTTGCCCATGCCGGTGCCGCCGTAAGATGTGGCATTGGTATTCAGCACCTCCCGCCACCAGCCGGCCACCGGTACCCCGAGCCGGTAGCCATGACGCGGCACCGGCGTCATGTTGGCAACCATCAGCAGCGGTGGCGCATCGTCGGCCAGGCGCAGCCAGGCAAATACACTCTGCACGCGATCATCGGGCACGACCCACTGGAAGCCTTCAGGGCGGGCATCGCCTCGATGCAACGCAGGCTGCGCACGCAACAGCGCGTTCAGATCGGCAACCAGCATTTGCACGCCACGATGATAACCATCGTCGAGCAAATCCCATGGTAACGCCGTATCGTGGCTCCATTCTCCCGGCTGGCCAAACTCGCCGCCCATGAACAGCAGCTTCTTGCCGGGATGCGCCCACATGAAGGCCAGATAAGCGCGCAGATTGGCGAACCGCTGCCAGGCGTCGCCCGGCATGCGGCCGAGCAGCGAGGCCTTGCCGTAGACAACCTCATCATGCGACAGCGGCAGGATGAACCGCTCCGCCCATGCGTACATCATGGCGAAGGTCATATTATTGTGATGCCAGCTGCGATGCACCGGATCGTGTTTCATGTAATCGAGAGTGTCGTGCATCCACCCCATGTTCCACTTGAAGGAAAACCCGAGCCCGCCGTGCGCCGTCGGCGCGCTGACCCCTGGCCAGGCCGTGCTCTCCTCCGCGATGGTTATCACGCCTGGGCAACGTTCCGCGATGACGGCGTTGACCTCACGCAGAAAATCGACTGCTTCCAGATTCTCACGGCCACCGTATCGGTTCGGAATCCATTCGCCGGCATTGCGCGAGTAGTCCCGGTATAGCATCGAAGCCACCGCATCCACGCGCAACCCGTCGACGTGATAGTGTTCCAGCCAGTGGATCGCGTTGGCGATCAAAAAGCCCCGCACCTCATGGCGGCCGAAATTGTAGATCGCAGTGTTCCAGTCCTTGTGCAGGCCTTCGCGCGCATCGGCATGCTCGTACAAAGCGGTGCCGTCGAACCGGTACAGCCCATAGGCATCGGTTGGAAAATGGCCAGGTACCCAGTCGAGGATTACGCCGATGCCCGCCTGATGTGCACGATCGACAAACCGGGCAAAGCCGCCCGGCGGGCCAAGTCGTGCCGTCGGCGCAAACAGACCCAGAGGCTGATAGCCCCAGGAGCCACCGAAGGGATGTTCCGCAATCGGCATGAACTCGATGTGCGTGAAACCGAGATCGGTAACGTAGGGCAGCATGCGGTCCGCCAGGGCGTCCCAGTTTGGGATGCTGCCATCGGCCTCGTGCCACCAGGATGCGGCATGTGCCTCATAAATCGAAATCGGCGCGGCGGCATTCTGCCGGGCGCCGCGTTCCGCCATCCAATCGGCGTCCTCCCACGCATGCGGCAGCGGGTGCGCGATGCGTGAGGCGGTGCCCGGCGGCCGCTCGGTCTGCAGCGCCAGCGGGTCTGCCTTCAACGGCAGCAAACCCCCAGAGGAGTCGAGCAACTCGTATTTGTAAAGTTCGCCGGGTCCGAGCCGGGGAATGAAGATTTCCCACAGGCCGGATGCCGGATGCTTGCGCATCGAGTGGCGGCGTCCATCCCAGGAGTTGAAGTCGCCGACCACGGCGACGCGGCTCGCATTCGGCGCCCAGACCGCGAAGCGCACGCCGGCGGCAGGCTCTCCGAAGCGGTCGTGTGCGGTGAGGCATTGCGCGCCGAGCACGCGCGCCAGATCAAAATGACGGCCTTCGGAAAACAGATGCAGATCGATCGGGCCAAGCAACGGTCCAAAGGCGTACGGATCCTCGGTCTCCTCGGTGCCACCTTGCCATTGAATGCGCAGCCGGTACGGTTGGTTTTCCGGTATTGCGCCGCTGAAAAATCCCGCCGCGTGCCGCCGGTCGAGCCGCGCCAGAACCTCGCCATTTGGGGTTATCGCGTCCACGCCCAGGGCGCCAGGAGCAAGGCAGCGCACTTCTGAGGCGTGGCAGCCGAGAACGGCAAAGGGATCGCCGTGGCGGCCATCAACCAGTGCCTCGATCGCCGCGCCGTCGAGGGTGATCGCTGGTGCGCCGGCGGGCGGCGACAGCGATGCTGCGTCCAGGGCCATCATGCCAGCAGTCTCCGCGCCAGCCGCTCGAGGCCGCGCAACGGGACATGGAGCCACGCTGGGCGGTTCGCGATCTCGTAACTGATTTCATACGCGACCTTTTCGATCAGAAAAATATCGATGATGTCTTGCTCCTCCGATGGGCGTAACCAGGGGCGCGGCTGCACCTCCGCGACGGCGCGATAAGCGTCCAGGAAGGCTGCAGCGGCGGCCTGGCGCCACAATTCGAGCATCGACCGGCGCCGCTCCAGTAATGGCGTGTCGACCGCGGGGTTCTCGTCCGACAACATGGCGGCGGCATAGTCGAAACTGCGAAGCAAGCCCGCCACGTCCCTCGCCGGCGAGGTTTTGGCGCGGCGCGCGGCGAGACTGCGTGCCGGTTCGCCCTCGAAATCGACGATCACGGCGTCACCTTGCGCGACCAGGACCTGGCCAAGATGAAAGTCGCCATGCACGCGTGTCCGCAGCACAGCGCCTCCAGCCGAACCCAGACGCCGAACCGCCGCGAGCAGCGGGGACCGCAGTTCGATCAGCGACTGGGCCAGCGTCTGCGTCTCGGCACTGTCCCAGTTGTCGCGACCGGCCAGGGCGTCAAGCACCGCGTTCAGATCGGCAACGGCGGAGGCAGCCCAGTTGGTAACGTCGCGAGAGGTCACGGGTTCGGGTGCAAACGCCGGATCTTCGGTGGGCGATGCAAGCGCGGCGTGGATTTCGGCCAGGCGCCGGCCGATGGCGGTTGCAAAACTGAGGTAGCCGGCGAAAGGATCAGCCGGTTCTGCGTGGTCGGTTGCCGCCTCGCTCATCGCACGGCGTAACCAGTCAATTGTCCATCCCCAGGCGTCGCCCTGGTTGCGCACAAAGGCCTGCACGATCAACGTCGTTACTGTGACGTGATCGTCTGGATTGCCACCGGCGGCAGCGGTGACCGTGCGCTCAACATGCCCAAGCAGCGGTGCGATGCCGACAACGCCGGCTTCCGTCAGATAGCGCGTCATCTCAACTTCCGGATGCACACCCGGCGTGAGGCGGCGCAGCAGTTTGACGACGACACTATCGCCGACCACCAAACTCGAATTCGATTGCTCGACCGAGAAACGACGGATTTCTGCATCCGGGCCAGGCAGCTGCGCCAGCGACGGCGCCGGCAGGAAGTGCAGCTCGGCGTGTTCGGTGTCGGTCTCACCATCGGTGGCGATCGTCGTGCCGGTCTGCAACGCCGCAAGGACGGCGTGCGCAAAACTGTCGCTGGCAAACGCATCGGTAATGAAACCGGCCTGCCGACCACGCCGATACCGCGCCAAGGCGAGCTGTGCGGGCAGCGGTGTAACGGCCTCGGCTTCCTCGACCATGGCGAGCGGCAGGCTGAAATGTTCGGTCCGTCCGGCCAGAGTGGCTTCCACTTCCGCCATGACCACACGCCCGCTGGTACCCGGCAGCGGTACGATCATCGCAAAGCGTGCCGCGTGCAGCGTTTGGTCCTTGGCCGAGAACCAGCGGCGCTTCACCAGATATTCCTTCAGCTCGACCTGTTCGAGATCGCTGCGCAGCCGGCCCGCCAGCATCTCCGCGAGCGGCGCACTGAAGACCTGGGTACGCAATTCGGGCAACGGCTCGGGCGAGGGCGTGTGCCAGGCAGGCAGTGCGCCTTCGGTCGACAGCTCGAACCAATAGAAGCTGTAAGGCGGCAGGGTCAGCAAGTAAGGCAACTGCCCGATCGGGGGAAAAATGCTGTCGCCAAGCATTTCCACCGGGACCCGGCCGGCGCAGGCGGAAAGGTCGAGTTCCACTGCCTGCGCCGAACGTGACAAATTGAAAACGCAAAGTACCGTCCTGCCGTCGAGCTCACGCAGATACGCCAGGATCTTGCGATTGCCGGGATACAGCAGACGCATGCCGGCGCGGCCGAAGAAACTGCCGCGGCTGCGGATCGACAATATCCGCCGCATCCAGTGCAGTAACGAATGCGGGTTCCGCTGCTGCGATTCCACGTTGGTCGCCTGGTAGCCATAGAGCGGGTCCTGGAGGGGCGGCAACACCAGGCTCGCGGGATCGGCACGGCTAAAACCGCCATTGCGGTCGAAAGTCCATTGCATCGGCGTGCGTACGCCATCCCGATCGCGCAGAAAAATATTATCTCCCATGCCGATTTCATCGCCGTAGTAAATCACCGGCGTTCCCGGCATCGACAGCAGCAACCCATTCATCAGTTCGATGCGTCGCCGGTCATGCTGCAGCAATGGGGCCAGGCGGCGCCGAATGCCGAGATTGAGGCGGGCACGACGGTCTGCGGCATAAGTCGACCAGAGATAATCGCGTTCCTGGTCCGTTACCATTTCCAGCGTCAATTCGTCATGATTGCGCAAGAAAATTGCCCACTGGCATCCCGGCGGAATATCCGGGGTCTGGCGCAGAATGTCGGAAATTGGAAAGCGGTCTTCCTGCGCGATCGCCATGTACATACGCGGCATCAACGGGAAATGGAACGCCATGTGACATTCGTCGCCGGCGCCGAAATACTGCTGGGTGTCCTCCGGCCATTGATTGGCTTCGGCGAGCAGCATGCGGTCCGGATAGTCCTGGTCCAACCGGGCGCGCATGCGGCGCAAAATTTCGTGCGTTTCCGGCAGGTTTTCGTTGTTGGTGTCGTCGCGTTCGATCAAATAGGGCACGGCGTCCAGACGCAGCCCGTCGACGCCGAGGTCAAGCCAGAATTTCATGACGCCGAGCACCGCTTCGAGGACGCGCGGGTTGTCGAAATTCAGATCCGGCTGGTGACTGTAAAAGCGGTGCCAGAAATACGCCTGAGCGACCGGATCCCAGGTCCAGTTCGACTTCTCGGTGTCGATGAAAATGATGCGGGTGTCCAAATGGCGCTGATCAGTGTCCGACCAGACATAGAACTCGCGCGCCCAGGATCCTGGTTTGGCGTGACGGGCGCGTTGAAACCAGCGGTGTTGGTCGCTGGTATGGTTGATCACCAGCTCGGTAATCACGCGTAGCCCGCGTGCATGGGCTTCCCGGATAAAGCGCTTGGCATCGCGCAACGTTCCATAATCCGGATGGACTGCGCAATATTCGCTGATGTCGTAGCCATCGTCGAGCCGTGGACTGGGATAAAACGGCAGCAGCCAGACCACGTTGACGCCGAGCTCGACGATGTAATCCAGCTTCTGCAACAGGCCGGGGAAGTCGCCGATCCCGTCGTCGTTACTGTCAAAGAAACTCTTCAGGTGCAGCTGGTAGATGACGGCATCGCGGTACCATTGCGGGTCGGGGGCTGCCTCCTCCGGCGTGGCGCGGACCCTCGTCGGGCCTGGCCGTGCACGGCGCGTCCTGGTCTGCTGGTCCATCAGCCGATCTCCTGCGGCCGCGCGCGCCAGATGCCGAAGGGAAGCGTCCCGGGATCGAGCCTGATGGTCTGGTACTTGCCGGTCCATATATCGGTGCCACCGTGCATCAGATCGTCGACGATCAACGCCGCGTTGTCGTCGAGGCCCCATTCCCAGAGCGGCACCTCGACTTCCGCCGTCTGCGGCGAGAATGGATCGAGGCTGACGGCGACCAACACCACATTGCTGCGATCGACATTTGCCTTGCGATACCAGATGACCTGGTCATTCTGGGCTGGATGGAACGCGAGACCGCGGTGCGATTGCAGCGCCGGATTGGCCCGCCGGATCGCGTTCAATCGGGTAATTTCGTCCACGATGTCGCCGGGCGCCCGCTCGGGGCGGGCGCGGATTTCGTACTTATCGCTATGTGCGAATTCCTCGCGGCCCGGCAGCGGCGTGGCCTCGCAAAACTCGAAGCCTTGCAGCATGCCCCAGAGGCCGGAGAGTGTGGCGGCCAGCGCGGCACGGATCAGGAAACCGGCGCGTCCGGACTGCTGCAAGAAGACCGGATTGATGTCCGGCGTGTTGACGAACAGGTTGGGCCGGAAGAAATCGGCGACTTTACCTTCCGCCAGGGCGCCTGCCGGCTTCGTGGCGGTCAGTTCGCACAGATAGGCTTCGATTTCCGCCTTCTCGTTGCGCCAGGTAAAGTAGGTATAGGATTGGGAAAAGCCGAGTTTTGCCAGCCGGTACATGATTTTTGGGCGAGTGAATGCCTCGCTGAGGAACAACGTTTCAGGATGCCTGGCGAGGATCTCGGCAATAAGCCATTCCCAGAAGGCGAACGGCTTGGTGTGAGGGTTGTCGACGCGGAAAATCCGCACGCCCTGTTCCACCCAGAACGCGACGACATCGCGCAATGCCTGCCATAGCCCTGGAACTGCCCCTGGGCGGTGGAAGTCGACATTGACGATGTCCTCGTATTTCTTCGGCGGGTTTTCGGCATAGCGGAGGCCGCCATCTGGCCGCCAGTCGAACCAGTCCGGGTGCTCACGCAGCCACGGATGATCGGGACTGCACTGAATGGCGAAGTCCAGGGCAAGTTCCAGCCCATGCTCCGCCGCGGCGTCCCGCAAGGCGTGGAAATCCTCCAGGGTGCCAAGCGCCGGATGGATCGCATCATGCCCGCCCTCTTCCGCCCCGATCGCATAGGGGCTGCCGGGATCACAATCATCCGCCCGTATGGCGTTGTCGCGCCCCTTGCGGTTGGCGCGGCCGATCGGATGGATCGGCGGGAAATACAGAACGTCGAAGCCCATGTCGCGAATTGCTGGCAACCGCCGCATGACGTCGCGAAACGTGCCGTGGCGCGCCGGATCCCCGCTCTGGCTGCGCGGGAACAGCTCGTACCAGGAGGCAAACTCGGCCGCGCGCCGGTCTGCCATGACCGGCATCTCGGCGCTGGTCATGCCGCCAGGCCGTGTGTCCGCACGCGCGATCTCCGCCGCGGTCCCATCGTCGAGCAACAGCGTCATCCGGTCCGCCCGGCGCCGCCTCAAAGCGGACCGGATGGCTCCAAGCCCGCCCAATGCCTCCGGAGCCATGGCTTCGATCAGGCGTTTGCCTTCCTCGAGTTCCAACGTCACGTCGAGGCCCGCTGCATGCTTCTTGCTCAATTCGTCGCGCCAAGTCGCGAAGCGGTCCGGCCACGCGAGGACACGAAACCAGTAAGGACCGACGCGCTCCAGCAGGAATTGCCCCGACCAGCGATCATTGCTGTCAGGCCGCATGACAGTTTCATGCCAGGCAACCTCGTCCCCGGCGCGCCATTGCAGCGCGGCGGCGATTTTGCCGTGCCCATCGGCGAAGATGTCGGCCATAACGGTTACTCGCTCGCCCACCACGCGTTTCACTGCGAAGCGGCCGGCATCGACCGCTGGTTCGATCGCCTCGATCGCAACGCGTGAGGCGGCGGTCGCTGCGATGAGACGGGACGCGCCGGGGTCGTCCTTTGGCCTCGCTCCGCGCGGCCTGGCGGTCAGGATGGGACTGGCAGGCGCCCCGGTGAACACCCGCACTTCGCCTGGTGCCAACAGGATCATTTGCTCGGCAAGTGCGCCGCCCGTTGTGCCGGTGAAGCCGGACAGTCTGCCGTCCAGCATTGGCAGAACGCCGGCAGGGTCGAAAGCGGCGCAGCGGCGGAGATACCGGTTCGCCAACGTGAGCTGCGCGGGATGTTCCAGCAGAACCGCCACCGGGGCATGGTCGGCGCTCAGAATTTCGGGGGCGGCGGCACCGGCACCGCGGGCGGCAAGGCGCCGATTTGCCTCGCGTATCGCCGGGGCGAGATCGAGCTGTTGGTGATTGCGCAGGCGCGGCCAATCGTCCGCCCCAAAGGTCGGATGCGTCAGGTCTGTGGCCAGGCCAAACTCAAAGCCCATTGGGACCAGAATACCATGGCCATTGCTGGCGGCGACGTCGAGCAGGCGTTGCGCCGCCTGGCGGGCCGTTGCGCGGGAGGTTGGCGCCTCGGACAGGCCAACCGTATTGGCGACCGGCGCCACCGGCTGCAGCAGGGCCATTTCCTCGCGCAGCCAGCCAGCACCGAAATCCCACCAGGCCAGGCTATTGTAGGCGGCAACGAAACTGTCACGCGGCAGTGTCCGCACTTCCGCAGCAGGTGCCCCCGGGGTCCAGAAAGCGAATTCCTTTCCAGGCAGCGCCGCGATCAGTTGCTGCCAGACCGCAGGTGGCACATGACGGTTCGGCTTGCAGCGATAACCGCCAATCCCACGTTCACCGAGGCGCCGAAGCTCCGCCGCCCAGTACGCAACAAAAGCCTCGATCGTGGATTCCGTCTGGAGGGTTGGCACGTGCAGGCCCGGCGGCACCGGGGGCTCACGCGGATCCGCGGAACGGCCGCGGAGCGTCCGGTACCAGTCCGGGTGACCGCTAATGATCGGCGCTGCGTCGCCTGCGACATCGAGTGCCAGATCGAGCTGCACGTGCAGGCCGAACGTCCTCGCCGCCTCGGCGATCGGTGGTAGCGTTGTTATGTCGGCGGTGCCGCGGTGACGGCGCAGGGAGAGCAACAGTGTATCGAAGCCGAGCTCGGCAATCCAATCCAGCAAAGCCGGCTCAGGAGGCCGCAGCGAGTGCATCAGATCGAGTGCGTAGACACGGCGAATTCTGTTTGCCGGGGCCGGCCTGGGACGTGGTTCGGGTAGTTCCATCGATGGCCGGGAAATTTGCGCGACATGCCTCATTCTGACTTAACGTTAACCGCGGCCGATCGTTGCCTTGCACTTTGTTAATCGACGTTGATCCCTGGCTCCGGGCTTTGCGTCCGGATGTCGCAGAATTTATTGGAATTAGCTTACAAAATCAGGCGCATGAGCACCGATCGCAAATATAAATTCGCAATGAAGTGGCAAGGTCCGGCAGACTTTCGCGGATTGATGGAACTACCGGGCGGATGCAACGCTCAAGATGATCGATGTTTGTGTGTTTGCACCGGCTTTTCTGGTCAAAATCGCAGTCCGAGGATTGTTGATGCGGCGATACCGGAAGCGCGGCGTTCACAATTCCTGAATTCAGGATATTGGTATCCGCTGAGGCGGCGGCGTTTACGCGGTGGTAGGTCTCTCAGCACGACTCTCTGGCAAGCGACCTGCAGTTTCGGCTCGGCTGTGGTTGGCACCGACTGGAATGCCGATAAGTCGAGGCGTTATCTGATGACTGGCAATGTCTCGTCTGGCAGGAGTAGGCGAGGATTGCATTTCAATGAGATTTGAACAGGGACGGCAAGCGGCAACCGGCGGCGGTTTGCCAATCTCGGCGCTCTTGCCTGAGATCGAAGCCTGGCCGCTTCGAGGTGTTCTGGTTGCGGGGACAGGATTTGAACCTGTGACCTTCAGGTTATGAGCCTGACGAGCTACCGGGCTGCTCCACCCCGCGACAGGTGTCGGTTGTCAGTCTTCTGTCGGTTATCAGTCGTCGGTGCTCAGCGAGCGTCTGAGCACTGACGGTTGATAACCGTTGGCTGTTGCATGGACTGGAAGACCTGGCGGCGACCTACTCTCCCGTGGCTTGAGCCACAGTACCATGGGCGCTGGGGGTTTTCACGGCCGAGTTCGGGAAGGGATCGGGTGCGGGCCCCCCGCCAAAGCCACCAGGTCGTCCGGTCCATGCAACAGTCGTCAGTTTTCAGGCGTCAGTTGTCAGAGCAGGTTCTGGTTTGTGTGAGCTCCGTGCCGATGATCGTGACCCGCTGTCGTTGCCGCATCCGTTGCCCTTTCTGACAACCGACGCCTGACGACTGACAACTGGATCGGAGCCTGTCGGGCGATCAGAACCGGTCAGCTTCATGGGTTGCCCCACTTCCACACCCGGCCTGTCAACGTGCTGGTCTTGCACGGCCCTCGGGGAGAACTCGTTTAGAGGTGGGTTTCCCGCTTAGATGCTTTCAGCGGTTATCCCGTCCATACTTAGCTACCCGGCCGTGCCACTGGCGTGACAACCGGTGCACCAGAGGTATGTCCATCCCGGTCCTCTCGTACTAGGGACAGCGCCTCGCAATTCTCCTTCACCCACGGCAGATAGGGACCGAACTGTCTCACGACGTTCTAAACCCAGCTCACGTACCACTTTAATCGGCGAACAGCCGAACCCTTGGGACCTGCTCCAGCCCCAGGATGTGATGAGCCGACATCGAGGTGCCAAACCTCCCCGTCGATGTGGACTCTTGGGGGAGATCAGCCTGTTATCCCTAGAGTACCTTTTATCCGTTGAGCGATGGCCCTTCCACGCGGGACCACCGGATCACTATGGCCGACTTTCGTCTCTGCTCGAGCTGTCACTCTCGCAGTCAGGCGGGCTTGTGCCATTGCACTCAACAGCCGATGTCCGACCGGCCTGAGCCCACCATCGCGCGCCTCCGTTACTGTTTGGGAGGCGACCGCCCCAGTCAAACTGCCCACCACGCAGGGTCCCGGACCGGGATGACCGGTCTCGGTTAGACAGCAAAAGCACTCAGGGTGGTATTTCAAGGCTGACTCCACCTGACCTGGCGGCCCGGCTTCGATGTCTCCCACCTATCCTACACAGAGTTCTCCTGCTGCCACTGCGAAGCTACAGTAAAGGTTCATAGGGTCTTTCCGTCTGACCGCGGGTACCCCGCATCTTCACGGGGAATTCAATTTCGCTGAGCCGATGCTGGAGACAGTGGGGAAGTCGTTACGCCATTCGTGCAGGTCGGAACTTACCCGACAAGGAATTTCGCTACCTTAGGACCGTTATAGTTACGGCCGCCGTTTACCGGGGCTTCAATTCAGTGCTTGCACACCTCCTCTTAACCTTCCGGCACCGGGCAGGCGTCAGACCGTATACGTCGTCTCTCGACTTCGCACAGCCCTGTGTTTTTACTAAACAGTCGCTACCCCCTGCTCTGTGCCACCCGCCGATGGTTGCCCACCAACGGGTCTCGCTTATCCCGAAGTTACGCGAGCAATTTGCCTAGTTCCTTCAGCATCGTTCTCTCAAGCGCCTTGGTATGCTCTACCAGTCCACCTGTGTCGGTTTCGGGTACGGTCTGATGTCAGAGCTATTTCCCGGGATGCTTGCAAAGCCAGGTCAATCCGATAAGACCTGACAACAGTTCGCATCCGTCACTTCTGACTGGCCCAGGAATGTTGACCTGGTTCCCATCGACTACGGCTTTCGCCCTCGCCTTAGGGGCCGGCTGACCCCGCGCGGATTAACCTTGCGCGGGAACCCTTGGACTTTCGGCGACAGAGTTTCTCACTCTGTTTGTCGCTACTCATGTCAGCATTCGCACTTCCGATATCTCCAGCGCCCCTCACGGGAACACCTTCGCAGACTTACGGAACGCTCCGCTACCGAACAGTTGTCAGTTGTCAGTCGTCAGTTTTCAGACAGGTTGTTGCGTAGGCCGTGCAACATTCTCGCGATCTGGGAGAGTTCGTCCTGCCACGCGATCGATGTCTCGCGCGGGACGTAATCCAGATCGGCGGCGTAATCGCACCACAGTCTCGCTTCGTCGGCCGAACCGATCGCCATCGACAGATAGCGGCGGAATTCGACGTCCGAGCCAGGCTGCCGGCCGGCACCCTCCACCAGGAGGGCACAAACCGATTTGGAGGCGCGGCGCAACTGATCCGCGACACCGCCGTATTGTTCCACCCGCGGCCAGTCGAGACTGACCCGGTGCAACGCGAGCGATAACCGGTACGCCCGTTGGAAGACCTTAAGCTTCCACGCATCACCGGCCATTGCTTGCTTCCTGTCTGACAACTGGCGACTGACAACTGACAACTGTTCCCACAGCTTCGGTAAATGGCTTGAGCCCCGTTACATCTTCGGCGCGGGATTTCTGTTAGACCAGTGAGCTATTACGCTTTCTTTAAAGGATGGCTGCTTCTAAGCCAACCTCCTGGTTGTTTTGGAATTCCCACATCCTTTCCCACTTAGCCATTATTTGGGGACCTTAGCTGGTGGTCTGGGCTGTTTCCCTCTCGACGACGGACCTTAGCACCCGCCGTCTGTCTGCCACGCTATACTCACGGGTATTCGGAGTTTGGTTAGGTTTGGTAAGACTTTGGGTCCCCCTAGCCCATCCAGTGCTCTACCCCCCGCGGTAAACGCATGACGATCTACCTCAATAGATTTCGCGGAGAACCAGCTATCTCCGGGTTTGATTGGCCTTTCACCCCTAGCCACGGCTCATCTCCGACTTTTTCAACAGGCGTGAGTTCGGTCCTCCAGTGGGTGTTACCCCACCTTCAACCTGGCCATGGCTAGATCACCCGGTTTCGGGTCTTCTGCCCGCGACTGAACGCCCTGTTCAGACTCGCTTTCGCTCCGCCTTCGCCTATCGGCTTAAGCTTGCCGCGAACAGAAACTCGCTGACCCATTATACAAAAGGTACGCCGTCACCCCACCCACACTCGCGTGTCTTGGAGGCTCCGACTGCTTGTAGGCATCCGGTTTCAGGTCTCTTTCACTCCCCTCTCGGGGTGCTTTTCACCTTTCCCTCACGGTACTTGTTCGCTATCGGTCACCAGGGAGTATTTAGGCTTGGAGGGTGGTCCCCCCATGTTCAGACAGGATTTCACGTGTCCCGCCTTACTCAAGGATGCTCATGTCTTTACGCATACGGGGCTATCACCCGCTATGGCCGGACTTTCCAGACCGTTCTGCTTATCCCATGAACACCACTGGCCTGTTCCGCTTTCGCTCGCCACTACTGACGGAATCTCGTTGATGTCTGTTCCTCCGGGTACTGAGATGTTTCAGTTCCCCGGGTTTGCCTCGTTACGTTATGGATTGGCGTAACGATACCCGTTGCCGGGTGGGTTGCCCCATTCGGATATCCACGGATCAAAGCCTGCTCGCGGCTCCCCGTGGCTTTTCGCAGCGTGCCACGTCCTTCATCGCCTCCTGGTGCCAAGGCATCCACCGAATGCCCTTATCATACTCCGATCCAGTTGTCAGTTGTCAGAAGCGGTGATCAGTGATCGGTCACCGGTGATCAGGAGGACCTGAGCAGCGACACCGATACCGGCACCACATGTGGCAACCACGCCAAGCGGATCTCAATCATTTCGGCACAGAACCCGGATTTTTGCCCATTCCTTGAGGAGAATGGACATCATCCGGATCAATTCACACACGCGCCTCTGAACCCTCGTTGGCCGATTTAGGGGCGCACGTCCGGTCGCAAAACCCAAACAGGGGCATTGCCATACCAGACGCACTCTCCCGGTCAGACATCAACCGGACAACGGAATCAGTGTCAGTGATCGGTGATCAGTTGTCAGACTCCCGACAACGCCACACCGAACCGCCAATCTGATTGCACGCGCCCAGAGACGCACCAGAACCTGATTCACCCTGACAAAGAACAAAATCGCCGACTTATGACGATTAACGCGGCGGCGATGGTCTTGCTGAAGAACAACGCCGCCACGATCTCGTGACCTTTCCGCACAGTGCGATTGATCTGATCCACACGCTCACTTTGAAACCGTCCCGGGGATTATTCCCTGATGTCCGCTTCGCGGCCAGCTCCGCTGACGCGGACATCAGGGAATAACAGGGAATAATGGAGACAACCGGATTCGAACCGGTGACCCCCTGCTTGCAAAGCAGGTGCTCTACCAGCTGAGCTATGTCCCCCCAGTTGTCTTCATGGAGCGGCGATCACTGGTGGGCCTCATTTCTGGTGGGCCTCATTTCTGGTGGGCCTCATTTCTGGTGGGCCTCATTTCTGGTGGGCCAGGGAGGACTTGAACCTCCGACCCCACGCTTATCAAGCGTGTGCTCTAACCAACTGAGCTACTAGCCCAGGCCAGCAGTCATCGGCGGATCACCAGGAGAACCAACTCACTGATGACCAACGCCTGACCACTGACGATTGCACTGCGGGAAGGGATACGTTGACGGCGCCATCGGGGCACCAAACACCTCTTATCGAAGTGGTTCCGACAGGTCAGGAGCGCCCCCGGCATCCGCCGGAGGACTTGTTCGGAGTTCGTCAAATCTCCTGATCACCGATCACCGATCACTCGCTGATCATCAACCACTCGGCTCGACAAACATCCTTGAAAGGAGGTGATCCAGCCGCAGGTTCCCCTACGGCTACCTTGTTACGACTTCACCCCAGTCGCTAACCCGACCGTGGTTGGCTGCCCCCCTTACGGGTTGGCGCACCAGCTTAAGGTCAAACCAACTCCCATGGTGTGACGGGCGGTGTGTACAAGGCCCGGGAACGTATTCACCGCGGCATGCTGATCCGCGATTACTAGCGATTCCACCTTCATGCACCCGAGTTGCAGAGTGCAATCCGAACTGAGACGGCTTTTTGAGATCGGCTCGGCCTCGCGACCTGGCGTCCCACTGTCACCGCCATTGTAGCACGTGTGTAGCCCAGGACATAAGGGCCATGAGGACTTGACGTCATCCCCACCTTCCTCCGGCTTGTCACCGGCAGTTCCTTCAGAGTGCCCAGCCAAACCTGATGGCAACTGAAGGCGAGGGTTGCGCTCGTTGCGGGACTTAACCCAACATCTCACGACACGAGCTGACGACAGCCATGCAGCACCTGTGCGGCGTGTCCTCGCGGAAACGTGCATCTCTGCACGCGGCACGCCCATGTCAAGTCCTGGTAAGGTTCTGCGCGTTGCGTCGAATTAAACCACATGCTCCACCGCTTGTGCGGGCCCCCGTCAATTCCTTTGAGTTTCAACCTTGCGGCCGTACTCCCCAGGCGGTGTGCTTATCGCGTTAGCTACGACACTGAACAGCCAAGCTGCCCAACATCCAGCACACATCGTTTACGGCGTGGACTACCAGGGTATCTAATCCTGTTTGCTCCCCACGCTTTCGCGCCTCAGCGTCAGTATCGGACCAGGTCGCCGCCTTCGCCACCGGTGTTCTTCCCAATATCTACGAATTTCACCTCTACACTGGGAATTCCACGACCCTCTTCCGAACTCAAGCCCGCACGTATCAAACGCAGCCCCCAGGTTGAGCCCGGGAATTTCACGTCTGACTGTACGAACCGCCTACGCGCCCTTTACGCCCAGTCATTCCGAGCAACGCTAGCCCCCTTCGTATTACCGCGGCTGCTGGCACGAAGTTAGCCGGGGCTTCTTCTACGGGTACCGTCATCATCGTCCCCGTCGAAAGAGCTTTACAATCCGAAGACCTTCTTCACTCACGCGGCATTGCTGGATCAGGCTTGCGCCCATTGTCCAATATTCCCCACTGCTGCCTCCCGTAGGAGTCTGGGCCGTGTCTCAGTCCCAGTGTGGCTGATCATCCTCTCAGACCAGCTA
>Ga0187862_10001413_pt1 | contig 25562 bp, 19 predicted proteins | sample June2016WEW_10_1_FD_133003 | JGI IMG/M metagenome (GOLD analysis project Ga0187862, IMG submission 133003) | Peatland microbial communities from SPRUCE experiment site at the Marcell Experimental Forest, Minnesota, USA - June2016WEW_10_150 | ecosystem: Environmental > Terrestrial > Soil >...
AGGCACGGACCCCCGCCGACTTAATTGCCGCCATCGGCCGGGCTCTGGCCAGCGTCACGCCCCAAGACGCCTTGGGCTGGTTTGTCTCATGCAGCTACAGTTTTTGTTGAAACGCTCTAGACGATACAGGGTGGTGCATGTCCACAACATGCCGGATTTTTTGGTGTTCAGCGCCTGGCTGCCTCGCCTGAGGGGGGCAAAGGTCGTGTTGGATTTGCACGACCCGATGCCGGAGATATTCGCCTCGATGTATGGCCTCCCACCGGACCACTTTGCGCCATGGCTATTGAGACGAATTGAAAATTGGAGCACGGGGTTTGCGGATCTGGTGGTGACACCCAATCTGGCGTTCAAGGAACTTTTTGCCTCGCGCGGTTGTTCCGCAAACAAGATAGAAATTGTGATGAACACTCCGGACACGGGGATTTTCCATAAGCCCATGACTGTCCCGGCTTCCGCGGCGTCCGGGGTCCGGCCCTTCAAGCTGATGTACCACGGCCTGTTGGTGGAGCGCCACGGGATGGATCTGGCCATTCAAGCGATGGCTTGTTTGCGTCCCCGGATTCCGCAGACTGAGATGCACCTTTACGGGGAGCAGACGCAATTCATGACCTGGCTCATGGGGCAGGTGAGCCAATGGAAGTTGGAGGAGGCGGTTCATTACCATGGGTACAAACCGTTGCCGGAGATTGCCGAAGCCATTGCCTCGATAGACCTGGGTGTGATTCCCAACCGGCTGAACTCATTTACCCGGATCAACCTGCCCACGCGCATCTTTGAATACCTAGCCATGAGCAAGCCGGTGATCGCGCCGCGCACCAAAGGCATTACAGACTATTTCAAGGACGATGAGATCATCTATTTTGAGCCGGGAAATGCGGACGATTTGGCGCGGAAAATGGAGTGGGTTTATCAGCATCCGGCCGAGACCCGGTCCGTCGTGAAACGCGGGCGAAAGGTCTATGAGAAATACTCCTGGGAGCTGGAACGAAGCCGCTGGACCGGCTTGGTCAATGGGTTGGGGCCGAGGCGGGTTGCCGCGGCCGCCCGAGGTTAGGAAAACCGTCAATTCCAAACGCCAGTGCCTAATCCAAGGCAGCACGCATGCCTGGCAGGCAGGCAGAATTCAGTCGCCAGCCGTGACATGGGTGTGGTACTGTTTGGACGACACGAAGGAACCAATGAACATCCGCAAAGCTGTCATCACTGCCGCTGGGCCGGGTCAGCGGACATTGCCTCTGCAAACCCTCGTTGACCGCGACGGGAAAGCCAAGACGGCGCTGGAGATTATTGTTGAGGAGGCGCTTAATTCGGGCGCGGAGGAAATCTGCGTGGTGGTCCATCCGGGGGATGCGGACACCTATCGCGCAGCCGCCGGGCCGCACGGAAAGCGATTGCGGTTTGTGGAGCAGAGTGAACCGCTTGGCTACGGCCATGCCGTCTGGTGCGCGCGAATTTTCACCGGATCCGAGCCATTTCTGCTGCTGGTGGGAGATCATCTTTATCTGAGCCGTGAAAACCGCAGTTGCGGGCGGCAATTGGTGGAGATGGCCGCAGCCGAGGCGTGCGCCGTCTCCGCCGTGCAGGCCACGCACGAAAGCAAGCTGCCCTATTATGGTGTGGCGGGCGGGCGGCTGGCGGAGAACCGCAAGGGACTTTACCTCATTTCCGAGGTGCTGGAGAAGCCGACCCCGACGGTTGCGGAGCAACGCCTTATCGTCCCCGGCTTGCGCGCGGGCCACTATCTTTGTCTTTTTGGGATGCACGTGTTGACGCCGACGGTGATGGATTTGCTCGGCTCCGATGTGGCCGTCGGCCAGACATCCAGCTTGAGTCGTTCTCTGGCCAGGCTGGCAGAGCGGGAGCGTTATCTTGCCAGCGAGTTGCTGGGGCGCCGTTTTGACATCGGCTTGAAATACGGCTTGCTCACGGCGCAACTGGCGCTGGCGTTGAGCAGCCCGGCCCGGCCGGAAGTACTGGCCGGACTGGTTGAACTGCTGGCCCAGGAAGGGCAATGACCGTCCGTACGGAAGCAACTCTCCACACGCATGGCCAGCCCGCTCATCGAAATCATCACCTCGGCGGAGTCTGGAATTCGCAACCAGTCCCTCGACGCCCTGTGCCTGCGCGCCCCGGCGGCGGAACTGCTCGCCGCCTGCGCAGGACTGGAAGACTTTCGCCGCCGAAGCGATAATCTTTACGAGCGCGTGCGCGCGCTGTTTTTCCTGTACGCGATTCACCGTTTTCATCTGCCGGGCAAATTGCCGGCGGGCGAGGAGGGCAAGATCCCGTTCAAGGGATTCGAACATCTGCTCCAGCGCCGGTTTGAAGAAGCCCTGGTCCAGTTTCTTGCCGCGCAGAAAAACTGCGGTCCCAGCGACGCCATTTCCAGCGCGCTGGCCAGCGTCTATCAACGCATCGGCTTTCAGACACTGGCCGACCAGGTGCGGCGCAGCGTGCGTTCGGTGCGGGGCAACCAATGGATGTTCCGCATGGGCCATCCGGCGGATCATCCGCTGCGCGTGCGCCCTGAACTTCTGCAGTGTGGGGCCGACGGCGCCTATCCTGTGCTGCGAGAACGCACGCCGGTGCGGATGGATTTGAGCCACTCAGGCTGGAGCGATATTTTCTTTCTCGGCATGGATTTTCCTGAAGGCGCACGGGTGCTCAACGTGTCCATTGACCTGGGAGTTCACGGGCGCGACCAGACGCCGCAGCCGCCGGTGGAGGCCTGGCTGAGGGTGATTGACGAGCCGCTCTTGCGCCTGACCAGCGTGGATCTCGGCGCCACGGCGGACATCCGCAGTCTAGCGGAGGTATTTGATTTCGCCCATGACTATCTGGGGCTGCTCAAAGCGGCGGTGATTGCCGCCGGGATTGTGCCCCCGGGCATCGAAGGTTCGGGACTCAATCTGGCCGATCTGCTGGGGCGCGTGGTCGGGGCCGGTCGCGGGTTGGAATTGGTCAGCCACGTCAACGATATTCCCAAAGGCTCGCGTCTTGCCGTCTCGACAAACTTGCTCGCCTCCTTGATTTCCGTCTTGATGCGCGCCACCGGGCAGGCCAAGTCGCTCACCGGCGCCCTGGCGGAAGAAGAACGGCGTCTGGTGCTGGCGCGCGCGTTGCTCGGCGAATGGCTCGGGGGATCGGGAGGCGGCTGGCAGGATTCCGGCGGCTTGTGGCCGGGCATGAAGCTCATTTGCGGGGTCTCTGCGACGGAAAGCGATCCCGAATATGGCACCAGCCGAGGCCGACTCATGCCGGCGCACCGAATACTGGATCACCACGACATTACCTCCGAGACCCGGGAGCGTTTGCGGGAAAGCCTGGTGCTCGTCCACGGCGGGCTGGCGCAGAACGTGGGACCGATCCTGGAAATGGTGACGGAAAAATACCTGCTTCGATCCGCTCCGGAATGGGCGGGACGCCAGCAGGCCATCGGATTGCTGGACGAAATCGTGGCGGCGTTGCAGGCCGGTGATGTGCGCCGGGTGGGCGAATTGACCACGCGGAATTTTCTCCAGCCGATCCAAACCATCATTCCGTGGGCCAGCAATGCCTTCACCGAATCGCTGATCGCGTCGGTCCGCGCCGAATTGGGCTGGGATTTCTGGGGCTTCTGGATGCTTGGCGGCATGTCCGGAGGCGGCATGGGCTTTATCGTGGAGCCGAAACGCAAGGCGCAGGCGCAGGAACGGTTGCAGGAGATCATGTCGCAAACCAAGCGGGAGTTCCAATACGCGCTACCCTTTGCCATGGAGCCGGTGGTCTATGATTTCGCCATCAATGAGCGCGGCACCTGGGCGGACCTGCTGCGCGGGGAGGAGATATTGCTGCCGCGGGGCTACTATGCGCTGCATGTGCCGCGCTGGCTGCGGGCGGATCCACAAGCGCTGACCAGGCCGCAGCGGGCGGAACTGGACAAGTTCAGCGCCGCCTGCCGCAGCCGGCCGGAATTGTCCGGCATGATGCAAATGCTCTTCGACCGCCTGGTGCCGCGGTTGAAATCCGAGAGCGGCTCGCAGCAAGGCCTGGCGGAATTGCTCGAACGCAACGGCTTCGACCCTGTGCAGCATGAACAGATTCGCGAGGATTTAAAAAGCGGCCGCATTGGCCTCGCGCAAAACCGCCTGCCGGCCAGCGCGGACATCAAGGACGCGGAGGATGGCGATGTGATCCATGCCACCCAGGCGCCGGCCGAGGAATTCCGCCAGGCTGGTCTGGCCGCCATGGCGCGCGGCGAACTGGCCGTGGTCACGCTCTCGGCCGGCGCCGGCAGCCGCTGGACGCAAGGGGCCGGCGTGGTCAAAGCCCTGCATCCATTCTGCAAATTCGACGGCCTGCACCGGACCTTCCTGGAAACGCACCTGGCCAAGAGCCGCCGCATCGGTCAACTGGCGGGCCAGCCGTTGCCCCACATTTTGACCACCAGCTACCTGACCCACGCCGCCACCGAGGAGTTCCTGGGCCGCCATCGGAATTATCATTATCCCGGACCGCTTCTGCTGTCGCCGGGCCGCTCCATCGGTTTGCGCATGATCCCGATGATGCGCGACCTGCGCTTTTTGTGGGAGGAGATGCCGCAACAGCGGCTCGACGAGCAGCAGCAAAAAGTGCGGGACAGCTTGCGCGCCGCACTCCTTAACTGGGCGAGCTGCGCGGGAGAAGGCGGCGATTACACAGACAATCTCCCGGGGCAGTGTCTGCACCCGGTCGGACACTGGTTCGAGGTGCCGAACCTGCTGCGCAATGGAGTGCTCGCGCAGTTGCTGGTCCAACGTCCGCAGTTGCGGCATCTGATGTTGCACAACATTGATACCCTGGGGGCGGACGCGGACCCGGCGATCTTCGGTCTCCATCGCGCGCAGGGCGGCTGCCTGACGTTCGAGGTCATCACGCGCCGGTTGGAGGATCGGGGCGGCGGTCTGGCGCGCGTCAATGGAGAAGTGCAACTGGTCGAGGGCCTGGCCATGCCGCGCGAAGAGGATGAATTCCATCTCCGTTACTACAATTCCAATACCTGCTGGATTGACATTGACAAACTGCTGGCGGTTTTCGGATTGAGCCGGGCTGACCTGTCCAACGCCGAACGGGTTGCCGCCGCTGTGCGCGCGCTGGCCGCGCGGATGCCGACCTACGTGACCATCAAGGAGGTCAAAAAGCGCTGGGGCCAAGGCCAGGAGGACGTGTTCCCGGTCAGCCAGTTTGAGAAACTGTGGGTTGACATGACCGCGTTGCCGGAGGTGGGAACGCGTTACCTGGTGGTGCAGCGCCTGCGTGGGCAACAGCTCAAGGACCAGGCGCAACTTGACGGCTGGCTGCGCGACGGCTCGGCTGATTTTGTCAACCGGCTTTGTGCCTGGGCGTGAATTTGCATTCCGATGTTCGATCGCTGCCGCGCCATGTTGAAGGCCAGCCTCTCCAGGTTGGTAAAGGAAACAGCCATCGCGGCTGTTCAGGTTTGCCTGACGTTGCATTTTTTATTTTGTTTTCTTTGCGATCGTTTTCGCGTGCTCAAGACCATCCGTTCGTTCCTGCCCTTGGGCGAAAGCGAGACCAAACACACTCTTTGGCCGGGTCAATGACACGATTCATGCGACCCTCTACGGCATGGTCGCACCCTCCGCGCTCCAGGGTGTGCTGGGTGGGCTGATGTTTTGGTGGCTGGGGGTTCCTTCGCCATGGTTCTGGGCCTTGGTGGCGGCGGTGTTCGCATTCGTGCCGGTGGTAGATACCTTCGTGCTTCGGCTCCCGGCAGCGGTGTATCTCGGACTGGAGGGCAGGTGGGGGGAAGCTCTGGGCATAGCCGCCCTGGGCAGTCTGATGGTCCGCGCGATCGAGAATTTCCTCTATCCGGTGCTGGTGAAAAACCGGCTGAGAGTCCCCTCAGTAGATATCTTCATCGCCCTGGTTGGGGGGCTGCTCCTCTTTGGCTGGAGTGGGCTGGTGCTGGGGCCGGTTATCCTTACAGTTACGAGCGTTCTGCTGGAAATCTGTGGTAACCGCCTTGGTAAACCACCAGAAGGGGTTCCGAGCACGGATCGCGCGGGCTTGATCCCGTTAACTCCCGCCCCTGCGGAGCAGAGTCTGGTGACCGGCGTTGCTGCCTGTCAAGATTCACGGGCGAAATGGTGAAAGAACAGCTTTTTCCGCCTTTGTGTCCGCCGCGGCGATCAGCACTACGACCGAACGAGGTCCGGCGCGATACGTTCGCCCTGTAACCACAGGAGCGGCCTGCCAATCCTGGATATCGTCGGGGGATTCGAGTGAGGTATCAATCCATCGGCGCCAGGGATGGCCGGCGGCGCACAATTCCGCCGGCAACTCGAATTCGAGCGGTTCCCAGTAAGCGTTGAAGATGAGATGGAAAGAAAGGTTGTCCTCCGGCACTTCGGCACTGAACGCCAGGCTGTGCGATTGCTGGCTCCAGTCGGGTTGGTGAAGCTGGACGCCATGCCAGGCCTTGCGGGCGCCTCGGAGGAGCTGGTTTAAACTCCGCCTTTGGCGCTCAGTGTCCATTTTGCGCAAGGCGCGGCGCGCAACCAGGAGTTCGACGAACCGATGGAGACCCGCGTGCTGCCGCACCAGGTTCCAGTCAAACCAACTGGTTTCATTGTCCTGGCAGTAGGCGTTATTGTTTCCCCGCTGGCTGCGTTGCGCTTCGTCGCCCATCAAGAGCATGGGCACGCCCAGCGACAGGAGGGTCACGGCCAGAAAGTTCTTAATCTGACGGTCCCGCAGCTTTTCGATGGCGGGGTCGTCGGTGGGGCCTTCCACACCGCAATTCCAACTTCGGTTATCATTGGCCCCATCACGATTGTCCTCGCAGTTGGGCTGGTTGTGCTTCTGGTTATAGGACACCAGGTCGTTCAGGGTGAAGCCGTCGTGGCAGGTGACGAAGTTGATGCTTTGCTCGGCTTCCCGCTCTTTGTGCCCGTAGATATCGGGACTGCCGGTGAACCGGTCTGCCAACAGCTCGACGGAGTCATCTTCCCCCAGGAAGAAACTGCGCACATCATCGCGGAAACGGCCGTTCCATTCCTTCCAACTGTCGCCGATGAAACTGCCGACCTGGTAAAGGCCGGCGGCATCCCAAGCCTCCGCGATCAGTTTGGTTCCCGCCAATACCGGGTCGGATTCGATGTCCCACAACACGGGAGGGTTGGGCAAGACCTGGCCTAAAGGGGCGCGGGCGAGGATGGAGGCGAGATCGAAGCGGAATCCATCCACATGCATCGTTTCCACCCAATACCGAAGACTGTCCACGATGAGCCGCCGAACGATGGGGTGGTTGGCGTTGAGCGTGTTGCCCGTGCCGCTGAAATTAGCGTAACGGGATTGGTCGGGTTCGAGGAGGTAATAAATGGAATTATCCAGTCCGCGCAGGCTTAGGGTAGGCCCCGTGTGGTCCCCTTCGGTGGTGTGGTTGAAAACCACGTCGAGAATGACTTCAAGGCCTTCACGGTGCAACGCCTTGACCATGTCCCTAAACTCGTCCACCGTGCCGAGCCGGTCCCGCCGCGAGCTGTAGGCCTGATGAGGCGCGAAGAACGAAACCGGCGCATAGCCCCAATAGTTGACCTTTCCCGGCGGACAGTCCTGGGGATCGAACTGGAAAACCGGCAGCAACTCGACTGCCGTCACCCCGAGTTGTTTCAAATAGGGAATCTTCTCGATCAGGCCGGCATACGTTCCACGCAGGTTTTCCTTGAGGCCGGAGCTCGGATGCCGGGTGAAGCCGCGGACGTGCATCTCGTAGATGATGGTCCTGGAAGAGGGTCGTTTTAGCGGAGAGTCGCCTTCCCAATCGTAGGCGGAAGGATCCACCACCACGCTTTTCATGGCAATGGCGCAGTTGTCCCCCGGGTGGCGGGCGGCTTCGCGGGAATAGCCCGGAGGGACCACAATGCAGCGTCCATACGGGTCGAGCAGGACCTTGCCGGCATCGAAGCGCGCGCCGCTTGCGGGATTAAACTGGCCGCGCGCCCGGTAGCCGTAAAGCTGGCCCGGCTGTATTTCCGGGATGAAGGCGTGCCAATAGTGATAGCTTCGGCTGGTCGCGGGGTCCAACAGGATCACGCGGGACGGCCGCGGATCGTCCTCCCGTTCGAAGAGCAACAACTCTATCGCGGCGGCGTTGCGTGAGAAGACGCTGAAGTTAACGCCGCCATTGGTGATTGTCGCGCCGAGCGGCGAACTTTGTCCAGGAGTCACATTGGGGCGCATCGTCGTGTGGGAGATATATGACTTGTTTGCGCGGAGTGCCAACGGCTACTCGGGGCTATTCGTTTAGCCCTCAATGCAGGTATGCCGCCCAGTCGGAGTGCTCCGACTCCCAAATAGGCAAAGGAACATGCCGCGGCTTTTGTCGTCTCGCTGGAATCAATTCCAGATAGTCCGGCGCGGGCCTGTCCAGCTCCGGCTCAACCATTTCATGAGAAAGATCGTCGAGGGATTCAAGAACTGTATTTCGTTTCATAGATGATGGCCAGTTGAACTGTGTTCCCGTCTGTCATGGATGCGCCATTGATTATTTCGCTTTCTCCAGGGCGGCCACCTTGCCGAGCCGCCGCAGGTGTCTCTGAGCCTGGCTGAACTGCGCCGCGAGGAACGTTTGGACCAGGTCCCACGCGACGGCTGGGCCGACAGTCCGGCCGCCCATGCACATGACGTTCATGTGGTCGTCTTCAACTCCTTGCCGGGCGGAAAAGTGGTCATGGATGAGGGAGGCACAGATGCCTGGAATCTTGTTGGCGCAAACGGAAGCCCCCACGCCACTGCCGCAAATGGCGATGCCGCGTGTCACGTGGCCGGACGCCACGGCGTTGGCGAGCGGAGTCACGTAGTCCGGATAATCGTCGTCGGGTGTAAGTTTGTAGGCCCCGAAATCAACCACTTCGTGGCCCGCGCCGTGGAGTTGGGCAACCAACTCTTCTTTTAGACCGAAGCCCCCGTGGTCGGTGGCAATTCCGACTTTCATGATTCTCCTTTCACTAGCGCGTCGCTCTTGGAGGCAATCACGCCGAGCAATTCCTCCCAGGACTTCACGAAGGCCTTGGCGCCTTCGATCTGAAGCTGAGCCGCCAAGGCGCTAAACTTGACACCAGCCTCGCTGAACCGCGCCAACACCGTCTCCCAATCGCCACCGTCGGCGGGCATGATCGAGCTGAGTTCGCCGTGATCGGCCAGGGCCAGTAACGTGGCTTCCGGCATGGTGTTGACAGTGAACGGGGCGGCCAGCGCTTTGATATAGAGCACATCCGAAGCTTTAGGGTCCTTGACGCCAGTGCTGGCCCAAAGGAGTCGTTGCGGTCGGGCGCCCGCGTTAAATGCGCTCTGCCAGCGAGGCGAGCCCAGAAGCTGCCGGTAGGCTTTGTAAATGCGGTTGGCCATTGCGATCCCGAGCTGGTTGTTTAATTCCGCAGGGACTTTGCCGGCCACCGCGCCATCCCAACGGCTGACAAATACCGATGCGACCGAACCGACGTCCGGCTTGAGTCCCGCGGCGATACGCCGCTCGATGCCGCGCATGAAGGCGTCTGCCGCCGCGAGATATTGCTCGCGCGAAAACAGGAGCGTTACGTTAATGGGTATGCCGGCGAAGATGGCTTCTTCAATGGCTGGCAAGCCCTGTTTTGTGCCGGGGATCTTGATGAACACGTTGGGCCGGGCGGCACGGGTACGGAGTTCCTTGGCGGCCTTCAATGTGCTGGCGGCGTCGAATGCCAGGACGGGCGACACCTCCAGGGAAACCCATCCATCCATACCGTTGGTCTGGTCGTAGATGGGCCGGAAAAGATCCGCCGCCCGACAGATGTCCTCGAGCGCCAGCTCGAAAAACAGCGGTTCACCGGATTTCCCTTGGGCGAGCCGGTCCCGAATCGCCGCATCGTAAGCGGTGCTGTTCTTGATGGCGTGGTCGAAAATCGTCGGGTTAGAGGTCAGACCGGTGATGGAGAGCTCATCAATGTAGAGCTTGAGAGTTCCCGTGTTGAGCAAGTCGCGGGTGATGTTGTCGAGCCAGAGGCTCTGGCCGAGGTTGTGAAGTAGTTTGGTTGCTTTCATTTCAGTTCCTTTCTAGTTTCGCTTAGGTTCGGACTCTGGCCGAGGTTGTGCAGTAGTTTGGTCGCATTCATTTGTTTTGTCTAGTGTGGGTGGAGCGTTCGCTCAGGTTCGGTCATTAGCTTCCAGGTGGCCGCCAATGGGCGGCCAGGAATCAGGTCGGGCAAATCACAAGAGAGCAGGTCAAAGATGCGTTCGACCGTCACGTCCGCCGCCGGATAGGAGGCGAGGACTATCGGATCGAGGGCAAACTGTCCTTGCCGGGGGAGCACTGTGGTTACGCGGTTGCCCCAGGCCTTTTTGACGGCGGTCAGGATGCGCAACTTGTCGTCCACCAGCACATACAAGCGGCAATTGCTCAACGCGCTGCGCGTGGTCGTGCTCTACAACCGCCTGCGCGCGAATCCTAAGCTCGCACAACCGCCACGCACGTTTTTCTTCGCCGGCAAGGCGGCGCCCGCCTATCATCTGGCCAAGCTCATCATCAAATTCATCAACAACCTCGCAGAGATCATTGACGCGGACCCGGCGGTGCGAGGCCGGCTCAATGTGGTGTTCTTGCCGGAGTACTGCGTCAGTTTGGCCGAGCGGCTCCTCCCGGCCAGCGAAGTTTCGAATCAAATCTCAACCGCCGGTTACGAGGCCAGCGGCACCAGCAACATGAAATTCATGATGAACGGCGCCCTGACTATCGGTACCCGGGATGGCGCCACCATCGAAATGGTCCAGGAGGCCGGCGAGGAAAACTTTTTCCTTTTCGGATTGACGGCCGAACAGGTGGTCAATACCCGCGGCTGGTACAATCCGCGCTGGCATTACGAAAACGAACCGGAAACACGGCTGGCCTTGGATTTGATCTCGTCGAACCATTTCAGCCCAAGAGAGCAGGGCATTTTCTCCCCCATCCTGGATGCGCTCCTGGCGCACGGTGACTACTACATGCATCTGGCCGACTTGAAATCCCACCTCGAAGCCGATCAGCGTCTGGCGGGTTTGTACGGCCAACCCAACACATGGGCCGGAAAGGCGATCTTGAACGTGGCTGGTTCGGGGAAGTTTTCCAGCGACCGCACCATCGCCCAGTACGCCACCGAAATCTGGAAGGTGCAACCGTGCCCACTGTCATGAACAGTTCCTTCTTAGAACATCAAGTCGCGCTTCCGCCATTCAGGCCCGGCTGTCGCACCTCCGGTGTGCTGATGCATGTGACCTCGCTGCCGTCGCCTTACGGCATTGGGGATGTGGGGCCGGCCGCCTTCCAGTGGGTGGACCGGCTCCACGATGCCGGCCAGGGTTGGTGGCAGGCCCTGCCGTTGGGTCCCACCGGGTGTGGCAACTCGCCTTATTCGTGTTTGTCCTCTTTCGCCGGAAACGCGCTGTTGGTCAGCCCGGAACTTCTGATCGAAGACGGATTGCTCAGCCCAACCGATTGTGAATTAGGCCGGCGCCTCCCTAAGAGCGCGGTTGATTTTGACGCGGTAATCGCCTTCAAGCACCGGTTGCTCGACCAGACTTGGCGCAATTTCGACCCCTCCGCGCGCCCCGCGTTACGGGCGGACTTTGAGCAATTCTGTTCGGAAGAGACTCATTGGCTGGACGACTATGCTCTGTTCCGAGCGTTGAAGGCGCGCTTGGGAGGCGCGAACGTCCTCGACTGGCCGGACGACTTGCGCAGGCACAGTCCTTCGGCCATGGCGCGCGCGCGCCGCGACCTGGCCGACCAGATCAATGAAAGCCGGTTTGGGCAGTTCCTGCTGTCCCGCCAGGGGAACCGATTGAAGGAGTATGCCCATGACCGCTGCGTGCTCCTTATCGGGGATCTGCCTTTCTTCGTGTCGCTCGATTCGAGCGATGTTTGGGCCAATCCCCAGTGGTTCCAACTCGATGCCAATCTCCGGCCGCGATTGGTGGCCGGCGTGCCCCCGGATTATTTCAGTGCCGAAGGACAGCTCTGGGGCAACCCGGTGTATGACTGGGAAGCCCTTCGCCGATCGGGCTATCGTTGGTGCATTGACCGCCTGAAGTCTTTGCTGGTCCACGTGGATCTGATTCGGCTCGACCACTTCCGGGCGTTTTGCGCCGCCTGGCACGTTCCCGCGATGGCTGAAACCGCTCAACCTGGGCATTGGGTCCCAGGGCCCGGCGCTGCTTTCTTCGAGGCCGTCCAGGCGGAATTGGGCCACCTGCCTTTCATTGCGGAAGACCTCGGCATCATCACTCCCGATGTGGTTGCCCTTCGCGATAAGTTCGAGCTGCCCGGAATCCGAGTGTTCCAGTTCGGCTTCGATGGCAGTCCGCAGAATCCTCATCTCCCCCACAATTACGTCCCGAACACCGTCGCCTACACGGGAACGCACGACAATACCACCACTCGGGCCTGGTTTGAATCGCTGCCGGAAAATGTTCGCCAGGCCGCCAAAAGTTATGCGGTAAAGGCCGGCGGCGGGACTGGTGAAGTCGCCTGGGATTTCATCCGGTCGGTGTGGTCCTCGAAGTCAGGCCTCGCCATTGCTCCGCTGCAGGACTTGTTGAATCTGGGTGTGGAGGGCCGAATGAACGTGCCTGGCATCGCCGCCGGCAATTGGCGCTGGCGCTGCACCGAGCAAATGTTCAGGGCTCCGATCTTTGAGCGCTTGCGCAACTTGACCTTGGCGTGTGGCCGGGCCGTTGATCTGCCGAATGCCATTGCAAACCAAACCGTGAGGGCTCTGCCATGAGCAAATCCTCGCCCATGGTCTTCCTGGTGGATGTTGATGACACCCTGTTGGAGAACGATCGCATTCAAGCCGACCTTAAACATCACATCGAGCGCGAGTTCGGCGCCCAATGCCGGGACAGGTTCTGGGCGATCCAGGAGCAGCTATTTGAGGAATTGGGCTACTGCGATTATCTGGGGGCTTTCCAGCGCTTTCGCATTGAGCACCCCTACCAGCCCCACCTGGTAACGGCAGCCAGTGCTCGGCGGGATACCGCTGCTGGATATTCTGCAGGGCCTCCTCTTTGTGGATATAAATAAGGACGTGGCCTTGGACAGTCTCGAAAATGTCGGAGCGTTGGACCTTGCGCGGCTGGAACACGACATCGCCGTCCGTGAGGATGACCGTCCGGCCCCACTGGCGGAAACGTTCCAACACGTCGAGAGCGCCGGGGTAGAGCCGGTTGGCGAATGGGTAATCAAGCAGGAAGTTGGACGACCAGCTTGCAATCGCCAGACGCACGCGGGATTCCTACGAGCGGACTTACAAGCTCTTTGACGACCAGCATGCCGCCGGCTTGGCTTCGATGCTGGAGTTGTCGCGCACCAAGTTGGCGTTGGCCTCGGTTTCAGCCAACATCCCGGAACTCGAGCGCCAAATCGCCCTGAAGGAAAACGAGATTAACACGCTGCTGGGGCGCAATCCGGGGCCCATGCCTCGGACTTCGACCCTCCTGGCTCAAGGGCTGCCCTTGGAGATCCCGGTAGGCCTGCCTTCCGACCTCCTGGAGCGGCGGCCGGACATTCGGATGACTGAGGAGCAGGTCCGCGCCGCCAATGCGGAAATCGGCGTTGCCGTAGGAGACTTTTTTCCGCGCATCGGCCTGACGGCCTTCTACGGCGGCGTGAGCAGCGAACTGCATGATCTGACATCATCGGACGCAAACATGTGGTCAGTTGCCGCAAGCGCCGCCGGCCCATTGTTCACGGGAGGACGTTTGACGGGGCGCTACCGTCAGGCCAAAGCCGCCTGCGAGGAAGCAAAGCTTGAATACCAGGACACAGCTCTCGGCGCGTTCCGGGAGGTGTCCGACGCGCTCATATCCCACCGCAAATTTGACGAGGAGCGTGTTGAGCAAGCTGAGGCTGTCAACGCCGGGCGCGAGGCGGTGGCGGCGGCGACCGACCGCTACAAAGAAGGCCGGGCGAGCTATTACGAAGTTCTGGAGGCTCAACAGCAGCTCTTTCCCGCGGAGAACGCGCTGTCGCAGATCGAGGCTGGCCGCCGGCTTGCGGTCGTTCAACTTTACAAGGCCTTGGGCGGCGGCTGGTCGCTCAAAGACTCCGAGTGGCCTGGAACGAGCACACCGGTGTTATCCTCTCCTAAGGGCGGCAATGGAGGTCAATGATGGGGGCCGGCGATGTTGGCGCCATATCCTGTTAGCAAGAGCCATGTCTGCCAGAACCTCAAGTCGCATGGCTGGAACCTGGTCACCGTTGACATTATCGGAGAAATCGGAGAAATCGGAGGTTTGGAAGAAGCAAAGACGGGGCATCGGAGGCCGCAAAAGATGTCAAGACTATTTAGTTGCAACTATTTTAATAGGAGCGACCTACAACCTAACATGTGAACCGCGGACGGGTTGAAAACGAAGTAATACGGGTGATTTACTTAGGTTTGAATTAGCATGGCGCGGCGCGGCTGACGGGGATTTGGTGGATTGCTCTTGGTTTTCGACCGGATGAACAGGAGGGACAGGATGGGGCGCAGAGGGCGCGATTTGGGATTGGCTGGGGCCACGGGCGCGCTTGTGCTTGAAATTCCCGCCGGTTCTGCTTTGGTGAAAACCGGTTTGCAAAAAAACGATGTCATTCTGTCGGTTAACGGCGCCAAGACCGCGGAGGTCGCTGTTTTGCTTCGGCTCTTCCCGGACGCTGGCAACTGGCAAACCCTTTGGCTGGTTGTCTCCCGCAACCAGAAGGAAATCCATCTTTCTCTGACTCCTTGAACACCCCTGCGATGAGAAGTTCCACCCTCACTAACTATTCGGTGTTGCTCGCGCTTTTTGCCGGGGCGACTTGTCCGGCCCAAACTAATACCGGGGCGCCAACGACTGCCACCTCCGTTGCGCCCTCCTCCGCCTGGTCCGCAGCCTTGGACACAAATGGCCCGCTGCATGTGACGCCGATTCACACAAAGCATCCGGAAGTTTTCGCCGGCATCTCCGGTCCCGGCCACCCCATCGTTGGGGATGGCTATGGCGGCTACCGCACCGGCCGTGAAGGGACGATGTATCGCGGAACCGCTCCGGCCAAACCGGGCTGGCTGGAATTGGGTGATCGCGCCCGCGGCACTGCCGTAAGCAATGGGATCATACCGCCCTTGCGTCCCATCTGGGAATTGCACTTGCGCGACACCATTATCAACAAAGGCGGCGACGGCTTCTATTACATGACCGGTTCTTCCGGAGACAACATTTGGGATGTGACCTCCGGCATCGAACTGTGGCGCTCGAAGGATTTGAGAAAATGGGACTATGTTGGGTTGGTGTGGAGTTTCGTGAAGGACGCGACCTGGGAAAAAGGCGCGCGCTACGTTTGGGCGCCGGAGATTCATTACATCCGGGGCAACTACTATTTCGCCTACTGCGTTTCCGGCGGAGAGGGCGGCGGCACGGGCATCCTCAAGAGCGCCACCGGCAAACCCGAAGGTCCCTACGTTTATGCGCTGGCCAGCGGCGCCCGCATCGGAGGCGGCATAGACGCCACGCTGTTTGAGGACGACGACGGCTCGGTTTATTTCACCAGCGGCGGCGCCGGTTCGATTCGGAAAATGCTGCCGGACTTGAGCGGTTTCGAGGGCGAACCTCACAACATCGCCTACGAAAAACCTGCCGATGGAACCTGGACGCGCAACAGTATCGCGCAGGAGGGCGCGTCGCTTTTCAAACACAACGGGATTTACTATCTTGGCGGCGCGGGTTTCTACCAGAACCGCTACAGCAGCGTGGCAGCGATGTCCACCAATGTTTTTGGCCCTTACAAACACTGGGAAGAGGCCGTGCCGTGCGGGGGTGGCGGAAATTATTTCCAAGGCCCGGATGGCTTCTGGTATTGCACTTGTTTTGGCAACGACGACCAGTCGCCGTGGCGCGAGAAACCGGGCTTGGTGCGGATTGATTTCGAGGCGGACGGGCGCATCAAGATCGCGGACGAGCAGCCTGCCTTTATCCTGCGCTCCGGCGCGCCGACGCGCTGGCGCGCGGCCCTGAACCCTGCGCCGGCAACATCGCCATAAGATCCCAATCCTCAATAAGTTCATCCTATGGAAAGCCACTTGTCCCGACGTAAATTCATCAAAAAAACCACGCTGTTCACCGGAGCCTCCGTGAGTCTGCCGTTTCTGCCATCTTTGGCCGCGGACACCAACATGCCCGGCGCCGCACCCGCAGCCGCGCCGATTCCCGCGCCACCTGTTGCCGATGTGCTGACCCTCGACGCGTCGGGCCGCCCGCCGGCAGCCGGGTCGGAAGGATTTCACATGGGCACGGCGACCGCGCCCGGCGGGCATACCCTGACGTTGGACAGCCGCAGTTTGCTGCGTGACGGCCGGCCCTGGCTGCTCATCTCGGGTGAGTTTCATTATGCGCGATGCCCGGGATCGGAATGGCGTGACGAACTGCTCAAAATGAAGGCGGGCGGAGTCAGCGTCGTAGCGAGCTACATTTTTTGGATTCATCATGAGGAGGTCGAGGGCGCATGGGATTGGACCGGACGGCGCGACCTGCGGAAATTCCTGGAAACTCGCCAGGAAGCGGGCCTGAGCGCGCTGCTGCGGATTGGCCCGTGGTGTCATGGCGAAGTGCGCAACGGCGGCTTCCCCGCCTGGCTGCAAAAGATGGGCGACGACCAGGTGTTTGAATTGCGCCGGGACAATCCCGGCTATCTCGGTTACGTAACGAAGCTCTACGGGCAAATCGCCCAGCAGACGAAGGGACTTCTGTGGAAGGACGGCGGGCCGGTCATCGCCATTCAAATGGAAAATGAATACAGCGGGCCCACTCAGCATTTGATGACGCTGAAACAAATGGCCCGCGACGCAGGCATGGATGTGCCACTCTATACCTGCACCGGCTGGGGATCGGGCGGCGCGGCGCCTTTTGGCGAAATAGCGCCGTTTTCAGGCTCCTATGTGGATGGCTTCTGGGACCGCTCGGTGCGCGGAGGCGGTTATGGGGGCGTTCTCCGATTTTCCGGGGGGCGGGGGGGCGGCAATGAGGAGGCGGCGATGGGTATGCTCGGCGGCGATGGGGCCACGACGAACGCGGCCCCGGCAAGGCCGGTTGCCAGGGGTGTGTATCCCGTCTGCACCTGCGAACTTGGCGCCGGCATGATGCAGAGTTATCACCGCCGCGTTTTCATGCACCCGGAGGATACCGAATCTCTGGCGCTGGTCAAACTCGGTTCGGGAAAAAATCTCCTGGGTTTCTACATGTATCACGGCGGCGAAAATCCCGAAGGCAAACTGACCAACCTCAACGAGACGCAGGCGACCAATTACTGGAATGATCTGCCGGTCAAAAATTACGACTTCCAGGCTCCCATCGGCCAATACGGCCAGGAACGCGAGCATTACCACTTCTTGCGCCTCCTAGGTTTGTTTCTCAAGGACTTCGGACCCGGGCTTGCCGGCATGTTGTCGCGAACGCCCAATGGGCGAAGCTCGCTCAACTGGGCCGCGCGTTCCGATGGCGACAGCGGCTACCTTTTTGTGAGCCATTACCAGTATTTGTCGCCGCAACCGGACCGGGAACATGTCCAATTCCAGATCAAATTCAATGCGGGCGATGTCACCGTGCCATCGGAGCCGGTCACCATTCCTTACAACAGCCGCTTTTTATGGCCGCTGAACCTGGATCTCGGCGGAGTCAAGCTGGTGTGCGCCTCCGCCCAGCCCATCACCCAGCTCCAAGATGGGGCGACGCGTTACACCGTATTCCAACAAACGGCCGCGATACCCGCGGAATTCGTCATTGACGGGGCCACCGCCACGGTGGATGCTTCGACCGGGAAAACCACGAGCGAGAACTCGCGGATTCATGTGCGCAACGTCCAGCCCGGTCCGGGCGCGGCCATCCGGCTGCACGGAAAGGACGGAACAAGGCACGTCATCATTCTGCTCGACGAGGCGGCGGCGCGGGGTTTCTGGAAAGGCGACTGGGAGGGCCAGGAACGTCTGTTCCTGACGCGGGCGACTTTGCTGCTTGACGGATCCGCCTTGCGCCTGCGCGCGGAGAGCCATGAGGATCTTTCGGTCGGGATATTGCCCGCGCCGGCAAGTCTGACGGATGCGCACGGTGATGTGCCTGCGAAGGACGACGGCCTGTTTCGCCGTTTTTCGCCCCGGGTCGAACCGGCAGAGTTATTGCGCGCCACCATCGAACCAGCGCAACCCGCCGGCCCGACCCGCGCGATTCCGATTGCCCCGTCGGCACCCTCCCGGCGGCAGGGGATGGCGATGCAGCCGGAGGACGAGGATTTCGCGAAGGCAGCCGTTTGGCGGGTGAAACTTCCCGCCGGCGTTGACGCGAGCCGCGACCTCCGTTTGCGTGTGCGCTACACGGGAGACGTCATTCGCGCGTATCTCGGCAACAAATTGATGAACGATGATTTCTACAGTGGCCGGCCCTTTGAAATCGGCCTGCGCCGCCACGGCCCGGCCGTATATCAGGACGGACTTACGCTGAAAATTCTCCCGTTGCGTGAGGACGCGCCCATTTACCTGCCCGAACGTTCCCATCTCAAATTCGACGACACCCACGCCGCGCTTTCCCTCGACGGTGTTGATGTCATCGAGACGCATGAAGCGCGCCTGGGGGCGGGAAAATAATTATGATTCAACCCATTTGCGCCTGACCCCGTTGCCAGCAATCATGACCCGGAAATTACCTGAAATAATGACAACCAAAAACATCCATGAAAAATCACCTCTCCCGTCGCCAGTTCATTAAGAAATCCGCCCTGGTTGGCGGGGCGGGCATGAGCCTGCCGCTGATCACATCCTCCGCCCAGGAAACCAACGCGCCCGCCGCTGTTGCGACGGCCGTCCTGCCTCCCGCGCCGGCGCCGATTGCCGCCCCGCCGGGCTTTGGCGTCGCGCCCGGACCGTTTCAGCCAACCTGGGAATCGCTCTCCGCCGGCTACCAGGCGCCCGACTGGTTCCGGGATGCCAAGTTCGGCATCTGGGCGCCCTGGGGGCCGCAATGCCAGCCGGAAATGGGCGACTGGTATGCAAAGAACATGTATCAGTTCAACAGCGCGGACTACAAATTCCATGTTCAGAAATACGGCCACCCCTCGAAGTTTGGCTTCAAGGACGTAATCCATGAATGGAAAGCGGAGCAATGGGACCCCGAACACCTCATTTCGCTCTACAAGCGGGCCGGGGCGAAATACTTCTCGGCGATGGCCAACCACCATGACAACTTCGATATGTATGACTCGAGGTATCAGCCCTGGAACAGCGTCGCCTACGGGCCGAAGAAGGACATCGGCGGCGGCTGGGCCAAGGCGGCTCGCGCCGCCGGCCTGCGCTTTGCGGTCACTTGCCACGGGGACCGCGCCTGGAGTTGGTATCAGGAAGCGCAGGGTTCCGACCCCAGCGGCCCGCTGGCGGGCGTGCCTTACGACGGGAAAATGACCAAGGCGGACGGCAAGGGTCTCTGGTGGGAAGGACTGGATCCGCAGGACTTGTACGCGCAGTATCACCGGACCGGCTTTTACAGTTGGGAGCAGACCGGGAATCCGCCGCTGGACAAGGCCTTTGTTGAGAAATTCTTCAACCGCACGATTGATCTGATTGACAAGTACCACCCCGACCTGGTGTATTTCGATGACACGATCCTTCCGATTTATCCTTCAAGCGACATCGGTCTGCGGATCGCCGCCTATCTCTACAACACGGACCTGGCGCGAAACGGCAAAGTGGAGGCGGTGATGACGGGCAAGGGACTGAATGCCCAGCAACGCCGCGCCTTGCTGCTCGATGTCGAGCGCGGCGTCACCTACGGCGGGGAAACCCTACCCTGGCAAACGGACACCTGCATCGGCTCCTGGCATTACGAGCGCAGCGTATTCGACCAGCACAAATACAAGACCGCCCAACAGGTCTCGCAGATGCTGGTGGATATCGTGAGCAAAAATGGCAATCTTCAACTGAGCATTCCGCTGCCCGGCCGTGGCGTTCCGGACGCGGACGAGCTGAAATTCCTGGAAGAATTCACGGCCTGGATGGACATCAACAGCGAAGGCATCTACGCAACCCGTCCGTGGAAGGTCTATGGCGAAGGCCCGTCCGTGTCCTCCCAGGCCCCGAGGGGCCAGTTCGGCGGCGCGCGCGATGTGCGGCCCTATACCGCCGAGGACATGCGTTTCACGATGAAGGGCGACACCCTCTACGCCTTCATCATGGTCTGGCCCGGGACGAAGAGCACAGTGGTCAAGAGAATGGCCGCCAACTCGCCGCAAATCGGCGAACGCAAAGTCGCCGATGTTTCGCTGCTCGGCCACGGTGGCAAAATTGAGTGGACACAGGACGAGCAAGGACTGAGCGTGAAGCTCCCCGACCAGCCGCTCTGCGCCAGCGCCGTCACACTGAAAATCAAAGGAGTCCTGCCCGCTTGATGATGCAGACTTGGCGTTATCAGCCCATGAATGGGCCCCGCAAAAAAATCACAGCCGCCCTGCGACCGATTTTGTCCGCCGGCCTCGCGGTGTTGGCTGGGGCGGCCCTGTCCGCCCCCGTGGCGGAGAATCCTGTTTTTCCCCGTCCGACCATCGTGCCCGTCCCGGCGGCGGTGGCGGGCGTCACACAGGCCGTTCCCGTGGCGCGCGGCAATTGGAAGACGATTGCCAATCCCCAAGGCGAATTCTGGTCTGAATCCGCCGATCTTTCCACTTGGCGCGACATGTCGGCGGGCGGTCGTCGCGGCGGCGGTTTTGGGGGCGGGCGCGGCGGTGGCGGGAGCCAGCCGGCCTATCGGACGCAACTGGCGATTCCGGCGGACTACGCGGGACATCGCGTGGTGCTGCGCTTCGACGGCGTTTCCAATGGCGCGAAAGTCTGGGTCAACGGCCGTTTCGTGCGCGACCATTGGGGGTCCTTCATGCCGTTCACTTGCGACATTACGGACTTGGTCGAGCCTGGCAAAACGGCGAGCCTGACGGTGGGCGTTGACGACAGCCGGACTGGTCTTGCCCAGTACGTGAGGGCCGGGGGTCTCCAGCGCGACGTGAAGTTGTTGGCCGAACCGCTGGATTACCTGACGCGATTTCACATTGACACGGATTTGGACGCGCAATACCGCGACGCCATCCTCAAGGTCTGGCTGCGCATGGAATTCCACGGCGGCGATAACTGTCAAGTCAAGCTGAGGCTCAAAGACGCCCCGGGGCGGCTGGTGGATCTCAAGCCCGCGGTCATCAATCTGTCGCGCGCAACGCCCGAACAGGTCACCGGGGTTGCTGTGACCGCCCCGCTCAAATGGGATGCGGAGCACCCGAATCTTTACACGCTCGAAGTGACCGTCCTTGGCCCGGACGGCGGAGCGACGCAGACACTTTCACGCAAATTCGGGTTCATTAAGACTGAGCGCGTTGGCCGGCGGGTGCTGGTCAACGGCCGGGAAATCAAGCTGCGCGGCGTGTGGGGCGGCAACAGCGTCCAGGATTTGGCCGCCGCCAATGTCAACCACACCCGGCAGAAATGGGTGACGGAGGATTTTCTCGAGCAATGCGACCAGCTTGGCGTGTATGTCACGGACGAGAACCCGGTTGATTTCTCAAGAAATCCGGTGGCGGACGATCCGCAGTTTCTCCCGCAATACCTGGGCTTGATGGCGGACCTGGTCGAGCGCGACCGGGACCATCCTTCGGTCATCATGTGGGGCCTGGATAATGAATCCGATTATGGCCAGAACGTCGGCCCCACCTTTCGTTATGTTCACGCCGAAGACCCGCGCCGCACCGCCATGTTCAGTTGGTCGCACCGCGTGCCGGACGACCAGGAACTGCCCTACGATGTTTTCAGTTTCCATTACCCTCCGTTCAACGGCGACCTGGGCTCCTACGGCAATTCCGCCTTCAACGATCCTTCGCTGGTTTTGCATCGCCGGCCGCAGCCGCAGATTCCCGTGCTGGCCGACGAATACGCGCATCTGCCCGGGGAGCAATGGCACGATTGGCGGCCCCCGGTCACGCGCGGCTCGCAGATTCTGTGGAGCGACACGCCGACAGGGCCGTACCACGCCTTCACCAACCACGCCACGACCCCGACGAACATGATGACCCTGGACGGCACCTTTTGGGTGGAGGACGGCGTGCCTTACATGGTTTTTTGCAATGAATGGGTGCAAATCTCCGACGGCACGGTTGAATACATCCCGCTCAAGGACGATCTGTCCGAAGCAATGGGCGCGCCGACGAGGATGTTCCGCGGCAGTTCGGCCAAGTGGAGCGAGTTGATTGAGGCGGGCGGACATGTCACCGACGGCCCCTATGTGTGGAAGGGCAAGACTGGCAAACTCTACGTCATTTGGTCCAGCCGCGCCCACGATCAAACATACGAATTGGGCGTCGCCATTTCGGATTCCGGCAAACTGGCCGGCCCCTGGCGGCAGGAGGATGCTCCGCTCTACGCCAGCAACGGCGGCCACGGCATGATCTTCAATTCCTTTGACGGCAGGTTGATGCTGGTTCTGCACGCGCCCGACGGTTGCGGCCCGCAGCCGCACCTCTTCGAGATTGAGGACGCCGGCGAGACGCTGCGAATCGTCAAGGAATTCACCGGCGCCGAACCGGGAACCAGTCAATGATCGCAACTGAATGCAAACCAGGACGGAACTTTCCAGCGCGGCTCCAATGAAGGGGCGGCGTTGGCCGCAAGAAATACAACAATCCATCAAACACCCATCCCAATGAGTCCTATGAGACAATCAATAAAACTGTTTGCCCTGATCTTGGCCGTCATCGGCCCATCGTTGCCTGCCGCCGACAAGACCCTGATAGATTACTTTCTTCCCACGCCGATTCACGGTTCGCTGACCACGAACGCGTGGGGCGCCGCCAACGTGCTTCCCCGGGACCCGCAGAACGGCCTCGAAGACCCAACGGTCAAACAGTGGTATTATTGGGACGGGCAGATCATCAAGGCGCCCGATGGCAAATATCACATGTTCGCCAGTCGCTGGAATCAAGCCCTGGGCCATAAGGGTTGGGGCACCTCTCTGGCGGTGCATGCCGTCGCGGATGACCCGCTTGGGCCATACGTTGACAAGGGTGTTTGCTGGCCCGACAGCATGGGCGGCAGAGGGCACAATGTGACGGCGCTGGTTCTGCCCAACGGCGAGGGCTATGCTGTCATCGTCAGCGAGACCCGGCCGGGCGCCGTGTTTGTTTCCAAGTCTTTGGACGGGCCTTGGACCATGAAAGGCCTTCTCACGGTGGAAGGCCAGCCGAACTGGCGCGCTTCCAATGTGAGCATCCTGATTCGGCCGGATGGCGACTATATGATTGTCCCGCGGAATGGCCAAGTCATGATCAGCAAAGCCACCAACGGCGTCTGTGGACCTTACAGAATAATGGGGCCGGCCTATCCAAGGGGCATCCCCAATCTCGAAGACCCCGTCGTCTGGCACAGTGGCAACCTCTACCACATCGTCGTCAATTCCTGGAGCACCCGGGTGGCCTACCACCTCACCTCCAAGGACGGCCTGACCAACTGGGTTAATCGCGGGGTGGCCTATGACCCAAGGAAGGATTTTGTCCGTTATACCGATGGCACCGTCAATCATTGGAATAAGATGGAGCGCCCCGGCGTGTTCCTCGAGAACGGCCATGTCAAGTTCTTCACCCTGGCGGCCATAGATGTCGAAAAAAATGACGACCGGGGAAACGACAACCACGGCAGCAAGGTCGTAGTGATTCCCTTCGATGGCGAGGCGTTTGACCGAGACATGGCAAAAATCAGCGCCGCGGAAGAGGCCGCCGCGGCGGCAGCGGCGACTGGGCAGCCCAAATAATGAGTGACCCGGGCGGGCAGGGCATTTTGGGACGCCAAACCCTCTGACAATAAAAACAGGCGAACATGAAATCCGTTCTACGCTCCACACCCCTGCTGATCTGGCTTCTTCTTTTTGGCTGTGCCAATCCCAGGCCTGCCACACCTTCCGCGCCCTCCGCGACACCCGCGGTCGGCACGCCCCCGGCGCCAGCGGCCACCGCCAATTCACGCGAGCGGCTCCCGCTTGACCTCGGCTGGTCGTTCCATAGCAGCCCTCAACCCGGCGATTATTTTCCTGGCTCTGGCCATCAACATTGGCTTCGCCAAGGACGAACGGACGGAGACGCCGCGAGAGTACTCATCGTTGAGTTTACGAGAAGCAGCCCGGCGGAAGAGCTTTGAGAACCGAATCACTGGCCGCCACTTCCATTGTCGCGTCAAATACCAGGGCAGTCGGATTCGGTGAGAGCGCTCAAAATGGAGAATAAAATGGGCGATTTCGTGCAAGATGGTGAAGGCATGGTCGCTCCTGGATTTGTTGGCATTAACGACAATCGTACGCGATGCCTTGCTGGGGTCGAGAAATCCGGGGACCGTGGCGGGAAGATCGCTGACGTATTTAATTCGCAAGCCGTGATAATGGGCCAGTGCTCGGACGGTCAGTTTTGTTTTCGGCGTCATTTGGTCTCCTTCGTATGTTGATTCGCAAAGCGCTGGGCCACCTTTTGCACTTTCGCCATTTCCGCCTCGGTGAGAGGTGCAAGAGTCCGCATTAGCAGACGCGCGCCAGTTATTTGGACGAACTTTGCGGCAACGCCGTCATGCCTTCCTGCCGCGTCAAAAAGCGCTCCGCGAGGCTGAATGTCGAGAACTTCTTCAAATTTAGCGATGGTTTCATTGCCTGGCAGACCGCGCTCCTGGTTGAAAAGGCGGGACAAATAAGCAGGCGAGACGCCAGCCTTGTCGGCCAGTTGGCGCAAAGTTAAGCCCTGCCCGTGCATCGCGTCTTTAAGCGTGCGGATGAACCGGCCAGGGGCGGCGGTTGCTTTTTGTGCTTTCATCAGGGGGAAATTTACCAAATGTTCCCTGATAGTCAACAGAAAATGTGAAAAATGGCCAAAAAGCCACTTGTTGGGTGTTGACTGTAAGGCAATGAAGATTAAGATGACTGCGATGATACGAATTAAACACGGTGTCAAAGAATTGCGATCCGAAAGGAAAATGTCGAAATCGGCGTTGGCGCGGAGGATCGGTGTGGCCCGTTCGTACATGACGAAATTGGAAAACGAGGAGCTTGAGCCGAGCGGTTTGGCGATGCTGCGTATCGCCCATGTTTTGGAGCGGCCGGTGGGGGACATTTTCAAATTGAGGGAGGTGCCCAGCGGAAAAGCGAATTTTCAGCCCATTTCCCGACGCGCATCCGTCCGCGCCGGTGAATCGAACAACATGGCGGAACAACAGCAAATAACATCAAGGAAAAAATATGATTGTAATGTTTGAAGTACACAAACAGACCTACGGCCGGTGGCCGGCCAAAAATGGCAAGCCTGCCGGCGAGTCCTTCGACCTGGACCTCATTGACATGAGCCTCCCGGCGGAACATGCCTACCGGGGCACTCTGCCCTACCGGCTGTCGCCTGAGGAGAAAGACAAGTACTGGGGCAAGGTCGAACGGAAAAACATTCAGGTGGCGATTCACGAAATCCAGAACACTCCGCGCGGCCCGGTGCTCCGGGGCGCCATCAT
>Ga0187862_10001416_pt1 | contig 25541 bp, 34 predicted proteins | sample June2016WEW_10_1_FD_133003 | JGI IMG/M metagenome (GOLD analysis project Ga0187862, IMG submission 133003) | Peatland microbial communities from SPRUCE experiment site at the Marcell Experimental Forest, Minnesota, USA - June2016WEW_10_150 | ecosystem: Environmental > Terrestrial > Soil >...
AAGGTTCAGGGTCAACGGGGTCGAGTTCGGCCCCTTCAAGTCGCAGACGGTCGAACTTCCGACATACGCCGCAGTCTCGATTTTAACCAGGGGCCTCGGAGAGGTCGCCTGATTGGCAGACACTATCCTCGAATACCTGAAGAAGGCGCTCGATTCGGAGATAGAGGCAGCTGCCGTGCTCCCGCTCCCCGGCGACTTCTATTCGAAAATCTCAATCTACAGCCAGAAGCTCAGGAGGTCCGCAGGCTCGAGCACTTCCGAGGTAGCCAACCGGCTGATCGCCAAGCAAGCCACAATGATCGATTCTATGGTGAGGCAACTCTTGACCGTCAGGGCGAACAAGACCACCCAACAGCTCGCGCTCCTGCAGCTCCTTCCCGAGGAGCGCTATATCTGCAACGCCCGGGAGAAGTCCCAGAGGAGGTTCGAGACCTTCGTTGGGGCCGTCTCGGGGGGTCAACCTTCATTCATCGAATTCGCTCACAAAAGCGAGACTGAAAGGATCATCAATGTGAGGTTCATGAAACACGTCGACGAACTGATCGGCCTGGACCAGAGGCGCTACGGCCCCTTTGAGGTCGAAGACGTCGCTTCGCTGCCCGCTGCCAACGCTGGCATACTGATAGCTGGTGGATACGCCGTGGAGATCCGCACTAGAGACGGAACTTAGGAGTAGCTACGCCAGGTGTGGTTGCACTTCACACACCTGTAGAACTGGGTAGGGGGTTCGTCTCCACTTCTCGTCTGCAAGAACCACCACATAGCTTCGTTGTTGCCGCACTTCGGGCATTCGATCTTGGTGGTCGGGAGGGACGTCAACTTGTTCTCTTTGTCGCCGACGACCTTGATCGGGGCAACATTCGCGAGCTCCTCCTCCGTTGTCTGCGTCACGGTCTTCCCTGCCTTGTTGGAATATCCACAGTTGTCACATAGGTAGGTTATCGATACTTCATGGGGACCTTTGACCTGCTTCAGTTTCAGACGCGTACCGCACTTCGGGCAGAACTTCAGCCGGACCCACCGCCGAGCGCCTTCTGTACGCCTGCGAGGAGCTCTTGGGTTGTCTGGATCGCCCTTTCGACGCTATTGGAGAACGCTTTCTCTGGCTTTATTCGCTGCGCCCTCACCCTAAGGACAAGCTTCTTGACAAGCGGATGAGGAGGGAGCACTCCAGCGAAGGTGACATTCTTCTCCTCGAGGAGTTCATAATGGACGATTTCGGCCAAAGAGTAGTCCTCTCCCGTAATCTCCACAGTAAGGCCCTTCTCATCTTCTGTGGTAGCCTGAATCTGCAATTTCCTAACGTGCCCTCGAAGTCTTGTTAATAAGCTCACGGTCGAATCGGGGTCGTTCCGAAGTCGGCGGCCAGCTTCCGGTCCTCGACATTTCCACATTCGTCACACTTAGCCTTGTTCCTTGCCCCTCTAAGCAGGGGCTTCCCGCAGTTCCCGCACAGGGCGTGGACGACTCCCATGTCTTCCTCGTCGATTGAAAGGTGGATCATCCCGTTGACGAGGCTGAAGACCCTGCACCTGACGATGTCCCCGAGCTTTACCGGCGGTCCCATCCTGACCCCCCTGCCTCCCCCGAACCCCCGGAGCGAAAGTGTACCCGAGAAGTCCTTGTCCATGCGTGTCCCATTGACATAGTAGATCTTGAGACCGGCTGAGTTGGATTGCGCGACCTCGACCTGACCTGTCACCCAGTCCTCGACCCTGACCATGGAGGCCTCCACGGCGGGCTTCACAGATATCTCCATGCTCTTCATGTCCTTCTCGACGCCTCCGACGACGAGAGCCCGTATTAGGCCAGTGTCGTCATAGGTGTGCCTCCCGGGCAGGAACTCCTCCGAGATGGCGACCTTGTCGCCCGGCAGAACCCTCTTTGCCTTTGTCTCTCTCATCGCCTCACCAGTCCAGAGGTCAGTTCTATCCATTTCGGCCTCTGCAGGAATTCACCTATCTCCCTTCCCTCGATCAAGGCAACCAGGGCATCTGCCTGCGGGATCGAAAGGACGGGCCTGTCGAAGCTGAAGCCGTCGATTGATATCCTCGGGCACGCCGTCTGTATGAACGTTTCTATCTCACGATGGGGCGCCAGCCGCTCCGGTGTCACATCTCTCAGCGCGATTTGTATTACCTTCCTATCGTTCATCTCGAGTCTCTTGGATATCCACCTGCTCCTGTCCAGCATCTTCTGGCCTTCCTTCAGCCCAGTGATCACTCCAATGATCCTTGCGTCGAGGGCCTTGTAGACAGCGAGCACCGCTCGCTTCCGCCGCTCCTCCGCCGCGGCCCTCATATCGATTACCTCGTTCACGTAAGGATCCAGCATGAAGGTCGGCTTAGCCGTCGCGAGAGCTAGGCCGACGGCGTGAAACTCGCTCTCGCCGAGGAAGACGAACGCATCAACTTCATTACTCAGAGGTTGCGAAGTTGAGAAGTCGCAGCCGAAGATCTGGCCTTCCATCATCAGGTTGTTCTGTTTCCCTACGCGGACACTGAACCCCTTCCGTTCGAGACTCCTCTTGACGGGTCCGAGCTGGTGCAGGTGCTGGCTGAACGTCGCCAGACCAAGCCTCTTGTAGGGAGTCAGCATCGGGACGGCTGTCTCCACGACCTCGTCGAACTCCACATCATCTACTGCATCTATAAGGTAAGTGTAGTCTCCGACGGCCTCGACTGCCGCGTTGTGGCCTATATGCAGGGCGAGGTCGGCGTGCAGCTTCTCCACTTCGTTGTCGGCTGTGTCACAAATCCCGAAACAACTATCACCAGCGAGGATGCAAGTCACGCCGTACTTCTCTCTGACCCGTTCCATCATATCCTTGGTCTGCCTGAGGAGGCCTCCCGGGGCATTTACAACTACCACTGAAGGCCGCTTCGCTTCGATTATCTCGAAGACCTTGGCCTCGTCGATCCTGACGGTCAACTGGCGATCTTCTTCTCTAGCTGGATTATCTTCGAATGCGTTTTCATGGGAAGCTTCGCTGACGCCGCCTTCATGGCTTCCTTCCCCTTCTCTAAGTTCTCAGACTTCACGCTGAGTTCGAGTATTGTACTTCCGATCTCCACCCTTGCCGCGAGCCCGATCGGCTTCCCGAAGGCCTTCCGCATCCCCTCCTGGAGTCTGTCTGCGCCTGCGGTCGCAATCATCTTGTTCTCCCTGAGGATGATGTGGGGATAGGTCTTCACGAGGAGATGGTAACTCTCCTCACCAATTAACGCCATCTTCTTGTTGGCTGCTACTCTTGCAGCCTCTAAGGCGTTGTGCCTGATCTGGACCCTGCCCTCGGATATCAGCCTAAGCATGAAGTCGTAGTCAGGACTGGCCTTTCCAGTCGTGAACCTGGCTACCTTCGGGTTTGGGGCCCCAGGGGCAAACTTCTTGCTGGTATATGCCATCCCGCGGATCGTCCGGTAATTCTTGCCGTGCAAATCTACTCAGTTGGAATTGCCTCGCCGCTTTCCACCCCTAATTAATCTTCACGCTTAATACCGCGGCCCGAGATCGCGGATTCCAGTGCCTTTCACCCTCCCGAGGCGTTTCATTGACTCTGGCGAGGTTGCCCTGGTGCTCGCCTTCGGAAGACTCTCGGTCCTGGAGGCTTGTTCGGTGCTCGAAGGGTCGGTCCTGAGAGTAGACGCTCCCTGCGAACGGGTTTCAGTCCTGGAGGTCAGGCGGCCAGGTTCGGAACTGCTCCTGGAGCTTGCTGGGGTTCACAAGGTCGCCCCCTTGATGGCCGTCTCTGACGGAGCTTCGACGGCGATGGCCAAGCTGGTGGAGAAGGTCACGGAACACCTCCACGACAAGGTGACCCTATGCGTCAGCGGTTACGATGTCGACGAAGACGACTACGAAACAATCGTCAGGGCGCTCCTCGACGAGGTCAAGAGGGCCGGGTTCAACAAGGCTCATCTCCTGAGGCCCAACAACAATGAGCTGCTTGCGGAGCAGGTACGGTTGAGGTCCGCCCTCGACGTCGTCGCGTTCCCCTACCGCGGAGGCATCGGGCTAGGGCCGACCGTATGGGTCCCTGATTCCGCATCGATGCGCGAACGTGGGACGCAGAGGCCGACGCCGCACTCCGACATCTCTATGTCCCCAAGGCTTGCCCGAGTGCTGCTCAACTTGTCGGGCCTCAGGAAAGGCCAAACGGTTCTGGACCCCTTCTGTGGCTCGGGAACCATCCTGGCCGAGGCTTTCACTAATTCGATGCGTTGTCTGGGCCTAGACACCAAGACCAACCGCGTGAGGGACGCCAGAGAGAATCTCGGATGGCTGGTAGGCAGCGTCAAGGACAAGGGCTACGACATCAGGGTGGGAGATGCCAGAGAGCTCCCCCGCATGCTTCGGAGGTCGAAGGTCGATGCCGTGGTCACCGAGCCGTTGCTCCTCCCGAGAATTGAAGCCAGGCCCAAGACCAGCACCGCAACCGACTTAATCAACCAGGCAGGCGAGGTCTACGGCGACGCCCTTGCGTCGATGGCCGAGGTCCTCCAGCCAGGGGGCAGGATTGTCGTGGTCGTGCCTGTGATACAGACGATGGACGGCGAAGAGGTCTCCATGACCCTCGAAGGACGGCAGCTGGGGCTCAAGCTCTTTCAACCCGGGCCGGTCGGCTTCCAGTATCCTGTGCGGCTGTCGTTCGAGAGCACACGCTGGGTGAAGAGGGCGGTCTACGTCTTCGAGTTGAGGTCGTAAGAGTCCAGGACCGATAAGGCCTTCCGAAATACCCCTGTCATAAGATTCAACTGCGCGTCAGTGAGGTTCGAAGTGGTTGCAATCCTCCTTCCCACCTCAAAGAGACTCTTGATCCTGTGCGGGGGCATCTTGGAGGCGACCGAGAGTTCGTAGAGACTCTCCGCGAAGACCTCCCTCGCCTTCCGACTTTGGACCCTGCCTCTACCTCCCTCTCCTCTAGAGGCCATGTAGAGGACTATCGCTACCGCGTGGCCAAGATTCAGAGCTCTGTAGGCAGGAGTCGTGTCTATCGTCGTGGTCACATCGCACATTCTGATTTCTTCGTTGGTAAGCCCGGTCGTGTCCCTGCCAAAGACGAGGGACGATGTTCGCGACAACGACAACAGGACATGCAGCCGGTCTGGGCCAAGCGTCCTCCTGATTACATTCGATTTCTTCGAGGCCCTCACGGCGGTCGTAGCGACTAGGAGCTCATTCTCTTCCCTTACCTTCTCGAATGTGGTGACTATGGCCCTGTCGAGTACGTCCGAGGCGTGAGACGCATAGACGGCGGCGACCGAAATGTCTACCTTGGGCTTCACCAGGTAGAGCTTCTTGATCCCGAAGTTCTTCACTAGCCTTGCAGTGTGTCCGACGTTGACGGGGTACTTCGGCTCGACGAGCGTTACGGACGTGCCATCCGGAATCAAGCGATGTTCGACGGGCGCCTGGCCTCCTCTCGTTCTTAAGTCAAAATCAGTCATCATCGCATGCTCTACGCCCTCGCCCGCATTCTCCTAACGAACTCCCGTCAGAATCTGCTGTCATCAGTGGAGTCACGCTGCCTTGCCACAAATCTCCAAGACCTCCTCCGGCGTAAGCGAGTATACGCGCCTCTTGCCATAGTTGGTTTTGGGTCGGGCCATCCCGAGTTTGGCCATCGCAGATACGGCCTCCCTCCTCCTCAGGGAGAAGAGCCGTTTGACCCTCGAGATTCCGATGCCTGTCATTCTCCTCTTCGGCTTCACGGCGACTAGGAGCGAGTTGACCCTTGGCGGCGGCGAGAACGATTCCCTGCCCACTCTCATTAGCACCTTGACCTCGGACGAGATTTGTGCGATGGCAGAAATCGCTCGATAGTCCCTCGTCCCCGGCGTCGCCAGAATCTTGTTTACGAAGTCTTCTTGAAGGAGCACCACGGCTCTACTGTATTCGAGCTGGCTGATCCACTCGACGAAGGTCGCCGACCTCGAGTACGGCAGGCTCGAGACTAGGACGTCGAAGCGCGGCGTCTCTTTGAAGGCGTCACCCAGATGGACGACAGCCCTCGCAATGTCCAACTCCTCGAGCGTGGCGGCGAGGTTCGCCCTGTCAACTTCATACGCTTCGAGGTTCGCGCCCAGATGCACGAGCTCCCTGGTGAGGACGCCCCTTCCCGTCCCTATCTCCAGAATTCGTTCATCAGGCTGGATTTTTGCGCTCGCTACAATCTCACTTACGACCCGTTGGTCTGTAAGATAGTGCTGGCCCAGTCTCTGTCTGCTCATTTCTTCACGAAGAGAGCGATGTGAGATTCGCCAGCGAGCTCCTCCACTATCCTCTTGACGATCATTTTGGCAGGGTCCCTGATCCCAACCCTTTCCTGTATGTCGCTGAAGCTAGTGAAGGGCTGCTTCTCCCTCATCTCTACTATCTCCTTCATGAACGTCTTACCGATGCCCGGGATTAACTCCAGCCCGTGTAGCCTCGGTGTGAGCGGCTGCAGCTCATTGAAATAGGCCACGTACTTCGCTTCGTCCTCCTTCACGATGTTCTCCACGACTGAGGGAAGCGAAGTCTTCGCCTCCGGAGTGAGCTCTTCGTACGCCAGCTTGCCCAGGACGCTGACCACCTTCTCTCGCCCTTCCTTTCCTATCTTGACCCTTTCTCCCAAATCGAAACTCTGGTTCTCCATCGCGAGCAGCTCGAGCAGCGTCAGTCTCTCCTCCCCGATCGCTTCGACCATAGGTCCCTCTCTCCCCTTAATCACCTCGGACTGTCCTCTAGGCAGAAAGTCCAATACCCTGGCGAATTCTTCATATTTCTTGTCAGCTAATGACATATCCCGGAACAACCATCTCTGCAAGAATCCTAGTTGGAGCGGGACTCCTCCGCGTGCAGCATTGTACGTGCTTTCAAGCGATGTCCCCTTGGCTACCTGACTGCTTTAGGCCTCCACTAGCTATTTAATGCTTGGGAGTTTGCGGCCTACTTCAGTATCTTGATAGTTCTGTAACACACGAACAGCTGTTCCATCTGCGATAGTATTTTCTTCGGTTCGTTCCTTTTCCGATTTTGTCGGCGTCATAGTGTTGTAACGGAATTGCTCTCTTTAAGAGCCTTTTGATTTAATCGTCAGGATTCTGCCTTCTTTTCGCGTTTGCGAGCGTATTTTATCTATTACAAACGTCATTTCTCGTGAGCGCATTCAGTCCCGTAGCGTAGCGGAGGGCTCAGTAAGCGAACGTCAGTTCTTGGATTGACTCTGCAAGCGCGCGCTATCTACTCTGTGCTAGTGGGTTCTTGGCGCATCGGTCTGACGTCTGACATCAAGTAAGTCAGTTCTTTCTTGCACTTGGGACAGGTCGCTTTGAACGGGGGTGAGTTCGGCACAATGGTGGTCATTCGTTCCCAGAATGGGATGGGTCTGGTTCCTCCCTTCAATGCTATTTGTGTGAGGTTGATGTTAGCGAAGCAGTTTCGGCAGACGACGCCGTTGTGCTCGGTGAGGTATCCTTCAATGAGTTCTGTAATGACGTCGTTCTTCTTTCGGCCTCCTAGTTCTTCCAAAACGGTGATGCTGAATCTTTTCCAAGTCTCGTCTGGAATGGTGATGGTGGTTGTGACCACATCAGATAGTGAATTTGGATTTCACTTAAGCATTATCCCTTTGGACGGATAGGTTTATATGCAATCATCCATATGGATACATGGATAGACACACCTTGAGTCGTCTGGCTCTGATGGTTCCTGAATCCGAGTATCGGGGTTACAAGCTTTCTGTGAAGCTTGGCCAGATTCTGAAACGTATCCTTGCTCCAAACGTGTTTCGTGACATTCAGGAGTGCGAGGATGGTTTCGTCACCGTCAATTTTGAAGATGGGTGTCGTGGGTCGAGTCGTTACGGTTGTGGTAGCAGGAGTTGTCCTTGCTGTCGGTCCGTTCGGCATAAGGTCCAATGGATGAAGGACACTGAGGACGTGTTCCGTTTCTACCAGGCTTCGGGCTTCAGGGTATCTTTCATGCGCATTGTTGCGACTTTTCCTGATTATCTCTGGAAGGACGCTTTTGCCATGCCTGAGAAGGAGCTTCGTGCGATGCTGATTAGGACGCTTGACCATCTGTATTCCGATGGTGGTCGCTATCAGCTGTTTTTTCAGATGGCGAACCACTACTGGAAGACAAAGACTCCATTTTCTGGTCCCTATCCCCACTTGGATTGCAATCTGTTCAACATCGCGTATGACCGTCTGACCGGGCGCTATGTTACGATCCAGTTATTCGCTGACACGGAGTTGGCTCGGAAGTATTGGTTTGAAGAGATACAATCTCACTTCGTCGGGTTTCATTCTCCCGATGTCAACATCAATTTCAAGGGGCCGAGGCACGGTTGGAAGAAGGTTGCTCAGGCCATCAAGTACTCGATTCGTCCTCCTGTCCGGGATGTCTTAGATTACCTGAAGGGTCATGACCTTCCGAAGGACGTTGAATGGAACTGGGTGTCTCAGCTTCTTAATCCTAGACGGAAGCGTCAGTCTTACGTTTGGGGCGGATGCTTCTCCAATGCTGTTCGAAAGCGTGCTCAGTTAGCTGTGGGTTTTCAGCTTCGCTCTCGTCGCGAGTTTGAGCGCGAACTGAAGCAAGTTTTCTGCGAGCATGGTTATCCTGGGGTCCGGGATTTCTCGGAGTGTATGACCCGGCAGGAGGTAAAGGAGTCTGGTTTGAAGGTGATTCGGACTTTGGATGACCCTCCGCCTTGGGAGATTAGTCTGGTATGAATGTTGAGTTGCCTAAGAAGTTCCAGTTGAAGGCGTCTGTTGATGGTAGGTGGCTTCTTGTGATTCCTGACAATTCGTTAGACTGGAAGGCGATAGCTGACATGAGCCTAGTCAAGGAGGCTCAGAGGCTGCCCAACTTTTCGGCGTATGCTTACGTTGTAGAGGAGAAGAAAGCTTGGTTGACAAAGACGAAGTGAAGGAACGCGCGGTGGTGCGGAGGATAGGGACTCGAAGGCGAAAACAGGACGCTTATCAGGAGTCCCTTTCCAAACGTAGGAAGGCCGAGCATGAGAGGTATCATGTGTATGGCATTTGGATAATGCAATGCTCATACTGTTGGGCTGAGAGGCTAAGGCGCAAGTAGGAAATTGAAAGGTATGGAAAAAGAAACCGGACAGAGTGTCTTTTGCCATCTGCTGGCGCGGAGCGCGGGGCGGAGCCACGCGCGCGCGTGCGTCTTAGCTTCCTTCTTTGGCATCTTTCTTCTCCTTTGGATTGAGCATCATACTAATTGCGGGCTGAGTGATTCCTAATACCTTGGCTATTTCCCTTTGGTCAACTTTGTTGGCCTGTAAGAGCAAGATGAGAAGTTTTTTGATGTCTCGTAACTCTTTGGTTTCGCTCAAGGATTCCCATCTGCTTGCGTATGTCTCTTAACCTTTGACCTTGGGTTTTGGCATCAGTCTATCTTCTTAGTAATCTTGCTTAGTGGATACTTGTTCTTCAGATACTTTACGTCCAAGGTAGTAGCCTCGGCGATTGCTTCGTGTCTAACGCCTGACTTGACAAGGAGTATTATCAGCAGGTCACGGATTGTCTCGAACTGTTCCTTTTCCATACACCGAGTAAGCCGTAGTCGAAATTTAAGCCTTGAAGGTTCAACGAGAATGAAACGAAAGAGGAGCCTGTATTTTGGTGGATTCTGTTAGTGCTTGGCAATCTTACGAATTTTGGTGATGTCGTGGGTTGATTGTTCGACGAGGATTCCCAAATCAGACGTAATGGCTTCAATCAAACGTGTTTCTCGAGTGTAGGGCGAGTCATAAGCACGGATGCGGATTCCGCGGTCCATTATGCGCCTCATGAACTTAGTTTGGTTTTCTTTCTCTGTTGCTGACACATATTGACGTGTGTTGAACCGATAGACCATTAGCGAGGCCCCTTTTGGTAGAATCTTGGTAAACTCTTCTTCCGTCGTTTCTGAATAGTGGTTTCCAATTAGTAGAACGTAAGCGTCGCACAAGTCAAGGGCTTCGTTGATGTCAGCTTCGATGTGTTCTCCTCGTTCATGTTCCACCAATGTGGCACGAAAGCCTTTGCGGTCGCCTATTCGAAGTTCGTTTATTTCTGCCTTGACGTTCTCACGGATTTCTTGGAACTCATTTTGGTCGGAACTAATCATGATAGATACGGGTGGGGTCAGTGTGTCAGCCGAAGGAGCCCTCGCACGTCGTGCGCGGGGTCTATGTCTCGGCAGTCTCTCACCCTCGTTTCTTTGTTCTGAGTTTTAGTGTCGAGACAGTTTGTGGCTTCATCCCGAGGATATTTGCAATCTCCAAGGGCCTTAAACCAGCGCTATCGAGGATTTCGATTTTTCTGGTTGCGCTCATTTCTTCTCCTTCTAACAATACGCGTAACATAGCCCGCATAAGGGCGTTAGTCTTTCCTACTTCAGAGGTAAGGGTGTCAAGCTGCCATCCGATTTCGTCTGGCAAGTTCTCTTGGAATTGACGTCAAGGTCTTGTCATTTAAGAGTGTTCTTCATCTTGGGACTTGTCCAATCCTGACCAGGTCGGGTCTCACGAGAGTCTCAAAAGGAGGGAAGAGAGTGAGTTAGGCTCTCTCTGTTAGCAGTTGTCTGAGTCGTTCAATCTCGATTTTGAGTTGTTCCGTTTCGTCAGCTTGCTTGTGCGAGTTGTGAAGGTCGAGTAGGTTCTCAAGGCCGCTTTGCTTGTATTCTTGGGCCATGCGTTCTACGAACTTTAGTTTGTTGTTGTAGAACAGGGGCATGTGTCCCGTCTGAGCTAGTTTGGTCTTGTCTCCCATCAGGAAGGCTGAGACTGAGGGCGCCAGTTTCGAGTCCTCGGCTTTGTCTTCGAAGAATTTGCGGGTGTAGTTGGACACTAGACGCACGTTGTATTCTCGCTTTGCGAAGGCGGTTATGGTTCTCCACAGGCTCTCGTGGTTTGGGAACGGACAGGGTCGCCCTGACGCTATCGCGTTCGCTTTGATACGGCGGTAGAATGGCGTAGGGATGAATGCTGGATGCCTTACTCTGGATTTGTTGATTCCCACTTCGGGTTCAATCCATGCTATCGCATAGTCTGAGCGGCTCTCGTCTATCCGTTCCCAAGGGATGCGGTAGGCTGCTTTTGCCCTCTGAGGGACGTAGAGGCCCCATTGAATCATGTCTTGTTGTTCGCTGGTCAGGTGTGATGCGATTTCTCTGAACGTTCCCTCTGTGCAGTTTTCCTCCGCTGGCGGGAAGTGGTTGTTTATGCGAAGGTTCAGCGGTGCGAAGTTGGCTCGGAATATCCCGAGGACGGTAGATGCGAGCCCGTGGTGTCGCTTGATGGGTGGTTCGAGGCTGTAAGCTCTTACTGCTTGTTCTATGTCTACGGATTGCGGGTTGTTCCGTTTGTAGTCCACTAGGTCTTTGATTGCATGTCCGTTGAATTCGAGTCCAGTATACTGGATGAATTGGCGGGTTGTTACTATGGCCTTCTTGATGGAGTTGATTGAGATTTCTCCGTTGTTGTCTCTGACGGTCTTCAGGTGGTTGAAGTACTCTTGGATAGCAGGGTCTGCTAGGATAGCTTCCCGCTGTGCGAGAGCTTCCTTTGCGTTCTCGAATCCGTGTTTGTGTCTGAGTCTATTGCTGTATCTCTTGTAAGGGCTGATAGCTGGCTGTTGTGGCTCTGCTTTCCTGTCGGTTTGTGGTTTGTTTAGTAGACTTGCTAGGTTATGGGGACTAGGCAGCGCAGCTTTCTCAGCACAGCTTAACGAAGTATCTTGAGAATCTTCTCGAGAGTCTCGGTCGGGAGTAGCTTCCTCCATCCCGATGTGAATGTCCTCAGCTCTTCGATCGACTTCGGCATCACGTTCACGACTTCGACTGCCTCCTCCTCGCTGAGCCCACATTCAGTCTCCAGCTCCTTGCGCAGCTTCTTAGCGTTCTCGGGGGTCGTCTTCGCGAATTTCGTAGTATAGTCGAGTGTCCTTTTCTGGATTTGGTCTGCCTTCACAATATCGATCTTCTGCAGGATCTGGTGGGCCTCGGAGATGGTCAGGAGCTTCTTGGAGGTCTTATCCACCATCATTTCGCCTCCATGCGGATGATATGTTCCTTCCTAGCCACGAGCTTCTTGACCTTATCGCCCACTGGGACGTCTAGGATCACAGCGCGCCTCCCCACTTCCGTCACTGTCCCCACAAGGCCGTTGAACCTCCTGTGAGGCATCCCCTTTACCTGGGACGGATTGATCTTGACCACGACTCTGTCCTTCGGAGAGTACTCTACGAGCAGGTTGCTCAGGCCCTTCTTTGTCTTCGATGCCTTGAGAAGAGACCTAGTCCTCCTTCTGAATCCGTGTGACTTCGCCAATCTCGAATTTTCCCGTTTCCGTGACTCCGCAGATGTCGAATCTGCGGCATCTCACTTCAGTTTTTAAGACTTCCGACACCGACGGTGAAACGAGTTCGCCGCTGACGAACCTCTTGACCGGCAGTCCTCCGTCCAGCTCGGCGTGTATGACCAACTTCCTCCCCCTGGCTGTGGCATCCGCCCTATACACTGTCTTCCAGGTTGGCCTGTCGTGGGGCCTCTCGAACTTGACCGAGGTCCTCCTAAAGGCGGAGTGGAGTCTCGCGAGAGCCTCAGCTGAGACCTTTGAGGCAGCAGTTGCCAGTATTTCGGTCTTGAACCTGAACGTCGGCAGCCTCACTGGCTTGGCTGGCAGGACCCTACCAGCGGTGACTGACACTTGACCGCCCGTGTACCTGACCGCGAACTTGCGCGGGAAGACTCTCTTCACCGGGTTCTTCACTTCGGCGACGAACGGCCTCCCTGGCGGGAAAACCCTGCTCTCCTTGTCCTCGCTCCCCAGCCACGTGAAGGTCATTCTTTCGCTCCCGCTGAAGCTCGAAATCTTCCTGCGCAGTAGCCCCTCGACGCTGGGCTTGCGCTCGAACCCCGCCTCCCCGCACTTGCGGCATCCAGCACCTGAGCAGTCGGGGCAGAGCTCCCTCTTCTGATAGACTCCTCGCGGTTTGGTGTATCTCCCGTAGAAGAAGACCGGTCTTGACGAGGCGATAACCTCGCCCGTGCCTAGGTTGGTGAGGAGTGTCAGGTCGGGTCTGAGCCTGTCGACGCGCTTGCGGAGCTTCCCGGAGACGTGCGCGGCGATCAGCTTCGCCGCTTGAGTCTTGATCGTTTCGTTCCCCCTGAGCCTGAGGTCTGACCTAAGCTCGTCCTCCCTCTCCTGGATGCCCTGAGGGAGTGAGACCCCGACCGTGAATGTCTCGAACTGGTAACGCCTAACCTTCCGGGCCGCTGCTTCGGCCATCGTGGGCACCATCTTCATCAGCCCCTGACAGACGAAGCAATTGCTCCCTTTCACGACCTCCATAGGTCCTGACTCGCCCTGCCTCAGGATGCAGTAGCCACAGAGACGGTAGGAGTGCGCCGTCGTCGCCACGTTACTGCGCACCCGCACGGCGCATCATCTGGCGGAATTCGCGGCCCTTGCTCGTCTTTACTAGAGATTTCATTTGCTTGTACTTTGAAAGCAGCTCTCTCACATCTTTCTCGCTCCGGCCCGAACCCCTTGCTATCCGCTTGAGGCGCGACGAGCTGATTCTTTCAGGGTCCGCCTTCTCCGTCCCAGTCATCGACTGGATGATCGACTTGTAGACCTTTACCCTGTCCTCAGCCTTCTCAAGCTCCTGTGAGTTGACCGCCCCGGAGAAACCCGGTATGTGCTCGAGCACCTTCTTCAGAGAGCCGAATTTTCTCATCTGCTCAAATTGGGCGAGCAGGTCGTCCATCGTCAGCTTTCCCGACATCATCCTCTGGGCGGCCTTCTCGTCGATCTCGACCTCGGAGGTGCGGACCATGTCCATCAGAGCCTTCAAATCTCCCATACCTAGCAGCCTGCCGACGAACCTAGTCGGGGCGAACTCCTCCAAGTCGTCAATCCTTTCCCCTGTTCCGATGAAGAAGACCTTGGCTCCCGTCGCTGCGGAGGCTGCCAGTGCGCCGCCCCCTTTTGCGGCTCCATCCAGTTTCGTGACTATGATGCCGCCGACAGGTGCCGCCTGGTGGAACGCCAGAGCCTGATTGTAGCACTGCTGGCCGATTGTCCCGTCTATCACGAGTAAGGTAGCGTCTGGTCTGACTGCCCCCACCATTTCCTTCATCTCCTGGAGGAGCCCCTTCTCCTCCTTGTGCCTGCCCGCTGTATCTATAATCACAAGGTTCTTCGAACCCTCGAAATGTTTGCTTCCCTCCTTCGCGATTTTGACCGAGTTCTTCTCCTTCTCGTCACTGTAAACGTCGACCCCTGAACTGGAAGCGAGGGTTTTCAGCTGAACGACGGCCCCAGGTCTGAACGTGTCTGCGGCCACGATTCCGACTTTGAACCCCTTCTTTGTGTAGAATCGGGCAAGTTTCCCGGTCGTCGTGGTTTTGCCCGAGCCCTGGACTCCCAGCATCACCATGATGCTGGTCTTACCCTTGTCGAGGTGCAGCCCGCCCTCGCCGCCCAGAAGCCGGGCCAGCTCCTCGTACAGCACAGAAACTGCTTGATCCTTCCTCGTGACGCCCGCGGCCGGCTTCTCCTCGAGGACCCTTTTCTCGACTCGTTCGGTGACTTCGAGTGCCATCTTGACGTTCACGTCAGACTGGATAAGGGTACGCTGGAGGTCGCGCACAAACTCTTTGACGGTCTTCTCGTCGACCGTTGTGGAGCCAACTAGCTTCTTGACTGCCGCCTGCAGCCCCTCCCTGAGCGAATCTAGCATCCGAATTGGTGACCCTGCTCCGCGTATTTAATTATCTTGAGGAGGTCTGAAGCGGCAGGTGATGAAAGATGAGGGTTGGCGTGCTCTTCTCGGGAGGCAAGGACTCGACCTATGTCGCATACCTGGCTTCCAAGAGTGACCAGCTCGCCTGCCTGATCACGGTCTTCCCGAGTTCCGACGCTTCGTACATGTTCCACTTCCCGAACCTGAAGTGGACTCTACTGCAGGCGGAGGCGATCGGGGTTCCTCAACTCACACAAGAGACGCCTGGCGTCAAGGAGGAGGAGCTGGGGGACCTCGCCGCTGCTATTCGGAGAGCCAAAGAGGCCTACGGACTGGAGGGGGTCTGCACAGGGGCCTTGGCGAGCGTCTACCAGAAGAGCCGCGTCGAGAGGATTTGCAAGAACCTTGACCTGGAGTGCGTCTCGCCTCTCTGGGGGGCCGACCCGGAGCAGCACCTGAGGCGGCTGGTGAGGGACGACTTCGTGGTGATGGTGGTCAGCGTGTCGGCGCTCGGGCTCGACCGGAGGTGGCTCGGGCGCGTCCTCGACGCCGCCGCGATTGACGAGCTTGTGGCACTGAGCCGGAAGTTCAGGTTTCATCCAGGTTTAGAAGGAGGAGAGGGCGAGACCCTCGTGCTGGACTGCCCCCTCTTCGGGGCCAAGATTGAGGTCGAGAAGGCGGAAATCCACTGGAAAGGTGATTCGGGCACCTTCGAGATTCTCAGCGCTAGGCTCGCGCCGAAGCACAACCCGAGGGCGGAGGGGGCCTCGTCCCAAGGACGACCTTGACAGTCATCATCCGTCCCGACCTTATGACCTCGACATCTGAGGGTCATTTCTCTGGGATTCATCATCGCAAAAGCCTATATTCATAGATGGTTCCAAAAGGCCGCTCTAGATGAAGGGATTCGGAAGAGCCGTCTGAGTTCCGCGATGAAGATCAAGCCAAAGATAGAGCAACAACAGTCAGGTTCAAAGGATGTGTATCGTGACCCAACACCCTCTATTCTTATAATAATGAACGACTATCTAAGAAGATAGAGAATCTTGGGAAGAGAAGGCAAGAAGAAGAAGAAAGAGAAAGCGAGAGAGCGAAAAGAGGACAGGCAGGCGCGGAGAGGGAAATCGTCCAGCTAGACTCCCCAATTATTTGGTCTCAAGCCAATGGTAGAGCAGACAGTGTTAGGGTTCCACGAGTTACAGTCACGTCCGCTCCCAGACCTACACGTAGGTCTGTCTGCGTCGGCCTGGCGCCATCCTAGAATCAGCTTCACGCGTCCGTTCTAGGATCTGGTTTCTCAACTGCCGCATGCCGTCGCCCCGGGTCGCTGACGTCCTGACCGAGGCGAGTCCTCCGAGGAAGCCTTCCAGTCCCGTAGTCGTCACTCCATGAGGGAGGAGGTCTATCTTGTTGAACACAAGAAGTATTCTCTTCCGGTCGACCCCCAGCTGCTCGAGGGTCTCCCTGCAGCTCCCGAGCTTCACCCCGATGCTTTCAGGGTTCTCGCTCGCGTCGACGACCAGGAGGATGAGGTCGGCATAGGTCAGCTCCTCAAGCGTCGACTTGAACGACTCGACCAGGTAGGTCGGGAGCCTCGAGATGAACCCCACAGTGTCTGAGAGCATTACACTCCTCTTGGAGCCTGGCAAGGACACGGCGCGGGTCGTCGTGGCGAGCGTGGTGAAGAGTTTCGGGGACTCCTCCTTGGACTCGGAAGCCAGCCTGTTGAAGAGCGTCGTTTTCCCGCTGCTGGTGTAGCCTGCGAGCGACACTAGAGGCTTACCGAGTTTCATGCGCTCCCTCCTTTGGACTGACCTGTTCATTTCGGCCTTGGCGAGCTTCTCTCTGGCAGTTACCATCCTGCGCTTCAGGGCCTTGAACTTGACGTCCACAGCCAGCTCCCCCGTCCCCATGAACCCGGCCCTCTCGCCCGCGGCGGAGTTGCGCACGACGTCCTTCGTCCTGGGCAGTTCGTAACGCAGCTCCGCGAGCTGGACCTGGAGCTTGGCCTGGGTGGTCGCAGCGCGCAGAGCGAAGATATTGAGGATCAGCCTTTCTCGGTCAATCACCTCGACGTGCGTCACTTTCGCTAGGTTGTTGGCCTGCGAGGAGGTGATGCTCTCGTCTATGATTAGCGTGTCAGAGTCGTTGCCGCTCACAATCTCGGCAAGCTCCTGCGCCTTGCCAACCCCAACTCCGTACCCTGACTTCACAATCTGCTTGAGGCAAATCACGGCCTCGACAGAGTAGCCAGCGGCCTTGGCCAGTTCCTGAATCTCACGCTTCGCGAATTCGTCGGTGTAAGTGACTATCGTGGCTTTCATTGATGTCTTAGCTCGCTTGCTGCTGAGGGCCCGCTAGCCCTGAGGGATACGTAATCCGGGACCCTACCAAGTCTGCCGGAAACCCAGCCCGGAAGAATCCATCCTACTAACGCAGTTCTCGCACTTGAGCCCGCGGGGGGTCCTATAGAGGGGTCCAGGGGCGCCGCACTCTGGGCAGATTTTGGGCGATCTTTGCTGCTGTTGGACAGACTCTGTCATGGTGGTTACCGTCTACGTGATCTTCGTCGGAGCATCTCTTGGTTGTCTATCTGAACGCAGACCGGGCAGACGAGATGGTCACCCGTACCTTCGGGTTGAAGTCTGATTCGGTGGGTTACGCACAACTGTGGTACTGTCTGGCTCATGATATGCTTGGATATTCGTCCCTTATAAGGGCGTTCCAAACCCAATCGTCAGGCTTGTGGAGTCTTATCTCATTGGATAGGGTGAAGCGCCAGCGACAGTGCGCTCAAAGCGGGCTCCTTCTCACCAAGTAATCCGGGATGGAATGCCGACAGTACCATGTCAAATCGTAGGATTCGCTCCATGGGAACCTTCTGGGACACATTCAGACCGCACTCGTCTACCTTATACGTAGGAATGTCCACTATATCTCTAGCGACCTTGAGAGAATCCTCAAAGACAGAGGAAATGCAGCTTTCGCCCGACACCTACGAAGGGTGGTTGAGAACTCAACACGCACATCGCCAGGCGGGCGTGCCCAAGGGAACACCTGCGAAGGACTCGTACGAGACTTGGCTAGGAATTCGAGTCGAGAAGCGAAAGGCGAAGACCGCGGGTAAGAATTAGTACTTTCAAGGCTACGGTCAGTTCAGCCTTGATTTGACTGAGTTGTCTGGGACTCTAGAAGGAAACCGCTAGCCACTGCCCTTTACGCGCATGATCTTGGTCTTGCCGAGCATGGTCCAGTATTCGACCTCAGTCCCTGGCCCGAGCGTCCCGTTCAACTCGGCCATTTCCTCCGCAGAGGGCTTCGGCGTCTCGAAGACCTCGAAGGTCTCGAGGTCCATCACCTGTACTGCCTTGTCCATGACCGAAGTTATCTGGCCCGAGCGCTTATCGATCATCGGGATGTCGACCCTCGACTCGGCAGGTGAGACGTAACTCTTCTTTGACCCAGTAGTAATCGATATCGCCACCAGTCTGACTTTCGCGCTCCCATGCTTTCCTGGTTTGAAGTGCTCGCGGCTGACGACTTTGCACGGCTCTCCCTCCAGAATGATGTAGCTTCCTTCCTTGACGCTTCCCAGTTCGGCCGGTCTGCTCAAAGCCTAATCGCGCCTTGGCTCGAGGTGGAAACTAAATAAACGTCTCACTCTCAGACCTACAAGAACGGAAGAATCAATGAAGTCGCACAATGCATCCGCATTGACCAGCCGCGTTCTCCAGAAATGATTGGTTGATGGTTCCCCCATTTGTCTGAGCCCGCATACGTCCTTGATTCCACCGCCTTCTACGCGGGAATCCCCTACCAGGGGAGCGGCCGCTACTACACCACGTATCTTGTCCTCGAAGAAGTCAAGCATCACAACGTGGGTTCGTCCTTCCTCCACTCCAGGGTCCACGTGACCGAGCCTTCACTCGACTCGATCAACAGGGTCAAGACCACTGCCACGAAGACAGGCGACCTTGGGGCGCTCTCGCTGACGGATGTGTCCCTGCTCGCTCTCGCGCTAGACCTCCTTCAGACTGAAGGAGGTGTCAGCCTCGTCTCAGACGACTTCGCAGTCAGGAACGTGGCAAATATGCTCTCCGTCCCATTGGCTCAGACTTCGATAAAGGGCGGAGCGTGGAAGAACATTGCGTGGAAGATATACTGCCGGGGATGCGGGAAGGAGTACACCAACCCGAAGCTGACCGTCTGCCCTGTCTGCGGAACTCAGCTAGCTCGTAAGGCTTCAAATGGCTGAGGTCCGGTCTCCTCATTCAGAGGCCAGGGTTACTCTGCTAGACGCTAAACCGGGAACTACCCCCATACTTATTAGGGAGACCTTATGGAGATAAACCTAACTGGTTGCGGAGCTAGATAATATGAGCCCAATTCGAACGTCGGTCCTTCAGGTTTCAGACAGATGCCCCCAGTGTGGCAGGCGGTCGCTCGTTAACGACGCTCACACGGGAGAGCTCACTTGCCACAACTGCGGCTTCGTGGTCAGTGAACGCGCCGTCGACCAAGGTCCAGAATGGAGGTCATTCAGCGACGAGAAAGGGGCGGACAGAGTCAGGACAGGGTCGCCAACCTCGATAACCCTGAGGGATATGGGCCTCTCCACCATGATCGGGAGGTCCAACAGGGACGCCTCGGGCAGGTCCTTCACCTCCCCTATGCGCACCACGATAGAAAGGCTGAGGAAGTGGGATAACAGGGCTCCTGCCCTCGGTTCCACCGAGAAGAACCTGAGCGTCGCATTGCGCGAGCTGGACAAGATGGGCGACAAGCTCGGAGTCTCGCAGGCCGTGAAGGAGCGCGCTGCATACATCTACAGGAAGGCGCTCGAAAGGGGGCTTCTCAGGGGGCGTTCAATAATCGGGATCGCCGCGGCTTCCCTGTACGCGGCCTTCCGCGACACGGAGACGCCGAGAACACTCAAGGACATAGCCGTCGTCGAGAACCTGAGCAAGAAAGCCGTCGCCAGAGACTATCGAATCCTCCTCAGGGAAATGGACCTCAACATGCCCGTGGCGGATGCCACGAAGAGTATAACGAGGATTGCTTCCAGGGTCGGCCTCTCAGAGAAGGTGGCCCGCAGGGCCGTTGAGATCGTCAGGATGACCGAGGAGAAGGAGATCTCGGCAGGCAAGTCGCCGATGGGGCTCGCAGCGAGCGCTCTCTACCTCGCGAGCGTCATCGAAGGCGAGGTCAAGACTCAGAAGGAAATCGCCGAAGCCGCTGGCGTCACGGAGGTCACAGTCAGGAACAGGTACAAGGGCCTCAGGGCCGACTTCGGCAAGGCTCTGGGACTCGACGCAAGACCTCGAATCGTTGGACAGTAGAGAAAAGTGGACCGGGGGGGAATTGAACCCCCGACCTTGGGACCCGAAGGGTTCTCCCGCGTGCGAGGCGGGCGTTCGTACCGCTGAACTACCGGCCCTATATTTCGGGCTCGACCCCTTTCGTGTATAAGGGTTCTTGGCTTCCGCCTCCGCCTAAACAGCAGAAACCCTTTTCCAAGACGCCAGGAGACGGCCAAACCAGAGATGCCCCGGGCAGATTTAGGCGACAGGCTCTTCTGGCTAGCCAGCGAGAAGGAGATTCGGAACGCTGAAACGACGGACTCCTACTTCCTCCAAACCAAGAAGGTCCTGCGCAAGAACCACATCGATTCGCGGGTCGTTGTAGAGGTGTACGCCAGAGCCGTCCCCTATCCAGACAACTGGGGCATAGTCAGCGGCATCTACGAAGTCGCCAAACTCCTCGAAGGTGTTCCGGTCAACGTCTGGGCCTTCGACGAGGGCGATGTATTCGTCGCCGATGGCTCAAAAGCGATTTACGAGCCGCTCATGGTCATCGAGGGAAGATACGTCGATTTTGTCGAGTATGAAAATCCCATCCTCGGACTGCTCTCGTCGTCCACGAGTGTCTCTACAAGGGCAGCGAAGTTCAGGCTGGCCGCGGGTTCGAAGCTTCTCATCAGCTTCGGGACGCGACGGGTCCATCCTGCTCTCGCCCCCATGGTGGAAAGGGCCTGCTACCTCGCAGGGTTCGACGGTGTCTCGAACGTTCTTGCCGCGAAGCTGTTGAAACTCGAACCGTCGGGTACGATGCCCCACGCGCTAGTGCAGATCCTCGGCAGCCAGGAGAAGGCATGGCGCCTCTTCGACGAGACCATACCGAAGAGCGTCCCACGCGTGGCGCTGGTCGATACGTTTTGGGACGAGAAGTCGGAGTCGATTAGAGCCCTCGAGGTGTTGGGCTCCAGACTCTGGGGCGTTAGACTTGACACGCCTGCCTCGCGCAGAGGCGACTTCCTGAAGATAGCTGAAGAGGTTAGGTGGGAGCTCGACATCCGCGGCGGAAAGGCAGTCAAAATCATAGCGTCCGGAAGGCTAGATGAGGAGTCGATTGGGAGGCTCAACGCCATCGTGGACGGCTACGGAGTGGGAACGGCAGTGGCATACCCACCCGTGGTCGACCTGAGTGCGAAGATAGTCGAGGTCGCCGAAGGCCCGAGGAAGGAGTTCAGGGCGAAGAGAGGAGGGCTCGGTGGGCGCAAGGCAACCTACCGGTCGGCCGGCTTCAGTGATTTCGTGACCTTGGAGGGCTCGCCAAAGCCGAATCGCTCTATAGGCCTGTTGAAGCCCTTGCTTAAGGGAGGCAGGATGGCGAGGGGTTTCGACAGCATGGACGAAATTCGCGCAAGGGTGAAGGCCACCCTGGAGGAGCTGAAGACGGCCCATCCCTCGCTGTCGTGGAGGTGACCGGCCGCGCAGAGGGCGCTCCTGGTGGTCGACGTGCAGAGGGACTTCTGTCCTGGAGGGACCCTGGCGGTCAGGGACGGGGACAAAGTTGTGCCCAAGCTCAACAGGGTCATCGTCGCGTTCACCAGGGCGTCTCTTCCCGTCTTCTTCACTAGGGACTGGCATCCGCGGAACCATATGTCATTCACGGGTCACGGAGGGATTTGGCCCCCTCACTGCGTGAAGGGGACCTTAGGGGCCGAGTTCCATCCGAAACTCAGGGTTCCTCGGGGGACAGTCGTTATCAGCAAGGGAACTGAGGCGGACCTAGAAGCGTACTCGGGATTCCAGGAGACCGACCTCGAGAAGCGCCTTAGGGAGGCCGGGGTTCGCGAGGTCTTCCTCGGGGGCCTGGCCACCGACTACTGTGTCAAGGAGACCTCTTTGGACGCACTCGATGCGGGGTTCGAGGTCAAGGTCCTCCAGGACTGCGTGATGGGAGTTGACCTGCACGGGAATGATTCAGAGCTCGCTCTCCGGGAGGTCGTCGCCATGGGGGCGGGGCTAGTCACATCTTCAGATGCCGTGAGACTGGTGACCCGCATTAGGAAACCATCTTCAACGCCACGGCGCACGAGACTCAGATAGTCTCCAGTTTCCAGGTCGCAGCGTCGCCGCCAGACTCCCATTCCGAGGATCGATTGGGCCGGACGCGCAGCAGCGCGCGCATGCAGAGTAGCCCCAGCCTGCTTACACTTGATTAGCGATACCAGACATCATCGCGTGCGAAGATGATGGCGATGACGAAGCACAGAAACCCAATCAGCATAAGAAAGAGGCCAGGACCCGAGTCTGGAAGCATATACACTTGCTCTCCCTCAAGAAGGAGGATGATGCCCGCGATGATGAGGCCAATCGCAAGCACGGCACTACCACGCCTTGCCCTCAACACATCGCTCTCACAGCGCGGGAGAAGGAATCTTGCCACTAATCTTGCTTTCGGGTGCTGGCTTGCTTCTTTGGAGCTGATTTGACATGTGCAGAACACTGTAAGCATTCACTATTGTCTGGCACGCGAGCAATACTGTCATCATCCTGACCTTTTGAGCCAGTCCTGATCGCCCGTCGTAGCACGCTGCGTGCCAGACCGGGAGTTTTGGGCGGTCTTGATTATTTATCCATTCTCGAGTCTCCTCCGTTTCATCAGACTTTTATCCACGGAACCGCTCTCCCGACCGTCTTGACCGAGGAAGAGGCAGAGTTCACGAGCTGGTGGAAAGCTCTAGCCGAGGACCCGGACTACTACACTAGCAACGAACAGGGCCAGAAGGAGCTAGCCGACATGATCCGCAAGGAGTCGGAGAGGCTCCTCGAGGAGATAGGCAGGTCGGTCAAGAGGACGAAAGAGATAGTCTGGCTGTCGAGGTTCTGCAGAGCCTGCGACCACTACAGGGAGGAAGGTCGCAGGATGAACTGCGATCGCTGGAAGGTCCGCATTGTGAAGCCATTCCATGGGCGCCCAATCTGGGCCAGCGTCCCTTCCCGGAAAGGGGACGGCGAGAAGGAACTGATAGTGGAGAACATAGACTGGGACGCGAAGTGGAAGGAGATTTCAGAGAGGGTCATCGAAATGTCTGTTGACATGGTGAATGGCGGCTTCCCCTACTTCTGCTACAAGAGCAAGTGACAGCGAGACGTCAGTCGTCCACGGTCAGCATTCCATCGAGGAATGTCACGAGGGTGCGAAAGAGGTCAGACTGTTCCTCCCGAAATCGGAGGGGAAATCCAAATGAAACTGACTCTCTCTGAGCGCTTTCGAGCACTCTTCCAAGAGCCAATCGCAACAACAAGAGCCATTGGGATAGCAGAAGGGCAGACGGTGGCAGACATCGGTGCAGGGCTCGGTTACTTCACCATCCCTGCAGCAATCATCGTAGGACAGACAGGCCTTGTCTATTCGGTCGAACCCGACCCCGCTAGAAGCGACAGAATCAGAGACAGAGTCTTGGCCGAGAAACTGGAGAACGTGCGGGTGCTCACCACCGGAGCAGAGAAATTGGGAGACATACCTTCTGGCAGCGTCGATCTCGCATTCTCCGCTTTTTCGATGCATCACCTCAATGACAGACAGGCAGGCCTGGCGGAAATCAAAAGGATCCTGCGAGAGGGCGGAAACTTCTATGTCTGGGACCGGGTGCCAGGCATGATCGTAAGGCACGGCACTCGGCCGGAGGAGCTCGACCAGATCTCGCCAGGCTTCAGCAAGCTAGAACTCCTCGACACGGGGCGAACACTCAGGGCCAGGTTCACGAAGTAGGGGGAGTCCCCAGCAACCTCCGTCTGCGTTCGAGTTGCGGGCTCTCTGTGAGGTCTAAGTCTTATATTACAATGAAAAGCGCCTGAGATTGCTTGGCCGCGGTGGTGTAGTCGCGTGGCGGAAGCCGCCGGCACAGCTTGGTCAACATAGGAGGCTGTGGAGCAATGCGCAGTCACCTTTAGATCGTGGGTTCAAATCCCACCCGCGGCCCACCTTTGTAGGTTCAAACCAGCGCATCTAATAGACGACCACTAACTTCCAGCTCCATCAAAATCGCTGGTTCAACGGTACAAGTAGGAACAAGTCACTCTATTACATTGAAGAAGGACAGCCTACCCGTTTTTGTCATTGGGATGGTGCTGACGCTGGCTGTATTCGTGCCTATCTCCTACTTTCTTCTGTCTCAACCCTCACCAGTCATTGTGATATCTTCGGCATTTGTCATCTTTCTCTGGCTCAACGGATTCCGTGTTGCTAGGCGCAGGAAAGCGGGAGAGAGTCGACTCTAACCCACGCCTATTCAGTTCGTTCATGCTTAATAGACAAACCTCTCCGTTCTCTTACTAGGGAGCATGGCCTTCTGTCCTAACTGCGGCAAGGAAGTATCACCACAGGCAGTCTCCTGCCCCAATTGCGGACATCCGCTAATGCAGACGCAACCAGCAATCAAGCCAATGGAGCCGATTAGCGGATGGTGGTGGCTCGTTCCTTTCTTCCTATCGTGGATTGGCGGGCTCATTGCATATTTCGTTCTCAAGGACAGAAATCAGAAGACAGCCGAACAGATGCTAATCTTCGGGGTCGTATGGACATTCGTTGGACTCATTGTTGGAATTGCGCTGGCTGGATTTCTGTTCGGGTTGTTCGGCACTTTTACGACTACAGTGCACTATACTACAAGCATATTTCCATGAACAGTTGCGACATAGGAACTAGCATTCGTGCCTGCAAAATCAGTCCAGCACCATCAAAATCGCTGGTTCAAGATTCCTCTATAGAGTCGATGTCGTCAAGAATGAACAGGATAGACCCCGATTCCGCATCTGGTATGTTGGCAGGGTGGTGACTCTTGCCTAGGACTTCATACAGAAGATAACCCCCTACCAGTCCCATCCCAATGGAGCCGAAGGCATTGGGGTAGGCAGAGAAGAAGACCCAGTGGTCGAAATACATAGCGAAGCCGATGGCCCACACGAAGGCACTCACACCGAGAACGAAGGCCAGCGGCCTTTGAATGTATGCGAACTTCATCCACTATATCCCTACAACAAACTCAGGTGCAAGTTCCAGACCATCCCAACCATCTCACGGAACCTGCCAGCAAACCCTCGCCCTGACTATCGTTCAACGCACCGCCTGTTCTTGCGGTAAGAGAAATAGAGCATCAGTGTGCGAGCTTCTTCATCAAGACTTGGAGAACCTCTTTCTCTAAAACCAACCCTTTGCCAAGCGAATCCAAGGATGTTTGGGCTAATCTTATGCCTCTTTGCAACAGCATCTATTGTTCTCCAAGTCACAATTCCATCTTTGCTTTCTACCCAGAACTTGAATACTTCCTCTATCGCATCGAGGATAATCTCTTCCTCTTGGTCTGTCGGAGTCCCGGGTTGCGTCTGACCGAAGTCTCTGCCTAGAGTCATATCGATGGCTGCCGTCCTTCTCTTGGCGCTCCCGCATCGCCACTCACCTGAGGATGATGATTAGGGTAGAGAGTTGTATGTTGCTCATACCCTTCCA
>Ga0187862_10001419_pt1 | contig 25499 bp, 16 predicted proteins | sample June2016WEW_10_1_FD_133003 | JGI IMG/M metagenome (GOLD analysis project Ga0187862, IMG submission 133003) | Peatland microbial communities from SPRUCE experiment site at the Marcell Experimental Forest, Minnesota, USA - June2016WEW_10_150 | ecosystem: Environmental > Terrestrial > Soil >...
CGGCATACACGGGAATATCGTTCACTGTTGCCGGCAGTATCGGCCCCGTTTCGACTGGGACAGGCACGGTGGGACTGACGATGGCAGTCTCGACTCCGAGTACGACGCCACCCAAGACGGATTCGGCGGGCAACCCGAAGAATTGCGGGACCTGCACCGCCGTCACCTGCGGCTCCAGCGTCGCGGTGCCGGTGATGGCGACGGCGGCTACCGTTACGTTGACATGGGAGCAGCTGGGCGTCACGACGCCCAACGCGATTACCGGAATCTCATTCTCATTCACGGATCCTTTCAGTCTGAACGGCGGATACGAAACCTCCCCGTACACTGCGACTCCATACCCGGTCAATATCACCATCGACGATCTCCAATTTACGCCGTAGAGCCAGCGGAGGCCATCGCACCCGGGAAGCGAGGGATCCCAAGCGCCCAGCGCGCTTGTGTGGGCTCGAGCCAGGAACGAAGGCCGCGGGCAGCGCCGATGCAATCGGCACGTTACAGGGTTACCGCTTCTCTAGCTCGGGAGTGAGCAGGAGCAGTGCCACGCTATAGATGCTCTGAGGAAAGATCACGGACCAGGCCGCATCTTTGGGGGTAACCGTGGTTTCGTAGTAACAAAGCTCGCTCGCGCGACGGAGGTCCGCCCATTGCGATCGCGTGGGCTCTGGCGGTCTGCCCATTTCAGTAAAGGTGTGATAGGCGTTGGAATGCGTGTAATCGACGACATAGTGCCGGACTCGAATCCTTCCGGAAAAAAATGGGAGATTGTTGAATTGGACGGACACCAGGCTGGAGGCTAGAGGGTCGGCCTGTCCGCCATCCACGTGGTTGTAGAGCAGCAGTTGCAGGGCTTTTCCATCGGCGGTGAGCGTGGCGACCGCATTGACCCCATCGCCGGTGCGACCGCCGCTCGTGGCCACGCGCGTCTCACCCATCATGTGCAACAAGCGGAATGCATTGAAAGCCGGCTTGGCAACGTCGTAGGAATCCGGATATCGGGGATCCCCCTTGAGCATGAGGCCGTAGTTCCCCTCGCGAAACGCGAGTTTGGTTCCACTGTCGAACTCTTCGTACAGGTCCGATATCGTCCAGTAGGCAAACCCGCTGGGTGGCGCAAACCCGCTGTCTGTGCCGAGCAAGTGAATGGTTTTTGCGACGAAGCTGGCACTAATCTCCGTGTCGCGGGCCGTGTCGCCGGAGTAGGAAGCGCCCCATTCTGTTACGAAGACATCGCCCGTGAAGTTGATTGCCTTGAGGGTGCTTACTATCGACTCGTGGAACATCTGGGTTGGAAGCGAAAGCGCGACGACTGTATCGCTGGTCTGTCCGTAGGTGTGGTACGTGACGAAGTCAAGCTTGCGATTGTGCTTCCGGCAATAGTCGACCAAATTGGTAATGCCCACGGCCGAGCCTCCGCCAGACTCCGCGGGCCCGCCCACCTTGATGTCTGGGTCGTCGCGAAGCAGGCCCTGTACCGTGTAGTCGTACAGCTCGTTGTAGCCGCCCATCCCCAGGGAATACATCCAGGAGGATTCATTCCAGATCTCGAAGTACCAGTGCTTTCTCACCTCGTCGGCGCCGTAGCGCTGTTCCAGGTGTTGCACCAGGGCCGCCATCAAATCCATCCAGCGATGCCAGTCCTTGGGCGGACTGATGTTGGCGGGCGCATGGTTGTACCAATGTAGGGTTTTTGCCGGGTTCGACGCGAGGGGTGGAGGCGTGAAGCCAATCTCCACGAATGGCCGCATGCCGGCGGCGATGATGGCATCATACACCTTGTCGAGGCGCGCCCAGTTGTACTCGGGCTTGTCGTTGACCTCGGTGTAGACGCCGATGTCGCTGTCCAGAATGCCGTGAAATCGCACGTACTGGAAACCGGCAAGCTCGTGACCCCTGCGCAGCGCGCCCTGGATAGTGCGGCCCCAGGCGGTCTCAAGAACCGTATTCGCGTGGTCGGCGGCCACCATGGTTTCGTAGAATCGACTCCATGCTGGGCCCACTTGTCTTGCGTCGACGGTGATTCGATAGGCGGGATCCCCGGCGGCCTTCCAGGGCGAGCGGTCCGAGCAATGCCGTCCCTCGGGGATGGATGTACCGCTCGCCGCGGCGATTTTGGATGAGTCCGCTGCAAGAACCGCTGATTGTCCCGACGAAGACGGAGTCCTTGGGCTATTACACGTGACGTACGCCGCTCCCCGGGGTCCAACACAGGTGCATAAGATGCCCGACGGGTTCGTGCATTCCAGGCCCGACCCTGTGCAACTCGCGCCAGCGTTGCACAGAACGATGCCCGACGCACGAGCGTCGGAGTCATGCATTTGCGCGAGCGCTTCCAGCCCAGAGCCTGCGGGTGGGCGCAGGCACCCGCCCGAGAAAACGCACAGAAATATCGCACATATCGAGGAATTGCTCATGGCGAACACAAAACGAGCGAGCCCAGCAACGCCAAGCTCGCTCGATGGGTTAGCTGCTGATATGTCCTAGTAGAAACCGATGTTGGAGAACGTCACGTCGACCGCGTGGGATGCGTTGTCGTTGAACCAGGAAAACGATATATAGAACGCGTCAACCCCAGGCCCTGTCACGCTGCCACAGGCATTGGCCTTGGTCAGCGTGCCAAACGGAATATTGAGCGACTGCGGCGTTCCAGGCGTTGTCGTGATGGTTTTCGAAGCGGAATTGCCGTCACCAAGACTGAGTCCGAAATATAGAGTGTTGCTGGGTACGGTGGTCGCGTTTATGTCAAGGGTCACGCCGGTGAATCCAGTAATGTCCATCTTCGGACAGCCCACACCCGCGTCAGACGTGACTTGCAGATATGTGCCGAAGCCAGCGTTGCCATCGCCACTGCCCGAGTAGGTCCCCGTTACGTGCAAGGAATTCGAGGCGCCGGAACAGGCAAGGGCGAGAGTGCAGGTACTGGTCCTATCTGTCGCCGTACACCATGGCGCATAGAAGCCACCGCCCGATGCCGTATCGCCAGCCCAGAAGCCGATGCTGCAGGTGTCGGTGACGGCCAATATTGGGGGATTGGGCGGAAGTTGACAGCCGACGACGACGCCACTTGACAGGTTACAAGCGGTCGCGCCCCCTGCGCTGCTGCCTCCAACAGGTGCAGTAGTGCCTCCCGCGGCTGTGCCAGTAGTTCCGCCACCACTCGGGGGAGTACTGGTGCCCGTGGAGCCGCCGCTTGAGCTGTTGCCATTGCTTGAGCTGACACAGGCCCCGGTCAGACTTGCCGCCAACACGCCCAAGAGTCCGAGATTGGTGGCTCTCCGCACGAGACTATTGTTCTGCCGATTCGCTCTATACATGCGTTCTCTCCGAATTGGATATTTCACAGTTGGGAATCGGGTGCAGTCTTCCTGGAAATGCATCCACCCCGCCTGCGGCAGGACACTGCGAGACTATCGCCGTGTCCCAATGCGGCAAAAATGGTATTATAGCTATATTGGCTTTGTCAATGACTCGTTGGGCACTGGGGCCAGAGGGTTTAGCGACGTTGGTAAGGTAGCTCACTGCGAGCGCACCGCACGGTCGACACGGAACAGCCGTCATCTCCCGGCGGGCAACGGCGGCAACCCGGGCACTGCCTGGCTGGTGAGGTCGACGGACATCTGGCCGAGACCTATGCCGCTCGCTGTTAGCGTAATCGTCCCTGGAGTCCTCGTGCTACGCACCCAGACCGCAAGCTGCCCGCCTTTCATGACGATGGACGTCGACCCGACAATACTGCCGGCCCCACTCACAGCCAGGGTTAAAGATGCTGGGATTAGTAGAATCCAATATTCGAGAGGGTGATGTCCACCGCGTGGGTGGCGCCATCATTGAACCAGTCAAAGCTGTAGTAGAAATTCGTGATGCCCGGTCCAGGAATGGACCCGCACAGATTCTTGTTCTTAAAGCAGGCCCAAGGTATCTTCAGGGTTTGCGGTCCGGCGCTGAGAACGGCCGTATAATCAGCACTGTTGCCATTGGCCAAGGTTATCCCTATGTCAAGATGATTGCCGGTGGGTAGTGTCGTCACGTTGATGTCAAGCGTGAGGCCGTTTAGCCCTGTCCCGTCGATCATTTGGCATCCGGGACCAGCATCGGGGTACGTGGTCTGGAGATTGGCCCCCCATCCGCCATTGCCATCCATGGGTGCTGCTGTGCTATTGCCCAAATACGAGCCCGTGATGTGCATTGAGTTCGTGGCGCATGTCATCGTCAGAGTGCAGGTAGTGGTGGTACTGTTGCACCACGGTTGATAGAAGTATCCGGATGAGGTGTAATCGCTTGCCCAGAGACCAATGTTGCAATTGGCATCGAGGGCAAAGATCGGTGGATTCGGCTTGCAAGCGTTTCCCGTAACTACGCCCGCGTCCATGGTGCAGCCGGGATACGAGGTCGCGGCAGCGCACGTGACGACGCTCGACCCACCCGTGCTGCTCGCACCACCCGCTGACGTATTGCCGCCTGATTGGCTGGTTGTGCCGCCCGAGGAGGAGGATCCCCCACTGGCCTGAGAGCCGCCTGTTCCGCTGGTACCGCCTGACGCCGAACCGCGCGTAGCCGTCGAACCGCCGCTGGTTGCGCCACCACTGGAAGAGGATCCGCCGCTGTTCGTAGTGCCGCCGCTGTTCGATGTGCTGCTGGAAGAGCTACTCGATCCGCCGGTGGCGCCGCCGCTGCTTGATGTGCTGCTGGAAGAGCTACTCGATCCGCCGGTGGTGCCGCCGCTGCTTGATGTGCTGCTGGAAGAGCTACTCGATCCACCGGTGGCGCCGCCGCTGTTCCTTGTGCTACTGGAGGAGCTACTCGATCCGCCGGTGGTGCCGCCGCTGCTTGATGTGCTGCTGGAAGAGCTACTCGATCCGCCGGTGGTGCCGCCGCCACTGCCTGTCGAGTTGTTGCCGGCGGGAGTGCAGGCGGCTGCAAGAAAACCAGCCAGCAAAGCTAGCCGGAGAACGTGTGTGCTCGTATGGCAGGAAGTTTTCATCTGATTGTCTCCTCTCGATCTATCTGGGGACGGACGACATCAACCGCTGTCGTCCGCCGCTATTGCGCGAGCCGACCAGAGCCAGCAACTGGTACGACCCCGTTGGCCGGGGAGTTTGCATGATTTGACCGGGTGCACGCAAGGAAATACGTTGCGCATTCGGGCGTGCCCGCATGGCGCATGAAGCCGTGTTAGCGCTGGACCAACTCGCGGGCGAGTTCGGTCCGGCTCAATCTTGCTGAGCAACGGCAGTCATGGAGGCGCGACCTCGTCGCTGTGCCAGGCCAAGCATGCCAGGTCAAGCTCTTCGCGTCGAGCGCCACCTGGTAGTAACCGTGTGAATCCCAGACCAGCGCGGTTCCGCCCTGGCTCAGGCGGCCACCGTCGACAGTCATACGCAGAACCTTACCTGGTGGGAAATGATTGGGCAAAGTCCAGGTCCAGGTATTCCCGTCGGGCGTGACTTTCTCGAACATCTGTTGTGCTCGTGCGTAGGCGCCGACCGCGGTAAAGCTGTCCACCCACACATCACCGAGTGACTTGGCGTATGCGAGACTCGCCGTGATGTCGGCGATTTCCACGCCCGCGTACCAGTTGTTCGTGGTGGGCAGGATCGAGTGATAAACGAAGATGCTCCAGCGACCTTGAGATCGGGCACTGTCAATGCCTGCGTTGAAGTCCGTCGCGGTTTGGCCAGCGGCCACCTGGAAGACAGGCAAGTTATACCAGTCGGACACGCCGGAAGCGGCCACCAGACCGCTCATCACGCCGCGACCGAGCAGGAACCGCGGCGCTGCGAAGGCAATCCAACCGCTGTCTCCAAACGGAGCGGCGAACGAGTACACGGCGCTGCCGCCGAGGTGCGAGACGATGTACGTGGTCGCCAGATCGATCTCGTCTGTCTGCGTCCCCACCGGCCTGCAGCCGCTGAGATCCGCGTGGCAGTGGCTCCAGGTGTGGTTGCCAAGCTCGCTGCCTGCGGCTGCGATGGCACTCCAGTTGGCATCGTATCCGGCTTGCCAGTTGGCGGACGGATTGAGAAAGAAGGTCATGGGAACTCCGGTCGCCTTCAGTTCGGGCCAGTGCTCCATCTGCGAGGGCTGGGAATCATCGAAGGTGTACGTGAGGGCGGCCTTGAAGCCTGCCCAGGGCAGAACGCGAAGGTTGGGGCTGCTGCCGCTGCCGCTTGGCCGCGGCAGGCTGCTGGTGGGCGGGGCTGGAGGGGGATCGAGCGAGGCATTGACGGTTCCACCCACACCCCCGCCGCCGCCAGCCGAGATGCCATTTGCGCCGACCCCACCGGTGCCGCCTCCGCCATCGACGCAGCCACACGTGCTCGCACAACCAGCGAAAACCACAGTGGCAAGAATGCCGCAGCTCAGAAGGCACAAAGCTCGTTGCGACAAGTGCCTATATCCGATTCGTGGACACGTGGGCGTAACGCGTTTGAACATGGCTTTTGTCCTGAAATGCATCCTCTCCGCGACTCCACGATGAAACCGTGCCTATTGGCGAGTGACTTCGTAATAGCCGCTCGCATTCTTCGGCGAGAGCGGGATCCTCAGTTCACCGCTCTTCAACGAAATGGGCAGGGGCTTGCTCGGTCTGCCCGAAGCAGCCATGGCTCTCGCGATGAAGGTTCCTCTCCCCTGCACCTTCAGCGTCAACGTCCCTTTCACCCATTGCTCCATCACCGGCGCCTGGCCCGGGTTCTTCAAGGCGGTTCGAGAGGTGTTCCACACCTGCCCGGAGTTTTCCTCCTTCGCGGCCGCGAAAACCACGAAACGGGTGGATTGCGCCAGCGGCTTGCCGTCCAGGCTGACCGCCAAGACGCCGGCCCAGGGGTTCCTTGGGTCCGGATTCAAGGTCAGGTCGGTCGTCTTCAAGGCTTTTCCCGTCCCCACCGTACCCACGAACCCCTGCACGGCAGGCGCGTTCACCTTCAGCAATCCCCTGCCGTAGTCCAGCGCCAATTCACCTGTGGAAGAGATGATCTTCTTGCCTGCTTCGTCGAAGAGGGCGGCCACCCGGTCCAACGCGGGCAGGGGTTTTTCCACTTTGCCGGTGAATTGCTTGCGGACCGCGGCCGCATAGGGAAGCCATGGATGCTCTGCCAGCCACGAACTGGCGCTTGCGGGGGCCAACACCTTCTTGTCCGACAGGGGCTCCACCACGGTCACGTCCGACGCCTTCAACAAGCCTTTCCGGAAGATGTACGCGCCCGCTTGGAACATCACTTCGTTGGCGGGACGCGTGTTGATGCTGAGACTCGAAAGCCTCACCGATCCGGGCAAGTCGGGGGTAAGGTCGAACTGAAGCATGCCGCCCCAATCCTGGAGCGAGCCGTAGCAGGCCATCAGCACCGGGCCCTCCAGTCGGTACTCGTTGGGGACGCAATCGTTCCACTCGGTGACGACCGTGGCCTTGTCCACCACCGTGGCGGAAGCAACGTGGAAAACCAGCGTATCCTTGAACGGGTTCATCAACTGCGAGGTGTTGTCGAAAGGCGCATAGTCGGTGCCGCCGTTTGCGTCGACCCTCCAGATCAGGTCCCAATAGGCGTGGGTGTCGATGTGGTCCATCATGGCGTTGGCGCGCAGGTCGGCCAGCAGCGGAAGCCCCTGGTTGCTCATGGTGAAAAGCGACTTCACACCCAGAGAGCGGAGGTAGTTGCGCATTTCCTCGTTGGTGGCTTCCGTGGTGGCTGCCAGGAAACGCATGCTCTGTTCCGCGTTTTCCAGGTTTCGAACCGCCTTGAGGGATTGCGTGCTCCAGTTCCAGGCGAAACGGGTGATCTTGCCCTTGCCACCCCAAGCCTGGTACAGCTTCTGCAGTTCGGCCTCGAAGGCCGGGGGGAAATCCTCGATCCCGTAGCCCGTGAAGATCGAGGATTCGTTCACAAGTTCGGTGCCCACAAAGAAAGGATCCTCGGCCAGGGACTTTCCGGTATAGGGGTTCTTGTGAGTCAACAGCGTCTTGGCGTATTTCTCGTTCAGCTCGATTACCCGGCGGGAGAAATGCGCCACGCCCTTCGCCCCATTTGCGAGTAACGCGAAATCGGGCACATTGTCGCCTTCCCGGAATTTGCGGTGCACCAGAAGGTCAGGGTACACGTAGATGCCATTCTTCTTCAGGGCGCCGAGCAGGTAGTCCAGCTTGTCCAGGGAATCCTCGGAGAAGGTCTGGGTGTCCTCCGCCTTGGGGTCGAACAGGTTGGGGCTGGACCAGGGCGCGTCCATGTGGTGCAGGCGAACCAGGTTGATGCCCAAGCGGGCCATGCGTTTGGCAACGGCCTCGGCCCTTTCATGGGAAAGGAACGCGTTGCCGCCCACCAGGTCGGTGCCCCAAAAACGCACGAGGGTACCGTCGGCAAAGACATATCGGCCGCCCTGCACGGTCGTGAACCCGTGGTTCCCGGCGGGGGTTTCATTGAGCGACGAAAGGTCCAGGGACGTGGCGTCCGCGCTTTGCCCCGGCACGAAGGCCTGCCAATCGCTTTGATCGGTTCTTTGTTCCGAGACGAGCTTGGCCGTGAGGCGTTTTCCCGAGGCGTCCAGCAGGTTGACGGCCAGGTCGTCGAACCAGGCCCGGCCCGTGCAATGGGGCAACCCTGCGCCCACCTCGGCCCGGACTGCCCCCGCGGGGACCGGATAGGCATTTTCGTACCTCGTCCAGGGCGTGGTGCCGTCGATGGTTCCGAGGCCGCCCTGCCAACCGCCGACCTGCCGATTGTTGGCGTCCCTGAAGTCCACACTGAAGCGCGCGGCCATGAAGGGTTCGTCGCCCTTTTTCACGTCCTCGGTCTTGATCCAACCGGACAGCACCAAGGTGGCGGAACTTTGCCCCTTGAAGTCCACCGTTTGGGACGACACGTTCCATTCCGGCTTGGTGTTTTCGAGGAAGAGGCAATGGATGGATTCATGGCCCGGCGTGGCCAGCACGGAAGCGGACCAATCGGTGGAAACAATGTCCTCGAACCCCGGGTTTGCAAGCCAGTTGTCGGTCGGGGTTTGCGAAGAATTTCTTGATTTCGGGTGGGTGGCGACGGCTCCGGCGGGCAGCGGCTTGGAATCAAAATCGTATACAAACATCTTCACCCGGTCGAACCAGACTTTTCCGACAGCGTTGCCGAGCTGTAGCGAGATCGCCACGGTCGCCGCTCCGGCGGGTACCGCGTAGTGATGGGAATAGGTCTTCCAATCGGTGGTGCCGACCGCACGGCCGGGATCTTCGGGCCAGCCACCGACTTGCGTCCCTTTTTCATCAAAGAAGGTCACGCTCATGCGGGCCAGTTCCCAGGGCTTGGAACCCGGCTTCACATCCTGGGACTTCATGCCAAAGGAGATTTCCACCACCGGAGGCACGGGCTTGGGAAGGGCGATCGATTGCTTGTAAGTGGACCATCGGGGTTGTTCGTTCACCAGCACAGCGGCCCGGCCGCCGTCGCGGCCTGGTTGCACGAACAGGGGATCGCCCGTCCAAGCTTCTCTGGAAATGAAGTCGCCGTTTTTCACCCAGTTGAGATCAGCACCAGCGGCAGAGATAACCTGGGGGAAAAACAACGGCAAAAGCAACATCCAAGGGGTTCGCATGGGCGGCCTCCACGATGATCGGTCTTAGCGCTTACACCTTGGGGCCGTCAATTGAACGCAGCTCAGCCCCGAAACCTCCCCATACCGGACCTACCTGAGTAGAGGCGCGCGTAGCGTAGTGAGCTTGGCCTCCCACCCTCGCTACATCCGTTCCCCGTCGTCATAGCTTTCTGCCTCCATCGTGGCACACCAATCGACCATCTCGCCGGCAATCGACTGCACGGTAAGCGCGCCTTTCTCGAATTCCGAAGACGCCATCAGGGCGCTTGAGCATAGCAGCGCATGGCTCGTGTCGTCGACTCCATCGCCCGGCCTAATGCTCTCACGTCTCTTGGGATCGAGATAGACCAGTCGAAGCAAGGTCGAGTCGACCTGGGAGACCCACTGCATCTTGCGCGCATCGCCACGACCGAGCCGGTAGAAGAACCACGAGACGACGGCGCTTGTTATCAGGCCCGTCAGAAGACCAACCAACACATTCGAAAGCATGGAGCACATTCCCTTCTGCCCGACGTCGAAGACTATCGATGTAAAGCTGATGGCGAAGGTCTGTAGGTTCAAGGCAGGGCAGCACGAGTGGCAACCGCCTGGGTCGCAATGGCGATACTCGTTGACGAGAGCCCCTTGGCGCGCGCGGTGAGCTTGAGCGTGCCCGGGTCTTTCGAGGATTGCACGATGATCTGGGCGAGGCCGCCAAAGACGCTCCGGCTCCAGGCCACCTTTGCGGGGTTGTCCTGCAGGCGCAAGGCCACGCCTTTGTTGAGGCCAGCCGTGGGGCCGTAGTTCGCCAGGGTGACCGCCAGGACGTTTTCACCGGCGCGAAGCAACTTCTTCACGTCGTAGACCGAGGCGGCGCGCGAGTCGCCGGCGCCACCGATCTTCTGGCCATTGAGAAAGACCGCAACGCCGCCGTCGATCTTGGCGAACCAAAGTTCAACCACAGGCATGGTCAGGTCCTTGGCTGCGACATTGAAACGCGTGCGAAAGACCGCCCTGTCGTGCAGTCCGAGCGGGCCCCGCTCCTTGTTCACATCGGCGGTCTGCCAGCCGGAGTCGTCGAACTTCTCCGCGATCTCGGGAATGTTCGCGTCGTAGGCGTTGATTCCCTTCTTGTAGCGCCAGCCGTTGATGGGCAGCGAACGAGAAGCCGCAACGGGGACGAATGTGTCAGGCTCGTGGGAGCTTGGGTTGCCGTTGCCCACGCCGAGAATCCGGCCAGGGCCTTCCAGCTCGAAACTGATGGGATTGCTCGCCACCGGGACGACGCGGCCCTGTTCGTCGACAACCGCCACAGTGATGATGGAGATATCCTCGCCGTCGGCATCGATCGCCGGCCGGTCGGGATGGAGCTGCACGGCTGCGGGTGCGCCCGTGGTTTCAACCTGTTTCTCGACGACGACCTTGCCGGCCTTGCTGCCTTTGGCGGAAAGTACGCCGGGCGCGTATTTCACTCTCCATTTGAGCTGTGAATCGCGCTGTATCGCCTGTTTGCCAAGGCTCTGGCCGTTGAGGAAGAGTTCGACCTCGTCGCAATTACTCAGCGCGCGGACCTCGATCGTCTGCCCTTCTTTGCCCGGCCAGTTCCAGTGGGGAAGGAGGTGCAACACCGGCCAGTCCTGCCACCACGAGCGGTAGTACCAGAAATTGTCTTTGGGAAACCCGCAGGTATCCAGGATGCCAAAGTGCGAATTGATGCAGGGCCAGTCGTAGGGCGTCGGCTCGCCCCGGTAGTCGAAGCCCGTCCACACGAATCCCCCCGACAGCCAGGGGCGCGCGTCGTAGAAGGTCCACCAGGCCTGCGCGTTGTTGGCCCATTCCGGGGCATTGTCATCGTAGGCGCTGACGTAGCCACGCGCCGGATCGTTGGCGTAGATGCCGCGCGTGCCCACCGTGCTGCCCTGTTCAGTCCCAAGGTTGGGCTGTTGCGGATGGGCCGCATGGTAGTGGTCGGCATCTTTGCCAATGTGGTAGTTCCAGCCGCGCACCTCGATGACCTCGTTGATGCCGGCGAACTCATTGCCCACTGGCGCCGCGTAGGTCAGCGGACGGGTGGGATCGAGGCGACGGATTGCGGCCTGCATGGCCACGGCCACGCGCTTGCCCGCGGGCGTGCCCTGTGTGCTCCACTCCTCGTTGGCAAGCGACCAGATGAAGACGCTGGGGTGATTGCGGTCGCGTTTGATTAGGCTTTCGAGATTGTCGGTATTGGCGGCATCGCTGCCCAGCAGGCGGTTCTCGTCCATCACCAACATGCCCAGCCGGTCGCAGGCTTCGAGCAGTTCGGGGGTTGGTGGATTGTGCGAGGTGCGATAGGCATTGCTGCCCATCTCTTTGAGCCGCGCGATGCGGAAATACTGGAGTTGGTCGGGCATGGCCGCGCCCACGCCCGCGTGGTCCTGATGGTTGCAGGTGCCCTTGATGACGGTGGGCTTTCCGTTGAGCAGGAATCCCTTTTGTGCATCGAAAGCCACTGTCCGGATGCCGAAGGGCGTCTCGATGCGGTCTATGGTCTGCCCACCTTCAACCACGGTGGTCACAAGCTTGTACAGTTCCGGAGTTTCGGGCGACCACAGTTCAGGCGCATTGACCGTGCCTTCATACTGTAGCGTAGTGGTCGCTGCTCCGGAGACACGCGCCGATTTGCGGCCCTGCGCAAGCACCTTGCCGTCGGGCGCGAGCACCTGCCACTCGGCCACCACAGAAACCGGCCTGGGCCGTGCATTGTGCAACTCCGTTTGCACATGCACTTTGGCCGGACCGGTCGGGGTGTTCTTGGGGAAACTGCTGGTGACGAAGACACCGTCCGGCGCGATGGCGACCGGTGCGGTCTTCACCAGCCACACGTGGCGATAGATGCCCGCCCCTTCGTAAAACCATCCCTCAGCTTGAGTGGCATCGACGCGAACGGCAACCAGGTTTTTTTCACCGAAATTCGCCACATCAGTTATGTCGTAGCGGAAGCTGGTGTATCCGCTCTCGTGATGGCCAACAAACCAGCCGTTCACGAAAACCGTGCAGTCGCGAAACACACCATCGAATTCCAGCCAAATTCGACGATTGGCATCGGGCTTTGCAAGATCGAAGGTGCGCCGATACCAACTTACGCTGTTTTGCGGGAAAGCGGTGCCGAGCGCCTTGAATCCGTGCGAGCCGTCGGCCTTCGGGTCGAAGGGAAGTTCGATGGCCCAGTCGTGAGGCAACTGGACCTGGCGCCAGCTCGCGTCGCTGTAGTCCATACTGGCCGGACCATAGCCCGCGCCGGCTTTTGCGAGGCCCTGTCCAGTGCCCCAATCATTGCCAAGATGGAATTTCCAGCCGAAATCCATGAGCAGACGCTCACGCGGAACCGGGGCATTCGCGGCATTGGCGATGGCCCAAACCGGAATTGCCAGGATGGTAACCACAAATAGGCATTGGAGACGTTTCATTGTTTTACTCCAGATGAGTGGTTCCCCCGGGAATCTGCGTTTTGGCCTTTCTCCCGCGAAAGGCCAGTCCGAGCATCACGGCGCCGAATGCGATTTGCACCAGGCCCCAGGCGAAATTGATGTTCAGACCGAGGGAATGGCTTTGGTAGATCGCCGGGTCGGAAAACAGGCCGAAGACAGTTAGGATGGCGCCAAAGACGACGAAGAGGAGACCGATGGGAATTCTGACATCGAGGTGCATGGCAGTTACCAGAAAAGAAGGTTGAGAACGATCGCGAAGGCCAGCACGATGCTGCCCAGCAGGGCCGGGCGTTGCCACCAGCGGGCATCGTGCTCCTTGATCTTTGGGGTGAGGGAATAGACCAACCCGACCAGTTCCCCGTCGGTTTTCTTCCGGCGGGTGAGAAGTGAGATGACGATGGTCGCGAAAAAGCAGGTCGACCAGGCGAAGATCGCGGTCCAAAAGTTCTGCGCCATTTCGCTCGGGTAGACGTGGACGGCGCCCAGCCAGCCGCCTTTGATGCCAACCGTGGCGCCGTGAGGTAGCGAAAGTCCGTGGTGGATGCCGGCAGCCACCGTCCCCGATATCAGGCCGAAGAATGCGCCGTGGCCGGTGGTGCGCTTCCAGAACATGCCAAGCAGGAAGGTGGCGAACAGGGGCGCGTTCGCGAACGCAAACACAAGCTGCAGGATGTCCATGATGTTGTTGAAGGACGCCGCCGCATAGGCAGCGGCCATCGAAGCCAGAATGCCGACCACCGTGGTCGCGCGCCCCACGGCCAGATAGTGCGCGTCGTCGCCGTCCTTCTTGATGTAACCCTGGTACAGGTCGTAGGTGAAGACCGTGTTGAAGGCCGTCACATTGCCGGCCATTCCGCTCATGAACGAGGCCATCAAGGCGGTCAAGCCCAGCCCGAGCATGCCGGTGGGAAAGTAGTGGGCCAGCATGGTGGGAACCACCATGTCGTAGTCCAGCCCGCCGTTCTTCGACGGAAGCTGAAAGCCGCCGCCCGCGCTGTGAAGCGCGATGGCGATAAGGCCGGGCAGGATCACGAGCGCGGGGAAGAACATCTTGGGCACCGCCGCGAGAATCGGTGTTCTTCGGGCAGCTCCCATGTCTTTCGCGGCCATCGCCCGTTGCACGACGAGAAAGTCAGTGCACCAATAGCCGAAGGAGAGGACGAATCCCAGCCCCATGGCCAGACCGAACCATTCCACGCCCATGGGATTGGTCGCGGCCGAGCCGGTGTGGGACCACGAATGGGTCCAGGTGTCGGGGGCGAAACCGGCGTCGGTGGCTGGCTTGACCAGCTTGGCAACCAAGCCGTCCCAGCCACCCACGTCCTTGAGTCCGAGCAACACCAGGGGCAAAAACCCGAAGACGATCAGGAAGAACTGCAGCACCTCGTTGTAGATGGCGGAGGTCAGGCCGCCCATGAAAATGTAGGCGAGCACGATGACGCCCGAGACAAGAATGCAGCCGTGGAAGTTCCAGCCCAAGATGGCGCTTAGCAGCTTGGCCAGTGCATACATGGAGATCCCTGACGACATGATGGTCATGCAGGCGAAGGTGAGGGCATTGAAGCCCCGGGTCTTCTCGTCGAAACGCAGCTTCAGGTACTCGGGAACCGAGCGCGCCTTGGAGCCGTAATAGAACGGCATCATGAAGATGGCGACGAACACCATGGCCGGGACGGCGCCGACCCAGTAGAAGTGGCTGGTCATCATGCCGTACTTGGCGCCGGAGGCGGCCATGCCCATGACCTCTTGCGCGCCCAGGTTCGCGCCGATGAAACCAAGTGCGCAGATCCAGGCTGGCAGCGAGCGTCCGGACTCGAAGAAGTCCTTGCTGCCGTTGACCGTGCGACGGAGAACGAAGCCGATGCCCAGCACGAACACGAAGTACGTGACGAGCAAGACGTAGTCGATGCTGTGGAGCTGGATGCTGTGCTGGAGCATGGATCCTAATCCGGGGTGGGCGGTTTTGCGGATAGTACGTCAAGCGACCGGCAATGTCCGCGTCAACGTGCGCTGATCGCCTGGCATCGGCAGTTTGCTGCTAATTTTCCCGGCTCATGCTAGGTTTATACTCGTGCCGTCTCTGCGTGCCCTCTTTGTCTTTGCAAGCACATTGGTCGGACTTGCAGCTTGCGGCGGGAGAACGAACCTTGACATCGTCTTGAACGGAGTTGGCGAGTCGGGAGGGAACGCAAATGGCGCTTCCGGTGGTCAGGTTGTGTCTGGCGGATCGATCTCTCTTGGTGGCGCAATCAGCACGGGAGGCTTCGTCGCCACGGGCGGTCGCTTATCGGCGGGTGGTGGGGCAGGTACCGCTGGTTCTGCGGTGACTGGGGGCACTACCGGTGGCAGCTTGACCAGACCAACCGGCGGCGGGATGGTTATAGGCGGCACGACGGCCATGGCCGGCACCAATACGTCAGTCGGCGGCACGACGGCCATGGCCGGCACCAATACGTCAGTCGGCGGCACGACGGCCATGGCCGGCACCAATACGTCAGTCGGCGGCACGACGGCCATGGGCGGCTCGCGCTCAACGGGTGGCACGACAAGCTTCGGTGGCAGCAAGACCACTGGGGGCGTGTCAGCGACGGGCGGAACCTTGGGTTTTGGTGGTACCCAGACCACCGGGGGTGCAATGAATACCGGCGGTGTCCCTTGTCCAGTCCTCGTTCTACCCAATGAAGATCTCATCGACGACATGGATGACGGAAACGCCATCATCCCGTTTGTACACGGTCGGGCGGGAGCCTGGTCCGATTCCCATGACGCCACCCCCGGTGTTTCGATGTTCCCAGATCCGAACGGTGTCTTCACGATGACGAACACGGGAGATCCCTGCCGCAAGTACGCTGCCTATGTCTACGGCGGGCCGTTCGTGTATTCGGGCGCAGATTTCGGCTTCGGGCTTGGTGCCCCGTACGACGCATCCGCGTACTCCGGTTTCAGTTTTTGGGCGAAAGTGGACGCAGGCACGTCGCCTTACCTCAACGTGGCCTTCCCCGACAAGGACACTGATCCGGGCGCGTTTATTTGCCAAACCAGTGGCACTGAACTGTGCTGGGATCATTTCAGTCATGGCGTCACGCTGTCCAGTGATTGGACCAAGTACACGATTCCCTTCACAAGCCTGACTCAGGCAGGCTGGGGTCACCTGGCGGCCGCCTTCGATCCGTCGACGCTCTTTGGCGTCACGTTCGAAATCTCAGCCAATGCGACGTTTGGCATATGGGTTGATGACGTGGCATTTGTGTACTAGCCCGGGGCAGCGGGATGGAGACCGGCAGTAGCACGTTCACTGGCAGCGGGACGGAGTCTGGAAGCGGCACGGTGACTGCCATCGGGGCGTGGGAACTCCTCCAACACCACACCAAACGTCAACGCGGAAAGTCTGGCGCGTCGCGCCGGGATCGGCTCGCGAAGGGATGGTCCCTTGTCGCAAGAAGGCACGCGCGGCTTGCTCCATAGAGCCTCTTTGCCTTTTACGAACAGCAAGGATGACCCGTCTTGCCGAGTGGTTGCCCCCTCAGAGACAGGGGGCTTTCATGAAGTGCAAAGACGTCTTTTCGACCGTTCTCTTGTCAGCGACGCTTGTCGCTTCCGCTTGCTCAACAAATTCGTCGGGATCAACCGGCAGCACCGGGGGTGCCGGGGGTGGCACGCAGAACGCGGGCGGCGCGGTGAACAGCGGAGGTATAGGGGGCAGCGGGGCTGGGCAGACCACGACCCCCAGCGCCGGAAGTACCGCTTCTGGTTCCGGAGGTTCGCGTGCCGGCGGCCAGACGGTATCGAGCAGCGGGGGCAGCGTTGCCGGCGGTCAACCAGCCACGGGTGGCTCTAGCGGCGGCCAATCAGCCACGGCCACGGGTGGATCTAAGGGCGGTCAACCAGCCACGGGTGGCTCTAGCGGCGGTCAACCAGCCACAGGCGGGACATTCGTCCCATCCTCAGGCACCGGCGGGAGTTACGTTGCCTCCGGCGAAGCCGACTACAGCATGGATCCCGGCTGGATGTTCATCAAGCAGGACGTAACCGGAGCCCAGGCGACAACGTTCACCGAGACTGGTTGGACTTCGGTCAGCACGCCGCACACGTACAATGATATCGATTCCTACAGAGTTCTCATCGACCACAGCGGCGGCGATCACGGTATGTACGCCGGACCGGCGTGGTACCGTAAGCATTTCACGGTTCCTGCTAAATTCTCTGGCAACAAGTTCATCGTCGAGTTCGAACGGATCCGAGAAACTGCCACGTTCTATATCAACGGAACCCAGGTCGGAACCTTCTCCGACGGCGTTTCACCGGTCGGCATCGATATCACCGCGAATGTCAAGGCTGACGGGACCACCGACAACGTTCTCGCGGTTGCCGTCGACAACGGTGGGGGCGGCGAGTACTGGAACGCGAATGCCACCAACCCGGACTACGGCGGATTGGTGGGGCATGTCTGGCTGCACGTGCCGGGCAAAATCTACCAGACCTATCCGCTCCAACAAAACCTGCAAACGACGGGCATTTACATCTACGGCACTAACTACACCAATATCACGAACAACACCGCGCAGGGCGACACGGGCGATCTGACGGTGAACGTGGAATCTGAGGTGAGCAACGAATCGGGCAGCACGGCGAGCGCAACACTTGGCGTCACAGTGGTCGATGCAGCCACGGGCACCACGTTGACCTCATTCTCCTCAAGCACCGCGACGTCACTGCCAACGACTGGCACCACAGTACTCAAGGCGAGTGGACCTGTGACGGGTGCGAAGCTGTGGAGTGACTTGTATCCGAATCTCTACAATGTCCAAACAACGATCACTGTGGGCGGAACCGTGGTCGATGGGCGCAGCACACTCACGGGATTCCGTCAGACGGCATTCAAGGGAGGCGCCGGCACCGGTGGCGTCTACGTCAATGGTCGCTTTGTCTATCTTCTCGGCTTCGCCCAGCGCTCGACCAATGAATGGGCCGGGCCGGGCCAGGCGGTGCCGGACTGGATGCACGACTACACGGCCAATCTGATCCGGGGCGCCAACGCGAACTACATTCGCTGGATGCAGGTCACGCCGCAGATCGCAGACCTCAGATCGGGTGACAAGTACGGCATAATCAGCATTGTGCCGGGCGCCGACAAGGAGGTGAGCGATCCGACGGCCGCCCAGTGGACGGCGAGGATGGGCGTCTTTCAATCCACCATGATCTATGTGAGGAACAATCCGAGCGCTTTCATGTATGAGGCGGGCAACAGTCCTGTTACCGATGCCCAGATGCAGGCGCTACAGACTCTCAGAAACACCCTGGATCCGAACGGTGGCCGCGGTGTGGGTGACCGCACCCCGGGCGACACCGGGGTGATACCCTATTCCGATTGGTTCGGCACGATGCTCGGCACCACGTATCAGGACGCTTATCGGGACGCAGGGCCCGAGATTGAAGAAGAAGATTTCCGCGATGAGGCCTTGCGAGGGATCTGGGACGACTACTCGCCCCCGCACGTGGGCGGCTTCATTCCAGGGGCCACCGACACCTATAACGAGACAGCGGAAAGCTTTACCACAGGGCAGGTTGCCCGGCTCGACACCTGGCTGATAACCGATACAATCCGAAACACCTCGGCGGCGAGTTCCAAGTACGCGGGCTACGGCTCGATCTATTTCTCGGACTCCGATGCGGACGGACGTGAGCAGAGTAGCTGCGTCTGTCGGGTGAGCGGGAAGGTAGATGCCAACCGTATACCCAAGGAGGCCTACTACTCCTTCCGCGTGGCCGGGAACACTCAGCCTGACATTCACATCGTCGGACACTGGACCTATCCGGCGGGAACGACGAAGACCATGTACGTCGTGGCCAACAATGTCTCGTCGGTGGACCTGCTGGTCAACGGCAAGTCACAGGGAAAGGTGAGCAAAGCAACCAACGGCTATCAGTACAGTTGGGCGAACGTCGCTTTCGCCTCGGGCACCATCCAGGCCATAGGGTACGACGCCAGCGGCACGCAAGTCTGCCAGCACACGCTGACCACCGCTGGGCCGGCGGCCGCCGTCAAGCTGACCCCGACAGTTGGGCCCAACGGTCTGCAGGCCGATGGCGCGGACTTTGTCATGTTCGACGTCGAGGTCGTGGACGCGAACGGAGAGCGGGTTCCCACCTACGGTCCCACCACCAAACCAACGGACAACACACCAATCAACGAGCCCAAGATCACTTTCACCGTGACCGGACCCGGAACCTGGCGCGGTGGGGTCAACGAAAGCATGACCAATTCGACCAACAACCTCTATCTGTACACCGAGGGAGGAATCAATCGCGTCTTCATTCGTTCGCAAATGACCGCGGGAGACATCACGCTGACTGCCAGCAGCCCCGGTTTGACCTCGGCCACGGCCACGGTGACATCCAAGGCGGTCAATGTCGTGAACGGCCTTCTCTAGAGTGGAGCCGATCGCAGCGACGCGCGGGCCGCTGATCGAGTGAGACGCGGCCCTCCGGCCACGTGGCCTACTGTATTTCCGAGCACAGGGTTGAGGACTCGATCGCACTCAACGCGATCGAAATCCCGCGCTTCTTCGCGAGCAGATCCAATCCTGATTGCTCAAGTATGCGCGAGGCATCTCTTTGGCACGCCCGCTGCAACCACTCGGTGGCATGCGCCTTGTCTTTGACCAGGGAACCATTCTGCTCGTCGATGCTGAATCTTCGGCGGCACTGGCTGATCTTCCGGGCGCGCTGTGGGATCCGCGGGTGCGGGCCTTGCGCTGCCCGGCGCGGTTTCACCAGCGCTTACTGACCGAGCTGGGCCAGCGCGGTGTCCCGTTCGAGGACGAGGTGGCCGGTCCAGCGGACGATCTGCCGGCTCTCCGGCCCACCGATCTGCGCCCCTACCAGGAGGCGGCGCTTGCGGCCTGGGCGCTGGCCGACCAGCGCGGGGTGACGGTTTTGCCCACTGGCTCGGGCAAGACCCGCCTGGCCATCGCGGCCATCACCCGCCTGCGCGTGCCCGCCCTGTGTTTGGTGCCCACGCGCGTTCTGCTCGACCAGTGGGCCCGCGCCATGCGCGAATGCGCGGGCTTTGCGCCTGGCCTGCTGGGCGACGGCGAGCACCAGGTGGAAGCCATCACGGTGGCAACCTTTGAAAGCGGTTGGCGCCACATGCGCCAACTCGGCAACCGGTTCCAGTTGCTGGTCGTCGACGAAGCTCACCATTTCGGCACTGGTTTGCGCGACGAAGCCCTGGACATGAGCATTGCGCCCATGCGCCTGGGATTGACGGCCACGCCCCCCGCGGGCCAGACGGCCGCGCGCCTGACCGAGCTGATCGGGCCCACGGTCTACGAGCTGCGCGTCGACGATCTTGTGGGCGAGTTCTTGGCTCCCTTCGACAGCGTGGTGTTGCACCTCGATCTGACACCTGCCGAGCGCGCCGAATACGAGGGGTTGATGGCGACCTTTCGCGAAGTCCTGCGCCGCTTTCGCGCCGTCGATCCCGGTGCCACCTGGCAAGAATTCGCCCGAGCCGCGGCGAAGACCGACGAGGGCCGCCGCGCCCTGGCCGCATGGCAACGGTCGCGACGTCTGCTGGCCTTCCCCTGTGCCAAGCGCCAGATGTTGGCCAACCTGCTGGCCCGCCACAGTGACGCCCGCGTGATCGTGTTCACAGCCGACAACGCCACCGCCTATGCCATAAGTCGCGAACACCTGATCATGCCGCTGACTTGCCACATCGGCCGCAAGGAGCGCGAGCGCGCTCTGTCCCTTTTCAAGGACGGGAAGTTGCGCGCCCTGGTTTCAGCCCAGGTACTCAACGAAGGGCTGGACGTGCCCGACGCCGAGGTTGGCATCGTCGTGGCGGGCAGCAAGGGCGAGCGCGAGCACGTGCAGCGAGTCGGCCGCGTGCTGCGGCCTCGGCCGGGCAAGCGGGCCTTGGTCTACGAGCTGGTGGTGCGGGCCACCGGCGAGGTCCAGCAAGCCCGCCGCCGGAGGAATGCGCTTGCTGCCTGAAGCCGTCATTCCTGCGCGCGTGGACCGCGGCCGCATCTTGCCTGCCTTTCTCGACGAGCGCGATCAGCCCTGGCTGAACGTTCTCATCGACGAGGTGGATCGATTCCGTGGTCGTCCCTTGCGCGAACTGCAACAACGCCTGCGGGAGCCCCTGCCTTGTGCGACTCCTCACTTCAAGTCACGCGCGGCTGTGCGGCTTCTCTTGCGCCTGGGCAGCGCCGAAATCACGTCCGAGGTTTCGCCCGCCGCGGCCCGTGAGAAGCTTTTCGTGGAGGCGGCTGTGCAGACCGACACGCCACGCGGCAGCATCGTGGCGGCCGCAGCCTCGGCCCTGGGCCTGGCGCCAGCAGCGCTGGAACGGGCGCTCTTTGCCGATCTACCCGGCGAGCGCGTCTTTGTCGGTCCCGAGAGTTTCCCTCCGCCGCACGAACTCGCTCTGCGGGTCAATCAGCTCATCGCCCGCAGCCTGCTCTTTCGCGCCAGCCGTGTGCGTATCCGCGCCCAAGGCGCGCTTCGTCCAGTGGTTCGCCAGGCCAAGTTGCGCGGCCTCATCTGCACTGTCGAGGACGGTGATCCGCCCGTGCTGGATCTGTCAGGGCCGTACGCGGTCTTTCGGCGCACTTTGCTCTACGGTCGGGCCTTGGGCGAACTGCTTCCCTTCCTCGCCTGGTGTGCGCGCTTCGAGCTTTGCGCCACCTGCATGTTCCGCGGCCAGGAGGCCGAGCTGCACCTGCAGAGTAGCGACCCATTCTTCCCGGCCAGCGCGCCCAAACCCTTTGACAGCAAGCTGGAGGCGCGCTTCGCCCGCGATCTCAAGAAGGCTGCGCCGGACTGGGATCTCGTGCGCGAGCCGGAGCCTGTGCGCGCAGGCGGCACCATCATCTTTCCCGATTTTCTGCTGCGCCACCGGCTCGACCCCAGCCGCGAGTTTCTCGTCGAAGTCGTCGGGTTCTGGACCCCCGATTATCTGCAGCGCAAATTTTCCCTGCTGCGGGCCGCGAAGCTCGACAATCTGATCCTGTGTCTCGACCAAGAACGCGCCTGTGCCGACGGCGATCTGCCGACCGGCGCGCGCGTGGTGCACTATCGCCGGCGCATCGATCCGACCGCGGTGTTACGAGCCGCCGGCCATGCCCTGTAAGTCGAAGCGGATGACAAACGCCTGTCTCACGCCAGCGCTGTCTCAGATTCGAATGCCTCGGCGAAGACATCACCACGCTCGGCGGGATCGCAGACCCGCGTTTCGCGGCGGTCGGATCCAACTACCGGACACCAGAAGCTCCTGGTTCCGAGCGGCGCTGCCTACCATCGGCCTGCTCGAACCTCGTGGCGTCGGCGGTAGCCCAGCCCGCGGTCCACGGCGATAGCACATAGAGCGTTCCATCACCGCCCTCTTCGATGGCCCAGCGACTATCCTTAATGGCCCAGCGGGTCGTTCTTTTTGCTAGCTTGCCTACCCTCAGGGTCAACTCGGAAGCGCTATCCTTGAGCTTGATGCGGACGATGCCGCCGGTCTGTTCGGCCCGGTCCACGCCGGAATCGGACTTGTCCTCTTCCTCGCCGAAGTCGTCGGCGCTGAGCGACCTGTAGGCACGCAGCAGATCCTTGATTTTGCTTTCGTCGAAGTTCTTCCACTCCCGCTCGGCTTCCCCGGGCTTGCCGTCGCCACGGCACCTGGTGAACGAGCCCGTCCACTTGTCGCCGGTCTTGGAGAATAGAAAGGCTCCGTTCCGGTTGGTGATCTCGACTTGGGTAACGGCGTCTTCCTCGAACTTGAAGATTGATGTCTCGCGCCAGCTCCGGAGGTTGCGCGTGTAGAGAAAGCCCTGGTAGCCTCCCTGTCCCCAATTGACCAGGGAGAATATCCCATCCCCGCCAGAAATACGCACGAACTGACCGTGTGGGCTGGTCTTGCCGCAGTACATGTCGTTCGCCTTCGCTGCGCCTTTCCAGGCAACGATGTGCAGCGCTTTCGCGTCGGTGAGGTCGTACTGGTCATACAGCCCGGTACCGCGGTCGATCACCTCCCAGAGCTGGAGGCTCTTGAGATTGTTGATGAGAGCGTCGACCTTGGAGGTGCTGGCCCTGGTCTTCAGGGGGGAGGTCAACTCCCAGTCCTGCCCCTGTTTCTCGATCCTAATCGTGCGAATCTGCGACTTGTCATCGTCGTCCGGCCTGGTCAACTCGATCTTCGTGATTCTTTGGGCGTCGCTATTGGACAAAGCGATGTTGGGAAGCGGCTCAGATGGCCCCGTGAGTGCGGGCTCAGGAACTCGCTTTCCTTCGCTGATCTGCCACAGAAGAATGGCACCGCTGGTCGCAACAACCGCGAGAGTCGCGAAGAGCTTCCGTGAGACCTTCAACGCGGGCATGGCTGGGTGATAGCTGGAGGCGCGCTCCGCCAGTATTCACTCACCCATTCTAGTGCGGTCGTCAACCGGCGCGCTTGCGCCGTCTCCGAACCCCTGCGACCAGCAACGAGAGCATCGTCAGAGCGGCTGCAAAATCGCCGCCAGCCTTCCCGCCGCCCGTGCGACATGAGCATCCGCCGCTGCTGCCCGAACTCGCGCTTGATGCACGCGACGATCCGCTGGTCGTGGTCTCGCCTCCGGAACCTGACGCCTCGGACCCGCCGCTCCCCGCTGGCGAACCACCGGCTCCACTTGTGGCCACCGCGCCGCCGGTTTCTCCCCCAGTATTCCCGCCGCCCGAACCTCCTGATGTGTTCTCAGTACTGCCGGAACCTCCTGACGCGCCTCCTGTTCCTGGCGCTCCGGCGGCACCCGTGCGGCCACCAGCGACGGCGCCGGTTCCGCCGATGCCCGTGCCTCCTGCACCACCCGCTGCACTGCCACCGCCGCCACCTCCCGGGCCACCCGAAATGCCTCCCGTGCGAGAACCACCGGAACCAACTGAAATGCCTCCTGTGCCAGGCGCTCCCGCAATGGCCGTGCCGCCACTGTTGACGCCGCCGGTTCCGCCGACGACTGCGCCACCACTCCCGCCGGTGGCGCCTCCGATTCGCGCTCCGCCGGATCCGCCGGCAGTGCCCCCAGAGGCCGCGCCACCCCTCCCGCCGCTTACGCCGCCGGTCGCCGTGCTGCCGCCGCTCCCGCCAACGCCGCCGCCACCCGCGCCACCCGTTCCGCCCGACGTCCCGGCGGTCGCGGTGGATGCACCGTATTCGAAGGCGCCCAGATCCGGTGCCGCACCGACATACGCTGGATAGGGCTGCGGCAGCCCCGCGGTCGTTCCTTTGTCGATCTCCGGGCTTCCTGCCGCCAGTCTGAGGAAGGGGAGGACAGGCAAACTGCCATCAGCCTGGCGCGCACTGGCCATGCCGGCAAAGCTGGTCGTGTCCGTGGGCGGGACGCAGACTGTTCCTCCAGCGGAGTAGACCGCTGGGCACGAGGCGGGGGGAGCGAACGCGACACTCTGAAAGTCTGCGTTCGCGACGGTAATACCCATGTTTGAATCCCACGAATTGTACTGGTCGTCGATGAGCCCACCCAAATTCATGTTGGAGGTGAGCGTGCCACCAAAAGCGAGATTGTTGCGCAAAAACCCCACGGAAATTGATGAGGTGTCGTCACTGCCCACGCCCAGCATGTTGAAGTCGGGGTGATTCATGAAGCCGGTGTCGTTATAGAAATAGGCATTGTTGGGTGAATGGTTTGCATAGAAGCCTGCATCCTTGTTGTAAAATGCCACGTTGAAACGGAGGATGTGCTGGGGAATGACGGCGGGAACACTGTTGGGAGGCATGTCATAGCCCCCCCCTTTGAAGCCATTGCCGTTTCCGGCTGGCAAGGAGACGGGCTGCCCGCCGCTCAGCGCATCAGGTTTGTACCCGTGGTACCATGACCACGAATACTCGACGGTGCACGCCTCCTGAGACTTGATGAAGTCCCAGCCATCGTCGCTGTTCCACCACGCGCGGCAACCGTGGAAGATGTTGCCGGTGTCCCCCGCCTTGTCGGGGTGACAGCCGAAACCGTCGGCACTCTGCCCGTCTCCGTTCGACGTCAACGTATCCTCGTTTTCGTGAGAATCGCAGTTCAGGAAGGTGTTGCCGCCTCCCTCCTGAATGAAGAACCCAGGACCCATGTTGTGGTGCGAGTTGAGAAGCTCGAACGTGTTGTTGCTTCCACCCATGACATAGAGGCCCCACGACTCATGGTTGTCGCTGTTGAGCTGCAATGTTCCGGTAATCTCCAATCCCTTCAGGTACAGGTAGTCGCCTTCAATTCGGACCCCGACATGCCGGCAATTGTACTTGCTCATGTCTGTGACGCCCGAGAAGTCGAAAACCGGGGTTTCGCCCTGATAGGCCCAGTAGTTGATCATGTTTCCGGATGTGCCGCTCTTGCTCAAAACGACCGAGTCCACGGTAGCGCTGGTGCTGCTGCAGGTCGACGTCGCATCCGTGTACTTATAAGTTCCTCCCCGAAAGTAGACGGTGTCGCCAGCGGCTGCGGC
>Ga0187862_10001420_pt1 | contig 25497 bp, 29 predicted proteins | sample June2016WEW_10_1_FD_133003 | JGI IMG/M metagenome (GOLD analysis project Ga0187862, IMG submission 133003) | Peatland microbial communities from SPRUCE experiment site at the Marcell Experimental Forest, Minnesota, USA - June2016WEW_10_150 | ecosystem: Environmental > Terrestrial > Soil >...
CATCGCGACTTTTTTGCCGCTCCACCATGCCAGGCCGCCGCCGATAATCAGTGCGCTCGCGGCGAGCGCGCTATTAACCAGCAAGAATGGTTTGGCAGCGGCATCGACGTCGAAAGCATAAAGAAAGCTCGCCAGGACGGCGACCAGCATACCAGCACCCGCGAACTTAATCCCCGATGGCGCGGTCACCGGCGAGGACATGCGCTGAAGGCCGTACATGAACAGAAACGCGGCGGCCAGATCGGTTGCACCAATCACCAGTTGTGGGATCATCGTTAACATGGTGGCTGTTCAACCTTTCTTCCGGTGGCTGGATTTCGCTGGCTTCAACTGATGTCCGCTGACCTGGAACATCGCGAGCATGCGGTCGGTCACGGCGAAGCCACCCGCGGCATTGCCGGCGCCAAGCAATACCGCGACGAACCCGATGACCTGTTCCTGGGCTGTGCTGGCGTTGAGCAGCGCGAAGATCCCGCCGACCACGACGATGCCATGCACGAAGTTCGATCCCGACATCAGTGGCGTGTGCAGGATTGCCGGCACGTGACCGATGATGACCCAGCCGGCGAAGGCGGCAAGCATAAAAATATAAAGCGCGACGAAGCCGCTGATCGAAATCGCGAAGTCCATGATGATCTGCTCCTTCGGTTCAGGCGGCTTTCGGCACAGGCTTCGCGTGCGTATCAGCGATCGCGTTCTTTCGCTCGCCGTTGTGCGTAAGCACGGTTCGGGTGAGGATTTCGTCGTCCCAGTCGATGCTTATGATGTTGTTCTTCATCATCAAAGCGAGCAAATTGAACTGGTTCTTCGAATAGAGTTCGCTGGCGTCCTCGCCGAGCAGAGACGGCACGTTCAGCGGCGCCACGATCGTCACGGCACCGATCTCGACCGTCTCACCGGGACGCGTGTCCTCGCAATTGCCGCCGCCCTCGGCGGATAGGTCGACGATGACCGAGCCCGCCTTCATTCCGGCGACCTGTGCCTTACTGATCAGCTTAGGCGACGGCCGGCCGGGAATGGCGGCGGTCGTAATGATGAGATCGGCCGCCTGGATATGCTTCGTCAGCACCGTGGCGACCACGGCTTTTTCTTCCGGGGTCAGTTCGCGGGCGTACCCGCCTTTGCCGCGCGCATCGACCCCAGTCTGGACGAAGGTCGCGCCCAGAGACAGTGCCTGTTCCTGGGTTTCCGGACGAACGTCGTAGCCTTCGGTAACGGCGCCCAGCCGATGCGCGGTGGCGAGCGCTTCCAGTCCCGCGACTCCGAGACCCATGACCAGGACCTTTGCGGGACCGATCGCGCCGGCGGCCGTCGTTAGCTTCGGCAGGATACGACGGAGGTGCGTTGATCCGAGTTGCACAGCATAGTAGCCCGCCAACGCGGACTGGCTCGACAGCGCATCCATTGATTGGGCTCTTGTGATCCGCGGCAGCGTCTCCATGGCGAAACAGGTGATCTTTTTCTCAAGCAGGCGTTTCACCAGTGCCGGCTGATGATTGGCATAGATGAAACAGATCAGGATGGCGCCTTGCTTCATCGCGTCGATAACGTCGAGCGCGGGCGGCTGCACGGCGAGCACCAGATCGGCGTCGGCGACCAGTTGCTTGCGATCCGCGATGAACACGACGTCTTTGAATGCGCTATCGACCAGTTTAATGGCGTCACCGGCTCCGCTTTGCATATGCAGTTTCGCGCCCAGTTTGATCAGTTTGGGAACGACAGAGGGGACCAGCGCCACGCGGCGTTCGTGCGGCTGGGTTTCCTTCAACACGGCAACATTGACGTACATCAGGCGCTCCGGTTGCTTCGATTGGCGGGATTTATGCGCGGTATCACAGCGGACGATGAGGCACGCCCCATCGCCGCGCCGGAGATGCCGTGCTTTACAATGGTGCTTCGGCCTTCACGTAGCGAACCAGCTTCTTGTTCACGAATTGCTGGATGCCCATGTCGCCAAGCTCGCGTCCATAGCCAGAGTCCTTGATGCCGCCAAACGGGAGTTCGGCATCGGACCAGGATATGTTGTTGATGAACATCATTCCTGTCTCGACGCGACTGGCGATGCGCTGACCGCGGGCAATATCCTTGGTGAAGACCGAGCCACCCAATCCGAAATCGGAGTCGTTGGCGAGCGCGATCGCCTGGTCCTCGTCCTTGACCACGAAAAACAGCGCGACCGGGCCAAAGAATTCCTCTCTGAAGGCGGGGTTGTTCGGCCTGATGTCAGTCAGGATCGTCGGCTGCATATATGACCCTGGGCGGTCAATACGCTTGCCTCCCATGAGTACCTTGGCTCCGTGAGAGACCGCGCCATCGACCTGTTTCAAGAGGTCGGCCAGGGCCGATTCCGAGGACAGCGGACCGAGTGTCGTTTTTTCGTCCATCGGGTCCCCGGCCTTTAATGCCGTCAGCGCAGCCTGAAACTTTTCCAGGAATTTATCCGCGAGTTTATCGATGACGATGAACCGCTTCGCGGCGCAGCAGGTTTGCCCGGTATTATACATCCGTCCCCAGACGGCCCACTTGACGGTGTGGTCGAGATCGGCGTCCTCAAGGACAATGAAGGCGTCGCTGCCGCCGAGTTCCATCGAAGACGGCTTCAGATTCGTTCCTGCCCGCGCCGCGATGCTTCTGCCGGCCGCGACACTGCCGGTCAGCGCGACGCCCTTGATGCGCGGGTCGTCAACCACATGATCCGACTGCTCGTGGGAGATCAGCAAGTTAGTATAAAGTCCGGCGGGCGCCCCCGCGTCGATCCAAAGTTTCTCGAACGCAATCGCGCATTGCGGCACGATGCCCGCGTGCTTCACGACCACGACATTGCCCGCCATCAAATGCGGACCGGCGACTCGGGCCAGCTGGTAGTAGGGGAAATTCCAGGGTTCCACGCAGAAGATCACGCCAATCGGGCTGCTCTCCATATGACCTTCGCCGAGAGACGGGTTAAGCTTCACCGGGGCGAGAAAACGCTCGGCGTTTTTGGCGTAATAGGCGAGGATGCTCGAACTGAATTCCACCTCGCCGCGCGCCTCGGTGATGCGCTTGCCCATCTCGAGCGTCATGATGTGCGCGAATTCATCCGCCCTTTCATGGAGGAGGGCGGCGGCTTTCGCCACGATGACCGCGCGATCGGCATAGGTCTTGTGCCGCCAGGTGTTGAAGCAGGTCTCGGCGGTCGCGAGTTTTGTCTCAAGTTCCTTGTCCGTCAGTTCCTCGAATTCCTTCAACAGTTTGCCGTCCGCGGGGTTGACGCTCTGATAGGTCATAACTGGATCTTTTCCGATGTTGTTGGTGGCGCGGGTTCAGGAAGCCTCGATGATGACCTTGAGCGCACGCGTATCGGCGGCGTGTCCGAAGGTCTCATACGCTTCGAGGATGTGGTCGAGTTTGAAACGATGTGTGATCAGCAGCTTCGGATCGATCTTGTTGGAACGGAGACTGTTGAGCAGCATCGGGGTGCTCACGGTGTCGACCAGGCGTGTGGTGATCGTGATATTGCGGTCCCAAAGATTCTCCAGATGCAGATCCACTTTGGTGCCGTGCACGCCGATATTCGCGATGACGCCGCCTGGTGCCACGATCTTTTCGCAAAGTTCGAAGGTGGCCGGGACGCCGACCGCCTCGATGGCGGTATCGACTCCGCGCCCGCCGGTCATTTTCATGATCGTGTCCACCGCGTTGCCATCAGTGCTGTTGACAACGGCTGTGGCGCCAAAACGCCGCGCGACTTCCAGACGATTATTGTCGAGGTCCACCATGATGATTTCAGCCGGCGAGTAAAACTGCGCGGTGAGGAGCGCCGCCAGTCCGATCGGCCCTGATCCGACAATCGCCACTGTGTTCCCCGGCTGCACTTTGCCATTGAGCACGCCGCACTCGAATCCGGTCGGCAAGATGTCGCTGAGCATCACCAGTGCTTCTTCGTCAGCGCGTTCCGGCATTGGATACAGGCTGGTATCCGCGTAAGGAATGCGAACGAACTCGGCCTGTGTGCCGTCGATCGTGTTGCCAAGGATCCAACCGCCGTTCGTGCAGTGCGAGTACATGAGCTTCCGGCAATACGCGCATTTCCCGCAGGCGCTGATGCAGGATATCAGCACCCGATCGCCCGCCTTGAACGCCGTGACGGCCGGGCCGGCTGTTTCGACTACGCCGATGCCTTCGTGACCCAGAATGCGGCCGGGCTGGCAGGTTGGCACGTCACCCTTCAGGATATGCAGATCGGTCCCGCAGATCGTTGTTTTCGTCATCTTCACGATTGCGTCCGTTGGCGCCTGGATTGCCGGCTTCGGCCGCTTTTCCAACGCTTTCTTTCCCGGGCCATGATATACAAATGCTTGCATCACTCATTCCTGTCGTTATGGAACAGATGTAGCCCGACCCACGCTGGCGCCGTCGGGCCCGCTTGCTCAATGTTCATTGAGCCGGATCACACGGTGGGATCTAAGCGGTGCGACACGGGTCGGGCAGACTCGGAAAGTACTCAGGGCGAGGCGGGATTAGTCTCGTAACAGTCCGGAACGCAGCTGATTTTCCGGGCGTGGCGCTGACGGTGGCGTTCCCCTGACGCGCTGGGGGTGGCAATCCGTTTCATGAATGTCGCGCTCCAGCGATAGGTGAAGCGGCACTTTAGCCCGGGCGATACGCTTGACGCGGTGTCTGATGGCTCCGCTCGTCTTTCAATGTTGGCGGTTGGCCACATGCGCAACGGCAGGTCGTCTGGATGACCCGCGGTGTTCGTTGGACCGAACAAGGCCGCCCACTGCACTCACCGGACCTATCCTGCGACTGCTACGGCGCGGCCAGGCCGGTCCCCAAGTGCCAGACTCCGTTGAACGCAAACAGGGTACCGTATCGTTCAATCTTTCCAGTTATCCCGCTGGAAGATAGGTACCGGAATAAAGAATCGACCGCTTACCGTTCTCAGCGCATTATACTCATTCGTAAACGATACCTCGCGTAGCGCGATCAGCAATTTACCGGCGATGGTTTGGCGCCAGAACCATTGATCGATCTGCCGAGCTGACAGTGGCGGCCCCTCTGCCTGGACTGCCTCCCCGTAGAGCGCCTTCAGAGCATCCGCCATGAATCACAATGCCAGGGCGGGTGTGTCGTGGGCCGGAATGGTAGGTAGCGCGCCATCCAGAAATGACGTGGCGAATTCCGGCCACGCCTCCGGCGGCTGACCGGCGAGGCCTACCGTGGTCCGGCCAAATCGTGCCTTGAACCGTTCTCAGACCGAGGACACCAGTGCCAATTCGGCCTGGAAAGCGGATTTCCACTCCCGCGCGCATTGGGCGACGCCGGAACCGGCAAGGTGGCCGCCGGCTTCCAGTCCGGCCGATCCAACCAACTCGGATTCCATTCATTTTTGCCCTTCAACCTGAGGCGTCGTGGTTATCCGGCGATCGTGTCGTTGCCGCCTGCGTTTCTCGGCGCCTTTATTGGAACCCCGCTCGCCAGCCGTGCAATTGCTGCCGTCTTCCGGTAGGTCGCGACTCTGTCCCGGATCGCGACGACACGCTAGGTTGGATACATGTCAGAGTCAGATAAGTCGCTGAGCCAGCAAATCGACGATGGGATGGAGGCAATACGTCACCAACTCGAGCGACTGCGCGAGGGACCGACCATGGGCGGCCCGTCCGACGACCTCACCGTCATCGCGGACCTTGAAGCGGAGTACCAGGCGCTCAAAGAGGCGCGAGCCGGTTTGGGGTCCCATGATCGCGCACCCGACGACTTCGACGGCGGGACACCTGAATAGCTCCGGCCAATGACCGCGGTTCATCCGACCCAGCCATTCGCTGTCGCTTCTATGAACAACCCCTTCCGAAAAATGGTGCCGCTCGTTTGAACGGCCGCCATTGGAATAAACCGGAGCGTCGCAGGCGTCATTGCCCCACCGATAGTCATCAAGTCCTCTCGCATGACTGCCACCATTGAAGTGTCGCAATGGCCTCAGGCATCGAACCGGTCGGCCAGCTCCGCGAATCCGTCGGCCACGATGTCAGTAGCCGGGTTCGGTATGGGATCCGGTGGACCGGCAGGTCCCCATTCATCGGGTCGGCGCACGAAGGCGGTGCGATAGCCGACACCGCGCGCCGCATCGAGGTCGAAATTGTGGCAGGCTACCATCAGGACTTCGTGCGGTTCGACAGCGAGAAATCCGGCCGCGCGCCGATAGGCGTCGGGAAGCGGCTTGTAGACGCGCAACATCTCGCACGGGATCACGGCATCCCAATCAATGCCGTTGCGGCGCGAGACATCGACGATCAGCGCCAGGCTGAGGATCGTGAACGAGACACAGACGCGAGTCCGCCGCAACCGGCGCAACGCCGGGGCGAAATCCGGCCAGGCATCAAGTTGGTGCCATTGTCGTGCGATCGACTCCCGTTCTTCTGCTGACCCACCAAGCTGGTTCTCATTGAACAACTCGTCGCACACCTCGCGGTGGACGTCATCGATGTTGAACGCCGGATCGATCGTGTTGGTCATCCGCCGCAACGAGCGGCGGCGATGCTCATTCGCCAGCGCATGCCAGTCGCGCTCGATGCCATGCGCGGCGCCCCACGCCGCCATCGCCGTCGTCAGGCCTGAATGCCAGTCGAGCACCGTCCCACCGGTATCGAAGGCGATAATCTTTATGTCCTTCATACCCCCCCTCAGCCGGTAGGCAACCTCGCGGCCGGCACCATGAAATTCGCGACGATCAGCCGTAACCGTTCGTCTTCGTGCGCCAGCAGCCGCTTACGCAACGCATGCAGCGCTTTGCCGGTGGCAGTCTCGTTCCACAGCCAGTCACCAAGCTGCCGGCTCGACGGCCTGGCGGTTCCGGCGCCCGCCGCCTCCAGGCAATACGCCTTCAGATCGTCGACGGCGAAGCGCAGGATCAGCGGCGCCGAGAACCCATCACGCGGGCTTGGTGGTGCCTTGCCGCTGAGCCAGTCGGCGACGTAGCGGGCGCACTCCGCGATCGGCAGCCCGGTCAGTCCGACAGTGGTGCGATTATATTGCTCCGCCCACCGCTGGTGCGCGTCCTGCAGCAGCAAAACCTCGGCTTGCAGCTCCGCGGCCAATGGCTCCGCGTCATCGCCGCCGACCGCCGCCGCCACGAACGGCGCCTGCCAGTTTGGGTCGGGCAGGGCACGCGGGTCGTCATCAGGGAAATCGACAATGCGTACCGGTCCATCGCCCTCGTCGAGCATGCTGAGCGCGGCCAACAGCACGCCTTTCTGAAACACCACGTCGCCTGGCGGCCCGAACGGTCGGCCCAGTTCGAACGGCACCCATAAGGCACGCGGCGGCCGGGTGTTTTCCGCCTGTGGCCGGATCAGTGCGATCGAGACCGTCGCGATGCCATCTTCTTCCAGGTAATGCCCCAGCGCGCTCACGGCGCGCGTACAGAGCGGTCAAACCGGAGAAAGAACGACGGCGTCGACAGCGTCTGCTTTCAGCCGTCCGGCTAGTTCGCGCGCGTAAGGCTCCATCTGGATCGGGTCGGTCGCTCCCATGAAGGAGTAGTGCGTCGCGGCGACCGAGCCGATCGTCCCTGCCGATGCAAGTTCGTTCAGCCGGTCGAGCGGGAAGACGACGTTCCAGTCCTCCTGGAAGCCGGTGCGATCAAAATTGATCGAAATGTGGCTGCACAACAAATCGCGGGCCGCGACTGTCGATGGGATCGCGCGATAATCAGGGTCGCGCCCTCGGAACGGCTGCTCGCCGCGAACCACGAGGCCCGCCGAGGAAACGATCGCCACTCGCCGTTGCGACAGGCTTGGGCCGGTCACCCAGGGACGTGTTGCAAAATTCGGGCATTCGAGTTCCGCCAGGCGTTTCGCCTGGTCGGGCGGCAAGTCGGTCAGTCTGGTCAAGGAACCCTCCTCGCATCAGCGCGCGGCGATGGGATCGCCCCGTCGGATCAGACCTTATCATGGATTTTAGATCGGTCAATCTAAAACCAATGACGCCGGAACATGGCGGTCAGACCGGCGCGATGTCCACGCTGGGCGGAACCTGTCGCCTGGAGCTACCGGTTGGCGCCCAGGAGCGCCAAAGCCGCGTTGGCGGCGCCTTCGAGCAACTCTCGCCGCGGGTCCGTCCGTGCCAGGACGCGGATGCCGAGCAACACACTCAGCAGCAGCTTTCCCACGTCATCGGGGGTGCGCGCTCCATCAATCGAGCCCTCCTGCTGCCCGGAAGCGGCACAGCGCCGGAAGAACGCCTCGATGAACATCAGCTCCTCGCTTACGAGTTGGCGGAATTCCGGGTCGTAGGGCGCCAGTTCCAGCGCGGCATTGACCAGCATGCAGCCGCGGCGCTGCTCGTCGTCGACCGATCGCTCGATGATCTCGTCGAAGAATGTCCGGATCGCCAAAGCCGGCGGCAGCGTCTCCAGGCGGGCAACGCGGTCACGAACCGTCTGCTCAAGGTAACGGACGAAGGCCTGCCGATAGAGCGACCGCTTGTCGCCAAAGGCGTTGTAGAGGCTGGCGCCGGTGATGCCCATCTGCTCGGCGAGGTCCCGCACCGACGTCTGCTCGAAGCCTCGTGTCCAGAAACAGTTCATCGCCGCATCCAGTACCGTCGTCTCGTCGAACTCTCGCGGTCGCGCCATCGGACTCCTCGCGCCAGTACTGCCACCCCGTGACAGATCAACAAGGTTTTAGAACATGCGTGCCAGAACGGCAAAGCCGTCGTCACCGTCCACGAGGCGACTCATTCCGGATCAGCGGCAGTGCGGCCGGCGATTGGTCGCGAAGCTCACGTGAACGTCGCCGCGTCGGCTTCACGTTCGCCTGGCTCGAACGCGGAGATGGCCCCGCTGCACCGGAAAGATCCGATGTGGGGTCGGCCGAATTCTATCAACTCCTGCGCGGCCACCCCGGAGGGCAACGGCATCAGCCGGATGTCCGAAACAACGCGCTCACCGATTTGACTTCGGTCGTAGCCACCTTTGTCGAATGATCAATGTTCCTGCCGATCGGCCGCGTATGAGCATTACCCGAACGGCGACAAAACTGATCAACAGACCGTCCACGGTCATTCGATCGCCACGGCGTCCGTGTAATTGCTGCAGTAGCGCCGCGAAGTCCCGCGAGAACGTTTTGAAGCAGGCGGCCAACCTTCGTGATTTCGAATTGCCGATGCCGTCCATCTGATTATGCGTCTGGGCGTTTTCGGTGTATTGGAGTTCTGACATGAGGCCGCGAGACATTTCCGCTTTCGGTCGATTCCTGGCGCTGCTCGCGCTAACAGGGCAACTTGTCCTTGGTGCTGCGATAACGCGGTTCGATCCCCTCGCGGCGCTCATCGATCTCACGACAATTTGCAACGGTCACGAAGCGTCCGATAAGGCGCCTCCAGCACCGCATTCTCCCGCGGGCTGCCTGATCTGTCCGTTGTGTGTGTCGCTATCCACCCCAGCGCTCGCGATCCTCACGCCACTGTCTGGGCCCGCGCCTCCGGGAATTGCGGTTGCTCGTGGTGCTGTTTCGCCGCCAGCGACGGCGCCCCCTACTACAGTTTTGTTCGCCGCGCGACCACGAGGTCCTCCGGCAATCCTGACCTGAGTTCCGCAGTTCTCTCGGAGCGGTGCGCGATGCACCGCGTCACTCCTGTCAGGATACCGTTCATGTCCCGCCCTCTTATCGCGCTCGCGCTTGCCGCCGTCGCTGCTCTGCCCGCCGTCGCCTTCGCGGATCCACCCAATGTTCAGATAGACCATGCGTGGTCACGTGCCACGCCGGCTGGATCGACCGGCGTCGTGTATCTGACCATTACCGAGCATGGACCCACGGACACTCTGACCACTGTCTCCTCACCAGTGGCCGCGAACGCACAGCTGCACGAGAGCGTCGACGATCATGGCGTTATGAAAATGCGCCCCGTGGTCGGTCTTTCCATCGCCTCGGGCAAGCCGATGACTTTCGCGCCAGGCGGTTATCACATCATGTTGATGGGCCTGAAGCAGGCACTTGTCGCGGGGACGACATTTCCGGTGACTCTGACGTTTGCCAAGGCTGGCGAAGTTACCGCGACGGTGAGTGTACAGAAAGTCACCGCGACCATGCCGACCATGGACCATGGCGGTATGGGGGCGATGCCCGGTATGCCAGGTCATTAGGGGCGCCCGGGCATGGCACCAATCGCTGAGAGGCCCCGAACCTCCGCCAATATGGATTGTGCGGCAGCGGACCGTGCCGCACGGCATTGGACATGGTCAACGCCCGGTCCATTGCCAGTCGGAAGCGACGCACATCGAGACGCGGCCTGCGAGATGTTCCGCGAAACGTTCAATCCGTATCGACCTTCAATCATCGATTGGCCAAAATTGTCAGAGGATGCGTTGGCGCGGCTGACCGGATTACCGATCTGGGACATCGCGGTGCAAACGGAAGGTAAGGCGAGGTTGCGCATGCGGGCTTATGCGCGGAGCCTCGCCGACCCGGATTGGCGAGACGCGATCCAGCTCAATGCCTGGGAGGAAAACCGGCATAAGGAGGTGTTATCGAGCCTTGTCGCCGCCTATGATATAAAGCTCGCGGCGGAACCTCTCTACATCGACCCGCGCGATGCGGAGTGGGCTTATCTCGTCACCGGATTTTCGGAGTGCGTGGATAGTTTCTTCGCGTTTGGTCTGTTCGAGATCGCGAAGCGTTCCGGATTCTTCCCCGCGGAACTGGTCGACACATTCGAGCCGGTCATTCAGGAAGAAGCCCGGCACATTTTGTTGTTCGCGAATTGGCTGGCCTGGCACAGGCGCAGGCAGCCGCTCTGGCGACGGATCTGGTTTGAGGTAAAGGTCGTCGCAGTCTGGGTTTTTCTCGCCCGGGAGCGCATCGGGATCGCGCGTGGCATGGGTTCGGGAGATAGCGCTCCGGATAACAATTTCACGCTAACAGGAAGTAAGTCAGTAGCTGATGCGGAAATCCGGATCACCTCGCTCATGGCGGTTTGTCTCGCGGAAAACGAGCGGCGCTTCGCCGGGTACGATCGGCGCCTCTTGCGCCCTACTACCACCCCGGCGCTGGCCCGTCTCGTTAATTGGTTTGGTTCGCGACGTGATCAGTCGCGGAGTAACGTCGCCACCGGTAATTGATTTGATTAATTAAATCAATGCTATAGATCGACCTGTGATCTCGGCTGGCGAAATGAAGGCAGTGGACGCACGGCGATCGCCATCCTATTGGGCCGATACGCATTCACGGGACAGCAGTCCGGAATTATGTCAGCACTCGATCTGTCTTAAGCGTTTCAGAGACTCCGCGAGCAAGGGTTCGTGTTGAAGCAACTCCCTTCGATGCACCCTCGCCAGCCGCGCGAGAAGGGCGCCACCTTTCGCGGTCAAGCTAACCAACACACTCCGTCTGTCTGTCTTCGAAGTGCAACGAGAGACCAGCCCCACGCGGGCCAGCCGGTCGACGAGCTGAACAGCCCCGTTGTGTTGCAGCAACATCTGTTCGGCGATTTCCCGGATCATGATCTCGCCAGTGGGATGCGTCTTGATGACAAGTAGCGCCTGGTATTGCCCAGTGGTGACCCCCGCCTCACGGGTTGCTGCTTCGCTAAAGGCGAGAAATCGCCGCAAGGCCAGGCGGAACCCCGCGAGACTCTCATATTCGGTCGCATCGAGCCTGACTGCGTTGCTTCGGCCCACGGCTCTCCTCCACGTCGAACACGGCCAGCGATCTTCACACAGCCATGCGTGATTTGGGACTCGCCACCGTCCTGAGCGCCCATAGCCCGATGCTAGACCTCGGGCCCGCCGCGCCAGGCCCGGCACCGATTTTGCCTCTTGCGTGGTGCTGCATTTATATCATAGTATGATACATATAGGCGCATACGACTTTTGCCACGGTGGCTCCTCGTCGCGGTTGATTACATCGCCACGGTTGGGATCGAAGGGGCGGAGAGGTTGTCGTCTGTCCTCGAGCCTGATGTCGTGCGGTGATGATCCGCTATCCGTGACATCGGGAGCCGACGTCGAACAGGCGTCTCTTCCTGGTCGTGCGCGCTCCCCCGCGGAAAGCGGGCGATGCACCCGGACAACGTCCGAGCGACAAAAGGGAGGATATAAAATGACGGCTCCCGGAGATGAATCCCGAACCGCTCCAATGATCGGAGAGGCAACGCCACACATCCCGTGGTGGAAGGAGCCAACGAGGGATCAGTGGTACGCCTATATCGCGGCATGGTTGGGATGGACGCTCGACGCCTTCGATTTCACCGTTTTCCTACTGATCATGCCACCGATCGCGCACGAGTTTGGCGTTTCAATGACTGCTGTCACGATCGTTTTCACCATCACGCTGTGGATGCGGCTGCTCGGCGCGACCGCCTCCGGTTGGTTGGGCGATCGACTGGGCCGCAGGTTACCATTGATGATCGCGATTCTCGGCTACTCGCTGTGCAACTTCGCCGCCGGCTTCTCACCGACCTTCACGTTCCTGATCTGCGCGCGTGCACTGCTCGGCGTGTTCATGGGGGCGGAGTGGCCGGCCGGTGCCGCGCTCGCGATGGAAACATGGCCGCAACGTTCGCGCGGCTTCATGGGGGGCGTGTTGCAGGGCTCCTGGGGCCTTGGGTTCCTGATCTCTTTCGCGGTGTACGGCCTGTTTTACAACATGATCGGCTGGCGCGGCATGCTGTGGGTCGGCGTTTTGCCGGCGTTCGCGGTGCTCTATGTGCGCTTCTTCGTCAAAGAGCCCGAGATCTGGGTCGAGAACCAGCGCCTCCAGCGCACCCAGCAGCGCGTGATCACGGCGCCGCTCATCAGCATCTTCAAACGTGGCATGATCCTCAACACGCTGCATGCCTGTTGGGTTACCGCGAGTGGGTTCGTGCTTTACTATTCCATCACCGTGCTGTTCGCGACCCATCTGCAGGTGGACCTGAAGATGTCGCCCGGTGCGATCGGCGAGATCGGCGTTGCCGCCAACCTTGTGACCTTCCTGGCGAGCGCCAGCTGGGGTTGGGTCGCCGACCGGTTCGGCCGCAAGGCGGCGCAGATCCTGCCCGCCTTGATCGCGATTCCGATCGCGCCGTTGTATTTGCTCACCGGCAATTTCACCTTGATCTGGTGGAGTTACGTGGCCCAAGGCGCGTTCGGCGCGGGCGGCTTCGCCAATCAGGCGCCGGCCTATCTGAACGAGCGCTTTCCGACCGAGGTTCGCGCGACGGCGGCGGGATTCTGTTATCACCAGGGCGCCATCTGGGGTGGCATGGTGGCACCGGTGCTGGCTTATTTCGCCACCAACTATCAGCTTGGCTATGCGATCCCAATGCTGATCGGCACGATCGCCGCGGCGACAAGTTTCGCCGTCGCGATCATTGTTGGACCGGAAACAAGGGGTAAGGAGATGAACGCCGACGTTGTCCTCGCCTGAGCGCGTTCACTTTTCCCGGATGTGTCGGTCGTGATCGGCTTCTGACCGGGGCTCGAGCGGCCGGCACCGAAGCGGGAACAAACGGCCTCGCGTTCATTCGAAGACCAGCCGCTGAGCGGTGTGCCCCAGGACGAAACACGGCTCATTCCGTAGTCGGACAGAAGAGGATCGTGACCATGCGAGATGATGACTTCTGGAATCGTAACTATCACCACTATCCAACGCGAAATCGGGACTTCTGGGACGACCATGCCCAAGCGATGGAAGATATGACCAAGGGACAACGGAATATGGCCGATAGCATCGCAGATGGTAGTGTGAGGTTGTGGCGAAGCATTCGGCGAAGGTGCGTCAAAGCGATGCAAGAGACCGAAAAAAATCGGCACCTGCCACCGCTGTAGATAATGGCGGGGGGCGTTCCGCCGCACGGGGTCTCGGTTCGCCATCCCGTTCACACGACGGTTCAGTTCTGGCGGTCAAGGAATTTTCTGTTGAAGTGGTCGACCCAAACCGCATCGGGGATGTGTCGATGCGACTCGGCGCTGCCATTTGTCACTGGCAGTGGCGCGCGAATGGCGCACGAAAGTCTGTAGCGAGCTTGTGTGTACGCGAAGAGACCGCCCGGCTGCGGCCGGCATCTAAGGGAAAAGACCAATGAACAAGTCCATATCGCTGCCATACGCGGCGGTATCAGTTGCCGCCTGGCAATACAGCAGCGACGTCGTGGCCTTATTATCACATTGGGCGCGGTTCCGGTCATCGGCGAACCAGCAGAAGAAAGCCCTTTCCTCAAAAGGACCGGGGTGGCATCGTTCGCGACAGATTTCTCGCAATCTTCGTGCGAGAGCTGGTTGTGGTACTTGTGCCGACGGGAGGAAGAACATGTTCACAATCGTCAGAAAGTTCAGGCTTGCTCGTGGTTCGGTCGAAGAGGTAACGCGACGCGTAAGAGATGGTTTCGTCCCATTGTTACGCGACTTGCCGGGGTTCGATTCATATTATCTGCTCGATGGAGGACCGGACATCCTCATAAGTGTCCGAGTGTTTGATAGAGCGGATGAAGCGCTCGCCTCCAATGAGATCGCGGCAGAGTGGATGAGGGATAATGTTCTCCAGTATGTTAAGGGGATGCCAGAGGTCATGGCAGGAAATGTGATTATCGCAGAGCGCAAGTAGCAAAGGTCGATTTCACATCGAGAACAACACGGCTCGCGCCGCGCGCGAATCCCAGTGAGCTAACTAAACCTGCCATGCCTGGAGTATCAAGTGCAGGCCTGACGCTGATATGACCGCATTGTTCGGCTATCCCTAAGCCAGGTGATAGGACTTCTCCGATACAAATCATGACCCCCGATAGTCGTGTTTTAGTCGTCACAATTCTTCATTCACCGTCGTTGGATTTACGAGAAATGAAACCACAGATGCGCATTGATATACACCAGAGATGTTCGCGTGATCGTGCCACTGGAGGTTCGGCCGCGGAATCCGTTATCCGCCGGTTTTTCGCGGTAGGTCTCCAAGCGTACACTACGCGCCCTCAGTCTCTTGCCCAGCTTTCTGTAAGCGCGCAGCACGATTTTGCTCAATGCCGAGTAGATCACGCCACGACCACCCACTCGACCATGGGTGATGACGGTATTCTCGACGTTCATCGGGCGCACGATGGAACGCGGTGTTTGGGGTCCGACATCGCATAGACGATCGAGCAAATCGATTGCTTTCGACCAGTACCATTGAGCTTCGGACAGGAGAGGAGCCGACTGGGCGCAAATTATTAGCAACGTAGCGCCAACAGTGGCCAATCGGTGCATCTCAGGGGGCGCGACGTATCGACGTGCATCGGCCGCGAATGCAAATGCGAAGTCTTGCACCGATCTGACCTCCCCCCAGCCATGGGCGGCCAATTCGGCCGTAAGCGGAATTGGACGCCATCCCGCGATCACGCAGGCTTGAAGATGCGGGACGATCTCGTCATTGAACCAGGACAACATTATACGTGATCGCTCCACGTCCAGGCCATCGTTCGTTCCAACAATCCGGGGCGCGAATAGTTTGAGACGTTGCCGCTCCTCGTCAGGCATGGAGTAATTGATGGTGGTCGCAAAGTAGTTAATGAACGGGGATGCGGTAACGGGGGCGTCTGTGTGATCCTCTCCAGCGAGGAGCGCAACGAATGACATGACGCAGAGCCGCCGGTTGCGCCTGTTACCCTTTTCCGGGACGAGTTGCACACGTTCGAGAACGTGCTCGACGGATGCGACATCGACCATCTCAGCCTCCCCGATTCACTGCGCTGACAGGGTGATTATTCTGTCATTTTGATTCAAAACTACGCTTTGTTCACTCTCGTGTCCACAGAAACCAGCTGCCTTGTAATGCAAAAAGCGATTTGTCACTGCCGGCTGCGAGGGTGCGAGTAGTGCAAACAATCGATGGACGCCTTTCCCTATTTTAGGCTTGTCACGCCGTCGGAACCTTAGCAATATCCGCGATGCGCGGGTCATTCCAGGACCTTAAAACTGGTAGGCCCGTGACGTTTCCCAAACTGGGCCGTCTTCGATCTTTCAGATAAGGCGAGGGCGGCCCGTTTTGACATCACGATCTTTCGCGCCGTCTCCTTGTCTTGCACAACGGTCCTGGCCCTTCCAAGCTGCCCCACAACCCACGAGTGCTTGTGGCACTCGTTTTCTTGCGTGTTTCTGGTATTTTGTCTCGGCTGTGGCACGACCCCGCACAGGCGCCCGGATCCAGCGCGATCATTGGCTCGTCGATGTCTGGTATGTTGCAGCGGCCCATATAAGGCGATTATCTGTGCTACTCTGAAGCATGCTTGAGAATATTCATGACGCACTGTGGCTCGTTAACGGAGAGATTGTCAGATTCTTCGGCTTCCCCTTTCCGACGCGCTCGGTCATCGTGCGTCTGGCAAGCGGCGATCTTTGGGTATGGTCGCCAATCAGACTAAACCCAGATTTGCGCGCCGAGTTGGATCGTTTAGGCCCCGTTCGCCATCTCGTGAGCCCGAACAAGATGCACCATCTCTATGTGCAGGACTGGAGCGAAGCCTATCCCCAGGCCCAATTGTGGGGGCCGGAGTCGACAATAAGAAAGCGCGGCGACCTGAAATTCCGCGAAGCGTTGCGGGACAGTCCGCCGCCTGAATGGGGGCTCGATATAGAACTGGCCTGGTTCAGAGGTTCCCGCGTCATGGACGAGATTATGTTTTTCCACCGCCCCTCTCGAACAGTGATCGTTGCTGACCTTATCGCGGGATTTCGTGAACGCTTTCTGCGGGAGCATGGGAGTTGGTGGCAACTTCCGCTGGCACGAGTCCTTGGAATGATGGCTGACAAGTACGGAGCCCCGCTCGATTGGCAGTTGTCGTTTGCTTTTGTGGATCGCGCACCGGCGCAGGAGGCTCGGGCAAGGGCTCTGAGCTGGCGATGCGAGCGAGTGATCATGGCCCATGGTGAGTGGAAGCGCACAGACGGTCAGGAATTCTTGGAGCGCAAGCTTGAATGGCTTGGCCCGAGACGCACCCTGTCCGGCCGTCGCCGTTCGGGCACATAGCGCCTTCTGCGAGCATGGGTTCCCGTTCGCGGCCGGGTTAGCCGCGCATTCGCGACACCACAAGAGGTCCGCTCGAGTAAGCCGGCGACGGGGCCATGCGCCGTGGCTTGCAATCTATCCCATCACATTGAAATATATCATGACATGATAGATCGCGGGCTAACCATCGGGTGTCGCCCCGAGTTCGTCTGGAACGCTTTGGTTTGAACATCGTGGGATAGAGGGAAGGTGGTATGCGTGTTGTTGCCTCAACAACCAGAGTTGACCGGCCGCGGGACCCGTGCTCGCTACCTGGTCCTCCCGGAAAGGACGAGAGAAGTCGGTGACCTCGATGACCAGTGCCCGCGTGGCGAAACGAGGCGAACCGCGCGACTGGGGATTGGCATGGCTCACCATCCTCGCGCTCGCTCTGGGGATCGGCACCGGCTTGGGCGCTGTGCTGTTCCGCGATCTGATCGGTCTGCTGCACAACCTGTTTTTTTATGGCCTGGTCGTCGTCCATTACGATGCGAACGTCTTTACCGCACCGAGCCGTTGGGGGCCGTTCGTGGTGCTTGCCCCCGTTGTCGGCGGCCTTATCGTCACGTTCGTTGTCGCGAATTTCGCGCCCGAGGCAAAGGGACATGGTGTCCCCGAGGTGATGGACGCGATATACTATAAAGAAGGGATAATTCGCCCGATCGTGGTTTTGGTGAAGTCCCTGGCATCCGCCGTTGCAATTGGCAGCGGGTCTTCAGTGGGCCGGGAAGGCCCGATCATTCAAATCGGTTCCGCATTGGCATCGACCGTTGGCCAGCTGGTCCGCATCCCGACCGGCCAACGCATCACCCTCGTCGCCGCCGGCGCGGGAGCGGGCATCGCCGCCACCTTCAATACGCCTATTGGTGGCGTGATGTTCGCCATCGAATTGATGCTGCCGGAAGTGAGCGTCGCCACGTTTCTACCCGTAGCCATCTCGACGGGAGCGGCGACATTCGTGGGGCGTTGGTTCTTTGGCCCGGCACCCGCTTTTCTGGTGCCGCCGATGCAACCCCTGACCGCCGATCCCAGCGCGATACTCATCCTGGTTCTCTACGCCGGTTTGGGGTGCGTGACAGGTGTGGCCGCCGCCGGGTTCGTACGAGGCCTGCACCTTTTCGAGGATTGGTTCGACAAGATCCCTTGGCAGTACCTCCGGCATGTCGTGGGGATGCTTTGCCTCGGTGTCCTTATGCTCGTGCTGTTTCGCGCGTATGGCGAGTATTACGTCGATGGTGTCGGCTATGCGACAATCGAAAGCATTCTGGTGGGTGACACTCGACTGTTCTGGCTGTTGGGATTGCTGTTCGCCTGCAAACTCATCGCGACCTGCTTAAGCCTCGGTTCGGGATCGTCGGGCGGGATCTTCTCACCGTCTTTGTTCATGGGCGCGACTCTCGGTGGTTGCGTCGCGGCATCTCTGATCGCTCTGGGCCTGCCGCTTCACATAAGCATCCCCGCCTTCGCCATGGTCGGAATGGGCGCCATGGTCGGCGGCGGCACCGGCGCGGTGATGACTGCGGTGACCATGACGTTCGAGATGACGCTGGACTATGGAATCGTGATGCCGATGATCCTTGCGGTTGCAACGAGCGTGGGCGTTCGGCGGATGTTGTCGCGAGAGAACATCTACACCCTGAAGCTCGCGCGACGGGGACGCACCATCCCAAAAGCGCGCCATTCCAACATGTTCCTGGTACGCCCCGCCCGGGAGGTCATGGACTCGGACGTGCTCATCCTTCCGGCGGATACCGACTTTGATGGCTTCTTACACCAGCACGCGGCGGAGGGACGCCTTCGTCATGTTATCGTAACCAATGGGAATCGCATCGTGGGCGTCATCCGGGTCAATACCGGTATTCGGCGTGGGCTTGAAGGTACACATACCGGTATTTTGTTGGCCGATGTCGTCAATCGCCACTTCATCATCGTCGGCGAGGACGCTGTCGTCTCCGACGTCATTGAACGAATGTGGCGAAAGGCAGCGTTCATGGCCATTGTCGTCCGCGCACGTGAGCGTGGATTGCCTCGGGCCGGCGATGTGCTGGGCGTGATCACGAAGGAGCACGTCGCCGACTCGGTCGCGGAAACATTGACGATCTACCCGCGCACATCTGAAACCAGGCGCGGCCGAAGGCGACAGCGATCCAGGGCTCCCAACGCAGAGAACGTTACCGTCGAGCCACCGGAAGCTCGCGACGCCCGATCTTCGTTCTGAGGAGCGACCTGGAATGGTGACAGAATACCTGCCGAGCACAGAGGCCGCTCCCGCTTACCACTCGCTTTTGCCACTGTACTTTATTGCTTTTGCCTGGGTCACCGGTTGGATATTTGGTCACAGGTTCACTGAGTGGCCGATTGATCGCGAGAACGACCCTGAAGCCCAATATCGGTCAGATGTAAACCTGCTTCAGGAGACTCTGCGCACGGTTCGAAGTCGCTTACCCGCAGGGCTCGCGGGTTTCACGGTGCTGGTTTTTGGCGCGGTCGCGGCGTGCGGCGTCGATTTGAATATCGCTCCCAAAGGGGGAGTGGTTGTTTACACGGGCATGTTTTTCAACAGCATCATCCAGGTAATCTTTGGATACAAATCCGGGCTGATGACCAAGAGCGTATCGATTTGGCGTCAGCTACAGAGAGCGACGATCGAATTCGAGATGGGTCACGAAAGTTCGATTGGAATAGTCGTAGGAGGCATACATCTTGAGCGCGATGGCGAATGGCCGCCAGGAAGTCAGCCTTCAACGGCCTTAGCTGAAGATCTTCACCAGACACGACACGTGTGTTTCGTGGGAGGTTCCACCTTCATTTGTCTTTGGGTAATCTCCACCTGCTTGATGTCGACCATTGGTCTGTCGCCAGGAGCGGAAGGTCTATATCTAATCGTCCCTTCGGCTTTGGCGATGGCCTGCCTCTCCGTACCGATTGGGAGGTTTCTCGCGGCATTGCTCGATCCGTGGCGAATCGGTGCGACCACTTTCTGATTTACGGACATGGGGAGGCATTTCCGTCCGAATCAAGAATGGAAAAGCGATCATGACCGTAACGGTGGAAGCACCCGGCGCCGATTACGGCCGTGAGAAGCAATGACAGCCCCGCTCAATAACTTGCTGGAAGGGACTCATATGAAGTGTGCTACCTCGTTCATTTGCTGGTTGTTTCTTCTGACGGGTATCGCCATGGCGCAATCCCCGGCCGGCGGCGGTCCAATCATCCTCGCGCCAAAGAACGGCGAGACAGTCGCCAGCCCGGTCACGATCCGCATTGGCACACGCGCCGGCAGCGTTGCGGCGGCCGACCGATCGGCTGATCGACAGGGTGCGCACCTGCATCTTGTCATCGACGCTCCGCTGCCGGAGGCCGGGAAAATGATCCCGATGGACTCTCACCATATTCACCTGATGCACGGTGAAACCCAAAAGACGATCCCTCTTTCGGTCGGCAAACACACGATCCAACTGATTGAGGGCAGCATGTCACACGTCGCCGCGGCTGACGCGCCGCATTCCGATCCAGTGACGTTCGATGTCAAATAACCTCAGTGCCGCAGCGCCACTCCCGGAGATTCGGAAGGTCAGGCAAGAGTGGAGGCGCTTCGCGTTGCTTTGAACTGCTGAGCGCTTCCGGCGATGCGTCCGACGCGGCAGCGGGCAGTCTCCGTCTCATGCCTGATCCGTCCCGAACTTACGCCTTGGCGGCGTTCTGTGCAGCCTCAAACACATGGCGTGCGGACGTCGTCCCCGCTACGTGCTCGGTACCCTCGACTCCGAGGTCCATCCATCCTGCATTCACGGCCTCAAACATTTCTTCGGCAGGTCCGGTGTGGCCCTTCGGGATGCCGAATTGTTCGAACGCTTCCGCCCACCCCGCACGCGGGATTGCAAAGGCTTTCACGTCGAGATTCAGGACTTCACCCAATTGCCCCGCGACTTCATCCGCGCTGACCATCGAACCAAGCTCGACGACGCGCTGTCCTGACCACGCTGGCCCGGTCAACAGGGTCGTGACTTCCGCGCCGATGTCGTTCGTCGCGACCATGGTCGATTTCCGGTTTGTCGGATTGTAGTAGACCGGTAGCGTTCCGCCCCGGGCGACCTGCAAACCGTAGAGGAAGTTTTCGAAGAACCCGCCCGCGCGCACAAATGCGATTGGGGATGTCAGGTCGCGAAAACCTTGCTCCAGAAGTGACAAGGCCGTGATCATCCCCAGCTCGCTGGTTCTGTTCGCACCCATCGACGAAAGCGCGACCACTCGGGGCGGTGCTGCCTTGGTGAGCGCCTCGACATAGTTCGCAATCACACCCTTTGCTTCTTTATAATCGGGTGAGGGCGCCCAGACCGCCGGCAACATGACGAACGCGCCTTCGACGCCTTTGAGCGCTCGCTCAATGGCTGCCGAATCATTCCAATCGCCATCTACCAGTTCCACGCCCTGGTTCGCCCAGTTGGCTGCCTTCTCGCGATCGCGGACGAGCGCGCGTACCTCCTTGCCGTGCACCAACAGATGTTTCGCCGTTGCGCCGCCCACTTTTCCGGTGATTCCCATTACCAAAAACATGTGTTTTCTCCTGATCTGTGGGGGCAGAGCACTGCCCCTGTTGGTTCAACGGATGAGCGGCAGAATGGCCCGGATACGGGGATCGCGCGCGTAGAGGCCGCCCCATGTCATCGCGCCCAGAAGCAGGGAAATGAGTTCCGGCAGCGACCCCAACTCACCGATGCGGACATGGGCGCAGATCGCACCTCCCAGAAAGCCGGTCACCAGGATCGCGCCGAGGACGGCGGTAGCCGGGATAGCGTAAAGGATGGCGCAGGCGAGGATGATCGGACCCACGACGCGGGTCGCCTCCATCGTGAACCCGGTTTCCCGCAACATGCTCGCGATCTGTGCCGGCGCGAAAAGCTGAATAGTGCCGTCTGCCACCAGCGCGATAACGACAAACGCGCTCATTATCCGGCCGGCCCACAGGGCGCGATCCAAGGTCGTGATTTCAGGCACCTGATATAGGTTCATCATTTCGGACACTTGTTGTTCTCCGCTGGGGTTCCGCGTTCGAGAGTTACTGTGTCTCCGTGGTATGATAAACATCGATAATGTGAACGCACTGTTCTCAGATCTGTGAACAATACCGAGGCACGAAAATGCAGAACCTCGAACCCATCCTCATATTCCTGACGGTAGCTGAAATGGGGAGCTTCACCCGCGCGGCCGATAGCCTGGGCATCCAAAAAGGCAGGGCCTCAACGGCGGTCCGGAAGCTGGAAGGAGATGTCGGTGTCAGGCTCTTGCACCGGACGACGCGCAGCGTGCAGTTGACGGAGGACGGACGCGCATTTCATGCGCGCGCTCGCGATCTGCTTGCTGAAGTCGATGACCTACACTCGATGTTCGCAGGCGATCGCGTGGCACTTCGCGGGCGTTTACGGGTCGATCTTCCGACCGAGGTGGCGCGCACAACGATCGTGCCGGCCTTGCCGGATTTCATGGCAACTCACCCCGAGTTGGAACTGGAGTTGTCGAGTACGGATCGACAGGTCGATCTGGTTCAAGAGGGGTTCGACTGTGTATTACGACTTGGACCCATCAGGGACGAGACGCTGATTGCCCGCCCACTGGGCCTGCTGCGCACAGCCAACGCTGCCAGTCCCGCCTATCTGGCGCGCCATGGCGTCCCTCGATCGCCAGAAGATCTCCAGCGTCAGGGACATCGGTCAATTCATTTTTCGACGATGCTGGGCGCAAGACCCATTGGATGGGAATTTCCGGACGGCGACGGCTACACGACGCTTCAGTTGCCCGGTGCGCTACACGTCAACAGCGCGCAGACCTATGAAGCCGCTGCCCTCGCCGGCCTTGGCCTGATTCAGGCGCCACTCCTGGGGATTGGCCGGTACCTGGAGAGCGGCGCGCTTGTGGAGATCATGCCCGATTTTCGTCGCCGGGCGCTCCCCGTGTCCCTCGTCGTGGCACATCGGAGCAATCTGTCGCGCCGGGTCCGCGCATTCATGAAATGGATCGAAGATGTGCTGACGCCCTATCTGGAATAACGAGACGAACAGGCTCCGACAAGACGACGATGGTGCTCGCTCTGATGCAGATGCTCCGCACTCCCGGGCGCCGCGAGGCCGGCAGCGCGACGGTGGGCGACGGCGCTCGCCGGGGTCAACCTCGACCCCGCGGTGCTTCGGCAATATCCGCACGAGGCCTCAGGCGGCATGAAGCAACGCGTCTGCATAGCCATGGTCATCTTGCTGGGCTCGAAAGTGATCATTGCCGACGAGCCCACCAGCGCGCTCGACGAGGTGACCCAGCGGCAGGTGATGCAGACAGTGCGCCAGCAGCAGGAACAGAAGACCGGCTCGGCGCTGATCCTGAACGGCCATGATATTGGTCTGATGGCGCAGTTCGTCCGTCGTCTCGCGGTGATGTATGCCGGCGTCATCGTCGAAATCGGCGGCATCCGGCAGGTGCTCGCGCGGCCGCGCCATCCGTACACCGGAGCGCTGATCGGCAGCATTCCGAAATCGCGGCAGCGCGGCGTGCTCGGCGGCATTCCGGGCGACCGCGGGTTCTGGCCGGGAAAGTCGGGGAGGTCTTCACGGACCGATTGCTCAGTCAGGTGATCCGACGATGACGACGGTCCGTCCAGATGTCGTCATTTGTGTTGATTCTGTTCTCGCGCGTGATCGTGTGGATGCCAATCGACCGCCACCAGGCCAGCACCCCGTCGAAAATCCAGTCCCGCGCCGGCGATCTTGACAGGTCCTCGCCGCCGGTGGTTTGCCGGGTCCGCCGTACGGACGACTACGGACCGGAGACCAATTTGACCCCGTTCGCGACCATCCGCGCCCGCGCCGTCGAACGAAAGGGCGGCACCAGGACGCTGGCCACTCTGCTCCCCAGAGTGGCCACGCGGGCGGAACTGACAGCGTTGCCGGATGATCGTATCCTCAGCGAAATGACGAAGCGGATCTTTTGTTCCGGTTTCGCCTGGACGGTCGTCGAGCAGAAATGGCCGGGATTCGAGACCGCGTTCCTCGCTTTCGATCCCGCCGCCCTGCTCATCCAGCCGCCGGATTTCTGGGACGCGCTGACCGGAGACACACGCATCGTGCGGCACGGCCAGAAGGTCATGGCGGTCGCTCACAATGCTCGTTTCGTCGCCGACGTCTCCGCCAACCATGGCGGCTTCGCGCGGTTTCTCGCCGAATGGCCAGCCAATGATCAGGTCGGACTGATGCAGGTCCTGGCGAAGCAAGGCGCTCGTCTCGGCGGCAACACCGGTCAGTATTTCCTGCGGTTTCTTGGTCGCGACGGTGTCATGCTGTCGCGCGATGTCGTGCTGTGCCTGCGCGATGCCGGCCTGGACGTCGCCGAGACACCCACTTCAAAGCAGGACCTCGCGAAAATTCAGGACCAGTTCAATGCATGGGCGGCTGAAACGAAGCTGCCGTACACGCACCTGTCCCGAATCTGCGCCATGTCCATAGGCGAGAATTATCCGGCGGAACGGCTGCGACACTATATGAGCGAGTGATACCAGCAGCCAGAAAAAATGTCCTTTCGTTACGACTTCAAAGACATGGATGGTTGGCCCGAGCCAACCATGACGGGAAGAGGACGGGACCGACCGGTCATGCGAGAAACGGGTCCCGCCAGGTTCGTCAAAACTCCCTGACGTCAGGGCCTTGAAGAATCCCAGGATCTTCCAGCACTGGAACGTCTGCCGATAGACGCGCTGCCGTCCACGCCGGATGGCTACGCCAATTCGAGCGTCCACTTCCGTGAAGAATTTCGAACGCCGCGTGGCGTCCGAATTTCCTCACGGGACCGGAATGACGGCGTTCGAGCGGGTGCGGTCGCAAACCTGCCGTTCCGTACGCCGTAACGGTTCGGCCGACTTCGACTCAACCATGCCGTCCAGCAACAGATCGTATGATCCCGATAACCAGACCTTGTGGCCGCCGGTGAGTTGGGCTCCCGTGCACCAGGTTATGCCGGTGCAACGACAAAGCCGGCGCGTGGGAAATGCACGCAAACCTCGCCGATCTCACGTTCACTGCGTCGGATCACGATCTCATGGGCATCCGAGGCGACCAATTCACCGACAACCGGGTCGCGCCCGGTATCGTCCGGCGTGACGGTCACGGTCTGGCCAGGTTTCCGACCGATGGGATCCCGCGGATCGATGGTCGCCCTGGCGATCGGTGTGGCATCCCTTGCGACCGCAAGCGCTTCTTGCGCGCTCATTTGGCTTCTTCTGCCATGGCCGAAGGCCGCGATGCGCTCAGCCCAGGCCAGAAGCCTCGGAAAGCCGTCGAGCGGCGCCGCCGCCGATCCGAAATTCTGTTGCAGGAACCAAACCGGATGCCAGGCGGCGAGATCGGCGAGGCCAGCTTCTGGGCCTTGCAAGAACGAGCGCCCGTCAGCCAGCATCTGATCCAGCCAATCGAAATGCGCGCGCAGCTGATCGAGCAGGTTGGGCACCGCCGCCATCATCGCGATGGGATCGATATTTCGACCG
>Ga0187862_10001421_pt1 | contig 25485 bp, 15 predicted proteins | sample June2016WEW_10_1_FD_133003 | JGI IMG/M metagenome (GOLD analysis project Ga0187862, IMG submission 133003) | Peatland microbial communities from SPRUCE experiment site at the Marcell Experimental Forest, Minnesota, USA - June2016WEW_10_150 | ecosystem: Environmental > Terrestrial > Soil >...
AGGCCTTTATCCTCCCCGATGTCGTAAATGGTGCAGATGTGCGCGTGGTTGAGAGCCGACGCTGAACGTGCTTCGCGCTGAAAGCGCTCAATCGCCAGCGCGTCGCGCGATACCGCGGCGGGAAGGAACTTGAGCGCGACCTGCCGTCGAAGCCGCGTGTCCTCGGCCTTATAGACCACGCCCATGCCGCCGCCCCCGAGCTTCTCGACGATGCGGTAGTGCGAGATGGTCTGGCCAATCATTCGGAGATCCGTGGTTTTCGGGTCGCTTCATCTTAAGGAGCCGACAGCGTTCAGTCAACGAATGACGGCTCTGGCAGGAGCATGTCGAGCCCAGAACACCTGCTTTATGAAGGGATAACGGTGGAGGCGGCGAGATAACTCCCGCTTTGTCGGCAACCCGGAAGCTATCCAGAAACGCCCTTGGGGGACATAAATGGCCATCTCCCAGAAGCCGACTTCCGGCCAGCGTCGTTGGGCCTCACTCCCCTTTTTCGTTAATCAGGCACGAGCAGATTGAGGGTCGCTACCGCCAGAGCTTCAGGTTGCGATTGATACCGAAAGTGAGCCCTTGCTTCACACGACGAGTCATGGTTGAATTTGTCGACAACCATCGAGAAACAATCTCCGAGTGACGCTGAGAAAGCAGGTACCAGCCTTGAATCGAAGAGAGTTTTTGAAGGCGTCCGGGGCAGTATCACTTTCGCAGCTGTGGCCGCGGAGTGCGTTCGCAAGTCCCGCCATCCGGCGGGTGCGTCCTTCGGACCCAAGTTGGCCCTCCAACGCAGCGTGGAAGCGCCTAAACGAGGCGGTCGGCGGCAACCTGATTCCAGTCGATTTTCCGATGAACGCATGCGTGTCCTCGTCCCAGAGCGCGGACTGCAAAACTCTCTTCGCAAATTTGAAAAACCCCTACTATATCGGCGACAACCCCGGCATCACCCAAACCCTGGGCTGGGTCGACGGTTGGGCCACCAAACCTAGTGTCTACGCTGTCACTGCGAGAAATGCTGACCACATCGCAGCCGCCGTAGATTTTGCCCGCGACAACAATCTGCGCCTCGTCGTCAAAGGAGGTGGCCACAGCTATCAGGGCACATCGAACGCGCCCGATTCTCTCCTGATTTGGACACGTCATATGCATGACGTTACCATCCAGCAGGATTTCGTTCCTAGTGGTTGCAAGTCCCCTCACGCTCCTGAGCGGGCCATCACTGTCGGATCGGGAACAATTTGGTTGCAAGCTTACGACGCCGTCACGACCAAGGCCGGCGCCTATGTTCAAGGCGGCGGCTGCACCACCGTCGGCGTCGCCGGCCTGATTCAAAGCGGCGGGTTCGGCAGCTTCTCGAAGCATTACGGAATGGCCGCCGCTGGCCTCCTAGAAGCCGAAGTCGTTACCGCGGACGGCAAAGTGCGAATCGCAAACTCTTGCACCAATTCGGATCTGTTCTGGGCTCTGAAAGGAGGCGGAGGCGGCACTTTCGGCGCGCTCAGCAAATTAACCCTGCGCGTGCGAGATCTTCCAGAACTGGCCGGAGGCGCCAATTTCACCGTCAAAGCTTCTTCCGATGACGACTATCGCCGCCTGATCCGCCGCTTTGTTGCCTTCTACCGCGAAGCTCTCTTCAACGATCATTGGGGCGAACAAGCGCACTTCTCTCCCGACAACAAGCTCGAAATCAGCATGGTTCATCTTGGACTGGACACGGGGCAATCGCAAAGAGTCTGGCTGCCCTTCCTCAGCTGGCTGGCGCAGACCTCCACCGCCTACACGATCGAGTCTGAGCCCGAAATCGGCAGCATGCCCTTCCGCCATTGGTGGGACGTTGACTGGCGCAAAGAACAACACCATAACGTTTTCAAGGCAGACTCCCGCGCCAGCGCCAGCCCAATCAATGTCTGGTGGAACGGCGACGGCGGCCAGGTAGGCTGGGTCGTCTGGGGTTTCGAGTCGCTCTGGATGCCCGCATCCCTGCTGCAAGACGATTCCCAGGAAAAGTTGGCCAACGCCTTGTTCTCAGCTTCCCGCTTCACCGAGGTGGAGCTCCATTTCAATAAGGGGCTCGCCGGCGCGCCTTCGGAAGCCATCGAGTCTGCCAAAGACACTGCGATGAATCCCGCAGTGTGCGGCGCCTTTGCTCTCGCCATCGTCGCCGACGGCCAGGGGCCCGCGTATCCCGGAATTCCCAATCACGAACCCGACATTGCCAAGGGCCGCAAAGGCGCCGACACCGTGCGCCGCTGCATGAACGAACTCCGCGCCGTCGCCTCCAGCGGCGGAGCCTACGTCTCGGAAAGCAACTTCTTCGAGTCCGACTTTGAGCATTCTTACTGGGGCGCCAACCACGCCCGCCTCGCCGAAATCAAGAAGAAATACGACCCCGATGGCCTCTTCTTCGTCCACAACGGAGTCGGCTCAGAACAGTGGACCCCCGACGGCTTCACCAGGCTCTGAACTGCGGTACGGTTCAAAATCGGCCGGCAATTTACCAATCTCCCTAATTCCTGGATGGTCGGCAACCCTTACCTTATTGGATTAGGTAAGAGTAGCCCGTGATTTGCCCGGAACACGCCACCGGAAATGCCTTGCCACAAGCTGCCCAGGACCGATTCCGCTGCAGGGGGCCAGTATCACACCACTTTTCGGAGACGGAGACAGTTTGATGATGCGATACTGCTCACCAGCAATCACGTCTTGCGGGTTATCGCCAATGCCATCAGCCCAGACGCCAAGCGGGGGGTCTGGAAGGGAGTGTGTGCTTTGAAAAAGTCTTTGACAAAAGCGGCAGCATGTTGGGTGGCAACGCTGATGACTATTGCGGCTGTGGTAACGGGGATGGGTGCAATTCCGGCAGGCGCTCAGCAGGCGAGCCTAGAGCAGCCGGATAACTACACCTGGTTGGAAGACATACACGGCGAGCGACAAATGGCTTGGGTGAAGGCTGAGAATGCGCGCACGGCAGCGGTGCTGGAAAAGGACAGTCATTTTGCCCTCCTGCAGGCAGAGGCGCTGAAGGTGCTCGAGTCTCCGGACCGGCTGCCGGACCCGAAGTTTCGCAACGGCGTGGTGTACAACACGTGGCGCGATGCCGAGCACGTGCGGGGAATCATACGACGCACAACGCTCAAGGATTATCTGACGGCGCAGCCCAAGTGGGAGACGGTGCTGGACTACGATGCGCTCTCCAAAGCCGACAAGCAGAGTTGGGTGGGGGAAGGACTCACATGCCTGCAACCGGAAGATGAGCTTTGCCTGGTGGAGCTGTCGGCGGGCGGCGAGGATGCGGAGACCTTACGCGAGATGGACCTGAAGACGGGTAAGTTTGTGGAGGGTGGTTTCGTGCTGCCACGCGGCAAGCAGACGGTGGCATGGGCGGACAAGGACACGCTGTTGATTGCGCGCGATTGGGGCCCGGGAACGATGAGCGAGGCCGGTTACCCGATCACCATCCGGCGATGGAGGCGCGGCCAGCCCCTCGAGAGCGCCGAGGAGGTGTTTCGTGGAGACACCAAGGACAATGGGTATGGCAATAATCCGAGCGTGTTCGTGGATGGACAGGGCCACCACGCAGTGACCTTGGAGCGGAATCTGAGCACCTTCGCGCATGAGAACTATCTGCTGTTGCCCGGCGGAGCCAGGAAGCTGTCATTGCCGCTGAAGGCCACGTTGGGTGGGTTGCTAGGCGGCCAGCTGCTGGTAAAGCTGGAAGAGGATTGGACGCCCGAGGGACAAACCACCAAGATTGCCCAGGGGGCGGTGGTTGCTCTTGAGTTGGCCGCGGTAGAAAAGGATCCGGTGCGGCTGAAGCCGACGGTGGTGTTCGCGCCGACCGCACAGGAGTTTGAACAGTGGTTTTCGACGACAAAGAACCACATGATCCTAGGTACGCTCGAACATGTGCAGCAACGCGCGTATGTGTACACAGTGGGAAGCGATGGCAATTGGACGCGAAAGCGGCTTCCGGTGCCAGACAATCTGACGATCAATTCTGGGACGGGGAGCCGCACGGACGACCGCTTCTTTTTGGGCCTGGAGGGTTTCTTAATGCCACCCTCGCTGTGGCTTGGCGATGCGGCGGATGGATCGTTCGCTCCGGCCAAGTCGCAGAAGCTACAGTTTGACGCGAGCGGCGATGTGGTGGAACAGCTGGAGGCGACCTCAAAGGATGGGACAAAGGTGCCGTACTTCGTGGTGCATCGCAAGGACATACGGTACGACGGGTCGAACGCGACTCTGCTGACGGCCTACGGGGGATTCCAGATCGCGTATACGCCGAGCTACTCGCCGGTGGATGGCAAGCTGTGGCTCGAGCATGGGGGCGTGTATGTGCTGGCCAACATCCGGGGTGGCGGCGAGTTCGGTCCGGCGTGGCATGAGGCGGGCCTCAAGACTCACCGGCAGCGGATTTACGACGACTTCTACGCGGTGGCCCAAGATCTGGTGACGCGCAAGATCACTTCCTCGCGCAGGCTGGGGATTCTCGGCGGATCGAATGGTGGCCTGCTGATGGGCGTGGAGTTCACTCAGCACCCGGAGATGTGGAATGCGGTGGTGATCCAGGTCCCGCTGCTGGACATGCTGGGGTTTGAGCATCTGTCGGCTGGCGCGTCATGGGTGGGCGAGTACGGTTCCGTCTCGGTGCCGGAGGAGCGGGCGTTCCTAGCGTCCATTTCGCCGTATAACCAACTGAAGCCGGATGTGAATTATCCGGAGCCGCTGATCTTTACGACAACCAAGGATGATCGCGTGGGGCCGGTTCATGCGCGCAAGTTTGCCGCGCGCCTGGAGGAGTTTCACAAGCCGTTTTTCTATGACGAGATCACGGAGGGCGGACACGGCGAAGGCGCGGATAAGAAGCAGGAGGCGAGGACGGATGCCGAGTATTTCACCTATCTGATGATGAAGCTGATGGATTGAAGTGGTCCTGGACACCGTGATTGAAGAAGTGACGCTCAACTCCTGGTTTGTCGGTCAAGAGGAAGTTATCCAGAAACGGGCTTTGAGGAGATCAACGGCGATCTCCGAGAAGCCGACCTATCGTTACCGAATTCTCCTGATGGCGGACCATCCCATTAGTAATCCGCCCTTGACGAAGAAACGAAAACTGACCGCCTGAGAATTTGCTGGTCAAGCGTCGGCGAAGGCTGGCTCGCTGCGGATTCAATCTGTCAACCGTGTGTTTTGCTCTGACACTTACTCAACCGAACCGCATCGCGCGAAGCATCAGACTAAGACACGGTTGACGGAATTGAGTCGGCAGACGGCAGTTCGGGGTCCGGCTGCGCGAGCCTGCTACCTGGAGCGACCAAGCTCCTGGATGAATCGTTCAACATCAAAAGCTTCAACGCCTCGCGTGATCGCGGCTGTCGGCAATTGCGAGCGGGACTTTCGGTGGACTACGATTAACCTCTTGGACCGTTTGGGCGAGGCCCGACGCAATGAGAGTAGCGGAGAGGCCATGGACGGCCGGACCGTCTTCCCAGCTTTGGCTTCAACCAACCACAGGTTTGAATTGGGTCGTGGCACGAGGAAGTCTACTTCCAAACCTTGCTGATCGCGGAAGTAGTACAGTTCCTTCTGCTGTCCTCGATTGGCCTGGCTCTTGAGTATCTCCGCCGCGACTACTCAATAGTCAAGCAGCTCTATGTCGTGGGCCGTTGTGCGTTCACCCGGAGCGAGAGCCATTCGAGGTTCTCGAAAATCTACGGCAGACCATAGGGGAGTACAACTTCGCCGCCCAATATCATCAAGAGCCAGTGCCACTCAGGTTCAAAAGGGGCGCCAGACCTTGCAGCTCCGCGATTGAGACCACGGATCTGGAGCGGCGACTCGCAAAGACAGCTGATCTCTTGGCGTTCCGGGTTTCACCGAACCTGAAGAACGAGATTCGGATTACGTCCGCCGGTAACATTCTCACAGATTACTTTCGTTCTTGATGACAACGGTCCTGAGTGATGAGGGTCACATCCAGCTTTCGCCGCTCGCGCGACACTAAAGGCAACAATAAAAAGACTGGATATGCACTCCGCAAAAGGCCCGGGACCATGAGCAACAACGACTCGAATGACCGTCGCCAACACGCACGCGTAAAGGTGAGCGTGCCGGTCGAAATACAGACTGTCGCGAGCGGCAGCCCGATTCGTGGCGCTACGGCCGATCTGAGTTTGAGCGGCTGCTACATCGAGACAATTTTCCCGTTCCCAATCGGGACCAATTTGGATTTGCAGCTTTCCATCGAAACCACCGTCTTGATCGCCGCCACCGTGGTTACCTGCGATCCCCAGGTGGGAAATGGAATAAGGTTCATCCGGATGCTCCCTGAGGATCGGGAGGCGATTGAAGCCTTCCTCGAAGCCGCTCAGCAAGCACAGGACTCAGGCTCCCGGGCATTGAGTGCACGCTGAGCACCACTGGGGTAAGTAAATTCTGCGCGGGCCGCGCCGCGCAGTCAGGGAGCGGTCCCGAGTTGTCCGACAGCGAGCTGCGCAGGTTGCTCGAACGCCTTTCGACACGTTCGACTGTGCATTTTTTTATTATTTTCTTGGCGACGCTTGTTGCGCCTCTGCTTCGGTCGTTCGGCTCGATAATGATAACCCGTTAGACGAATCGACACTGCGCTACCTGGCGGCGCCCGCTAGGTCATGTCGAGCATGGCGAGAGGACAAACGCAGAATGAACACAGGTAACCAAAGGCTGGCACCGAAGGGCCAGTGCGGAGTCCTACTCATGTACATAACATTGCAACATGAGTTGCCAAAACATCCAGGACGGGCTCCTTGTCACACTCGTCCTCTGCTATGAAGAGGACCCACTTCAATTCGTGACCTTGTCCAGGCAAACCCTCGATTCCTCTTCGGCTCGCGTGGCAGTCGCGGAGTTGAGGAATGAAGGTTTCTTGGAAGAACAGGTCCGAGGGGTGATTCGACTGACTACTCGTGGATACAAGAAATACAAAACCACGCTTCCGTACGCTTGCGCGGGCTGAACCGGTGCACGTTTCTAAAGGACGGCCAGGGTGAGCGTCTGTTCCGCCGAACATTAAAATACGTACAGCTTCCTTCGTAATCTGGCGCTAGGCATACCCTCGGTAAGATACTTCGGCGCATGTCCTCCCCCCCACCGCACGCAAAGCGGCGTGCCCTCCGTGTTCGACTTCGTGGCATGCCTCAAGCAACGATCCGATTTGAAGACGGGCAACACCCCTCAGCCAAACTTCAGACCATTTCTATAACGGGAGGCTTGCTGCGAGTTCTCAAGCCGCTCAGTCCAGGAGCGGTAGTAGAAGTGATGTTCTTGACCGACGCCGGACCAGTACTCGGCATAGCTGAACTACTTGGTCCATGTTCAGCCGTACGGATAGGATTACAGCCGTTCCGGTTCATCGCCATGGACGACACCGATTTGCGGACACTACGCATTGCAATTGCGTCATCGGAGGAGTGCATAACGGGATTTCGCACAGATGCAACTGAGGAGGCAAGGCCGGTGTGATCCCGGTGACGCCTTCCGGACCGCCCGCGCGCTTCGCAATTTTTCATTATTCTTTCCCGGGCCGCGTGGCCATCCGTGGATCGCCCATCCAGTCCAGGCAGGAGGGGGGAACCGTACACAACACCTTTCGCGCATTCATGCTTTCGGAGCTGGATCGGAAATGCGGTCGGCAACTCTCACCTTAAGGACTAAGGTTAGGTTTGCCCGTGATACGACAAAATGCGTAAGTGCGGCCCAACAACGTGTAGCGCGGCGGCGTTCTCAATTGACAACTACTGACACCCTCGCAGATACTGCAATCTGCGCATGTAGGATGCAACGGCACGTCGCCGAAGGGCAATGCCCACCTACGATCTCATCGTGGAGGTCTACATGCCCAATTTAGAGAACCTCAAAAAGCAAGCCAAGCTCATATTGCGGTGGCATCGCGAACGCCACTATCCCGTCGCCGCACAAATCCGCAGGCATTTGCCTCGTTTCGTGAATATGCCCGACTCCGAGATTCTTGCGGCGAGCTTTAAGCTCAGCGATGCGCAAGAAATGGTCGCAAGACAGCAAGGCTTCGATAGTTGGCAAGCCCTGAAAACCGGGCTTTCGAAAACGCCGCTCAAGGTGAAGTCGTCGCCATCCAAATCAGCGCCATCGAAAGCAACGATTGTCAGTGCAGAGCCGCAGCTGTTCGTCACCGATATCAAGAGATCATGCGAATTTTTCCGTGAGAAGTTAGGCTTTTCGCTTGTATTCAGCTACGGCAAACCTCCGTACTATGCACAGGTGGGTCGCGACGCGGCGCGTCTCAATCTAAGGTGTGTCGAGCGACCAATAATCGAGTCGACGGTCCGCGATCGGGACGAACTGTTGTCGGTATCTATGACCGTCGCTACAGCGGACGAGATCAAGCTGCTCTTTCTTGAGTTTCGGTCTGTTGGTGTTGCCTTTCACCAGACGCTGAAAAAGCAGCCTTGGGGCGCCAAGAATTTCGTGGTCAAGGATCCGGACGGGAATCTGCTGCTGTTTGCTGGACCCGCAAACTAAAGGGTACCAAGCAGAAGTGTGCTGATCGAGCATGTATAGTCGGCTAGTGGGACGTGACATTCTCGCCTTAAGTTGTCAACTACCGTCCTTGCCCTTGGATGACGGGCAAGCCGAAACAATCCTCAGGCACGAAACTGTGACGCAAGTGTGACACGTTTTGGGCAGCGGCAACGACATTCCTCTTTCTCTAGTACACAAAGCCGGGCAGATTCGTGGATGAGGGATGTGCGCGCCACATGGTACCATTCCCGCGTGGGCGACTCCGCTTGTGTCCCAAGTGCTGCCTCTGCCGTCCCAACCACGACGGTTACTTCGCGGCACTCTGCCCTCGTCCGCCTCACTCACTGTGCTCGATTTCCGCCAGGCACAACGGCAGGACCTCCCCTTCCGCCTTGGCTTCGTCGGGGACGCCCCGACGCAAGTCCACCAGTCCACCTCGCCCGAGGTAACGCCGCGGCTCTCGCACAGGCGGCGCAGTTGCGGGGAAGATCTGCTTCACCAACTCCTCTCGCTCCTCCCGCACATCGCGGAAGATCGAGGAGATGAATATGCGGATCTCGCGCGGCGACGAGGCGATAGGGGCTGTGGGACCAGCCATAGGGATCGGCCTCCTTTGTACGGAATTATGATTCGACTCGGGTTCGGGCCGCTGTGATCTCAGTCACCTCGCAACAACAGCCTAACTCTATCCTTCTGGCTGGAAAGTCAACTTGAAACTCACTGATCCTCTCCGTAACTCAACGTTCGGCGCGGCCTGGCTTCGTCTTCTCCCTTGTTTTCGCGCACTTGGAAATTGGCACTTCGCTTGCCTTATAGGAGGGCGGTAGACAGCGCAGAAGACGCCGGCCAAGCCCTAAGGCTCGGAGGCGTCAGAACAGGCGTTACACCGACATATAGTGCGTCCTTGGGGCCCGATGAAAACCTGGCCTACGATCCTAGCGGATTGCGGCGGGCTGGTGAAGTCCAGCAATGGATTTAGCCCGCACTAATTGCCCTGAGGAGTTAGGAGTAGAGCCTGGAACGACCCGGTCTGGGCGAGTGTCATTGGTGGCGCACTTTTCCTCGCACTATTGGCCACGGTCCGACGGCCATTGTCCGAACCTTGCCTGTCCTGACCTTCCCAGTGGTGAGTTGAGAAGTTATTTTCGGGTCGCTTGCACTCTTAATTATGGCTGACTTTTTTCCACTTGAGAACGGTAGCGCCCTTGAGAAAAAAGCGCTGATTCCGTGATTTTCTTCTTTACTTTCGCATGAATTTCTAATGTAGTTTGTTCGAGAAAGGCAAGCAATGTCAATTCGCTTCTGCCAAACGAGCGCGGTCGCCTGGTTTCTTGAACAAGTTGACGAAGGCTCTCTGGAATCGATTGCCTACGAATTACGGAGCCTGGAAAACTCCGAAGTAGGGAAAGTTTCCGAATGTTTCCAGGCTGAAGAACAGCGTCATCCAATGCTTGAACACCAAGCACAACAGGATCGCGACGCCCTACCATTATCGCGGTTGCTGCGCCTGGTTTCTAACGATTGCTCATCCTGCCTGGCTGACGCACTGGACACAGCGAGTAATGATTTTCGGACGCAATTGCAATTTCTTCGAGCACTTAGCATCCACGAAATGCTCGGAGAAAACTGCCAAAAGAACGGCGATTTGCTTGGACTAGGCCGGTCTTGGATGTGGCGGGGCCGCATTTATAGTGACATGCACAAGTTTGAGCAAGACCTCCCGTGTTACTGTCGCGCTCTGGCGATCTTCCAAGATCTGTTTGTGCGAGCACGGAACGACGCAGACCGCCGCGCAACGGCCTTTTGGCTCGCGTGGGTCCAGCATCAGCTGGGCACCAAGTGCCGAAGGTCCGAGGATGACGAAACCGCCTTGCTCTATCTTTATCGCGCCGTCTCTGTCCGAAAGTCGATTCGATCGGACTCCGCTCGTGAGATGTCCATCGGTAATATTGCCAACTGCTATGGTCGCCTCGGTCGTTCGCGGTTGGCGGCGCTCAATTATGTTCGAGGATTGGCGCTAGAAATGGCGGTCGCCAAGACGGCTGCTGAGTCCCTGCAGCCAGACTACCATTATGAAAGCCCTGGCCTTACTTATGGAAACCTGGCTTCCCTCCTGTTGGAGATCGGTGAGGTCGGAATGGCTCGTGAGGTGATTCGAAGAGGGTTGGAAGTGGCCCCCTTGCGATCAGAGCTGCATCAGCTTGGCGTCAGCGCGCTGGTGTCCGAGAATCGCTACGAGGAAGCGCTCCGGGCTTTGGAGGAGATCTTTGCACACAAAGCGGCGCAATTGTCCAGGCTGAAACTATGGGCCGGCCAGCTTGTTCTTCAGATCCTTGCGCGTGAAGATCCGAAGAATCAGGCCGAACAATGGCGCGAGGCACTCACTGCGTATTTGCTAACCGGAGCGGGTCTGGAAGTAGTTCAAGAAACGAGCCTGAAAGATAAAGTGGAGCGGCAACTGGAGACTTTGGGCAAAAATGATTTTTGTGGGCAGGCACTCCTTCTTTACGCCGTAGGCCGACTGGATGAGTCCCAGGAACGAGCCCGCCTGGCGCTGGCGAGTCAGAAAGAATTGTCCCTAGCTCAAGCGGAAAGCATGACGAAACTTGCTTCGCAAGATTCTCAATCTGCGGCGGGAAATCGCGACGCCAAACCGGAAGTGAGGCTCCCGCCTGTGGACCTGGACGTTCTGGGTTCTGGCGCAGCTACGGCTGTTCCGGCGGGTAACACAAGATTGCCCAATGGTGAGACATCGCGCGTAGCGGCTTTTTGCATCGACAAACATCTGGTCACAAACCGTCTCTTCGGAATGTATCTCCGGGCCACCGACTCCGCCATGCATCCTAGTTGCTTTGATCATCCTCTTCGGTCCCATCCTGACCAACCTGTGACCGGCGTCAGCTTGAAGGAATGCCAGGCATTTAGCGCTTGGCGATCGAAAGTCACAGGCCTGCGTTGGGACGTACCCACTCTCGAGGAATGGTGCCGGGCGGCGTTGAGCGACGACGGGCGTCGCTATCCGTGGGGAAACGAGCCTCCCGACTTCACACGCGCCGTTTACAGCATTGTCGACGACCCGGATGCGATCCCTGCCCCTGTGGGAACAAGGCCCGCAGGAGCGTGTGCGTTCGGAGCGTTCGACATGGCCGGCAACGTCTGGGAATGGACCTCGACGCAGGATCGTTCTGGGCGCTGGTTCCGGATGGGAGGGAGTTGCGGGAACGATTCCGCGTGCTTGGACCTACTTAACCAGTCGGAACACGTTTTGAATCCGGTCAAGAACGCAGACTACACGAGTCCGCATTTGGGTTTTCGTTGCGTGCACCGGTGAGGATTATGAGCGGTAGGGCTTATTCTTTGATTGAGCAGCTGTTGAACCGGAACGGTGGTGCCGGCGCCGGGCCGATCATCGCCGAACTCCTTGCCTTGAATTGGCGCGACCCAGCAGTGTGCCACTTGGCAGGGCTTTACCACCTGTGGCGTGCAGGAGAGTTGGAAGCCAACCGCCAGAGCGAGGAGGCCAGTCCGCACTGGGAATTGATGATTCCGCATCTGATTTACGCTCTGGAGAACCAAGCTTATATGCAACGGTTTTGCCAAATGCGGGAAAGCGCCTACGGGCTGAAGATCGACGAGGAACAACTGGCCACGGCAAAGGAGGCCGTTTACGCTCAAGTCGCAGAACGACTCAAGAAACTGACCCAAGGGTCAATCGAGCGTGATCGCGAGCGGGCTCAGGACCTTTGGGACCGCTGGTCCCTGGAGCTCGCGGCTATCAGGCTGGTGGCGAGTTTTGGTGGTATTCCGGATGGAAGTGTCCCGGGTCGCCGACTCATCGCGGGTCCCGCGTTCGCTAAGACACATGGGTTTTTCCAGACAGCTCGGGAATACATCGAATCCACGGCCCCGGACCAATCGATGCTGGACGAGTTGCTGGCCTTAATTTCTGGCGAGGTGAGAAATGACCGGCAAGGCATTCGCTATTGCTTTTCTGATCTTGCACGTCCCTACTTGTATTGGCGTCAGAATCTAAACGGCAAAGCGCTGGACGCGCTGGGCAATTACTCCAAAACCGGGATTTCAAGCGGAAAGGATCTCTTCGCCGGCCAAGCGGCCCGAACCCGTCGCGATGCGTTGCGCTTATCAGTGGAAATTCGAGCCGAGGCGGGAAGCGATTCCGTGCGTGCGGGCGGGCGGGGCACGCGGGAGGGATTGGCCATGTGGGGGCAGGCTCTTGCGGATGTTGACCTCTTGGATGGGCTAACGGAGAATCCGCTTCAACGTCGCGGCGAAGCCATTCGTCAGAAGATGCGAGAGGTCATCCTCGAGCAAATCAGCCGCTTGGAAAAGTCAGAACAGTTCGGGGAGGCCGTCAGTATTCTGGAGGAATTTGTCCGAATGGTTCCGCGGGAGGAATCGCTGCGAGAGCTGGCAGGCTTGCTCTCGCGCCTGGCCAGCCGTGCTTCCCGCAAGGATCAGGACGACAAGGCGGCTGACTATCTCCACCAAGCGTGCCGGCTGCTTCCACAACACCGCCAATTACGCAAACCACTGATGGTTGCGACCGCCAACGCGGCCACGGGCCTGATCAAGAATGGCGATTACAAAGCCGCAGCCGAGCGTTGCCTGGATCTGCTGACCTTAGCTCGCGAAATGCTGGCTGAAATGCCGGAGGACAAGGTTGTTCTCGAAGGCAAGCAGCATGGCATCACCATTTTGACTCACTTAATTCCGAAGCTCTCAGAATGCGGCGAAGAGGATCTATTGCGATTTGCAGCCACGAGTCTCGCAGAGGAGTTTGAACAAGCTCCTAAGGGCACCAGCGCGCAGGTCGAACCCATTCGTCTGGCCAACCGCTCCCAGACTCGATTTGCTGCCGGCGATTTCGTCGGTTCCTTCCAGGACGTGGATGCCGCGCTGCAACGGATGCCGGAGAACAGTCAGTTGCGCCAGCTCTACGAAAACCTCACATGTGCGCTAGTGGATCGCCTTTTTAAGAATGATCAGGTGGATGAGGCATTAAGAATTATCGAACAGGCTAGAAAAGCGATGCCCCTGTCGGTTCCGATTGAAAGGGCCCATACTCGCGCTATTTTCCGCCGCTTGGATTTGAAGAAGCTTTTGTCCCCAGACCCGGAAGAAGTGGCCACCCAGCTTGCGACCCTGGAGCGATGGGTTGGCGAAGATGTGCAGGATGAGGCAGTGCGCAAACAGGGAGAGCGCTATGCCATGATTGTGGACGGGGACCTGCAAAACGAATCGAAACTGAACCGCGCGCGCGCGCTACTGCGAATAGACCACGACGGTCCAGTCCCGGCGTTGGCCTTGCTTGACTCATTGCAGCTAACTGGGAACGATGAGGGTATCCGGCTAGAATTGACCGTAAAGGCACGCAGCTATTTAGGCGACCTCACCGGCGCCCTGCAGGCGGCCAACGAACTTCAAGATCGCTTCCCCACCCGTGCCATCGCCTATCTGACCCGCGCCAGGGTGTATTCTTTGTTGGCTCGATTCGATGAGGCCGAGGCCGACCTCAATCTTATCCGTGAACACATCGAGGATGACAGCGGAGTGGTCCGTTCCCTCGCGTTTAACTCGTACCGCGCCGGCAATTATGCCGATGCGTTGGCCGATCTACGGCTGGCGCGCGAGCTGAACGACGACGCACTGGAAAATGACTACGTTGAATGTGCCTGTCTCATGCATTTGGATCGTTGCGGCGAAATCCTGGCCGTGATGGAAAAGGTTAAGCAGGAATACAAGAAAGATCCGTGGGAGTCAAAAATGATTGCCTGGTTTAAGGGAGCATTAGATGACAGGCAAATTTTGGCTGCGGCGACGAACGAAATCGAGCTCCTGGAGGCGCGGTTTTTCCTTGGTGAGAAGCGCCGAGCCGGGGGTGACCTGCTGGGCGGAAACGCCCTGATCCGGGAGTGTGCCGCGTCAGGCCTCGCTACGCAGTACGAATGGGAGCATGCCACGGCAATGCTAAACCGTGGGGCGCTGGCGGAAACAGGAGAACATGAAGCGACGATTTAAGGCATTCGTTGCGTCGACTTACGACGATCTCAAGGCCCACCGCGAGCACGTTATCAAACAATTGCGTCGGTCAGGGATTGATGTTGATCCTATGGAGGATTGGGCAGCCGAATCCGATGAGCCGAAGCGGTTCTCCAAAGAACGGTTGGAAGGATGCCTTATCTGCGTTTTGCTTGTTGCCCGCCGACGTGGTTACGTGCCCCGAGGTGAGAAGGAGAGTATCACGCAGATGGAGTATGAGCACGCACGCGCTCAAGGCCTCGAGATTTTGGCCTTTCTGCTGGACGACAAAGCGGACTGGCAGCGCCATTACGACGAACTCGACAAGGATCCAGGCCTTCGGCAATGGCGTGAGAAATTAATGGAGCGGCATGGAGTATCGTTGTTCGGCACCAAGCCAGAAAGCGTTGATATCGGCCCAGCCATTGTGCGCTGTGTCTTGAAGTTACAGCCTCGCGACGAACCGCCGCCGGATCCGGACTGCCTGTCACAGAAAAGACACTCCTCTCAACTCCTGGGAATACTGGGCCGGTCAGGCGCTACGAAATGCGAAGAGTTTTTTACCGTCCGTATGCCGCTACGGGATTGGCAGAACTTCCTTGAGGAAGTAAACGAAAAGCGAGGAGCTCTCCCTCGCTCTGAATGGGTGAAGCTGGCACCTGAATCATCCCGTGCCGCAGCCTCCTTTCTCTTGGAGGATTATCTGGTCGCCTCGAAAGTTTGCGATCAGAACCTCGAAGTAAACCTCACCTTCGAGCATCTGCGCCTGACTCTTTTGGCCCACCTAGCGCGAGCAAGAACTGCTCCCAATTCGGCTGAGTCTGTCGCCAAAGCAGCTATGTGTCTGGCGTGCCTGAAACGCTCTCCGGACCTCTGGCGGTTTTATCCTCAGCAGGGTGCGGCGTCCAGCCTGCAGGCCAGCCTTGAGATGGTCGACAGTATCCTCCAAGATCTTCTCCAAAAGCACATTTCTCCGCCCAAGGATTTAACGGCCGGCTTGAGCTTGGCGAACTTCGCCCGCGCAGAGGATGAGAGTGCCAGGGCCGTGCAGGCTGCCGGGGGGAAACAGGTGCTCTCCACGGAGGGCATGCTTCGAGTTGCGTTTGGTTATATGTTTGCCGGCGTTTATGGAAAGCGCCTGGAACTCCGGGATCCATCCGGCTTGAGCTCGGACCAAGTCGAGCGCCATTTCTCGGACCTTTTTGGCCATTGGTACCTTGCCCGGCACGGCGAAGGTCTTCAAGTGTTGCAGACCGCACCGCTCTTGCTTAGCTCCTCTCGCGACCCCTTGCTCTCGGCTGCCGCCAGGCTTGTACGTTTCTGTGCCTTGGATTGGCTGAACCGGAGTTTGTCCGTTGCCCAGTTGACCACTATGGAAACAGTGCCCAACTGCCTGCTAGCGCTCCGGAGACTCGCCGAGGTGAGACAACACGCCCCCCTGGCGGAAAAAGACTACAGTACTCTGCAAGAGATACTGGCAGGGCTTGTAACGGCCGCTGAATCCTCCTGCCTGACTTCCTGGCAGATTCAGCAAATCGACAGCATCTTGAACGCCGCCAAACCTTTGTTCGGGACGAATGCCTCCGACTGGCATGATCGCATGGCGATTGTGGGATTGAGAGCGAAAACACGCGAAGCTTTGGGCAAGGGCGATTACCCGCTTGCGTTGCAGACCTTGAGTGACTGGAGCCATCTCGGCTCTCCCACGGCGGAGGCTTTAGCTTGGCGGGTTGAAGCCTGTTTGGGCCAATTCCGGCATGGCCATTCTGCGGCAGGGGAAGCCGCGTCTCAAGCACTGGCTGCTTTGCGTACCCAATTCCCGGCGTATCCTGACCTGAGCGGGCTTGAGAAATTGTTGAGCGAAGCGAAGGCTGAGGAGGTGCCCGCGCCGGAAATTGTTATCACAATTGATGAAGCGGCGCAGCGGCTAACCGATCCGAAGGACACAAACCAAAAAACTGAGTTACTGATCTGGGCGCGGCGGTATGTCACTCGGCAGATACAGGTGGAAGGACTGTCCGCGGCCCAAGGACTGTTCCAGCAGTTGCGCACCCGATTTCCTGAGATCCATGAACTGAATGAAGTGTTCATGAGCTTCGTGAAGGAGTGGGAGCCGAAGTTGTCCACCGATGAATTCACGGCCTTGTTCCAGGCAGCAACAACACCGTTTTTGACCAACCACACAATGGAAGCTCAGCCTGACGGGACAACAGTGCCGACGACCACATCTGAACTCATGCCCATGGCCGAAGAAGCCAGCCAGGGTGAATTGGATCGGTTGGTGATCATTTGTCGCCTGGATCCAAGCTCCACTAACCGGGTTCGTTTGCTCGATGTTGCGCAACAAGCGGTCGGGAGCCTTTTCGCGCGGGGCGAAGCACGGATTGCGGCAAATCTACTGGGCCACCTCAAAGGGCAACTGCCAGGAATTGGCGAACTTCAGGAATTGCCCTGCCAGCTTCTGCGCCAATGGCAGCGGCGGCTTTCTCCCGACCAGGTGTCCGAATTTGAGGAGGCGCTGCTTTCCGCCTATCCAAGGGAACTGCCGGTTGTTCATGTGCAAGCACCGGAAGAAAATCGATCTGCCAACCATCTTGCTGCCCAACAACGTATGAGAGAGGAAGAAAGTATTTTGCAGCGACTAGTGAACTACAAAAACAATGAGAAGAGAAAATGACTATGAATGGTGCCTTTCAAGCGTGTTGCCCGGAATGCCGGGAGTTGACGTGGGTGCCAGAAAACGTGGAGATCGACCAGGCCAGCTGTTCGAAATGCGGCAAGATATTTCCGGTCGAGTGTCCGGAGATGCTTGCGAAGCACTCTACTTCGCTCCGGTTATTGTTGGATCCGACGTTATCAGGCGGCAGTTTGGATCTTTACGGGGCTCTGTCGCAACATGGAGTGAAGCTGGACTCAACCCAAGAGGAAATCCTGCGCGTGTTTCCCGAAACCCCCGCCCAGGTGCGAGCTCATGATGAACTTACGTACTCCGAAAAGCGGTTGGCCATCGACTTGCTGATGTATCCGCTTTGGCGAATGGAGGAGTCTAATGAACCTGAGTGATTTGCAGGCTGGGGACGACTTGCGTGAGGAGCGCCGACGATGGCAGGACAAGATTGAAGCACTCCTGTTGAGCGTTGCGGCTATCACCAGCACCGTCCGCCGTGTGCTGGAAGAGACGGAGCCCACGGCGGGCGAGTTGCACGAGGCAATGTTGAGCTTGCGTGGGCAATTGGTGGAACTGCTTCGCACCGAGGGTGTGACTCTCTTCGGAAAGTGCGGGGAACAGGTGGACCCAGCAACTCACAGTATATGGAAGAAGGAATCGTCGCCGGTTCCTCTGGACCACGTCGTGGCTGTGGAGAACGAAGGCGTGATGTGGCAAGGGCGGGTCCTACAGAGAGCCAAAGTGATTGTATCCAACGGCTCTTCGAGCGGCGGCTCGTTCGAGGAGAAATCAACCCTACAAGAACTTAAACAGGTGAAAACATGAGCATCGCCATTGGGATCGATCTCGGAACCACTAACACGGTCGTTGCCGCCCTGCGGGGTGAAGAACCGGAAGTCGTGCGAACCTCGGAAAATCTGGATTATATCCCGTCGGTGGTTTGTTTTGACAGTAATATCCAAGAAATCTACATCGGGCGGCAGGCGCTGGAATGGATCGAAGAGGAGCCAGAGAACGGCATTTACTCCATTAAGCGACTGATGGGCATGTTGTATTATGACGACGCAACTATCGAAAAGCGTCAGCAGCAGGAAGACATACAAAAGTTCGAGGCCATTAAGGCTAAGGTGGGATACAAAATTGTGCCTGAGGCGAATGGCGTGGACGACGGTGTCCGTGTTGTGCTCGGAGGGAAGGAGTATAGGCCGGAAGACATCTCGGCGATGATCTTGCGGCGCGCCAAAGAGGAAGCCGAGCGGCATTTTGGGGAACAGGTCAACGGTGCGATTATCACGGTTCCCGCTTACTTTGAGGAGAAGCAGAAATCGGCCACGCTTCGGGCGGGGAAGCTGGCCGGATTGGACGTCCTGGCACTTCTGGAGGAACCCACTGCCGCGGCTATCGCCGCAGGATCCCTAAAGCCGCAAAACAACCATTATGTGCTGGTCTATGACTTAGGCGGTGGCACCTTCGATCTGTCGCTGCTGCAGGTGCATCAGCAAAACTATCACGTCCGAGATACCGGCGGCAACAACTGGCTGGGCGGAGATGATTTCGACCAAGAGCTAATCCGGATGGTGGCTGACCGGATCAAAGCAGAGCACCATTACGACCCGATGAACGATAACGATTTTCGCGCCCGGGTCAAACCGCTTGTGGAAGCGGCAAAGATCACGCTCTCGGATTCCACGGAGGCAATTATCAATGCTCCCAATTGCTGCACGGTGCCGATTGATAACAATCCCAACCGCCGCAAACGGGTGAGTGTGCATGGTCTGACGGTAACGCGCGAGCAGTACGAGAGTCGAATCGAGAAGTATGTGACTGAAAGTCTGGAGCGCGTCCAGGAAATACTCCGTCGCACTCAAACTCCTGCGAATCTCCTGGATGTCGTTCTGCTGGTGGGAGGAGCGACCATGACTCCATGTGTGCGAGCAGCGGTGGACCGCGTTTTTCCCGGAAAACTTCGCCCCATCGGTGAACTTAATCCGATGACTTGTGTGGCCCAGGGTGCCGCCCTCTGGGCGGCCGAAAAGCAGAAGGTGATGTCCGACCCTGGTCGCCCGGTTGGCAGCAAGCTTGAAGTGAAAGGTAGGACGGAGCGCGCCATCGGAATCGCTGTCGGTGACGGGCATAGTTCGGATGGGTTTGAAGTGATCATCCCGCGCGGTACTCTGCTGCCCATGGAGCCTATCGAAAGACGATTTATTGCCCTGCAGCCGGATCGAATCAACGTGCCGATCTATGCCGGCGAACGGGCGCACGCTTCGGAGAACCGGTTCCAAGGCAATATCCGTCTCGACCTGAATGAACTGGGCGGCCAGCCCTTGGTACCAGGGACACCGGTGACGGTGCGCTTGAAGATCACCGAAAACAAAATCATGGAAGTAATCATCCATGCTCAGGGAAGGAACGCGATTACACGGGGACTAGACTATGCCGACACTGCGTGTGGCGTTGATGAGTGGCAAGAGGAACAAGAGGAATTGGAGCAGATGATCATGATGGCAGATCGGTTCCTGCCCGAATATGGTCCGTTTGTTGACGAGGCGACACGGAAACAGATCGAAGTGTTGGTGGAGCGAGCGAATAAAGTGCTTGGCGACGCGACGCCGAATCGCCGCGAAGCCCGGTTGCTGACCAAGCGTATTTACAGGGGAATCATTTACTCCGACACGTTAGGCGGATTGCTATTCCAGGCGGAATATCTGGCCGGGAGACCGGAAATGGAGCCCGACCTTGTTACACGGCTCGGAAGTCTCTGCGCAATCGCGAAGACCATCTACCGCGAGAACCTGTCCCAGCCAACGCCTGCCAAGGCGAACGATTTGCACCAAATTCGGAAGGGTCTTGAGGTCCTTGTAAATCGCGCAATGCGAACATTACGGCCGATTGACAAAAGCGACTCGAATGGTGGCAGCACTCTCGGTAAGCTCGACGCAATGACCGGGGGCCAGTCCGGGGGCCAGTCGGGTGATTACTTCAAAAGCGGTAAGGCATAAGGGGCTCAGCAAGAAGGAATCCGAATGAGTCAATCAGTACAGCTGGGCATTTGCCTACTTCCGGAACGGCTGACAGTGGCATACTGCCTTGACGGCCGACTCTATAGTCGCCCACCAGTGCCCTTTGGAGGCTCCGCGAGAAAGCGCGAGTGGCACCAGGTCGCAAACAAGGGACATGATTATTTCACTGTGCGTGATCTGATCGGCGTGGGAGTCTCGAACCCCGTGCACGCGTCTTTAGTCGCCGAGGCGATCCATACAGTTATCCTTGACCTGCAAAAGCAAGATTTGACGGTCCGCTCTTTGGGCATCGTCGTCCCAACGGCATTCGAAGAATTTCAGCGTCGCCACCTGCTTTACCAACTCCGCTTGCGTAATATTTCAGCCGGCTTGATCGATGCGAGTATCGCCGCGTTACGCGCGATTTCCTCGAAGTCCCAAGTTGGCACGCAGGAGGAGGAGACAGTGGCGGTTGTCATCGCCGACGATTCGGCTCTGGAAATTGCTTTGGCGCGGATCGGACAAGATCGGGGAACGCTCCTGGGAACAGAAATCTGCACCGGACTTTCGGGACGCTCGCTGAACCATTTTTTGCTCAAAGAGGCCCTCGATTCATTGACGCGTGGAAGCTCTCCTGGTTCAGTAAGGATGGGATGGGACGCACTCGATGGTCTGTTGGATCGGCTTAGCAGCAGTCACTCGCGGTTGGCGCGAATGCCGGAAATTCGATTCCCGCTCCATCATCGGCATCTCAAGGATATGATTGTCACCCTGGGACAGAAGAACATTCAGGACTTCTTCCGTCTGCACACAACGGACCTCGTTCAAGCAGTGGAAAGCCTGCGCAAGGAAATGCAAGCCAACCAGGTAACAATCGTCCGAGTGATCCTCTTAGGCGAGTTTGGCGAATTCTCCGAATTTACTCAACATATTGAAAAGCTGTTGGGACCAGTCGAGGTTTTGCCCATTACGAAGCTGGCGGATGGCGCCACTATGGCGGCCGGTGAGCCTCCCACCGAGTATCCAGTTCAGAATTCGCCCCAATTGGTGCCACTCAGTCAATTCCTGAAAAAGCACGCGCAACCCCTTGCGTTGCCAGTTAGCGAGCTTTCGGAGGCGGATCTGGAGCGACAGATCGCGAACTTTTTTGACGCGTTGGAACTTGCCGGAGCCAACACACCCAAACCACTGCTCGAGCAGGCGGCCATGGCAATCACGCGCCGCTCCGAGGAGTGGCTGCACAGGCTCCGGCTACAGTCCTCTGCGATAACCGCCCCGGATACTCCCCCGTTGGGCCCAGACCTAACCGGCGCTGGCCGGCACGTGGGCAAGGACGCGAGCCCCCGGGAGAGACCCAGCAGCGAACTCACTCTCGCGACCCCGTCAGCTCATTCCAGGAAAAGTCAGCGGTATATGGAGGAGGCGGAACGGTTGCTCGCAGCAGGAAAAGTGCTTGAAGCCGTCGCACTGTCCCATCAGGCCCATCAATCCGCGCCGGACGACCATGCCACCTTGCTTGCAATGTTGGAGGTTCACCGTCGAGGCGCGGCGGCGCTCGCCGGCCCGGAGAATTTCGAAGCCGCCATCCTTCAACTTAATTGCGCGCTACAGCACCGCCGACAGGACAAGCAAACTCAGGAAGCTTTGGCCGCGCGCTATATCGAACAAGCGCGCCACCTCCGGAACCATGGCCGTCTTGATGAAGCACGAGAGTACCTGGACAAAGCCCTGGATTACGTGGAGGACGATGCGGAGGTTCTCACGCTTTTGGATCAACTGGATGCGGGACAAGCGAAGTGAGTCCTCTCTCTCCAGCAGACCTGAAACTGAACTATGAGCAGAATCTGAATGAACTACTTCGTGCTGGGCATCTTGGTTACGGAGTTCACGAGGATTTGTTAAGGCGCTGCGCGACCTGGTTCCATCGGCCTCTCATTTCCATGGGTGGTTCGCCGGCCGATTTCTTCGGGCACGCACTGCGACAGCACGTTGCGCTGTACTTCGCCGTGGACATGAATCCAGACGATCCCGTCGCGGGTGCCGATTTCCATGCTTTTCTTTCCGAGGTCCACCAGTCGCTGGCAGCCCTTCCCCCGGTTCTTTTGCGCAAAAGCCCGAGTCCTCTGGGCCTGGTCATTGGTGACCACCGTCTGGGCTCGAGTCTGGGCGAACAAATTCTCAAGCCCGGAGCTCCGTCCATACTATTCTGGCGCGCCTTCCGTTCCCTGCGCGAGTCGTTGCAGGATAGGCCCCATGCGTCCCTGGCAACCCTGATTCGCAAAACCATTCTTCATGAAATGATTGGACACCAACTTGCCTTTTGCTGTGTCAACGGCCCTCACTTGCCGGCGGAGGATTTCTTGGACATCCTGCGCATCGCTGGAATCACGAGCATTCCCCTGACTGACGGGTCGGAAATCTCTCCTGCCGACTTGGCTTCGACCAAGGATTTGTTGAAAGAGGTTCGCCGCATCCGCTACATTCTCTCGCCCCGCTGTCCCAATCGGTACTATGAGAATCCCATTGAGATGGTTGCCTTTGCCATCGAAGGCGAGGTGTCGCCGAACTCCACTTACGCTCAAATCAAACGCGTATTAAGACGCAACCTTTTGAGAGATCCCTGCCCCCTTCAAACCGTCCCAGGAGCTTCCAATGCCTTGTATCGCGGATATGATCTCTCCGAGACGCCGGTCACCCAGTACTTTATCGAAGCCACCTCTCAGGGTTTAAGGGAAACTGAAGCCTCGGAAACGGCGGAGGGCTGGGTTTCGAAAGAAGCACTGATTGATCAGCTTCAATCTGCTAAAACGGGGGTCCAATTTGCTCAAGAACTGACGTTACAGCCCGGTCGAGGTGCCTCCGTGAATGTGCCTCCGCGTGGTTGCTTCGTGAATTTCTTGGGAAAATGGTATTTGGCTTGTGCTTTCGGCATTTTGGAACAGGACTGCCGGGGGGACGTGCAAAAAGGGCCGCAGCTTACCACCGGCGTTCATCTCAATCTGGACCACCGCGGGACAGCCATTAATCTGATCATCAGCAACGATTCACCACAGCCGCTGGTCGTTCATTTACGGGAGTCGCGTTGATCGCAAGGCGAGCGTGAAAGAACTGATGGAGCCGGACAGTTAGCCAAGCCTAACCACCGGCCACCATCTCCCAGCGCAAGCCGGTCAAACGCCTCAAACAGCCATGTGCGACCGACGACCAACTTCTTGAGCAATTGGGCCATGCGCGAGTCGGAGGAGATGGGCTTGAGATGTTCTTCGAGCGTCTTGATCTCGCCTGCGAAGCTCCGGCTCTCCTCGCTTTCGATGACCCGGGCAATCTCGGCGAGCTTGGTTTGATACCACTGCTCCCAAGTCGCCTTGTGGCGCTCTTTCCAATCGTGCATGTCCACTGGATGTGGCCGATGCCCGGCGGAGGCTTTACCTCTGTCTCGCTCTCCACCAGGACGGTCTGGATATTATTGCCCTTGGCCCCGATCGCAATGGCCAGCTCGTCAAGGCAGACTCCGGGGTCTCGGGTTGAGTACTTAGAGAGGAACGACACAACCCGGTTGCTGCCGCTGATCCCGTCTGTGATCTGACGCCGCCAGTCGTCTCCGAACCGGATCTTTCTTTTGTCGAACCATACGTCGTGCCCGCGGCCTTCTAAGTCGGCTTTGATGCGCCGGACCAGTTCCTCGTTGGCGTCGTGTCCTTAACTGAAAAAGATGCCCATCTGCTCTCACTTCTGGAGCTGCAGTCCGCTCCAAAGCTTCAAGGAGGCCGTAGGTCAGATTGACCCCACCAAGCTGCATCCGGTAGAGCATTCCCGTCGAATGCCAAGACAATATCAGATGGAGTCGCGGATGCGCTGGATTCCGGGCACGAGCTGCTGGTATCCGTGGCGGGTGCCGACGGCCAGAGCTCTGGCCGCAAGCCGGCAGTCGCGCCAACAGGCGAGGCGCAGACTGAGCCCAGCGCCGATGCTATTATGCAGTCGCGAAGGGTGGAGGTACAGGAGTGCAAATAAAGACGGCGAATGACGATCTTCTGCCGCGCGCCGCGCTGCGAGTTGGCATCACGGGACACCGGAAGCTGACCGCTGACCAGATACAGTCCCTGCAGCCGCACTTGTCGGCTGTGCTGCAGGCGATTGGGCAGGCCGCAGCGGGCGCGGTAGCCATCGCGCCGGAAGCGTATTCCAGCGTGCCGCTCCTGCTGCGCGCGACCTCCCCGCTGGCCGAAGGCGCCGACCGCCTGTTCGCCGAAGCCGCCCTTGACCTCGGCTACGAGTTGCAGTGCCCTCTGCCCTTTGCGCGGGAAGAATATTGCAAGGATTTCACCGAGAGCGCTGGAAATCTCAGTCCCGCCAGCATCGCGCACTTCAACGAAATCCTTGGCCAAGCCATAGCCGTCTTCGAGCTCGACGGAGTATCCGGAGATTCCCCCTACGTAACGGTGGGCGAGGTCGTGCTAAGCCACAGCGATATTCTGGTGGCGATTTGGGACGGCGCGCCGGCGAATGGCGCAGGCGGCACGGCGGAGGTCGTCGAAAGGGCGCGGGCACAGGGCATGCCAGTCTTCTGGCTGGAAACAAACTCCAATGAAATTTGGCTGAGCGACATGCGTAGGGAGGGGGATTCAAGAGACGTAATGGAAGGTGGGGAGCGGCCGGGATGGACTGCAGTAAGTGCGGACATGGGTTCGGCGGTTCGCAAATGCGTGGAGGAGATCATGCGCCCACCGTGGCTCGCCAAGCCGAGAGAAACGAGCGCGAACGCAGAGGTCAAAGAGGCAGCGCCCGAAGAAGCCGACCTGATTCCCGCCTTTGGCGCTAATTGCCGTCCGAAGACATGGCTGAGCCGCCTCTGGGTTTGGTTTGTAACGCTGATGACACTCTTTACTAAGAAGCCGGAACCAGCTCCTCGATATGAGCCGTGGCAGCCCGATCCGTTCGAGAGGCAATATAACCTGGTCAACAACCCGGCAATTCGTCTGGCAGGTCAGTACCGCGGCGCGTTTCTGCTGATCTACAGCCTGGGACTATGGGCAGTGATCTTCGCGCTGCTGAGCTACGCTGCGCGCAGTTTGTCCGAGGTATGGGTGCTGTGTGAGCTGGGCACCGTGTTGCTCGTCTTTTACCTGGTATGGTGCATCAGAAGTCGGCTCTGGCATCATCGCAGCGTGGATTGCCGCTACCTGGCCGAGCAGCTGCGGATTCTGCGCTACCTCTATCCTCTGGGGTTGGGTGCCACCGAGCCCA